>Ga0265798_10008137_pt1 | contig 13432 bp, 11 predicted proteins | sample P3T30metagenome_FD_192430 | JGI IMG/M metagenome (GOLD analysis project Ga0265798, IMG submission 192430) | Plant litter microbial communities from East Loma Ridge, Irvine, California - P3 T30 | ecosystem: Environmental > Terrestrial > Plant litter > Unclassified | place: USA: California...
ACCCGCAGCAGCGATTGCGTCGCCAGGCCGAGCAGGATCGCGACGACGAAGGCGTTGACCAGCACCGCGATCGACACGCCGATCACCTCCAGCGACGGGCTTAACCAGAAGCTGACGCCGAACAGCGTGACGATGCCGACGGCGCGCGCGATGAACGTCGCGCCGATCCGGTTGGCGGCGAGCAGCAACGGTTCGAACCCGACGGTGACGAGGTCGATACATCCCGCGGCGGCGAGCCACAGCAGGATCGGATAGGCGCGGCCGAACGCCTTGCCGCCCATCAGCGTCAGCACCGGATGGCCGAGCAGCACGACGAGCAGGAACGCGACCGCACCGACGATGGTCGCCATCAGGAACGAGCGCAGGATCATCCGCCGCACCCGCGCGAGTCCCCCCGCGGCGACCGCGCGCACGATCTCGGGGAAAGCGGCGCGGGCGAGCAATTGCGACACTTTGGTCAGCGCCTGCGCCAGTTGCAGCGCCAGCCGGAACGCGCCGGCCGAGGCGGTGCCGACGGTGCCGCCGACCAGCAGCAGCGGGATCTGCTTGCTCGACAGGCCGAGCGACGAACTGGCGTTGGTGGCGAGCGAGAAGCGGATGATCCCCGGATGATCGACGACCACGTCGCGCACGCCGATGCCGCGCGCGAACAGCAGTTTCAGGTCGCCGGTCCGCGCCAGCGCCGCCCAATAGGCCGCCGCGGTCAACACCTCCGCCAGCCCCCAGGCGACGAGGAAGCCGCTGACGCTCGGCACGAACACCGCCGCGACGACTGCGCCGAGCAGCCGCATCACCGGCGTCACGCTGTCCGCCGCCGCAGCGAACGAGAACCTGTCGCGCAGCCGCAGGATGCCGAGCGGAGTCGAGCGGATCGACAGCAATTGCGCGATCGTGAACAGCATCGTCGCGCGCATATGCACCGGCCGCACGCCGAGCGGCTCGCCCCAGGTGCGGATGATGATCGCGGCGAGGATCACCCCGATCACCGCGCTCGCCATGTCGAGCAGCCCGCACGCCTTGAACAGGCGCGCCAGCCGCGTCTCGCCGCCGGGAGCGAGATGTTCGGTGCCGTAGCGGACGATGATCTGCCACGTCTGGAAGCCGACGACGGTGGCGAGCGCCTGGCTCGCGCCGGTGATCAGCGCGAAGCGACCGAATCCCGATACGCCGAGCGTGCGCGTGACGATCGCCAGATAGACGAGGCTGAGCACCGCCAGCACGCCGCGGCTCGCCAGCATCCAGCCGAGATTGCGCGCGATCGCGCGCATCGGCCCGCCGGGGAACATCCCCGCCTCGATCCCCGCCTCGACGCCGGCGTCGGGCAATTCCGGGGTCACGCCAGCCAGCTGACGATCCTCCGCCCGCGCGCCTTCGCCGCCATCGCCTGCCCCAGCCGGACGAGATGGACGACCAGCGACAGCATCGTCCACACCGCCACCGCGACGATCCCCCAATCGGGCCGCCCGATCAGCAGCCCGGCGAACAGGATCACCATATTCGGGTTGCGCCGCGCGGTGACGAGCCGGAAGCGGCTGTCGAACCGTTCCCAGACGTGGATGTGCATCCCGAACCTGGCGATGAACGCGCCCTCGATCAGCCGCTGCGCGACATAGCCGAACAGCATCGCCGCGATCACCGCGACGAACGTGTCATGGTCGAGCGGCCGGCCATAGGCCGCGCACCCCGTCGCCCACGCCCACCACCAGAACGGCGGATGGACGAGGTCGACACCATGATCCCAGGCATTGCCCAGGGCCGACGACGTGATCGTACACCGCGCCAGCTTCCCGTCGACGGTGTCGAGCACCATGAAGACCAATCCGATCGCCAGCCCGCTCCAGAACCAGCCGTACCAGAAGGCGATCGTCGCGACGATGCACAGCACCGATCCGATCGCGGTCACCTGATTGGGCGAGATCCCCGCCCGCGCGCACAGCCGCGTCAGCCACAGCGCCCATTCGGGCCACAGATATTTGGTGAGGAGATCGGTGACGCCCTTGTACGCGCCGGTATAGCTCGCCCGCTCGATCGCGGGGACGCTCGCCGGGGTCAGCCGATCGGCGAACGGCCGCTCGCGCTTGCGCAGCGCCTCGTTGAAGATGCCGTTCTCATCCTCCGCCTCGATCACCGCGAGCCCGTCGAGCGCCACCGGCCGGTCGGCCAGCATCGCGGCCTTCACCCGCTCGGCGTCCCCGGCGGCGACATGCGCCAGCACCGGCACGCCCGCGCGGGTCAGCACCGTTCCCGGGCGGGCCAGCAGATGCGGCAGCCACGACGGATCGAACGCAAAGGCGAGATTGGCGAGCAGCACGTCGTCGCCGACCGCCTCGCCGAAGCGCAGCTTGCGCGCGACGGCCATCCGCCGCAGCCGCTCGGCGTTGGTCATGCCCCAGATCGGCGTGGGATTGTCGCCGACCGGGACGACGGTCGGCAGGGTCGAAGGATTGGCAACCATCCCCGCCGGATAGCGCCACCCGCACGATCCGGATAGCCGTTGGTGGTCGCAGCCGCATGTGGGGGCTGCCGGTGTGGCGTTTCGGTTCGCGCGAAGCCGCAACCGCCCAGTGCTCCTGCGCACGCAGGAGCACTGAAAATTCGCTGAGGTCTCGGATCAGTCCCGGTTTACGCGGCTTCGCGCGAACTACCCCCGCAACACCGCCAGCACCGCCGCCGCCGCCCGCGCAGGCGCGACCCCGCTGACATCCCCCAGCGACTCCGCCGCGAACCACCGCTGTGCCTCGACGAACCGCGGATGAATCGCGACGGCCCGCTCCAGCGCCGGCAGCAGCACGTCGAGGTCGGTCACCACCTCCCCCGCCCGCCACATATCGTAGCTCGCATCCCCCGCCCATGCGACGCCGCGCGGATCAAGGAACACGCACGGCCGCGGCCGCATCAGGAATTCGACCACCTGGCTGGAGGTATCGCCCAGATAGACGTCCGCCGCCGCGGTATAGCTGCCGTCGACCATCGCGAAGCTGTCGAGATCGACGTGCACGTCCCCCCGCCCCGCCAGCCCGGCCGCGAACCCGCGCAGCCCGGGCGCCTTCTCGGCCAGCCGCTGATGCGGCGCGAAGATCAGATTGTAGCGCCCGGACGCGACGATCCGCCGCACCGCCGCCTCGCCCCAGTCCCACCACGACGAGCGATGCCGCTGCCAGTGCGGCGCATACAACAGCAGCGGCCGCGGCTCCGCGAACTGTAGCGCGGTCCGGCTGCGCTGCCGGAACCCCGCCTTGATATATCCCGTCACCGCGACCGCGGCGGGATCGACCCCATGCGCCGCCAGCGCCGCCCGCTCGCGCTCCGCCGCGACGATCGTCAGCGTCGCCGCCTTCCGGCGCCGGTCGTCGCGATTCATCATCGACCCAGCGCCGTGCAGGATGTTCACGTAGCGGCTGCGCGTCGGCAGCAATGCGGGAATCCACAGGCTGGTCTGCTCGGCGGACACCACCACCCGCGTCCCCCACAGCAGCGGCGCGAGCCGCGCGAGCAGCGGCAGCTTGGCGGGCAGCGGCGGATTGCGCCCCGCCTCCCACGCGCCGAGATCGCGATAGCCCGGCGCCCGCCGCACCCGCACCCCCGGCCGCGCGCCCAGCCAGCCGCGCACCAGCCCCTCGTGCATCGACGTCGCCACCCATATGTCGACGCGCCGTCCGGGCGCCTGCTCCACCAGCGACTCCAGCACCGGATACAGATGCGGGATCAGCAACGTCTCGCCGAGGAACAGGAACGCGACGTCGGTCCTCATCCGTGCCGGCCGGTCCAGGCGGCGATATCCTCGGGCTGGTCGATCTCCTGCCACGCCCCCTCGCCCGCGACGATTGCGCGCACCGGCGCATAGCCCGCCAATTCGGCGATCACCGCATGATGGAAGGCATGGAGCCCGTCGGGGCGCGCGATCACCCGCTCCAGCGCCTCCGCATAGGAGTCGCCGCCCTGCGATACGATCACGCCGAGCGAGCGATGCGTCGCGACGTCGAGCGGCAGATCCTTGGCGACCGCGCAGACCTGCCGGTTGGCGACGGTGACGAGCATGTCGTCGGTCACCGCCGCGCGCAGCGGCTCGACCAGCAGGCCGACGCCGTCGCCCGGCGCATCGATCGCCGCGGCGACCAGCTCGGCCGCGAACACCGTGTCGCCGTTCATCAGCACGAAGGGATCGCCGAGCAGGTCGCGCGCCATCCACACGCTGCCGATACTGCTCGCCACCGACCAGAAGGGGTTGAACAGCAGCCGCACCGGCAGCGGCGGCGCGGCCCGCGACAGATGCGCGCCGATCTGCCGATAGCGATAGCCGCCGACGATCACCGCCTGCGCGACCCCCGCCGCGTGCAGCGCCGCCAGCTGATGGTCGAGGATGCTGCGCCCGCCGACCTCGACGAGGCATTTGGGGATTTCGCGCGTCAGCGGCAGCAACCGCGAGCCGATGCCCGCGCTGAGGATCACAGCTTGCATCGGCGAGCCTGTAGCGCGGCTGGCAAGCCAGGCCAAATCAGCGCACCAGCCCCGGCGGCTCCCGACCGGCGAAATGCGCGTCGAGATTGGCGACGACCATCGCCGCCATCGCCGCGCGCGCCTCCACCGTCGCCGATCCCTGATGCGGGGAGAGTGCGACCGCGTCGCGGACCAGCGCGGCGGGTACCGTGGGTTCGTCGGCGAACACGTCGAGCCCCGCCCCGGCGATCCCGCCCGCGTCGAGCGCCGCGATCAACGCCGCCTCATCCACCAGCGATCCGCGCGCGACATTCACCAGCACGCCCCGCGGCCCCAGCGCCGCCAGCACCCCGGCGTCGACCGCACCGTCGGTGTCCGGCCCGGCGGCGGCGGCGAGGAACAGCACGTCGCTCGCCGCCGCCAGGGCGCGCAGGTCGGGCACGAACCGCCACGCCACGTCCTTCTCGCTACGTGCGGTATACAGCAGCTCGGATGCGAACGGCGCCGCCCGGGCCGCGATCGCCCGCCCGATCGCGCCGAGCCCGAACACCCCGATCCGCCGCCCCGACGCGCGCCGCGCGAGCGGCACGTCCCAGCCGCCGCCGCGCACCGCGAAATCGTTGCCCGCGATCCGCCGCTCGACCGCCAGCCACAGCCCGATCGCGAGATCGGCGACATCCTCGGTCAGCGTCCCCGCGGTGATCGCGAGCGCAATACCGCGTGCGTCGAGCGCATCCTTGTCGATCCCGTCATGCCCGACGCCATGCACCGCAACAATCTCGAGCTTCGGCAGTCGCGCCAGCACGCCCGCGTCGAGCCGCATCGCCCCGCCGCCGACCAATCCGCGGATACGGTCGAGCGGCGCGATGTCGAGCCCGACATGGACGGTGTAATGCTCCGTCAGCGATGGGGACAGCGTGGCGGGCAGCGGCGAAAGTGCGAGGATGTCGATCATGGGGCGTCAACGCATCCGACGTCGATCCGTCCCGACTCCTTCCGTCATCCCTCCCCAAACGTCATCCCGGCGGAAGCCGGGACCCATGGTTGCGGTGCCGCCGCTCCCCCTCGAACCGACGATGCGGCGGCGGGTCGAGGCGAAATTGGTTCACGCGAAGGCGCGAAGACGCGAAGGTGTCGCGCGCGCTGCACCGTCGGCGCTTCCCGTTATGCCATCGCAATCATGGGACCACGCCGCCCCAAGCGCGCCATCTTCGCGCCTTCGCGTGAATCAAGTCTGTCCGCAAATGAGTCCCGGCGTCCGCCGGGATGACGAACGGGAAGCCCCCCTCACACGCTGACCACGCTCTCCCGCCGCCCGTCCGTCCCGAAAATCCGCAGATAGCGCGCGATCTCCGCCGGCTCGCCGGTCGCCTTGGCGGGATTGTCGGACAGCTTCACCGCCGGCCGCCCGTTCGCGCGCGTCACCTTCGCCACCAGCGAGATCGGTTCCAGCCCCGCCGCGCCATCCGGGTCGCAGCCGCGGAAGTCGTTGGTCAGGTTCGTCCCCCAGCCGAAGCTCATCCGCACCCGGCCATGGAAATGCCGGTACACCCGCTCGATCGAATCGACGTCCATCCCGTCGGAGAAGATCAGCAGTTTCTCGGCAGGGTCCTGGCCGTGCGCCTGCCACCAGGCGATGATCTGCTCGCCCGCCTCGACCGGCGGCGCGCTGTCCGGGCGAAAGCCGGTCCAGCCCGCCACCCAGTCGGGCGCATCGCGCAGGAACGCCGCCGTCCCGAACGCATCGGGCAGCACGACGCGCAGGTTGCCGTCGTAATGCGCCTGCCATTCCTCCAGCACGCGATACGGCGCGCTCGCCACCCCGGCATCGTCGTCGGCGAGCGCGGCGAGCACCATCGGCAGCTCGTGCGCATTGGTGCCGATCGCCTCCAGATCGTTGTCCATCGCCAGCAGCACGTTGGACGAGCCGATGAAGCGACTGCCAAGCCCCTCCTTCAGCGCCTCGACACACCAGCGCTGCCACAGGAAGCCATGCCGCCGCCGCGTCCCGAAATCGGAGATCACCAGATCGGGCAGCGCGCGCAGCCGCTCCACCTTGTCCCACAATTTCGCCTTCGCCCGCGCATAGAGCACGTCGAGCGCGAACCGCCCCTTGTCGCGCAACGCCGCGCGCGCGCGCAGCTCGTTGACGATCGCGAGCGCCGGAATCTCCCACATCGTCGTATGCGTCCACGGCCCGTCGAACGTCAGCTCGAACTGGCCGTCGACGCGGTGCAGCTCGTAGGGCGGCAACTGGAATTCGCTCAGCCACTGGATGAAGTCGGGCGCGAACATCCGCTGCTTGCCGTAGAAGCTGTTGCCCGCCAGCCAGATCAGCTCCTTCTTGGCGAAGCGCACGCTGCGCGCGTGATCGAGCTGCGCGCGCAACTCCCCCTCGTCGATCACGTCGGCGAGTCGCACCGATGCGGTCCGGTTGATCAGGCGGAAGGTGGCGTCCACGTCGCCGTGCAAATGGCGGATCATCTGCAACATCAGCAATTTGTAGAAATCGGTATCGAGCAGGCTGCGCACGATCGGGTCGAGCCGCCAATTGTGATCCCAGGTGCGCGTCGCAATGTCGGTAACGGCCATGCCGCCCCGCTAGCCCGGATGCCGCGACGCGCCAAGGCTTCCCAAGGGCAGGCACGCCGCCTACGCTTGTCTGACAACAAGGGGAGAGCGGATGGCCAAGGGTGAACGGCGCGAGCCCGCACATACGGTAATCGCACGCGATCTCGGCATCGCCATCGTCACCGGCCAGCACCCGCCCGGCAGCGTCATCCCCGGCGAGATCGACATCGCCAGCCAGCGCGGCGTCTCGCGCAGCGTCGTGCGCGAATCGCTGCGCATGCTGTCGGCCAAGGGGCTGGTCGAGAGCCGGCCCAAATCGGGCACGCGGGTGCGCGAGCGCGCGCTCTGGAACCTGCTCGACCCCGACGTGCTCGCCTGGATGTTCGAGGGCGAACCGCCCGCCACCTTCGTGCGCAGCCTGTTCCAGTTGCGCATGATCGTCGAGCCCTCCGCCGCCGAGATGGCGGCGACCTTCCGCACCGCCGACCAGCTCGCCCGCATGGACTCAGCGCTGACCCGGATGGCGACGCACGGCCTCGACACGCCGGAGGGTCAGGCCGCCGACCAGACCTTCCACAATGCGATCCTGGAGGCGACGGAGAACGAATTGCTCGTCAGCCTGTCGGGCAGCATCGGTTCGGCGGTCCGCTGGACGACGATCTTCAAGTTCCGCGACCGTCGCCGCCCGCGCGAGTCGATGCCGCAACACCGCCGCCTCTTCGACGCCATCGCCGCCCGCGACCCCGCCGCCGCCCGCGACGCGACGATCGTCCTCCTCCAACAGGCCCACGAAGACACCGAACGCCTGCTGCGCGCGTGAGGGGGCTGCGCCCATCCGTCATCCCGGCGGATGCCGGGATGACGAATGTTGGGCGGAAATAACGTAAAAACTCGTCATCCCGGCGGACGCCGGGACCCATGGACACGGTGAACCGGCGGCAGCGCACCACCATCAACCAAACCGCATCCATGGGTCCCGGCCTCCGCCGGGATGACGAAGGGGGTAGCGAGCCGTCAAAAAAACCTGTCATCCCCGCGCAGGCGGGGATGACGAACGTCAGGTAGAGAGCCGTCTAAAACCGTCACCCCGGCCTCCGCCGGGATGACGGAAGGGGGGACGAGTCACCCCAGCCCCCACCCGCATCAATGGTTGTCGCGCGGCAGCCCCATCGTCTGCGCGATCCGCTGGTACTTCTCGGCGCCCTCCAGGATCGCGCCGGTGTTCATCTGGCCGACGACCGCACGCTGGATCTCCTGCCACGGCGTCTGCGACGCAGGATAGGCATAGCCCCCCGCCGCCTCGAGCGCACGGCGGCGCTCCATCAGTTCGGCGTCGGAGATCAGCACGTTCGCCGTCCCGGTGTTGAGGTCCACCCGCACCCGGTCGCCGGTCTTGAGCAAAGCCAGACCGCCCATCGCCGCCGCCTCGGGCGAGGCGTTGAGGATCGACGGCGAGCCGCTCGTCCCCGATTGGCGGCCGTCGCCGATGCAGGGGAGAGCATGCACGCCCTCGGTGATGAGATACGCGGGCGGCCGCATGTTGACGACCTCCGCCGCGCCGGGATAGCCGATCGGGCCCGCGCCGCGCATGAACAGCAGCGTCTCGGGCGTGATCCCGGTCGCCGGATCGTCGATCCGGTGATGATAATCCTCCGGCCCGTCGAACACGACCGCCGGCCCCTCGAACGCGTTGAGATCGCCGGGGTTGGACAGATAACGCTGGCGGAATTCGGGCGAGATCACGCTGGTCTTCATCACCGCCGCGTCGAACAGATTGCCCGACAGCACGATGAAGCCCGCGTCCTCGACCAGGGGCTGGTCGAAGGGACGGATCACCTTCTCGTCCTCGATGGCGACGCCGCGGCAATTCTCGCCCATCGTCTTGCCGTTGACGGTCAGCGCATCCTCATGGATCAGGCCCTGGCCGATCAGCTGGTTGACCACCGCGGGCACGCCGCCGGCGCGATAATAATCCTCGCCGAGATATTCGCCCGCCGGCTGCAGATTGACCAGCAGCGGCACCTTGTGCCCCTCCGTCTCCCAATCCTTGATCGGCAGGTCGACGCCGATGTGGCGCGCGATCGCGGCGAGGTGGATCGGCGCGTTGGTCGAGCCGCCGATCGCCGAATTGACGCGGATCGCATTGTGGAACGCCTGTTTGGTCAGGATGTCCGACGGCTTGAGGTCGTCGCGCACCATCTCGACGATGCGCTTGCCGGTGAGGTACGACACCTCCTGCCGGTCGCGATACGGCGCGGGGATCGCCGCCGAGCCGGGCAGCGACATGCCGAGCGCCTCGCACAGCGAGTTCATCGTCGTCGCGGTGCCCATCGTGTTGCAATAGCCGGTCGACGGCGCCGACGAGGCGACGAGGCGGATGAATTCGGCATCGTCGATCTCGCCCGCGGCGAGCAACTGGCGCGCCTTCCACACGATCGTGCCCGAACCGGTCCGCTCGCCCTTGTGCCAGCCGTTGAGCATCGGCCCGACCGACAGAGCGATCGCCGGGATGTTGACCGTCGCCGCCGCCATCAGGCACGCCGGCGTCGTCTTGTCGCAGCCGATCGTCAGCACGACGCCGTCGAGCGGATAGCCGTACAGCGTCTCGACGAGGCCGAGATAGGCGAGGTTGCGGTCGAGCCCCGCGGTCGGCCGCTTGCCCGTCTCCTGGATCGGATGGACCGGGAATTCGAGCACGATCCCGCCCATCTCGCGCACGCCCTCGCGCACCCGCTCGGCGAGCACCAGGTGATGGCGGTTGCAGGGCGACAAGTCGCTGCCGGTCTGCGCGATGCCGATGATCGGCTTGCCCGATTGCAGCTCCTCAAGGCTCAGCCCGAAGTTGAGATAGCGCTCCAGATAGAGCGCGGTCATGTCGATATTCGCCGGATTGTTGAACCAGGCGCGGCTGCGCAATTGCGTCATCTTATTTGGCCACCGAGAGTTTGTAGATCATGACGTGACGATACGGCTTGCCGGGATCGACCCGGGCCGAGGCGAAATTGGGGTGGTTGGGCGCGTCCGGGAATTTCTGCGGTTCCAGCGCGACGCCGTCGCCCATGCGATAGACGTGGCGGCTCTTGCCGATGTAGCTGCCGTCGAGGAAATTGCCGGTGTACATCTGCACGCCCGGCTCGGTGCTCGACACTTCGAGCACGCGGCCCGAGGCGGGGTCTTCCAGCCGCGCGGCGAGGCCCGGCGTCGCCGTCACGCCCTTGTCGAGCGCGAAATTGTGGTCGTAGCCGTGCCCCATCACGATCTGCGGATCGCGGCCGTCGCGCACGCCGTCGGCGAGGATGCGGCCGTTGCGGAAGTCGAACACCGTGCCCGCGACCGGGCGTAGCTCGCCGGTCGGCACCAGATTGGCGTCGACGGGCGTGATCGCCTTGGCCGGGATCGTCAGCCGGTGGCCGAGCGCGCCCATCGGCGATCCCTCGCCGGCGAGGTTGAAGATCGCGTGGTTGGTCATGTTGACCACCGTCGGCTTGTCGGTCTTCGCACCGAAGGCGATCGTCAGCGCGCCGTCGTCGCTCAGCGTGTAGGTGATCGTCACGTCGAGCTTGCCGGGATAGCCCTGGTCGCCATCCGGGCTGGTCAGCGCCATCGTCACCGACCCGTCCTTGATCGTGACGATCCGCCACGGCTGCTTGTCGAAGCCGACCTTGCCGCCGTGCAGCGAATTGACCTTGTCGTTGAGCGGCAATTGATAGCTCTTGCCGTCCAGCGTGAACTTGCCGCCGCCGATGCGGTTGGCGAAGCGGCCGACGGTCACGCCGAAGTAATTGGGATGTTCGGCATAATCCTTGGCGTCGTCATAGCCGAGCAGCACGTCGGCGACCTTGCCGTCGCGGTCGGGGCCGGAGAAGGCCTGCAACGTCGCGCCATAGGTGAGCACCCGCGCCGAGACGCCGTTCGCCGCCGACAGCGTCACCGCCTCGACCGCGGTGCCGTCGGCGAGCGTGCCTGCCGAGTCGCGCCGCGCGGTCGCGGCGTCCGCCTGCGCGGCGACCATCGCCATGAACCCGACGCCTGCGATGATGAGTGCCTTTCGAAGCTTCATTGCCCCCTCCTTGGATGCATCCCCGGCATTGACCCGGCGTGTCTGGGCTATATAGTCTGACAAATACCCGGCGCGCAAGGCAGCCGAGCAGCGCGACAGGCGGAGAGGACGAGATTATGGCAGGACCGATTGGGGTAACGACGAACGGCGCGGCACCCGCCGCTTCAGGCGGGGGCGGATCGTACCGTAAAGCGTTGAGCCTGTTGGCAAGCCTCTTCTTCATGTGGGGCTTCATCACCGTCATCAACGGCGTGCTGCTGCCGCATCTGCGCTCGGTGTTCGAGCTGGATTACACGCAGACGACGCTGATCGAATCGGTCTGGTTCATCGCCTATTTCTTCGCCTCGATCCCCTCGGCCAAGCTGATCGAGCGGGTCGGCTATCAGCGTGCGATCGTCATCGGCCTGCTCATCATGGCCGCCGGCGCGCTCGGCATGACGCTCGCCGCCAGCCTGCCCTCTTACGGCGTGACGCTCGTCATGCTGTTCGTCATCGCCAGCGGCATCACGCTGCTGCAGGTCGCGGCGAATCCGTACGTCACCGTCATCGGACCGCCCGAGACGGGGTCGTCGCGTCTCAATCTGGTACAGGCGTTCAACTCGCTCGGCACCACGCTGGCGCCGTTGTTCGCGGGCTATCTGATCCTCGGCCGCAGCCGCAGCGGCACCGCCGAGGCGGGCGCGACGATCAGCCAGGCGCAGCGTTATGCCGACGCGCAGTCGGTCATCCTGCCCTACGTCCTCGTCGCGATCGTGCTGGTCGTGCTCGCGGTGGTCATCGCGCGCTTCCCGCTGCCCGCTCTGGGTGGCGCGACGCAGCGTGCCGCCAAGGCCGATCGCCACCAGCATTCGCTGTGGAAGCATCGCAACCTGACGCTCGGCATCCCGACGATGATCGCCTATCTGCTCGCGGAAATCGGCGTCGCCAACCTGTTCGTCAATTTCGTCTCGCAGCCGCAGATCGCCGCGACGACGCACGAACAAGCGTCGCGCTATCTGTCGCTGCTGTGGGGCGGGATGATGATCGGCCGCTTCGCCGGCAGCTTCATCATGCAGAAGATCGCGCCGGAACGCGTGCTCAGCGTCTTCGCCTTCGGCGCGCTGGTCGTCGTCGCCATCGCCACCTTCACCACCGGACCGGTGGCGATGTGGTCGCTGATCGCGGTCGGGCTGTTCCATTCGATCATGTTCCCGACGATCTTCACGCTGGCGATCCGCGGCCTCGGCCCGCTCACCGAGGAAGGCTCGGGGCTGATGATCATGGCGATCGCCGGCGGCGCGCTCGTCGTGGTGCAGGGCTGGCTGGCCGATCATTACGGCCTGCAGAATTCGTTCTTCCTGACCATGGCGTGCGAGATCATCGTGCTCGCTTATGCTCTGTGGGGATCGAAGCCGACGGCCGACCTCGGCGACCAGACCGTAAGCTGAGGACGTCCCACCCGTGACCAGCGGAACACCGCCCCGCGACGGCGCGATCATCGCCGTCGATTGGGGGACGACCAACCGCCGCGCCTATCGGATCGAGGCGGACGGCAGCATCGGCGACCGGATCCGCGACGATCGCGGCGTGCTGGCGATGGCGGCGGCGGATTATCCCCCCGCGCTCGCCGCGCTGCGCGACCGGCTCGGCGACCTGCCGGTGATCGCCGCGGGGATGATCGGCTCGACCCGCGGCTGGTATGAGGCGCCGTACGTCCCCGCCCCCGCCGACCTGCACGCGCTGGCGATGGCGGCGCTGCGCATCGACGAGGCCGGGCTGACCATCGTCCCCGGCGTCTCGCTGCTCACCGACACGCGCGCCGACGTGATGCGCGGCGAGGAATTGCAGGTGCTCGGCGCGATCGCCGCCGGCCTCGCCCCCGCCGACGCCCTGTTCTGCCAGCCCGGCACGCACAACAAGTGGATCGCCACCGAAGCGGCGCGGATCGTCGACGTCGCCACGGTGATGACCGGCGAATTGTTCGCGCTGCTCAAGGGCCACGGCATCCTCGCCGGCATGCTCGACGGTCCGGTCGCCGACGGTGCCGCCTTCCGCGACGGCATCGCCCGCGGCGCCGGCGCGGTCGACCTCGGCACCGCCTTGTTCGAAGTGCGCGCAAGCGTCCTGCTCGGCCGCCGCGCCCCCGACGACGCCGCGGCCTATGCCAGCGGCGTGCTGATCGGATCGGACGTCGGCGCGCGCGCGCTCGACGGCCGCACCGTGCATCTGCTCGCCGAGGGTGCGCTCGCCGACCTCTACAAGGTCGCGATCGAGGCGCGCGGCGGCGTCACCGTCGCGGTCGACGCCACCGCCGCCTTCCTCGGCGGCGTCCACCACCTGCGCGGGCACCTCGGCCTGTGACGCAGCCGCCGCCATATCGTCCGC
>Ga0265798_10008138_pt1 | contig 13432 bp, 16 predicted proteins | sample P3T30metagenome_FD_192430 | JGI IMG/M metagenome (GOLD analysis project Ga0265798, IMG submission 192430) | Plant litter microbial communities from East Loma Ridge, Irvine, California - P3 T30 | ecosystem: Environmental > Terrestrial > Plant litter > Unclassified | place: USA: California...
GCAGAGGAGAAGCGAGCTTTCTTTAGAGCAGTCAACAAGAATTACGGGTCCAGTGCTCTTTGCCTATCAGGTGGAGCTTCCTTCGGCTACTACCAGTATGTCTTTTCTATCTATTGAATGATGTGTTCTGATGAGCAGCTTTGGTGTAGTCAAAGCATTCCTGGATGCTGATCTACTTCCTCGAGTAGTCACCGGCACATCAGCCGGTGGGATTGTGGCCGCTCTACTGTGTACACGTACAGATGACGAGCTCAAGCATCTCCTAGTGCCAGAATTGGCAAACAAGATTACAGCATGTGAAGATGCTTTCGGAGTCTGGATCAAGCGATGGTACGAAACAGGAGCTCGATTTTCCTCTATCAAGTGGGCGGAGAAGGTGCGCCAAGAGATCTTCTTGCGAAGTCTGCTGACATTTAGGCCATGTTCTTCACCAGAGGTTCGCTCACTTTCAAGGAGGCATATGAGCGTACTGGTCGTGCACTCAATGTCTCCGTGGTACCTTCTGATCGTCATTCGTGAGCTCAGCCCACATTGGCAGTGGATCATGTAAGCTGATGTGTGTTTAGCCCAACTATCTTGCTCAATCATCTGACGGCCCCAAATTGCATCATCTGGTCCGCACTCATTGCCAGTGCGGCGGTACCAGGTATTCTGAATCCCGTAAGCCGGTCGATACGATATAGCTCGACCTGGCGCTGATCTCATAGGTTGTTTTGATGGCGAAAGATCGGAACGGCCAGGTCAAGCCCCACAATTTAGGTGGATCAAGATTCAAAGATGGTAGTCTGCGGTAAGTCAACTTCGCTACCGTTTCGCCTGTGCTGATCAATCAGAGAAGACATCCCTCTCGGAAGTCTGCATACTCAGTTCAACTGCAACTTCTCGATTGTCTCCCAAACGAATCCACATATCCACTTGTTCTTCTTCGCCCCTCGTGGATCAGTCGGTAGGCCGGTCGCGAACCGAAAAGGCAAAGGTAAATTGCATCTCACAGATACCATATTCGATTTTGACAGACAGGATGGCGAGGTGGCTTTATCCTTTCAGCACTCGAGTCGTACATCAAGCTGGACCTATCGAAACATTTCAAGGTAGGTGCCATAAATCAGTGAACATCTGGCTGACATAATCAGGTCATCCGTGATTTAGACTTGCTACCTCAGATCTTGCAAAGTGATTGGAGTGGAGTCTTCCTTCAGCGTTTCTCAGGAGACCTGACGTTGACGCCTAAAAGTACTGTTGGGGTGAGTACTGCTTGTAATCGAAGAAGTGGCTGTACTGATGGACAGGACTGGTTCCGGATTTTGACCGATCCAACGCCTTCGCAACTCGAGAAGATGCTCTCGGTCGGACAGCGAGTCACCTGGCCTTCCTTGAACATGGTCAAAAATCGTCTCACGATCGAGGTAAGCTTAAAGTCTGCACTTCAGAACGAGTAGCTAAAGGGACAGCGGGCGATTCTTCGCGGGCGAACCGAAATCAGAGCCAGTATGCGTCGCGATAGAACCACCACAGACCAAGGTCAAGCTTCATCTCGTCGACCTGAGACTGGCAATCAAAGTGATGCTCAAGTACCCATTGAATCCGATGCCGATGCTGGCTTTGCAAGCCGTTCGCGAAGAGTCAAACATGCCAAAGATCGAGGTATATCGGCACGAGATGTATTTGGCGAGATGCCCGAACCCGCTCGATCAGTCAGACGTCGGAAGTCATCACTGCGCCCGCCTCCAACACATCACCGCTCCAGTCAAGAGACTCTGGTTCTCCCGCCCGACAATTATGTGGACCGATCTCTGCCGCCTCCACGACTCAGTGAATCGCCAACCCGGGGCTATGCTGCTTCCCTCACCGACGCGTTCAGGCATGTCAGAGCTAGCTCATTATCCGCTTTTGGTCAGAATAGTTCGCCCGTACGAGCTGTGAGATTCGGTTCCAACGAAGAAATCAGTCAGGCTCAGCCTCGACAGAAGAGCAATTTGTCGATCAGTAGATGGTTTGGCGGAGCTTCGGAATCGAGCAGTGAGGAAGAGACGGCCGACGAAGGGGATATCAGGGGGTCTGGGTCAGGGCTGTCAGGAGATGAGACATCCCCTACTTTCCGGTTACCCACCCAGGATGAGGTCGTAATGGATGATGACGATTCCTCCGATGAGGGCGAGATACCAATTCCAGGAGGTGAACGAGTCGACACGCTTTTCGTAGAGGCTGGTGCCGGGTTCGGAGATAGGCCAAGGGCCAATAGAGATATAGGTAGAGCCAGTACTCGATAACGCCTGATGTACCCCGTTGAAAATGCATTATGACCATACCACATTGATGGCGAGGGAAACTGTAATTTTGTTAAACTCAGTAGAATCGTGGCAAGTACAGAGCCAAAAGATGAGCGACCTTCCTATGGGGATGTGGGAGAAGCTGATGATCGCAAGACACCACACGAGATTTCATGGGATGCATTCTGACCATTGCGAATCTATGAGCGAAGGGGACAGTCTATGCGTTACACTATCACCGATTAAACTTTGACTAGGGTTTAGGTTGCTGAGGCGTTGGCGGTTGAGGCTCTATCTGTTCCTTCTCCAGCTTCTCGAGTCTTGCTATTTGCCTTCTAAGTTAGCCTTTTCGACTGGTTAGTCAAAAGCGACGACTCACTGATCCCTTCGCGCTGTCCTCCATCTTGCCAACTTGGCCTCTTCATTCACCTTGAATCCAAATACCCTCGGCTCGTATCTCTCTGATGTCTTGGCTGCTGCTGCCGCGCTTCCTGACTGTCCGACGGCCCCCATATCTCTTCTGCCCTCATTTGGTGTTGGTTGTCCTTTGCCGGGGATCATCTGTGGATATACCATCAGAAGCATGTGTGGGAATGTCGTACCGAAATACGCTCCGTCGATACTCCCATGTCGATTGGATTTAGGCGAATAAATGTCTTCACAGCGAGGACAATATAGTTTGACTGATTTCTGGTATGGAATATCGGAAAGACCGACGGGTAGGAGGGGTTGGGAATAACAGTAGACTCGTGGACAACGACCGAAATCGGCTTTGCGGTATTTCTCAAGCTACCAGTCAGCTTCAATTGGGATGTTTGGCTGGACAGACCGACCATTTTGCCTAGACCACGAGATGTCACGATATATCGGGCATGAATCAGACCATAGAGAAAGCGAGCTGAGGTCTCGATTGTTTCTCTGGCATCGTCGTCTAGGTCCGCGTCGTCTGTCTAGTCAGCCTTCCGCTCTGATGGCACTGAGCTGTACTCACCGGAACAATCCGTCAGGAGGTCCAGAGCTCTCGTGTACTCCTGTACTACCTCTCCGTTCAACCCAGTCAAGTTGAAACGATCCATGATGTAATCGTCGTCAACTTCGGCAAAGTACTCCTGGTGGTGTCAGCTCATGTTGGACTGACTCATGTTGGGAGTCCATACATTGCCTTTGGTGTTGAGAAACCATGATATCCAGCTTGGAAGTCAGCCTCTTTTCAGACAGTTCCAGCCGAGGCGACTCACGAGCTGGAGTAATCTGACTCTGATCCGGTCGATAATTCGTCCATTGGAGCAGGGTTGTGGTGACGGTCGTTTGATGAAAGGAGCTGATTTGTAGTGGCTTCGGCAGTTGTAAAGTCTCTCCAAAATTGCTTGAGTTCTATACAAGTCTCTCGGCTAGATGCTAGTCGACTTTCTAGGTCTCAAGCGGATATACGTTGGTGAGGAGGGAACAAAGAATAGGAAAGCAAGAAGATCTTTTGAGTGGTGAGTTGTACGCGGTTCCTCATCCAGCTGCAATCTGGCCCCGCAATCGTCATCAACACCCATTCATAACCCACCCACTACAACCATTGCTCGCATTATACATACATCAACATCAGCACCAGGATGTCTACAGCTGGACCTTCGAGGCTACAGAGTAGCCTCCCTCCGCCTGCTCCGTCAACTTCGGGGGACTCGGAATCGACAGTACCGATTCCCATGGACAAAGGGCTTGACGTGGGGATTCTGAGGGAGCTGGCCAAGTCGGCTTTGGTCGAGAGTCTCAATGATGTGAGGCATATGCCAGTAGCTGTGGACATGGCTCACGATACATAGATCCAAGGCGCAAAGACGCTTATTCTGGAGTCGGCATTGGCAGGACCGCTCGGACTGGTGACGGAAGTTGCTCAGCTCAAGGTTTGTCGAGGACAATCAGCAGAGGCTGACATGACAGCATCAAGCAGTGGATAAGATGTTCTGGCTAGAGACTGGTCTGCCAAATATCACCACAAGGAATGTAGTCTATATTTGCAGGCCTCATATGGCTCATATGCGAACGATAGCAGGTAAGCTGTTTGAAGCGTATTATCAGGGGTGAAGCGCTAATGAAGCAGGACACATCAGGTCGTCCCAAAGTACTCCTTCCTCAAGCGGGCCTTTGGTATTCACGATCCTGCTTGTACCAAGAGTCACGGAGCTGTGCAGAAAGGTTCTGGAGGATGAAGGTGTTGCGGGGGATGTTACGGTTTCAGAGGTAAGCCCGTACTGCATCTGAATATCAGGAGGAAGCTGATGGTTCAGTTCAAGTTGGAATTCGTCCCCCTCGAAGAGGATCTGCTCTCACTAGAGATGGATGACGTAGCGAGAGACTTGTATTTGGTGCGGAACTCGCACAGGAGATCTGCCGACGCTGACCCCGCAGCACGGCGACGATACCCCAATATATTACTCCTCGCTGGCACTCATGACGTTCCAAAGAGCCTTCGGCCTGTTTCCGCGCATACTGGGGAAAGGTGATGGGGCGAAGGTGAGCTCTATCATGTGATAATTATTGCCGTAAGCTTATGTCACAGAAATTGGCAGACCTGCTGCGACGCCATCAACAATCGGGCTTGACGCAATATGCCGACTTGGACGTGTCGGAATCTGTGGACGGCCTTATCGTCCTTGACCGCTCGGTCGACTGGGTCACACCCATGTGTACACAATTGACCTATGAAGGGATGATCGACGAGTTCATCGGTATCAGGAATTGTAAGTGTCAGCTCACCGTGTGAAATGCGCTGATGGATCAGCGAATGTTGAGATTGACCCAGCACTCCTCGACCCGAATCAAGCGCCCTCTGCATCCATGCCCACAGCACCAAAGAAGCGTAAACACCACTTGAGTGCCACGAAGGATACGCTCCTGGGCGAGATCAGAGATCTCAACTTCGCAGTAGTCGGTACTCGGCTTAGCAGACTTGCTCGTCGCTTGGAAGGTGACTTTGGCGGCGCGAAGAACCTGAAGAGTGTCAGTCAGATGAAGGAGTTTGTGGGAAAGATAGGCGGCCTACAATCTGAACAGCAGAATTTGAGGCTACGTGAGTGATCAGAACTCTGCATGATCCGCAAAGCTTACACGATAGACACTGGTCTCACCGAGCTGCTTATGCCAATAACGCGGACGGACGAGTTTGGCAAGAACCTGGAAGCGCAGCAGAATCTTGTCGCCGGCTACAGCCCAAACGATCAGTTGACGGTACTAGAGGATCTCATGGCTCAGCAAGTGCCTTGGCAGTCTATATTGCGGTCCGTTGTCTTGATGAGCTTGACTAGTGGCGGCATCAAGGTCAAGAATCTAGAAGCCTTCAAGAGGGACTTCCTACAGGCAAGGCCTCTTGCCGAATCCTACAAAAATTGTGCTGATAAAGCAGATATACGGATATCACCATCTATCCCTACTCATCGCATTGCAAGACCTCAACCTTCTGGTCAAATCGCCTTCTACCGCGCCATTACCATTTTCCCAAGTCCGCAAGGCCCTTCGATTGATTGTGGACGACATTGACGATGCCGCCCCGAACGACATTTCTTACGTCTATTCGGGTTACGCTCCACTTTCAATTCGGTTGGTACAGTGCGTAACGCAGAAAAACGCAATTCTGTCAGTCGGCACTGGTGCGAATGAGGATGAAGCGCCTCAAGCGGGAGCGAAGAGGAAAGAGGTCCCGAAAGCGCATCCAATCAGCGGATGGAAGGGTTTCGAGGACGTTTCAGGGTCGATCCCAGGTGCTACAGTTGATATCAGGCAGAAATCAGACAAGCTGGCTGGACAAAGTGAGTTATTAGCACTGGTGTAGCGCGACTGCTGACTATTTCAGCAGCTCGAAAGGATAACACTACGACGGTGGTGTTCTTCTTGGGCGGGTGTACGTATACCGAGATATCGGCTCTGAGGTGGATGTCGAAGCAGACCAAAGGCCGACGTTTCTTGATAGCGACCACTGGGATCATCAACGGCAACACAGTAAGTCTCGGCCTAGACCCCCATAGCTTGTCACTCTCACTATTCACTTCCTGTCCGTCCTGTTAGCCACCCTTTTCCTCCGATTTCCAACCCATGAGAGCGACATCGACTGATCGTGCAGCTACTAGAGAGCATTGGGGACTCTCCCCCGGCCGAGCTCGATACAGCGAGATAGCATACATTATACATATATGACTAGTTGCAGCGCCGCATGCGATTATCCATACCAGCGATGATTGCCAATTTGCTTCCGTTGATCGCGTCGACGCGTCGGATGATGATGAGCAGCCCCTACTCTGTCGTTCTGTACATTAGTCGTATCTTCAGGCAAGCATGCTGGGCGAGGTCTTGCTTGCCATGGCGGGACATCCTTCGGGGTTCTTTGTCCCAACTCCTGCAGACCTACCCGAAGGGCTCCGATTGTCCCCCAGCCTTTCTCGACACCTGCATCCCGGCGAAGAACAAGCCCTCAATCAGCTCGCGCAACTAGCGTATCACTATACAAGTATCCGAACCTGGGCGCGGCGCATTCAAGAGCAAGGACGCCAAGGTGTACTCGACGAAGCCCTTCGTAAAGGGAAAGAAAAGGCTCTTGAGGTACCCGACACATATACCTCGACTCTGGCGGGAAGTATATTGGACGTTTTGCGAGACTACGAGATCCTACTGGTGGAGGTGGAGACAGATGTGTTGAGATTGGATGAAGGGACAGTGCAGGATGACCTAGGATATGTGCCATTATCGATACTGCTAGCCAAATTCTCTGTATGGCAAGGTCCACTCGCTGGCTTGAAGAGTCTGGTCGATACCCTCTCGCAATCAACTTGGACCCCTGGACGTCTTCTTGATCACTTGAACAAGCTGTCGGACAACGGGAATAGTCAATTGTCGGACATGTATCGCGGTCTTCATAGCTCACTCTTACGCCTGTTCCTCACCCATCTCGTTACATTCCTATTGAGTGGTATAGCCCCAACGGCATCAACTCCGACTACACCCTCGATAGCTATCGATGCCGGTACAGATCCTCTGAGTCCTCAACATCGAGTCTATACCCTCAACACGGATTTGTTCCCGGAGAGCGTCGCCAGTGAGACTAGGGAGAGCATTCTGTATGTGGGCAGAGTGGCTGCGACTTTAAAGAGGGAAGGGCGGTCATTACCAAAGACGATGGTCGATGAGCTGCGGAGGGAGATCATGTCTGCCGAACAAATGGAGGATGGTCTGGAGCGGGCAATACAGCGGACCAGAGAGGACGTGGGAGAGTGGCTATGGAAGAATGTCCTCACAGGCCCACAGGTTGCCGAGGCACTCAAGTCATTGTAGGTGGCGGGAAATCAAGCGGAGTCACGCTAACAAAACAGTGGTGACTACTTTCTAACTCGTAAAGCTGAATACACGGTATCACTCATTCGCGAGGTCGACCGACTAAGGATGGAGAGGCTCATCCTGTCGAATCCGAAATCGTCATCTTCAGTCATTCGCGAACAAGATCTCAACTTGGCGATCCTTCGAGCTAGCGTGGGGACATCGACAGAGAACGACAGATGGGTCGAGAAACTACGGTTCAAGCTGGAACGAGGGTCTTTGCGACCATTCATGCCTTCTGCTACAGCCGCAAAGCACACACACGAAGATAACGGGATCCGGGCTCTCTTTTCCAGCTTCCTGCTCGGAGCACCGATGACTATGACCACAACGATGGGCTGGCCAATGGACCTGTTTATCACTCCTCCGGCTATGTCAGCTTATATCGATATCAATGTCTACTTGACGGCTATACGAGACACACACCTCAAAGTCCTGTCATGCTGGTCGTCTTTGAGCGCTTCACAGCGTCGCCGCAGACGATGGACCGGTGCGAATGAGGGAGGCACTCGAGCAGAAATCGATAGGAGAAAACAGCTAGCGAGACTATCTTGGGGCATTGTTCGAGCTATGCTGTTCTTTCTGGACCAGCTCCTTGGACACTTTATGGTCGACATCATCGACGTTCAGCATCGAAGCCTACTTGACAGTCTTGAAGAGGTAAACATCGCTGCAAAGCAAGGACAGGGTATGGGAAGTCGACCGGGATCGATGAGGGGATCAGTAGCAAGAGCTAGCTCGCCTGCTTCACGATTTGGCGGCGGCTCGATTAGCGGGCGACCATCTACGCGACATTTGGAACCAGGATCGCCAAACGCCTCCACACACGATGGGTTCGACAATCAGACGATACGGACTAGAGTGCCTCCTTCATCGCGACCGGCCCATGCGGTATTTCTTGACTTTTTGACGCTTAGGTGAGTGATATGCGAGATAGAACAGGAAGCCTAAGCTGATAGACAGACAAATGCATACTCGGCACCTGTCATTTCTTCGAGAGGGCCTCCTCATTGCCGACACTTCGACAGCGGTTCTGATCCGAGATATCCTAGACACCTGTCGGAGATTTACATCAACAGTGGAACGATGGGGCGGAGATGTCCTGCCTGAGCTCCTAATGGAAGGAGCCAGCGGGGAACAAGTCGGTGAAATGATTGAAGAACGCGAGAAAGCAGTGTCCGATACCAGCGAAAACTTCAATGAACTTTTATCGGACTTTTTCAAAGTTCTAGTTGACGCCCAAAATCCGTCCGCGGACAAGGATAGTTCGGCTGGAGCTTCGTTCTCGCGGACCTCACGGGCGACCCAAATCCTTCAGGTCCAAAGTTCTAGGGTCATGGCTCGACAAGCTAGTTTTGCGGGTATCAGCCGGAAAGGTCAGAGTAAAGAGGTCACGGATAAAGCTTTGGACGTAGAGGCATCCATGGGCAGGCACCTCGAACAGCGTAAGTCCGCGGGGTCTCTCATATCGTGCTACCTGTTCGTCGGCTCACGCGCAGTCCTACTACGACTCGACTTTAATGGAGTGTTGACGAACTGGCATCAAAAAGAGGAAGAAGCAGGTCATGAAAATCAAGTTCTGCCGCCCGCATGATCCAACAACGACCCGTTGAGCCAGCTTCGGCCAGAATTTAATGCATATAGAGCGATACTTTTCCACTTCGTCTACCGACCCCTGGATCGACCGATCAGGACCAGACTGCCCGCACGACCCTTCTCCTGTCCTCCTCCCACCCCTCATCCTTTCTAGAGCTGGATTTGGGTAGTTGTAATAGCAGTTTGATGATGCAAACCGGGAAACTACAACATCGTTGATTACAAGGAGCTTTTGAATCGCCATCATCGGTCATGCCCATTGATATTGCCAGCATAGCCCATTAAAGCTGTAAACCCTCGACACGTCCGCGGACACCTGACGACCTTTCGCGAGGTACGCCTTTGCTCACGAGTTCTCTACAGTACATCGTATCATTACATCGCTCATGACTCGTCGTCAGATACACCGATCGGACTGGTAGGCTCTGAACTATCGACGGGACTAGCAAGAGAGAAAGAAGATCGACTACTACCACTGATAGGACCCAGTCCTCCTTCTCCTGTTTCGATACCCATACCAAATCCAGAAGCAGCTTGTTGCTCTTGCCAATCCTTCATACCCATACTATGCCGATGACGACCTGATTTGATCCACCCTTTCCAGCCTCGTGTTGATCCTGTACCGGCATACATTACGACTCGATTTCGGGAGTCTCCAGAGAGACCATCTCCGTGTCCTGCTTTTGCGTCCCAGTGCAGGCCTCGTGCAGTGACACCGTCTGACCGTTAGCAATTTCCACTGTCCTGTCTCCAGTCGAACTACTTACGCCCTTCTAGATACTTTCTTGTTCGCTGATGGTCAGCTGTGCGCCCTCTAATCCTATAAAACACTTACAGCCGCATCGATGATAATGTCCTTTCCTCCAAGGAAGAAAGCAGTCTTTCTAGGATCTAAGCCATTCGGGATCTCCTCAAAGAACAACGTGTTGTCTGCCCAATCGAAGTGCTGCTTAATCAGCTCACTTGATCGTCCTGAACTCGTAGATGTCACGTACCCTCTGAATGTAATTTGCGATTCCAACCTCGCTCGCGATGAAATAATACAACAATAACTCTAATGCCTATCATCAGCTGATTACTCCATTCTTGCTTTCAACTCACCGTCGCCGGCTGTCTATAACAGAATGAATGACAGACATCGCCCTCCCAGAGACAGAACACGACTGGATCGACGAAGGTACTTCGCTTGACCAAACTTGGCAGGTCTTTCAGTACTATTGAGTTAGCTCTAGCCATGAAGTTAAAGGGAGACCTACACCAACCATGAGCCACACTACCGTTTGAGTGGCTCAACATCGATACTCCGCCTTTAGAGGGTGTATCATCATCCCCTTCCTCCCAGAAACCCCACTTCATACATATCCGCCTGACAACCTCTACTACCTCAGGTCGGCTCCATGGACGTAGATGACGTGGATGGAAGACAGCTTGTGATGTATGTGGGGGTATTGGGATAAGAAGTGGGTGAGTGGGCAGCGACTTGATCAGATGTTTGATCAGAAGGTGATTTTGTAGCTGAATATTAGCTGACTTTTGACAGATTCAAATGTGACTTACTAGACCAAAGCCCAGACCTTGTAGGTAGACAAGAGGAACACTATTACTCCGAGTGTCGTTTCGCTCCGGTGTCCATCCCGGCGGTATTCGAATAAGGTAGTCGATCTCGCCTTCGGTGTACTACCTGTCAGCTGACCGAATTGATGAGGGTGATCTGAAAACTTACCAGCTTCATACCCTGATGAGGGTAGACTACACTTCGGAGCCAAGCGTTGATACCATTCGATAAAGCGTACAGAAGCAGAGGACGGCTTTTGGCCTGCACGTGTCAGCTGGAACCTCCTGATCAAGCAGTCCGTGACTTACGTTGACAGGATCGAGCGTCAGACGCAGTATCGATATATTTGGATCATATCCTTCCGGGATGACCATCCCAGTCCGTGCTTCCAACGTTTCCATCGTCTTCTCGAGGTACGCCATGAAATTGCGATTCTTCTTAGCTTCTTCGTAAGGTAGCGTAAAGCAGGACCACGACAGCCAAGTGAGTACGTTCTGGCGACGCAGAGATTCCCATGGCGCGTGGTTAAACCTGATGTCAGCCGTGTCATGTACACTTCTAATAGCTTACCAAGTACGCAGTCGCTCTCTAAACTCGACAGCACGCCGGTCGTGGGCATGAAGCATGACTGAATTGCCATCCGAGTCCTCCAGAGGCTGAGTCACTTCCTCATCGTTGACACCCATCGTATCCGCCTCAATCTGCTGTCGGAGTCTTCGCTCCCTATCACCCTCGTTCTCCTCCACGAAGCTTTCAATCACATTCTTATCCTCCTGAGATATCCTGCCCACGCGCCGTCTAGGTCGACCGATTCCCATTGCATCCTCGTACTCATGGTCTCTTGCATGGTGGAGTTCCTTGGCCGACATGAGTCCTACATCATACATTCTTTCTGCATGTTTGAAATATCCGTCTTCGCGGAATGATTCATCGAGTAGCCGCGATGGGACTTGAGGATAGGCGAGACCGGCATGAAGGACCTTCTGAAAAAGGGCGTTACGGATTTCGAGAGGCAGTTCCGAAGGTGGAGCGGGAGCTTGAACAAAGTGTACGAGGTAGTAGTGATATATCGCGAACACCACTTCCGTGAGAGCGTAGGCGGCAAAGATAGTCGAGGTGAGACCCGCCTTGCCAGAGATGCCTGGACCAAAGACGGCAAACCAGAGGAGATAAATACTGAGACTTTAGCTAGCTACACGTAATCAAGCGATGGTCACATACCATGAGAAGGGAGTGATGACCCATAAACTCAGAATCAGGCAAAGTGCGACATAGTAACCCTTGTCCGGTTTGCGTTTATCGAAGATCCTAGGATACGTCTCTTGGGGTAGTGGTAGCAGCTCCGCAATTGGTGTAAAGAGGTCATCCCGCCTAATCCCCGGAGATGACAGCGGTATGGTGAGTGTCATTTCGTAGGTGGCATGAGAAGTTGTTCACACTATGTAATTGTAGAATGTGACAAAGGAGTTGACACATCAGACAGTCAAAACACGTCCCCCCATATATTTGGATAATGATATCATTTCAGGGTAAATTAACATTTTAAGGCACAATCAAATCAACTCAATCTACTCGGGCTTTTTCTTGGTTTGCCTGTACCATACACTACTTGTACGAGTACACAATGTGGCTTTTGCATGTGAGAAGGGCGAGCAGGCTACGTGACCACAAACATGAATCGTTATGACTACTCTTACTCTTTCTTCCAACGACTTCAGTGAGTAGATAACATCCACGACAGCCAAAGCAAAATGACGACGACATTCACAGACAATCCAAACATACAAGGATATAACGCGTGGCCCAGACACGTGAGTACCCATTCCGGGCGCTCTCACGCCGCAGCATCTGCAGATCAAGAGTCTCTCCTGGGCCACGATCGAGGCCGATCTTTCCATACTTCGACCGGGGAAGCCCTTTGTCGTTACTCGACCACAGACTGACGAGGAGATCGCTCAGTCGTTGAAGGGCGGACATTTCAATCTCCACTTCCCAGTTCTGTTTGAGGATGGTGTCAAATGGCTTCTCCGAGTACGGAGAGATTACAATAAGCCCGATCATCCGACTTGCCCGCCGGCCCACTATTGGTGTGGAGTCGAACAAGAGGCTACAACATTGCAGGTGATGGTAGAAGCAGGGGTACAAACGGTTCCCAATGCATATCTCCCCCCTTCCCGGGTCTCAGTGACTCCCGGTGAGTGTTTTGCACAACATCTCGACAGCCGAGCTGATGTAAGGCTATGATACTGCTCATTTCTATTGTACGCTCATGGCCGGCGAGGAAGTGAGTACGTTGATTGACCCAAACGAAGCTCGTTATTGTCCCCCACCGGGCGTAGATTTGCCACCGCTCCCTGAAGGCAACGGTCGTAGGATGGGCGTACCGAGGGACCAGACCGAAGCTCGCATCTTCATGGCCAGCTATGCCGCCCATCAAGTCGCCATTTCTAGCATACAATTCCAAAATGTCGGTCAGCTTGTACGCCAGGAGGACGGTACGGTCATAGTCGGACCTCTCAATCAACAGGCAATCCAGCTACCGGGACCTCCATGGTCAATTGGTCCTCATCAGAGTCTACAGACAGCCTTGTTCGAATATTGGGACAAGCAGATGGAGTCTGCAAGGAAACGAGGCCAGCTGCGATTGCGAGGATAC
>Ga0265798_10008139_pt1 | contig 13430 bp, 10 predicted proteins | sample P3T30metagenome_FD_192430 | JGI IMG/M metagenome (GOLD analysis project Ga0265798, IMG submission 192430) | Plant litter microbial communities from East Loma Ridge, Irvine, California - P3 T30 | ecosystem: Environmental > Terrestrial > Plant litter > Unclassified | place: USA: California...
CTTCCAGCTCTACCACGCGCAGTGTAAGGCTGCTTTTTTCTATAGCCCTGTTTATAAGGGGTATAATTTTGTTGTTGTCGTCTCCCTTAACAATATAATCAAAGGCGCCGTTTTTTATGGCCTGCACACCATCAGGAATATTGCCGTAAGCGGTGAGGAGTATAATTTCTATATGAGGATATAAATTTTTAATTGTTGCGGCAAGATCCACACCATTGCCGTCGGGTAGCTTTACATCACAAAGCACTACATCTATAGCTTGCTTTGCCAGTTTTGCCAGCCCGGTTTTACAATCCTGTGCCTGTATAACTTCAAATCCTTCTAACGCTACAATGCGTGCCATAAGGCTGCGAAGTTTTTCTTCATCGTCTATTATCAGGATTTTTTTCATGGCTTATTTTTGCAAAGGTATCATTTTAGCGTTTAACTGTATTATTGGTTAAACATTTATTAGTTTTAGCGGGAAAGGTATTAATGCCGGATATAAAAAATAATTTTACATTTGTATTATATATGGCAATGATGTCTGCCCTGAACCGCCCACTAACCAATTCCGGAGCTGATGACGTCTATTAATAGCTTATGCTACAATAGATGCATATAATACATTCAGGGTTATGAAAAATACTGCCATCAAAACGCAAATTACACAAGCCTTTTCCTATTCAGTCAAATGGCTGCTGCTATCAATGGTTATTGGCATGCTTACGGGTTCGGTATCTGCTTTTTTCCTAACATCTTTAAACTGGGTTACACAATGGCGCGAAAGCCATGTATGCATTATTGCACTGCTGCCTTTAGGCGGGCTGGTAATAGGCCTTATGTACCACTATTTTGGCAGCAGTGTGGTTAAAGGCAATAACCTGCTTTTAGAAGAATTGCACACGCCTAAAAAAATCATTCCGTTAAAAATGGCACCGTTAGTACTTTTAGGCACCTTGATAACGCATTTTTTTGGAGGTTCCGCCGGGCGCGAAGGCACAGCAGTACAAATGGGCGGCGCCATAGCCGACCAGTTTACGCATTTTTTTAAGCTGAACGATAACGACAGGAAGATAATTATAATAATGGGTATAAGCGCCGGTTTTGCATCGGTATTTGGCACACCACTGGCGGGTGCCCTGTTTGCCCTTGAAGTAATGATGATTAGGCGAAGATATAATGCACTGCTCCCCGCACTATTAGTTGCCTTTGTTGCCCATTATACCTGTTTGGCATGGCAGGTAGGGCATACACATTATAGCGTACCTGTAATCCCGGAAATAACAATAAAAATTATAATGTGGACGGCTGCTTCGGGAGTGCTTTTTGGCTTAGCGGCAATGGTTTTTTCCAAGGTAATGCACTTTTTTAGCAACTTATTTAAGGCCATTAGCTATGCGCCCCTACGGCCCTTTATTGGTGGCGTTGTTATTGCCTTGTTAGTATGGGCATCAGGCACTACAAAGTACATAGGCCTGGGAGTGCCCACCATAACAGATGCTTTTACCGTCAGCCAGCCGGCTTATGCGTTCATGATTAAGCTGCTGTTAACCGCATTTACATTAGGCGCAGGCTTTAAAGGTGGCGAAGTAACCCCTTTGTTTTTTATAGGCGCTACATTAGGTAACGCATTATTTTTACTTTTTCCGTTGCCTATGGGTCTTTTGGCAGCTATGGGTTTTGTTGCCGTGTTTGCCGGTGCCACAAATACCCCCATTACCTGTATAGTAATGGGGATAGAATTATTTGGTATTGATACCGGTATTTACCTGGGCATTGCCTGCTTTATCGCCTATCTTTTTTCAGGCCATAGCGGTATTTACACTTCTCAAATACAGGGTGGTATAAAGCAAAAGCTTTACAGTAAACTGTTTAAAAAGTTGTCTACGCGTTAAGATACCTGTATAAAGGCCAGAGATAACCGTTTTAATATTTTCCGCTTAACAGTGCGCCGCCCATAGGCACTTTAGTGTCAAGCCCCAGTTTTTTAAGCATTTCATAGGTGGTGCAAACGGCTGCCGATGTTACCGGTATACCAATCTCCTTCTCTATGGCATCAATGGCTTCTAACGATGGCATTTGCACGCAGGCAGAAACCACAAGTACATCTACACCGTCAAGGTTAAGGCGCTTATAAATGTCTAAAAGGTTCATAGGATCTTGTGCGGCAACTTCAAGGTTATCGGCAATTTCAAGGGCTATAAAATCTACTACTTCAAACCCCTGGTGCTCAATATAATCAACAACAAGCTGTGTAAGGGGCTTCATGTAAGGGGTAATTACCGCTACTTTTTTGGCTCCTAAAATGTTAAGCCCGTTTATTAGTGCCCCCGCGCTGGTTACAATAGGGGTAGGCGAATCGTTTTTAACCGTCTCCTCGTGCAGGTTGGTTTCAGATACGCAGTGGTAGCCGCGCCCCATGCTCATTATAGCTACAAGGCAGGCGTAGCCCATAACATCTACACGGGCATCGCTCAGTTCCTGGGCACATTTAAGGCTCTGGGCATCCATGGCCTCCAGTTCTTCCTTAGTAACTTTTTTCATGCGCATGCGGCTGGAATGGAACGTAAACCGCTCTGGTGCAATCGTCTCGCGAGACCGCAGCAGGGCCGGGATTTCCGTTTCCATAGTTATATTAGAGCTTGGCACAATCTGGCCTATACGGTAGGTTTTTTTCATATTTCTTAAATTCCAAATGAAGGATGAAATTTTAAATTACAAGCATCAAATAACAAACCTGGGAACGGCCTGTTGTTTGAAATTTGTTATTTGATATTAGGTGTTTTTAACGTTTGGATTTTGTTATTTGCTATTTGATGCTTTCTTCGCTATCTACTATTGTATTTCTCAGCGTGCCGATGCCTTCCACGGTAGCCTCAACAACATCGCCCGGCCACATAAATTCCTGCGGGTTACGGCCTGCACCTACGCCGGCAGGGGTTCCGGTAGCAATAATATCGCCAACGTTAAGTGTAAACACACTGCTCAGGTCATATATCAGGTCGTTAATGTTGAAAAGCATAAACTTTGTGTTAGAATTTTGTTTTTCTACACCATTTAGCGTTAGGCGAAGGTTAAGATTGTGCGGATCGGCAATTTCATCGCGGGTAACCAGCACCGGACCCATTGGCGCAAAAGTATCCTGCCCTTTAGACACAATCCATTGCCCTGCACGGCGGCAATCGCGTGCGCTGACGTCGTTAATAACCGTATAGCCATACACATAATCCATAGCCTGGTCTTTGGAGATGGTTTTGCCCTGTTTACCAATAATTACAGCCAGTTCAACTTCATAATCCAGTTGCTGCGTTATTTTTTGGTTGTGGATGATGTTCGTCTCGGTACCTGTTACGGCTGTGGGAGGCTTAGAAAAAATAACAGCCTGCTGCGGCAGTTCTTTTGCCGTATCCAGCGTCCGTGCCGATTCTGCCACGTGCTCGGTATAATTCAGGCCTATGCCAAATATGTTTTTGCGGGGGCGTGGAATGGGTGCCAAAAGGGTTGCATTAGCCATGGGTATAGAGCAATCAAGCAATTCTTCTTTTGTGGCGGTATTAAGCAAATGCACCGCATGGTTAATACCTTCAATGCCTAAGTCTATAAAATCAAGCATATTGTCAGGCACATGGCTGTTTTTTATCTCTCCCAGTTTGTGGGCATCCACTATCATGTGTTCTTCTACAAAACCCAAGCGTTCGGGTGCGTGGTTTATCTTATAAGTAACTAATTTCATTGTATTTTATTTGTTGTTGTATTGTGTTTGAGATTTTTCGGCTCCGCTCAAAATGACAAAGCGCCCTTCTATAGGTTCAAGGAAACTGCTACCTGCTATCTGCTACCTGAAAACCTTCAGGGTGCGCCATTTCCTGGTACAAGCCCAGCGACGTAATAACCGGCAGGTCGTTAAACGAGAACAGGCATGCATCCTCTGTATCGCTCCCGTTTACGTGCTCATGGTAGGCCCATGACGGTACGCAAAAGATATCGCGCTCCTTCCAGTCAAAACGCTTACCGCCAATGATGGAATAGCCATGGCCCTTAGCACATTGGTACACAAAAGAACCCGTATGCCTGTGCGCCTGTGTATGCTCGCTTGGGCGTAATAACTGTATGGAAGCTCCCATGGTCTGCATTACATGGCCACCCGTAAGCGGATTGGTATAATGCATTAGGATGCCATCATAAGGAGAGCCCTCATTAACTTTAGCGGCTTCTAAAAGGGCAGGGTACACTTGTTTCCAGGAATATTTAAATAGGGGAGAGTAGGGTTTATCCCAGCCGTTATCGGCAGGCATAAGCCCAACCCCGCTATAAGTAAGTGGGGAATGGTTTACGGGCGATACTAAGGGCTGCTTGCCGTCAAATACCGCATAATCATTTGCTTCGAGCGCATTAACCAACGGAATATCCAGCCCGTCCTGCCAAATGCAGGTTTTGCCGCCGGCTTCTACACCATGCTCATGCCAAGTGCTGTTTGGCGTTATAACAAAGTCGTTGACTTCCAGCATTATCTTGTTGCCGTCTACCACGGTATATCCGCCTTCGCCTTCCATAATAAAGCGTAACGCTGAGGCTTTATGCCGGTGTGCCGAGGTGCTTTCGCCCGGGCGCGTAACCTGTATGCCGGTGTAAAGCCAACCCACGGCAGCGCTCACATCGCGGCGCTTGTCGTTCACCAGGTATACCACGCGGCGGCCTGCTTTCTCGGGAGTAACCAGCTCTGATGATTTAAGTACCAGTTCCCGCAGGTCTTCATAGCGCCAAAGCATGGGTACTGAACTTGTGCGCGGTTCCCATGGCTCGATGTCGTTGGCTACCGTCCACAAAGCGCCTGCACCAAGGGCTTCGAGTTCTTTATAGTATGCCTCCAGCTCCGGGGTGTCTTGCACACGTGCACGGCCTAAAACACTGTCGTCAAATTTATTATCCATAATTTCGGTGGATTGAATGTTGTTTTTCTGAATTGGAAGGAAAGGCTATACGTCTTCGCTGCCATCCATAAAAGTAATATTTTTCCTTGGGGCGGTATTTACACGCAGGTCAAAAATGTCAAAGCGGTTGTAATGCCCCAGTATGTCGTGCATTTGCTTGGGTTGTATGCATTTAGCAAGGTCGATATCGGCATATACAATACCCTCGTCATCAATAAGTGGTTCGCCTATAACAGCGCCGTTAGGACCTATAATCCCGCTGAATGCGCTGTTTTTTCGCGTAAGCAGTTCTTCGGCATTGGGCACATCTTCTTTCATAATATCGATGATCTCTTTTGTAATGGTAGAGCACGATACAATAGTAAACAGCTTGCCTTCAAACGAATGTGCCGCCGCGCGAATCTTTATTGCCTCGGCCATATTATAATCAGGCGGGGCAACGGGCAGTGAGATATAATTGGCTATGTGTATCAGTTCGCCCTGTGTAAGCAGCGTAAAGCGTGCCAGCGTGTTGGTGTTTTCGCCACATGCCAAAGTACCAATAGGGCCAATCTCGGTGTTGTATACTTTTAACGATGAACCATCGCCACCCGTCCAGGTAAGCTTTTCAGCCCAGGTGGGTACCAGCTTGCGGTGTTTGCCTATAAGGTTACCTTTGTTATCAATAATAAGGTTGGTGTTGTAAAGTTCGCCAAAACTTTGCCCGCGCTCGTTAACGCCTATCACCACATGGCAATTGTGCTCTTTTGCCGCCTTACAAATCCTGTCGGTTTCCGGGCCTGGCACGGTAATGGAGTTAACGTACAGCTTTTCATACCATTTGCTGCCCTGTACCGGAGTCATGATCCAGTTCCAGTAGGGGTAACCGGCCACAAACACTTCGGGAAACGCCACCAGCGATGCCCCATTTGCAGCAGCCTCGGCAATTATAGCGCAGGCTTTATCTACCGTGGCATCTACGTTAAGGAACACCGGCGAAGCCTGTACGGCCGCAGCCTTAAATTTTGGCAAATCCAACATAAGGTATTTTGAATTTTAATTATAAATTTTTGTATAGGATAATCAATAATGTGGGGTCTAAAACCTCAAATCAGGAATAAGATATTGTTCAAGCTTCGTCCTCATGTCATCAGGAAACGGGCTCGACTTAATTTCATCGCGGCCATCGTTAAAGGCCACCCGCACCAGCGAAACTTCGCCTTCAAGGCACGTTGAGCCATCCTGGTGCTCGAATTTAAAACCGCACGTCATAGATGATGAACCGAGTTTTTTTACCCAAAGGTATTTGGTAAGCACATCGCCCAGGCGGGCTGCTTTTTTAAACTGTATCTTTAAATCTACGGTTGGTATACCGCCGGTTTTATGTATGTTTTTAAACGGCATGTTAAGTGCCTCATCATAAAAATCTTCTACAATATTGTTGAGCATTTCCAGAAAACGCGGGTAAAACACGATACCTGCAAAATCAACATGCTGAAAACGAACGGTCTCTTTTTTTGTAAATGCTTTTTCCATTAGGCTTGTAGAATGTTTTTTAGTTTGAAACGTTGTATTTTTCCGGTCTCGGTTTTGGGCAGTGCCTCCATGTAGCGTATTTCCCTTGGGTATTTATAGGGTGCAGCCACATTTTTAAACCAGTCCTGTATATTTTTTGTCAGCTCATCGCAAGCTTTGTCTTTGTCTTTCAGTACAATATAAGCACAAACCAGCATGCCGCGGTTTTCATCGGGCAGGCCTATCACGGCACATTCGGCAATATCCTCATGGCACAATAATACACTTTCAACCTCAATAGCCGCAATGTTGTAGCCTGAAGAAATGATCATGTCATCGCCGCGGGCCACAAACCAGTAATAACCATCTTCATCCTTTCGGAATATATCGCCTGTTATGTTCCAGCCGTTCTCCACATATTCCTTTTGCTTATCGGGGCTGTTAAGGTATTTGCAGCCTGTAATGCCGCGCACCGCCAGGCGTCCGGGGCTACCATCAGTAACCTCATTGCCTTTTGCATCAACAATCATGGCTTCATAACCGCGTATGGGCAGCCCTGTAGCACCCTTCCGCATGTTTTCTTCGTTTGATGATATAAAGATATGCAGTATTTCGGTTGACCCGATGCCATCTATTATTTTTAATCCTGTGGCCTCATACCAGTCTTCCCAAACCTTTAGCGGAAGGGTTTCCCCGGCCGAAATGCATTTGCGCAGCGATGAAATATCGAAGTCTTTTACTTTAGTAGTAAGAACCCTGTAGGCCGTTGGTGCTGTAAAGCATACGGTTACCTTATGCTCTGCAATAGCTTTAAGCAACAGGTCGGGCGATGGTTTTTCTATTAAAAACGTTGATGCCCCGTAGTAAAACGGAAACAGCACCAGGCCACCCAGACCAAAGGTAAAACCCAGTGGCGGGCTGCCGGTAAAAATATCAGCAGGGGCGGGCTGTAACGCATATTTTGGGAAAGCCTCGCAAATAAGTAATATATCTTTATGGTAATGCGATGTCATTTTAGGCTTACCTGTGGTGCCCGATGTAAACCCTATTATGGCTAACGAATCTGATTTTGTGGGATGGTTTTTTAACGTTTTGGGTTTATTGCCCATTAGCGTTTCCAGTTTTGAAACGCGCTGGCCCGAACCGTCAAACGTTATAACATGTTTCAGGAACGGCGAATCTACCGCCTGTAATGCGTCTTCTAATGTATAATCGCACAGTGCGTGCGATATTTCGGCGCACTCTGTCATTATGCTAAGCTCTTTTTCGCGTAGCAGGGGCATGGTGGCTACCACTATACCACCCGCTTTTAGTATGCCAAACCAGCAGGCTACATACATGGGGTTATTGGCCGAACGTATCAATACACGGTTACCCGGTACCAAACCCATTTCATCGCGCAGCACATGCGCTATCTGGTTGGCTTTTTCATACAGTTCTAAAAATGTCCAGCTCCCTTCAAACGTGCGGATGGCAATGTTGTTGCCGGTACCCTCTGCTATATGCCTGTCCAGTAATTTTTCTACACAATTAAGGTCGTCCGGAAACTCAAAATCAGGGTGCCCGGTAAAACATTCTGCCTGTAATGAGGGGTGGGGCAGGTGGTTGTGTGCAAAATTATCTTCGTAATGTTTCATTGCCGTAATGGGTTATTACTTTTTATGTGTTACCGGTTTTAACGCTTTTTTCATGCCTTCCATAGCTTTGCGCTCTCCGCCCTTGTAGGGGTAAAAATGCGATGCTGCCGACATATATTGCTGTGGTATGCCTACTGATTTAAGGTCGTTAGCCCTGTATTGCTCATATGCCTGGGCATTGCGCACAAAGGCTGTATCCAGTAGCAGCGTTGTGCCCAGCGCCACCAGGTCGGCACGGCCATTTAGCAGTATGGTATTTATCTGGTCTATGTCCTGAATGTATCCTGCTGTTATGGTAGGTATATTTATGGTGTTGCGCACGGCATCGCTAAAAGGCGTTTGCCACATGCGGCCCACAGCGGGTTTTTGGTGCGCTACCGTAAGCCCGGTAGACACATTAATAATATCAGCTCCGGCGGTTTTAAAGGCTTCGGCAATAGCCAAAACATCGGCTTCGATAATGCCGCCTTCCGCCCAGTCAGATGCTGAAATGCGCACGCTCATGGGTTTTTCTGGTGGGAAGGCCGCGCGCATGGCGCTAAATACCCTTAATGGGAATTTAAGCCTGTTGGCAATGCTGCCACCAAATTCGTCCGTCCTGGTATTGGTTAGCGGCGAAAGGAATGAAGCCAGCAGGAAGCCGTGATGCGCCTGCAGCTCTATCATGTCAAAGCCCGCAGCATCTGCATTTTTAGCGGCATTTACAAACTCTGCCGTTATGGTATCCATGTCGGCAACCGTTAGTTCTTTTGGGGTAGCCATTTTTTCATTGAACGGTATAGGCGAAGCTGAAATCAGCTGCCACGCATCCTGCAACGGCGCGCTGCCCTGCCACGGCATTTGCACGGCACCCTTGCGGCCGGAGTGGCCTATTTGTAAGGTAATTTTGGTAGTGCTGTTTTGGTGCACAAAGTCGGTTACGCGTTTCCAGGCGCTTACCTGTTCGCTGCTCCAGATTCCCGGGCAGCCTAAGGTTATCCTGCCCGTAGGCGATATGGCCGTAGCTTCAGTTATAATCAATCCTAAGCCGCCCACAGCGCGCGACCCATAATGCATCAGGTGCCAGTCTGCAACCAGTCCGTCTTTGGCCGAATATTGTTCCATCGGGCTCATTACTATGCGGTTATCCAGCACCATTTCGCGTAAAGCAAACGGTGTAAATGCCGGTGATGTGCCTGTATTGCTGTTTGTATTTGCATTAAATTCTGCCACTACTTTTTGTGCAAACGATGCATCGCGCAGCGCCATGTTTTCGAGCGTTACCTTTTTAGAGCGGGTCATTACGCTAAAGGCAAACTGCATAAAAGGGTGCTGTATGTGCCTGTCCATGTGCTCAAACCAGTCGAGCGATACGTTAGCGGCATGCTGTATGATCTCTACCCGGTTGCGACGCAGTTTTTCATAATGCTCAAAAACGGCGGGCACATCGGTTTTGTGTTTTATAACCGAGTCGGCCAGTGCAATGGCGCACTCCATGGCCAGTTTGGTGCCCGAGCCGATAGAGTAGTGGGCTGTAGCCTTGGCATCGCCTAAAAGCACTATGTTATTATGGCTCCACTTTTGGTTAGTTACCGCAGGAAACTGCCTCCAGTGCGAACGGTTAGATATAAGGCCGTGGCCGTTGAGCTCTTCTTTAAATATTTCTGCTATTTTGCTTATCGTGTCTTCTTCATCGGTAACGCTAAACCCTGCTTTTTGCCAGGTTTCATCGGTAGTTTCAAATATCCAGGTGCTCATGCCTTCTTCATATTGGTAGGTATGGGCCACAAACGTACCGAAAGGCGTTGTCCTGAAAAAGTAGGTAAATGCATCGAGCGGTCGGGTAGAACCCAGCCAAACAAAACGGTTGCCTTTCATTTCTACCTTTGTGCCAAAAGCATCTGCAAATTTGTCTCTTATGCCACTGTTTATACCATCTGCAGCTACTATTATATCGGCGTCAGAAAACTGGCTCAGATCGTCTACATTGGCTTCAAAATGAAGGTTAACGCCTTCTTCGCGCGCACGCTGCTGCAATAGTTGCAATAGTGTTTTGCGTGAGCAGCCGCAAAAACCGTTGCCGGTAATGCGCACTTTTTCGCCATCGCGGGCTACATCAAGCTCGTCCCAATAGGCAAACTTGGTGCGTATCAGATCATACGACTGTGGGTCGCGCGACAGGAATTCGCTAAGCGTTTCATCCGAAAATACCACGCCAAAACCAAAGGAGTCATCGGCTTTATTGCGCTCATACACATCAATTGTACAATCGGGCATTGCTTTTTTTAGCAGTATTGAAAAATACAATCCGCCGGGGCCACCGCCTGTTACCGCTATCTTCATTCTTTTATAAAAGGTCTTTTAATTGAAAAAACTTCGCCCAGCTTTGCATAGTTATAGCCCTCAAGGCGGGCAATGGGCTTGTAGGTTTCCCTGTTTATTTTATAGCCGTCCAGCAATACGCTGTCATTTACATGAAACATTACTATACGGCCTATCATAATGGTAGCGCCGCCATCTTTATGGCCTTCAAGGCTGTAATGGTGCACCAGCTCGCACTCAAAATGTATGGGGCTTTCGGCTACCCTCGGGGGCTTTACCATTACCGATGTGATGGCAGTAAGCCCGGCATAGTCAAATTCATTACCATCCGGCGGCAGGTTTACAGATGAGGCATTCATAGCCTCCACAAGCTCTTCTGTAGCCATATTGACCACAAACTGTTTGGTTGCCAATACGTTGTTAAGGGTGTCTTTATTGGTATTGCCGCTGCGCACGGTAGAGAACATTACATGCGGCGGGTCTTCGCCTACAGCATTAAAAAACGAAAATGGCGCAAGGTTAGGGATGCCGTCCCGGCTGATGGAAGATATCCAGCCGATGGGTCTCGGAATTACAGCTCCCGTAAGAATTTTATAGATGTCTTTCTGGCTGGTATGTGCCGGATCGATCCGCATAATAGTTGTGTTTGTTTGTTGATAACAAATAAAAGAAAAATATGCATCTATACGGAGAGATTTTTGTGAAAAAATTGATATTACATAAAATTATGGTGCTATTGTTAAAATATTCTGACCTAACAGAGCTGATAGGAACATATTTTGAAATTATGTATTGCTTTATGTTTTAAGAATATTTGTGGACTTTTATATGATGATGTGTCTCTAAACTTATATTTCCTGTAGTGGGTGTTTGGCTATTACTCCTAATAAAAAAAGGGCTGTTTCAATTGAAACAGCCCCTTTTTTTCTAACATCAGGAATTTAAAAAACAATCAACTTGTTGATTTTTCCTTTTTCAGTTTCTACTTCAACCAGAAGCACTTCTTTTTGAGCAACCAGGTTAGTTATATTAAACTGTAAAGCATTAATATCACTTTGATTGTAAAGCTTACGCCCTCTGATATCATAAATAGTTACACTTTTAATAAGCGCATTGGTACTGTTAACACCTATCGTGGTCCCTTTACTAAAAATATATACATTAGCAATATCTTCAGTAGGCTGTTCAACGCCAAGTGTTTGTGTAGCGTATACTACATCGAATCTTCCTTCAAATGTACCTGCGTCGGTAGTAAAGCCATAACTGTTTAGGGTAAGGTCATGAATTGTTCCCAGCATCTTGTCTTTCAGATATACTTTTTGACCTTGCTCAAATACGCCCTCAAAATGGTCAATACTTACCGTGTAGGTTCCTGCCAGCGGTGCGAAAAAGCCCATTGGAACTACATCTGAGTTTATAAAATCTGATTTTGCCTGAATAACTAACGGTGTATTTTCTGCAATAGAATAAAACGCTAAACTATTTTCGTTTTTAAAGCTCCTCGCATCAAATCCGTAGTCAATACCTGCGGTACCCTCATCAATGTAAGCTATAAGTGTCTGGCTTGCAATTCCGCTACCATTCATATTTAACCACACCCTAGAGTTGTCGCTGTTATTATTGGCTTGTTTAAAAAAGCCCTGTGTAGTGCCTGCCACACCTCTTCGCATACTATTTGTAAACGTTATTGAAGCAGAAGAAAGTGACGGAAGGGTTTTAACAAAGAATCCCTGCGCTTCTGATAATAGCCAGTTGTTATAAGAACCACTTTGGTAAAATGCTGCCTGTTCGGCACCACCGCCTACGGTAGGGTTAGCCACATAACCAGCCTGCGTAAGAATGGCATATGATGAGCTGGTGGTGTTGTTACGCTTTCTCCAAAGATAAATACCTGATGACAAATCGATTACTGAGCTGTTTGCGGTAAAGAAATCAGAAATGCTTATAGGAGACGGATAAGGGTTGCCTATAGCCGTGTAGCGGTTGCTCTGAACATTTAAATCATACGTTATGTTTCCGTTGTGTGGTGTACCTGTAAATGTACCGTCAAAATAATAATTGCCTGTGGCACCGGTATATTGTTCAGGGGTTGTTGTACCTCCGTTAGTAGTACCCGTTACGTTAGCTGTGATAGCATTTGGCATACGGATAAGGTAGCCTTTACCTGCAACAAAGTTAGTAGTGGCAGGGTCTACAGTAAAGTATTGCTCACGATTATCATTTGTAGTTGCATTAAAGCCATATTTATACTCGTAAAAACGGTTTGCCAAAGTTTGCGGAGAAAATGCCAGCAGGTTTTGGTTTTGTACCGGAGATGACCACAAGGTATAATCAAGTATAAATAGCGGATTGCTGTTTTTATGCATAATGATATTACCTGTATTTACAGCATTGGTAACTTGTACCAGTGCAGCATTATTATTAAAGGTAAAGTTACCGCCTGTATTTACAGTTACAGAACCGTTTACAGTTACATTAAAGCCAGACGGAACAACAACATTAGCACCGTTATTAACCGTTATTGTACAGGCAGCAAGATTGCCGGCTGCGGTATAGTTGCCGTTAAATATTACTGCATCTGTAGCAGTTGGTACTCCGTTATCCCATGCTGTGCCATCCCATGTTGTGGTATTTATTTTTACCTCTACAACATTAGAATACACAATATCACAAGAGCCATTTTGTACGACCGCCCTTAAATAACGTGTTGTGGTTAGATTGGTGCCTATCTCTGCACCCGTAAGTGTAGCGTTAGGGCTTGGTATAAACGTAGGGTTAGGGAAAGCAGTAGATGCAGAACGCTCCCACCTTACAATAGTGCCTACATACCCGGTAAGTACTATATCTGCCGGGGTAGTGTTTGCACAAATGGACTGGCTTGCCGAAAGTGTGCCTGCCTCCGGTGCGGCTGTAATAATTACAACAGCAGTACCAGTGGCAACGTTGCCGTTTGCATCCCTAACTGTTAATGTATATGTTGTACTGCCTATGGTGCCTGTAGGAGGTATTGAGGTAGCCCCTGAGCCAAGGCTGTTGCTCCAGCTGTATGTGTAGTTACCCACACCGCCTGAAACCGTTGAACTAA
>Ga0265798_10008140_pt1 | contig 13429 bp, 10 predicted proteins | sample P3T30metagenome_FD_192430 | JGI IMG/M metagenome (GOLD analysis project Ga0265798, IMG submission 192430) | Plant litter microbial communities from East Loma Ridge, Irvine, California - P3 T30 | ecosystem: Environmental > Terrestrial > Plant litter > Unclassified | place: USA: California...
GTGGAGTCGCACAGCGACACCACCACCACGCGGGTGATGATCGACTGCGGCTTCGGCCTGCGCGAGATCGAGCGTCGTCTGCAAAGCCGGGGCATCGCCCCGGCTGAACTCTCCGCGATCCTGGTCACGCACGAACACGGTGATCACATTGGCGGGGTGTTCAAGCTGGCGAAGCGTCACGGCATCCCGGTGTATCTCACCACCGGCACCCACCTGGCGGTCGCCGACCGCGTTCCCGACGGTACGCAGATCAAGCGATGCGACAGCCACGATCTGCTGGCCATCGGCGACCTGCAGGTCCAATGCTTCCCCGTTCCGCACGATGCCCGCGAGCCGGTGCAGTTCTCACTGACCGATGGCGCGTCGCGGCTTGGCGTGCTGACCGATATCGGTCAGGGCACGGCGCATGTGCAAGCCATCCTGGATGGCTGTGACGCGCTGGTGCTGGAGTGCAATCACTGTCCCGACATGCTGGCCAACGGTGCGTATCCGCCGTCGCTGAAGGCGCGTATCGCGGGTCGGTTGGGACACTTGTCCAACACGGCTGCTGCGGCGGTGTTGGGGTCGCTGAATCGCACGCGCCTGAAGTCCGTTCATGCAGCTCACCTCAGCAGCAAGAACAATCTGCCAGCGCTGGCGCAGGCGGCTCTGGCCGAGATTCTGAACTGTCGCCCAGAAGAGGTCGGTGTCGCATCCCAATCGGAAGGCTTCGACTGGGTCACCATCTGACCTCATCGACCCGACGCCTGTCCGGCGATCGAGAAGTGCTGCAGCAAAAGAAAAAGCCGATCTCATGGATCGGCTTTTTCATTGGCGGTGCCGCGTCTGGCACCGCGACCATTGCTTCACCCGCAAGGGTTATCGCGTGGTGCCCGTCGTCCCGGTGGTACCGGTCGTGCCGGTCGTACCACCCGGCGTCATGGGTGCAGTACTGCCAGACGGTGCAGCGCCCGGGGTAGCCGGCGTCGTGGGCGTCGGGGTCGGCGTAGTCGGCATGCTCGAGGACGGCGTCGGCGGAGTAGCCGGCACGTCGTCCTTCTTGCCGCATGCGACCAGTGCCAGGGAAGCAAGCAAAGAGGCTGCGAGCAGAGATTTCTTCATATCGGTTTCCTTGATATCCCAGAAAACGGCGTGGCAGCAGTGCTTGAGTGCCACGTGACGCCTTCGTTTCGGTGTAAGCGAGCCCTAACTAGGACTTCACGGACAGCTTATCAGCGTGACGCTGGGGAATTAGGAAGCGAATGTAGAAAGTAAGTTCCGTGTAAGCAAGTTGTGTAAGATGCCCCTGCATTACGTGCGCAGATGTTTCGGGCTTTGCGACTATTGCTGCTTGGGCGGCGGACTGATTACCCAGCCTAATTGCAGCCTGCTGTATCCCCCCGCCTTGGCATCAAGCAGCCTCGACCAGTCGCCACCAGCCTGCATCCAGCCAGTCTGCCAACTGCTCGCGTTCCTCGTCAGATACCTTGTGCTCAGGCATGGTCGCGAAATCCAACCGCCGCGCATCCGCCAGCTTCTTGAGCAGAGCCGTGGCGCCGATCTCGACTTCCTCGCCGTTGATGAAAGCGTGCTTGCCGCGATACAGCATCTGCGTGCGGCGATCCGCCACCAGCGACCCATTCGTCGGCCAGTCGGCCGTCAAGTCCAGGTCCGAGGCGTCATCGTCGTCGCCGAAGACCACGTTGGCTTTCGGTTCGGTCAGCCAGCGGCCCAGGAATCGCGTGGCAAGCTTCGCATCCAGGCGGACGCGTGATGCAGCCTGAACGGCGAACTCCAGCAAGGATTCCGGTACCTGCGCCGGGTTGGCCGTAGGCAACAGACCAGGATCACGATAGCGGGCACCCGCCTGCGCATCGCCCATGTCTTCGGCCGCCAGCTCGAGCATGCCCTGGGCGATCTCGGCCGCCGACGGTGAGCGGAAACCGATCGACAGCGTCATGCAGTCGTCGCCCTCGGCCACGCCGTCGTGTGCGTAGTTCGGGGGCAGATAGAGCATGTCGCCGGGCTCAAGCAGGAACTCTTCAGTGGGCTCGAAGTTCTGCAGCAGCTTCAAGGGCACGTCCGGCACCAGCGTCAAATCCTTTTGCTTGCCGATGCGCCAGCGGCGGCGTCCGGCGCCTTGCAGCAGGAATACGTCGTAGTTGTCGAAGTGCGGGCCGACGCCGCCGCCATCGGTGGCGATGCTGACCATCACATCGTCCAGGCGGGCGTCGGGAATGAAGCGAAACTGCGCCATCAGGTCGGCGGCGGCATCCACATGCAGGTTCAGTCCTTGCACCAGCAGGGTCCAGCCGGCTTCGCGCGCTGGCGGCAGGCGGGCGAAGGGGCCGCTTTCCATTTGCCAGCCGCTGGCTTCCTGCCAGATCAGTCGCGACTCGACCTCGTCTTCACGCGCCAGGCGCTTGATCTGCGCGGGACTGACTGGCGGCTTGATGCCGGGAATGGCGCCGCGAATCAGCAGCGGGCGGCGCTGCCAGTAGCGTTGCATGAAGTCGGCGGGGGAGCGTCCGCCCAGCAGGGGCAGGGATTGTGAGATGTCCATGCCGCGATGATAACAATCCGGATGCGTTAATCTTCTGATTTGACACAGAGACCTGCGGGAACACGACCATGAGCAACAGCAGCAATACCGCCCGTAAAGTGGGCGCAAACACCGTCGTGACTGCCGAATTCTGGATCAGCGATTCACAAGGCACGCCGCTGGACGACAGCGACGGTCCGGTGGTCTTCCTGCACCGCGGCCAAGACAGCCTTCTGCCGCGACTCGACGACGCCATCGAAGGCAAGGAACCGGGCTTCGACAACATCTTCCACCTCGAACCCGAAGACGCATTTGGCGACTACGACGCCGAACTGGTCCGGGTCGAGCCGCGCGCGCGTTTCCCTGAGCCGCTCGAAGTCGGCATGCAGTTCGAAGGCGTGCCTGGTGACGATGACGACGAGGATGGCCCGCTGGTCACGGAAGACGACGGCGAACCCAGCGACGATGAAGACGCACTGGTCTTCACCGTGACCGACCTGGCCGAAGACCGCGTGGTGCTGGATGCCAACCACCCGTACGCCGGCATGGCCTTGCGCGTGCGCATCAAGGTGTTGGACGTGCGCGATGCCGAGCCGGAAGAAGTCGAACAGGGATTTGCCTACGGCGACGAGGATGACGAAAACGAAGAACAGGCGCTGGACGCCTTGCTCGACGCGCGTCGCCGCCCGGACACGCTGCACTGATCTGCCTTCAGCCGATCTGACCTGACCAGACCCGCGCGCCGCCTCCGGCGGCTGCGGGTGGTCCCCAGAACCCTCAGGACGCCGGCCGGGCGCTGCGGGTGTGCACGACAAAGCCGGGATTGCGGCCGGCCTGATATTCGATGTGCAGCCAGCTCTCTCCGGGCTGGCTGTTGTGCACACCGACTCGCATCACATTAGGCAGGCGCTTGCCGCCCACCGTCAGCACCTGGTCCTGCAGCGGTTTCTCGCTGCCATGCAACAGCAGGACCTGTCCCTTGAAATGCCCCACCAGCTGGATCAATTGCTGCTTGAAGCCGGCATAGGCGTCGCTGCGGTCGTTCGCGTCCTGGCGTGAGAAATCCGGATCGGCATGGAAGGCGACGATCACTGCCCGCGCTTCCTCACGCGTGGCAATCGCAAAGGCTTGCCGCAGCCAGGCGTTGTTGGCGAGTGCACGTTCCTCCAGCTCGCCATTGCGGCCTGCGCCGCGCTGGAAATTGTTCTGGCCGCCCGGCACGTTCACGGCTACGAACATCAGCCCATCGGTGCTCCAGCGTGCGTTTTCCGGATAACCGCGAAATCGCGAGGTCTCACTTTGGCGTGACAGCGCAATGCGGGTCGCGCCCAGCGAGTCCGGCCGCTCGAAGAAGAGTTCGCGCATCCGGGTCAGGCGCTCGAAGGGCGCGTAGTTGCCACCCACCTGCAACGCGCAGTCGGCCCAGTCGTTATCGCCAGGCAACAGCACCAGCGGCACCACGCTGCTTTCCAGCAGGTCACGGCGCCGCAAGTACACGGCGTCGTCGCAGCGTTCGTTTTCGCCTTTCAGATTGCCCAGGTGAATCAGCAGGTCGCTGTCGTGGCCGATGTCGTCCAGCGTGCGCAACAGCACGCGCGCCTGGGCCTCGTTGCCTGGCACATCTGCAATCACGGCAATGGCGGGACCGATGCGCGGCGGCAGGCCGTCGCGCAGGCCCACCCCTGGCGGTACACGGCCTGCTGCATGCGCAAGTGGCTGCAGGGCCAGCAGGCAGACGCCCAGCAGCGCGGCAGCCAGCGTACGCTGCCAGCCCATGCCAAGCGTCGTTCGACTGCAAGCCCGCATCATGATGAGATATTCATGAAGCTGCCGGCGCCAGGGCCTTCAAGCGGTACAGCGCGTCCAGCGCCTCGCGCGGGCTGAGCACGTCGGGGTCGATCAACTGCAAGGCGTCATGCAGCGGATCGTTCGCGACCTCGGGCTCGGTTTCCCAGGCTGGTTCGGCAAGCCCCGGCGCGCCATCGTCGGTGGGTCCACCGAACAAAGACAGCTGCGGGGTGTTGCCGCCCTGGGCTTCCAGCCGGTCGAGTTCGCGACGCGCCATCCGAATGACGGCAGGCGGCACGCCTGCGCGTTGCGCAACCTGAATCCCGTAGCTGCGGCTTGCCGGGCCTTCACGCACTTCGTGCAGGAACACGATGCCGCGCTGGGGGCCGGTGATCGGCCCTTCGGCGGCGGCCAGGTGCACGTTGGCTGCTTCGGGCTGCAAGGCAGGCAGACGCGTCAGCTCGAAGTAGTGGGTGGCGAACAAGGTCAGCGCGCGGTTCTGCATCAGCAGTTGATGGGCGATCGCCCAGGCCAGCGCCAGGCCGTCATAGGTGGACGTGCCCCGGCCGATCTCGTCCATCAGCACCAGGCTGTCCGGGGTGCTGCTGGCCAGGATGGCGGCTGCTTCGGTCATCTCCATCATGAAGGTCGAGCGTCCGCCGGCCAGGTCGTCTGCCGCGCCGATACGCGTAAAGATGCGGTCGATACGGCCGATGCGTGCCGACGTAGCCGGCACGAAGCTGCCTACGCGGGCCAGCAAGGCGATCAAGGCCACTTGCCGCATGTAGGTGGACTTGCCACCCATGTTCGGGCCGGTGACCAGCAGCATGCGTCGCACGCTGCTCAGTGCGCAGTCGTTCGGCGTGAAGCGCTCGATCACGCGCTCGACCACCGGATGGCGGCCTTGCTCGATGGCGATCTCTGCGCCTTCTTCAAGCTTTGGCGCCACCCAATCGTTGTTGAGCGCGTGGCTGGCCAGGGCTGCCAGCACATCGAGTTCGGCAAGCGCGGAAGCCGCTCGCGACAGCGCCTGAACATGCGGCGCCAGCAAATCCAGCAGTTGTTCCCACAGCCACTTCTCGCGCGCCAGGGCACGATCCTGGGCCGACAGGATCTTGTCTTCCCATGTCTTGAGCTCCGGCGTGATGTAGCGCTCGGCGTTCTTCAGTGTCTGGCGCCGACGGTAATCGTCCGGCACCTTGTCGGTCTGGCCGCGCGTGACTTCAATGAAGAAGCCGTGCACACGGTTGAACTCGACACGCAGATTGGCGATGCCGGTGCGCTCGCGTTCGCGCGTTTCCAGCTGGACCAGGAAGTCGCCGCTGTGCGATTCAAGCGCGCGCAGTTCATCCAGTTCCTCGTCGAAGCCCAACGCCAGCACACCGCCGTCGCGCACGTTGACGGCGGGTTCCTGTGCCACGGCGCGCAGCAGCAGTTCGGCCAGCGCCGGGTCGAGTTCGCACTGTTCGGCGAGGCTGCCCAGGTGCGGGTCTGCATCAAGGTCGCGCGACAAGGCAGTGACCTGTTCGCGCAGGGCCGGCATCAAGGCCAGCGCGTCGCGCAGGCTGGCCAATTCGCGTGGTCGCACCGAGCGCAGCGCCAATCGCGCGGCAATACGTTCGACGTCGGGGAAGGGACGCAGGCTGGTCTGCAAGGCAAGCGGATCGCGTGCGGCGAGCAAGGTGGCGATTGCCTGCTGGCGACGCGCGGCGGGCGCATTGTCGCGCAGCGGATGATGCAGCCAGCGGCGCAGCAGGCGGCTGCCCATCGGCGTGCGGCAATGATCCAGCGTCGAGAACAGGGTGGGCGATTCTTCACCGCGCAGCGTCTCGGTCAGTTCCAGGTTGCGGCGCGTGACTGGGTCCAGCAACACGTACTGGCTTGCCCGGTCGGCACTCAGCTGTTGCACGTGTGCCAGCGCCTGGGACTGCGTGCCGCTGACATAGCGCAACAGTGCGCCTGCCGCGCATACGGCTTCCGGCATGTCTTCCACATCGAAGCCCGCCAGGCTGTCGGTGCGGAAGTGGGCGAGCAGGTGCTGGCGTGCGTTGGCGGTTTCGAAGTGCCAGGCCGGTGCGGTGTTGATCGACGCGGTGAAGGCCACGGGCAAGGGCACGCCTTCCGGCAGCACCACTTCAGCCGGTGCAATGCGATGCAGTTCGCTGCCCAGCAAGGCCGGCGAACACTCGGTGACGTGGAACTGCCCGTTGGCCAGATTCAGCCAGGCCATACCGATGCGGCGCGCGTCGCCCTTGCCGCTGCCCAGGTAGACGGCTGCAATCGCGCGGTCGGCCTTGGCCGGCAGCAGCGCTTCATCGGTCAGGGTACCCGGCGTGACGATGCGCACGATCTTGCGTTCGACCGGGCCCTTCGATGTCGCCGGATCACCGGTCTGCTCGCACACGGCAACCGACTCGCCCAGCTTCACCAGGCGACCCAGATAGCCTTCCGCCGAATGATGCGGAATGCCGGCCATCTTGATCGGCACGCCGTTCGACGCACCACGGGTGGTCAGGGTGAGATTGAGCAGACGGGCTGCCTTGACCGCGTCGTCGTAGAACATTTCATAGAAGTCGCCCATGCGATAGAACAGCAGATGGGCGCCAGCTTCGGCTTTCAAGCGGAGGTACTGCTGCATCATCGGCGTGTGGCCGGAGACGTCGTGTTTTTCCATTAACGGTGACAGCTTCTGGTGATCGTTCGAGGCGGGGTCGGAGCAGGGGCGTTCGCTTGCGTCGGATTTCTGGAGGACGGCAAGGAAGCGGGTGCGGACAGGGATGCCTCGATTGTATCGGCTGAGCCAGGGTGCGCCTACACACGTGGCCGAATCGCCGCGTTATCAGACCCTGCGTTTTCATACGGATTGTTAGTGGGCTTGGTGACCGAACGTCAGTCGCGAATCTCATATGTTGGGCATTTGTCCATATATTGAGATCTGGCTACTATCGCCTGCATGATTTCTTCTGTTTCTCCCAAGGCCGGTGAAGCCACGCCATCGGGTACCGGCACCCAGGCGCTGGCCCGCGGACTTCGCGTACTGGCAGCCGTCGGTGCAGGCGCCCAGGACTTGCGCAGCATCGGTGAAGCGCTTGGTACCAGCCGTGCCACCACGCACCGACTGGTGAGTTTTCTGCGCCAGGAAGGCTGGTTGCGCCAGTCAGAGAACAAAGCCTATGCGCTTGGCCCGCGCATGATCGAGTTGGGCGCCATCGCACTGGACCAGGTAACGCTGCCTACGCTTGCTCGCCCGCATTTGCAGCAACTTGCGCAGCGCAGCGGGAACACCATCCATCTGGGCATGGTCGACTTGGGCGAGGTGCTCTACCTGGACAAGATCCCGGGCACGGTAGGCCAGGAAATGCGCTCGCGCATCGGGCACCGCATGCCGCTGGCCAGCACCGGCGTGGGCAAGGCCTTGATGCTCGACATGACCGAGAGCGACTGGCAGCGGCATCACGCGCACGCCACGCGCATCGCGAAGGCGCAGGCAGCCGTGCCACCAGGCGTGCTGGATTGGCCCGCGTATCGGGATGGCATGCGCCGCGCGCAGCTCGACGGATACGCCATCGACCTGGAAGAAAACGAACTCGGCATCCGCTGTGTCGCGGCCCCCATTCGCGATGCCGCCGGACATATCGTGGCCGCCGTCAGTGTCGCCAGCACCGTGCCGTATATGTCGACGGCGCGCATCGCCGAGCTGTCGGTCTTTGTGCTGGCTTGCGTGCATGGCATCTCCAGCGAACTCGGCTGGCGCGCGCCAGCGACATGGCCGTCCGCAGGCGAGGCGTCGCGCAGTGCCGGGGCGAGCGTGTGAGTTCGCACGGCGTTCTTGCCGGTGATTTTGCATGGTCCGACATGTGTGGCGCATGCGCATCCAGCACAGCCTTCAACACAGCCTCCCAAACGGCGCCCCGAACCGCGCCTCGAGTGCCGTGCCGAATCCACCTTCTCAATCCCCGCTTCGACTGACAAAGGCATTGCCGAGATGACCACGACGCCCCTGACCACCGCTGCCGCCCGCCACTTGCTTGCGCTCGACTGGGGCACCAGTTCCCTGCGTGCCCGCCTGATGACTGCCGACGGCACGGTGCTGCGCGAATCCAGCAGCGCGGACGGCATTCTTTCCGTGCCTGCGCAGGGCTTCGAGACAGTGTTCGAGCAGCGTTTCGGCGACTGGCTGCGTGACTTCCCCGACACCGTCGTGCTGGCCGCCGGCATGGTGGGCAGTCGCCAAGGCTGGGTCGAGGCACCTTATCTGGCTTGTCCGGCCGGTTTCGCCGAGATGGCCGACGGCCTGGTCTGGCCGATGCCTGATCGGCGCCTGGCATTCGTTCCCGGCCTGAGCACCATGCACGCAGACGGTTCGCCGGATGTGATGCGTGGAGAAGAGGTCCAGATCTTCGGTGCATTGGATGCGCTGGCTGCCGACGAGGGCATTTTCGTGCTGCCCGGCACCCACAGCAAATGGGCGCATGTCGTGCAGCGTCAGGTCCGCAGCTTCCACACCTTCATGACCGGCGAGCTGTATGCCTTGCTGCGCCGTCAGTCCATTCTGGCGCGCGCCATGCCCGAAGACGATGCTGCGCCCGGCCTTGCGTGGCCTGCGCAACGCGAAGCCTTCATTGCCGGGGTGCAGGCCGCGCGCGACGGGGTGCTGTTGCACAAACTGTTTTCGGTGCGCGCACGTGGCCTGTTCGGGCAACTGCCTGCTGAAGCACAACCTGACTACCTGTCGGGCATGCTGGTGGGCGAAGAGATCCGGGAAGCGCTGAGCCTGCTTGGCACGCGCGATCCGGGTCCCGTCCATCTGGTATGCAATGCCGACCTGTGCGATCGCTACCAGGGCGCGCTGGAGGTCTTCGGTCTGCACGGACTTGCCGCTGCCGACAATGCCAGCTTCCGTGGATTGCTGGCCATTGCGCACGCGCGCGGCTTGCTGGTCTGACGCCAGGAATGCACGTCGGCCTACGTTGCATCGCGCCTGGCGCCACCGTGACTTGCACGACGCCTTGATTTTCCGTTTGCGTTGTTTTGCTCGAATTTTTGCCTGCTTTTTTGCCTGCTTTTTTGCCTGCTTTTTTGCCCGCATTTCTACCGGCATCTTTGCCCGAACTCTCGCCCGAATTGTTGCCCGTATACAGGACTCGCCGCATGACATCCGCCATCACCCTAGACAGCTTTCTCGACCGTTTTCCCTTGATCGCAATTCTGCGGGGCGTGCGTCCTGATGAAGTCGAGGCAATTGGCGAGGTACTGATCGATGCTGGCTTCAGCATTCTGGAAGTGCCGCTGAATTCCCCCGATCCGTTGGACAGCATCTCGCGACTGGCCAGTCGGTTCCCCGACGCATTGGTCGGTGCCGGTACGGTGATGACGCCGCAGGCCGTGCACGATGTGGCGCAGGCCGGCGGCCGCCTGATTCTTATGCCGCACAGCGATCCCGCTGTGGTGCGGGCCGCCCGCGATGCCGGGCTATTGTGTGTGCCCGGCGTGGCAACGCCAACCGAGGCATTTGCTGCGCTGGCCAACGGCGCATCGGCGCTGAAGCTGTTCCCGGCAGAGCAGATGCCGCCTGCCATCGTGAAAGCCTGGCGCGCAGTGGTGCCGCATCAGGTGCGGCTGCTGCCGGTGGGCGGCATCAGCCCGGACAGCATGGCGGCTTACCTGGCGGCAGGCGCTGCCGGCTTCGGCCTGGGCTCTGCGCTGTATCGCCCCGGCATGACTGCGGCGGAAGTGGCGCAGCGGGCGCAGGCGTTTTGCGCTGCGCTCCAGGTATTGAAGACCTGAAGCCAAGCGCCCGAAGCCCGATGCCTGGAGGCCTCAAGTGCTTCGAACTCCCCCTCGTGAAAGCGAGGTACGGGAGCCTGACTGCACTCGCTCAGTCTTCGTGCTTGTCGTGCGTGGCCGAACTGCCACGCCGCCAGTAACCTGCCGCCTTGATCCAGGTCGGGTGCGCACCGTAGCGGGTCAGCAGTTCGCTGCGCAGCAGCTTGGCGGTCGTCGATTCGCACGCCACCCAGGCGTGAAAATCGCCACGCGGCAAGGGCAGGGTGGGCAGGGCATCCTGCAGCAGCGTGGTGCTGCCGGGTTCCCTGCCCAGACGATGCACCCAGTGCACGGAGACCTGCGCCTGGCTCTCGAAGTTCAGCTGGTCAGCTGGTGAATCCACCTCGGCCAGCACCACGGCGTGTGCGCCCTTGGGCAATTCTGCCAGGCGGCGGGCGATGGCGGGCAGGGCCGTGTCGTCACCGATCAGCAGGTGTGCATCGAAGTCGGTCGGGATGATGAACGAGCCGCGCGGCCCGCCCACGCCCAGGCGCTGGCCGGGCGCTGCCTGCGCAGCCCAGGTGGTCGCGGGACCTGCATCGTGCATTGCAAAATCAAGCGTCAAGGTGCCGGCCACCGGATCGTAGTCGCGCGGCGTGTAATCGCGCGCAGCTGGCCGCACCTGGCCCTCGGCAAACACCGGGCCGTCGGGCCCGACGGTGGGCAGGCTCAGTGCGCCGGTCACCGGGTCGGGGAAAAACACCTTCACGTGGTCATCGAAGCCCGGGCTGGTGAAGTCGGCAAGGTCTTCGCCGCGCAGCGTGACGCGCACCAAGTGGGGCGTGATGCGAGTGACGGTCGCCACTTCCAGATTGCGGAAGCGCAGGACATGACGCACGCGGCGTGCATTTCGATCGGGAACTGGGTTGCTCATGATGTTGGGGATCGCAGGTTCGGTTGATGGGGTAGCGTCCGCCAGGGCGCTAGGCCGAAATACAGGAAGGGCGGGGTGTGTGGGTGACCCCCGGCACGAAGCCAGACGCGAAGTTCGCCAAGGAGTCACATAGGAAAGCAGCCATGCTCATACCCGATCGATTTGCCGGGCAGCGGCATCGAGCGTGTCGGCAATGGCGTCGATCTGCGCGTCGGTAAGCGGGCCGCGGCCCAGGCGCATACGCACGGCCATCCGCAGGTTTTCGATGGCGCGGATCACTTGCGGCGGGCGTCCGCCCGCGGGGCCCGATTCGTCCATCCGGGCCAGCAAGGCGTCTACCGCAGCCCGATTGGCGGCCAGGAATGCCTGGCCCTCATCGGTAATGCCGTAACGCTTGCGTGCACCCTCTGCAGTCACGCTCACGTGACCAAGTTCTTCCAGCAGGGTAAGGGTGGGGTAGACCACGCCCGGGCTCGGGCTATACGCGCCATGCAGGCGCTCTTCGATGGCCTTGATGAGTTCGTAGCCATGGCTAGGCTTGGTGCAGATCAGCTGCAGCAACACCAGACGCAAGCCGCCGTGGCCAAAGATACGACCGCCACGACCACCGCCTGTTGCCGCGCGATCAGCGGCTTCCCATGCACACATGATTGATCTCGATCCTTTTCAGATATAAAAAGATATATCTAAATAGGATCGAAATCAAGTCGATTCGATAATGAGCTTGGCAGCGCCTGGGCGGCGCCGCGGGTCAGCGCAGCACGATGTGACCCTTCTCGATCATGGCCTTGCCGCCCTCGCGCTCTTCTCTGAACGTGCGTTGCTGGCCTGCGTACTGCAAGGTGACACCTGCCTCCACCCCTTTCAAAACCTCGATGCGCGCCTCTGCTGTCGGGATCATTTCTTCGTTGACGGCCTTCACCTTGGCATCGAGTGCAAACAACTCGCCCATCACATTGGAGAACTTGTTGCGGATCTGCTCGACGTGGTGTTCACCGACTTCCGGGCGCTTTTCCAGCGCCTGCAGAAGCTTGCTGAACTTCACTTTTTCTTCCAGCAGTTTTGCGCGCGCCTTCTCGATCTCGGCGAGCTTGTTGGGCCCGTGCGGATTCACCCCCGCCTGGATCAGGGTGGGGATGCCCGAGGGCGCGCCCAGGCGGCCGGCCCGCACCGCCTTCAAGGCGCGAACCTTGCCGCCGATGATGCTGCCATCGCGCGAGCCAGGACGGCCAACCACCACCGATTCGCCCGCCAACACCTCGCACTGCCGGATTTCCCGTTCGGCGCTGACGCTTTTTTCCGCGCTCACGAAGGCGCTGACGATGAAGCGCGCCTTGACCGAGCCGCCCGCAACGATGTGGGCAACGCGCACGCCGGGATTGTCCTGGTCATCGGCCATCGCCGAGCTTTGCACGCCGATGATGCCGCCGTTGACCTTCACATCGCCACCCGCTTCCACGCGCGCCGCCTCGATGGATCCACGCACGGCAATGTCGCCGGTTACCCGGACTTCCATCCCGGCGGTGATGTCGCCACGCACCTGCAGGTTGCCGTCGAAGTAGATGTTGCCCGTGGTGAGGTCGACCGCCTCGACCGAGACGGCAGGATCGACCGTCATCCGGTCGCCCGACAGCTTGGGGACACCGGCAATGCTGGCACGCAGCAGGTCGGGATCTTCCTCATCGGGTTTCGCACCCGCCAGGTCGTTGGAAAACGGCTGGTCGGACACCGGCGGCGGCGGGATCGGGCGGCCGAACACGTCTGTACCGGGCATGCCCGGCACTGCGGGAATCCGGCGCATCAGCGGCGCGCCCGGTGGGACCAGCAGCAGATGGCTGAGATTGCGATAGTCGATCAGCGCATTGTCGTCTTCCTCTGGCGTGCGCGGCTTGAGCTCGTCCAGCAGGCTGACAAAGCGCGCCGACATGCCCGGCACCGGCGGCGTGCCCTCGGCAATCACCAGACCTTTGCAATGGCCGGCACGCAGCGCGTCCAGCAAGGTCGCCTGTTTCAGGCCGTAGGTGATCTGGCGCTTGGCAATGGCCTCGCGCACCTCGGACAGGCGGACCGGCTTGCCACCTCGCGGTGCCTGCAGCTCAAGCAGGACAAAAACGTGATCGGTGTCCAGCTCCAGGCTGAAACTGCCATCGCGGACTTCCCCGACGGGCAGTCTGAACGGCTCCGTTGCGGTGTGGCAGCGATTGAGAAACTGGGTGACGTCGGGATCTGAAAATGCAGATTCGGACCAGCCTCGCGCTGCCGCCGCGTGCACCAGGGCATCTCGATTGGGCAACACGGCGTCGGGCGTGGCCAGGTATTCCGCGTACAACACCCGTGTCGATTCTTCGAGCAGGAGTTGGAATGAAGGGTCGGGCATGTGCAGGCGCCGGGCAATAGGTGTTTGGGGGAAGCTGCATACG
>Ga0265798_10008143_pt1 | contig 13426 bp, 14 predicted proteins | sample P3T30metagenome_FD_192430 | JGI IMG/M metagenome (GOLD analysis project Ga0265798, IMG submission 192430) | Plant litter microbial communities from East Loma Ridge, Irvine, California - P3 T30 | ecosystem: Environmental > Terrestrial > Plant litter > Unclassified | place: USA: California...
ATCAGTGGCGACTGCAGTGGAATCCTGTGCCTGAACGCCCAAAGCGGCCAGAAATGTCAAGGCAAACAAAATCCTGGTTCTCATATTCGTTTACTTTTTGGTTGAAACAAATATAAGATTCAAATTTGGGTTAACCCGATTTATTTGCGTTTGTAAAGCGGGACCCCCGAGCAAGCTTCCCCGTACATGATGCTTTTGGCCACGGCCTGAAGTTTTTGGGCCGCGAGTACGTAAGCGCTCATGGGAACAGGTTTTTTCATGCAGCCTTTAATGATGACGGGCTTGTCTGCGTAAGCGGAATAATCAAGCCTGGAGAGGATTTCATCGTATAATACGGCGTTGATATCATCTGCCTTCCCGGTCGTGATGCGTTTGGCAAAAGGCGCTAGATGCATCGTAATCAATACCGACGCCCAGGCTGGCAAAATCGCGTCCGTGCTGCAGTAAATAGCGACATAGGCATCTTGATACTGGCTCCAGTCATGATTTTTCAATCTTTCGCGGAAGTCCTTCTCACGCAGCAAAAACCCTTCGATAAGCCATTGGGCCAGATCGATCTCAAGTCGCGGCCCTTTCGGATAGTAATCTTCGAGATCGAAAACTTCCAGAACGCTATTGGCAACGCGATTTACTATTTCTTCAGCTTCCATACAATCGTACTTACGGATGACAACTTTAAACCTTAAACTTTAAACCTTAAACTTCAAACCTTAAACTTTAAACTTCAAACCTCAACCCTACAGCATCCCCAGTTCAAGTTTCGCTTCTTCGCTCATCAGATCCTTGCTCCACGGCGGATCGAACGTGATCTCGACTTCCGCCGATTTCACGCTTTCGATATTCGTGATCTTCTCCTCGACCTCTTTCGGAAGGCTTTCTGCGACCGGGCAATTAGGCGAAGTCAGCGTCATGAGGATCTTGACCTCGTTGTCAGTATTGACCATGACGTCGTAAATCAGTCCGAGCTCGTATATATCGACGGGAATTTCAGGATCGTATATGCCCTTGAGCACTTTCACGATTTTTTCCCCGAGTTCTGCTGTATCCATTTCTGTTTCCATAATTATTGCTTCGACTGGAATGCCAGTGCGTACATTTTAATTTGCTTGATCATCGAGACCAATCCGTTGGCGCGCGTTGGCGACAAGTGTTCCTTGAGTCCGATATCGTCAATGAATCCGGTATTTGCCGATAAAATTTCAGATGCTTTCTGGCCTGAAAACGTCCGGATCAGGATCGCGATGAGCCCTTTTGTGAGTATCGCGTCCGAATCTGCGGTAAAATCGATCGTGCCCGAATTCTCTTCGGCGTGAAGCCAAACCCGCGACTGGCACCCTTTGATGATATTGTCGTCGGTCTTGTACTTTTCGTCTATCAGCGGAAGCGACTTGCCAAGATCGATCAGATACTGGTAACGCTCGTCCCAATTTTCCTCGTCGAACATTGAAAATTCGTCGACGATTTCCTCCTGGATTTCTGTTATCGTCATTCCCCCCGATTTGGCGCGAAAGCCGTTATTTTTTCGACTAAAGCGGCGATTTCCGTCGGAGGCGTGCCATGGTCGAATGTTGTCGATTTATATTCTTTTCCCTGATACGTAACTTTCAGGTCGGCCATTGCCGCTCCATCGTAAAACCGTTTTTCGGTCGGCGCTTTGTAGCCAGGAAGTTTTTCGAGGTCGACTTTGGAAAATTCAGACACCAATGCTTTCCAATCTGCTTCAGAAATCGCCTTTGCTTCGGGTTTCTGTGCTCCGCTCCGATCATGGGAAATCAAGGCCTGCTTGTCCTGGATCGCAATCTTGAAATAGAATCCGCGCGTGTTGGCCGTGTATTCCACAACCGCTTCCGACAGATCTTTTTCTTGCTGGCTGTCGCAACCTTTTCCAAGGACGAGCGTGAGCAAAATCATTGATAAAAACTTCATATTCGTTTATTTAGGCAAGCATTAACTGCGCTTTTTTTACCGATGCGGCCAAAGCGTCGATTTCTTCTTTTGTATTGTAAAATGAAAAAGATGCGCGAACCGTTCCCGGAATGTCAAAGAAATTCATGATCGGTTGGGCGCAATGATGGCCGGTCCTGACGGCAATTCCCATTTTGTCTGTGATCGCTCCGACATCGTACGGATGGATTCCGTCAAGGTTGAACGAAATTACGGAAGTTTTGTCTTTCGCGGTTCCGATAATTTTCAGTCCGTCGATCTCGAGAAGTTTTTCGGTTCCGTAAACTAAAAGTTCGTGTTCATATGCCTGGATATTGTCAAATCCGATACTTGTCAGATAATCCACAGCGGTTCCCAAAACGATACCTCCGGCGATATTTGGCGTTCCGGCTTCGAATTTGTGTGGCAAACCGGCATACGTCGTTTTTTCAAACGTGACTTCCTTTATCATTTCGCCTCCACCCTGGTAAGGCGGTAATTTTTCGAGCCATTCTTCCTTGCCATAGAGAATGCCGGTTCCCGTAGGACCCAACATTTTGTGTCCGGAAAAGGCATAAAAGTCGCAATCCAGATCCTGGACGTCCGGCTGCAAATGCGGTACGGCCTGAGCTCCGTCGATAAAAACCGCAGCGCCGGCTTCGTGTGCCTTTTCGATCATGAATTTTATCGGATTCACCACGCCCAACGCATTCGAAATATGGTTTACGGTCACAATTTTAGTCTTATCCGACAGCAATCTGAGGTAATCGTCCATGATGAGTTCGCCTTTGGAATTCATCGGAATCACCTTCAATATTGCGCCCGTGCGTTCGCAAAGCATCTGCCAGGGCACGATATTGCTGTGATGCTCCAAAGCCGATACCAGAATTTCATCTCCCGGTTTCAGGATCGCGGCAAAACCGTTCGCGACAAGGTTTACACCATGTGTCGTTCCGGCCGTAAACAGGACCTCATAAGCTTCCTTCGCGTTTATATGGCGGCGGATCTTTTCACGCGATTGCTCATAAGCATCTGTCGCCAACTGGCTGAGCTTATGCACGCCGCGGTGAATGTTGGCATTAATTTCAGAATAATATTTCGAGATCGCATCAAGCACGACCTGCGGCTTTTGCGATGTGGCGGCATTGTCGAAGTAAACCAATGGCTTGCCGTTGACTTTTTGGGTCAGGATCGGGAAATCGGCACGCACTTTTTGGATGTCAAACATCTTGCTTTAATTTGATGCAAATTTACGGCTTGTTTGCATACCAAACCGATAAATACATCTTAAAATGGAATGCGGCCATAAGCTCAGCCGATAGCAAATTAGAAGTTTTCGCCGGCTCCTCCGCCACTGAATCCGCCACCGCCGAATTCCATAGGACCTTTGGACGGGACGTTTTGGATCGCGTGGGAATTTACGATCACCGCCTGTGCGATCGAGAGTGCTTTGGAATCGTGCATCCGATCTTTCTCAAAGGTAATTCCGGACTCTTTTCCTTTTAATCTACGGATGACGAAAAGTGAGGAAATGCCAAGAACGATGCCGCCTATGACCAGCGCCCATTCCGTCGGGATGACGTGATAATAGAATCGGATGGTGAAGATGGCAAACCCGAACGTGAATAGTCCGGTCCAAAGCATAAGGCGGTTTTTCGTTTTGACTGCAAAAACCAGATAAAGGATCGGAATGGCGAACGTCAGTATATAAAACAATCCGGCCATTGGAATGTCGCCTCCCGGGACAACTTCGAATCCCATCATGTCCTGCGCAAGTTCACGAACCACAAGATAATTCACTGAAAAATAACCGATAAGCAAACTGCAAAATTCCAGAGCGAGCAGCGGCCATTTGTAATATCCGGATGAGGGATGCCGGATAAAAGTCCGATGTGCCAAAAACAAGACTACGGCAAAAAGGAAAAGTACGATCGTCAGATAAAATTCAGGGATCAGATGGAATTCAAACGTCAGATATCCGATAAGGCCCGCAATGCAGCCCACGGTAACAATTACGGAAAGCGTGTGCAAATACCGAAGCGCGCAAACAGCCGATGCGATTCCGGTGCCAACCAAAACCAGGGCGGTAGAATCTGTGATCAGGGAAACCGCGGTTCCAACAGCCAATAGGAAACCGATGATAGCGGCATCATCGAGTCCATGCGCATAAAAGTGGTTCCGGGCAAGCATTTCCGCCGCAGCGATGCCGATCAGAGCTAAAATCACCGACAAGGCTTCGGCATTATCGCCCGCACTGAAAAAGATTAGCGCCAATACGCCCGTACAGGAAGAATAACAGAAACTTCCAAGCAATAAAAAGGCGATTCTGATAAAGATATTGCGCTGGGTTTTTAACGTCGGGAACACTGTTTTTGCCGCTTTGAATTGGTCGTTAGTGATGAATTTCCCGTCTTTCAGATCTTCCGCAGATTCGATCAGCAGCGTATTGTCGAGCATTGTCCTGTCGAAAGCGATCATTTGTGTTCCTTGTTGAATTTGCGGATAGATCGGATAAAAAGCACGATCGCCGCCAGGTAAAAGAACGGCGCCATGTAGATGCAGAGCCAGACCAGGTCGTCGGCTCCCGACAAAATGATGAGGCGGACAAGGGCGATATTGCATCCGATAAAGGCATAAACGATAGTAAAGACAAACAGCGCCGCCGATTCCGATTGATGGCTTTTCCTGTAAAAATAAGCGGCTGACGCGGCCGAGATCACCAGAAAAATTGCCCAAGAGTCGCCAATCATTCCTGCGACACAAGATATTCCGATAAGGTGCTGGGCGAATCCGTAAAACAAGGGCACAAAGTGTTTTTTGAGATCGGTTTTTTCAGAATATTCGCCCCAGATTATAAGCATAATGCCCAAAGCGACACCGGTGTAGAACATAACGTCATTCTCGAAAACATCCAGATCCATTACGGCCCTGGGCGTCACCGTTATCCCAAGGGTCGCGGCAATTGCGGTGATGGCGACGGACAGCGCGCTTCGGTTGTCGAAACGGTAGGCGGCGGCAAAACCGATCAGGCTTGTCATAAGCGAGGCCAGCGCGAAACTGTTGCCCAACGGAGTGTACTGAAATTGAAGATAACCGAAAAATGTCGCGGAAAGCAGCGTGCCCAGCAATACGACGTAATTGAAAAGAACGTTGCCGAAAAAGGTTTCGGTATTCGAATACTTCGGCGTTTTTTTAAAGCTGAAATAGAAGCAGGCGGTTGCAGCGAGTAAAATCAGTCCGATTAAAATCGTGTGCCCGATCGCGTCGATATTTTCATATATCAGGATCCCGATACCGGTCGATAACATTAAAATCGAGAGGTAAACAAGGAACAACAATTCGTGATGGACAGAAAAAATTCCGAGCGACCGGTATGCTTTGACAGCGATTAAGTCATCCTGGGTTGTGATCTGTTTTTCGAATAGGATTTCGGCAGACTTTTCGTTTTGGATGTCCATAGGCAAGGTTGGGTTGAATCCAAATATAACAGGTTTAAAAGTAGGTTGATGAGAAAAGTGAATTGTTAAAGGTAAATTCAATCAGTAGTTTTGGTTTCTTCCCATGTCTGGTTGTTTACATTCGGATCGCGGTTCGGGTCATAATTCGGATCGTTTGTCCCGATATATTGCCCATCGCCGTTCATATAATATTGGCCCGATCCCGATTCGACCTGGTAGCGGTTCCCTTCATTATTCCTGACGGTTTCCTGGCCTTTGATGTAATTTAAAAACCGGTTATGGTTGCGATCTGATGCCGCATTCGCCGAATTGTAAGCCGCCATACTTGATTCGTTGATTGCTTGCCATTTTTCTTTGTGTGCCGCCTGGCCTGCATCGAACTGCCGTTGTTGGGCCTGCATTCGCTGATGGTGTGCAGCCCAACTCGCACTGGCTTTATTCTGTTCGCTTTGGTTGTAGGCATCGAAATATCTTGGATTGTATTTCATGCTTTCCAGGGCAGTTACCAAAGTCTGTTTTGCGGATTCATACCGATCCTTGGGCGCGTTCAACCCTTGGCAGGAATAACTCCACATCACGGAATTTCCCAGATCGGTGCCGTTGACATGCACAATAATCGCGTACGGATTGCCCTTTTTGTCTTCCCATTCGCTCAGGGCCGCTTCGTAACGTGAATTCATCGGACCGACTTTAAACATCATATCGCTGATGCTTTTGTCGACGTTGGCGACCATTGGAAGATCGGTCACTGAAATTAGTTTTGAGCCTTCGCGTTGAGCGACGGGAAGCAAATCCTGCTTCACAATATCGGCTGCAGATGTGTAAACCCGCAACTGTCCGCCGTTTTGAGCATAAGACTGGCGCAGATACGGATCGTTGGTGATCATAAAATTGCGCATCAGGAAATCATACACGGAAATTCCGCCGGGACCAAGAATAGAGGGGCCACCTTTTTTATTGTTAAGCCTCCAATTTGCAGGAAGTTCGGCCGTGGCCATGAGCTGGCCTTTGTCGTCATAGAAAGGCTGTATTACGATTTCGGAAGAGCCTTCCTCCTGTGCTGCTTTCTCTTCTTGTTGCCCGAAAGCCGGTTCTCCCGGAGCTGCATCTTTTTGGTTACAACTTACAGTTAATGCCAGCATGCCGATGTAAAAAGCGTTTTTCATAATTTGGATATTACAGTTCCGAATGTACGTAATTAACTCAAAATCAGCATCGCTTTTCATCTGATTCCGGTTGGGCCTGATTAGCCCGGATCGCAGCGTTTAGCCTTTTGCAGCAATGCGGACGGTTTTTGCGGGTTGGGCGGCGACCGGAGGAAGCCGCCCAACCCGCAAAAAAAACCGCCGCACTGCCAGAAAGCTAAAGCGAAGAGCTGGAAGAAGCTTCAAATAATTATATTTATAAAATGAAGAAACGCTATTGGTTTTTAACGGGATGTGCTCTTTTGGCTGCATTTGCAGGGTTTTGGAACTATCCAAAACTTGACCTGATCTCAGGATTCGCGGCAAAAAGCGTGGCGTCGGCTCATTTTGCAGATGGGCGGTCCCTTAGATCGATCGAAACGGGAGACAATGATATTCCGCTGGTTAACCTGGCGAAGAATTCAATTGACGAACGATCAAAATCGGCGACCGCTACGGTTTTCGGATTGAAGAAACGAACCGCCGTCTGGCGCGATGGTCTGGGTGCCGTTCTGATAGATGATGATTTCGACGTTTCGGCTCCGTACCATGTTCCGAAACGCGACCTCACTCCGACGAATTTGCCTTTTCCGTACGGCGATCTACCTCAGAAAGATACCGTTTATAACAATATCGACTATGACCGGCTTCATCGCGCGATAGAAAGTTCGTTCGACAAAAACGGCGAAAAAACGAAGCGGACGCGCGCACTTCTGGTGATTTATGACGACCACATCATCGCTGAAAAATATGCACCTGGATTTTCTAAGAACTCGAAGATGCTGGGTTGGTCGATGACCAAAAGCATCACGGCCACGATGTTTGGGATACTGGAATACCAAAAGCGCTTCGACGTGAACCAATCTGCGCCAATCCCGGAATGGCAGCGGGATGACAGGAAGAAAATCACCGTTTCGAATTTATTGAAAATGAACAGCGGCCTGAAATGGGACGAAAATTATGAAACGATTTCCGACGCCACGAAAATGTTGTTTTTGGCTACAGACATGACGCGCACCCAACTTGAGAAACCGGCCAGCGCATTGCCTGGGAAAAACTGGTGCTATTCGTCGGGGACCACGAATTTATTGTCGGGAATTTTGAGGAAGCAATTCAGGACACATCAGCAATACCTCGATTTCTGGTATTCCGAACTTATAGACAAGATCGGCATGCATTCGATGTTCATTGAAACCGATATGAGCGGCAATTACGTCGGATCCTCATACGGCTGGGCCACGGCACGCGATTGGGCGAAATTCGGACTGCTTTATCTGCACGAAGGCAATTGGAACGGCAAGCGTATTTTCGACAAATCCTGGGTAGAATTCGTAACTACGCCAACCAAGGGTTCGCACGGCCGATACGGAGCGCATTTCTGGCTGAACAGTTCGGGTTATTTTGCCGATGTGCCGCGCGACATGTATTCGGCAAACGGTTTTCAGGGACAAAAGATCTTCATCATTCCATCGAAAGGCCTGGTTATCGTGCGACTTGGCCTGGCGGAAAGTTTTACATCCGACACAATCGAAGAAATTGTCGAAAGCATAAAGGACTTCTAACACAAACGACTTTATGACCTTAAGACTTTACGACCTTAAGACTTTATGACCTTACGACTCACAGATCAAATCCCATATTTACGCCCAACTTCGCCGCAATCAGCTTGTTAATCCGGTTTTTTAGCTCCGGAATCTTGATGCTTTCAATAACTTCATTCGAGAACGCATACATAAGCAAGGCCTTGGCTTCCTTTCTAGGAATTCCGCGAGACTGCATGTAAAACATCGCTTTCTCGTCAAGTTGCCCGATCGTACAACCGTGGGAACATTTAACATCGTCGGCGAAAATCTCGAGTTGTGGCTTGGCGTTGATCGTGGCCTTATCCGATAGCAGAATGTTGTTGTTTTGCTGAAAAGCGTCTGTCTTTTGAGCTTCTCTTTCTACGTAGATTTTTCCGTTGAAGACACCGGTCGACTTGTCGCCGTAAATTCCTTTGTAATTCTGATGCGATTCACAATTCGGCGTGGCGTGGCGGACCAGTGTGTGATGATCGACATGTTGCGTCCCGTCCAGGATCGTTATCCCTTTAAGCGTCGAATCGATATGTTCGCCTTCGTGGAAGAAGTTCAGGTTATTTCTCGTAATGTTGCCGCCGAACGAGAACGTATGCACTTTTACCGTGCTCATTTCCTTCTGGGCGATGTAGGTATTGTCGATCAGGGAAGCGGCCCCGTTGTCGTTTTGAAGCTTGTAATAATCGACGATGCAGCGCTTCTTGGCGTAGATTTCAGTTACGGCATTTGTCAGAATTGCGTTATCAGACAGGCTCTGATGACGTTCCACGATCTGAACGTGGGAATTCTCACCCGCAATTACCAAACTTCTGGGCTGAACCATAAGAGCGGCCTCATTACCGGTCGAAAAATACATGATTTCGATGGGCTTGTCAGCTACTTTGTTACGCGGAATATTGATAAAAGCGCCTTCCCTTGAAAACGCCGTATTCAAAGTCGTCAGGCTTTCTTCTTTAGAGGCGATTTTGTTGAAATACTCGTCGATAATCATCTTGTATTTCGGTTTGGTAAGCGCCGAAGACATCAGGCAGACGTCCAATCCGTCATGCGTCGTCGAACTCAGGAACGAGCTGAAAACGCCGTCGATAAAGACAACCTTATAGGTATCAATTTCGTGAAGAAAATACTTTTTGACATCGGCGAATTCCAAAACCGAATCCGCCTTCGGGAAAACGGTAAAATCCTGTTTCAGGACTGAATTCAGCGACGTATATTTCCAGGCTTCCAGTTTTTTGGTCGGAAATCCCTTCTCTTCAAAATTCTTTAGAGCCGCCGTACGGACATCGTGCAGATCGGTTTCAGTGTCGATTTGCTCTTCGAACGCCATAAAAGACGATATGAGTTTTTCTTTTAATTCCATTCTTTTTAGTCGAATGTCGAAAGTCGAATGTCGAACGACACCCGAGACGACTAGTTCTGTAAATATTTGATCAAGCCAGCAATTAGCTTGGAAATGTTTGAAATATCAGCCGATAAATCCTCAAATTCAACATCAGAAATATATCCCAAATCGAGGGCTAAATATAGTTGCGACCTAACTTCGCCAGCGGAAGCCTTAGATACATATAAAAAATGTACGAACTCCTTATCAGTATGTCGTTCGAAACCCTCTGCTATATTTGAAGTTATCGATAATGATGCTCTTCTGATCTGCCGTGCGAAATCAACATCTAGTCTAAATTTGATGTTGTCAGACGTTAGATAAATTCTTTTGTTGAAATCTCTGGCTCTTTGCCAGGACGTTATCTTCTCGAATGAATCGAATGTTCCCATGGCATATAAAAATTTAAATGGCGTATATACTTGTCGTTGCTCTTAGCGTCGTTCGACATTCGACGTTCGACATTTGACAGTCTTAATTTTCACTTTTTATCCAGTCGTATCCCTTCTCTTCCAACTCATAAGCAAGCTCCTTCCCGCCTGATTTTACGATTTTTCCCTGGTACAAAACATGCACGAAATCAGGAACGATGTAGTCCAAAAGTCGCTGATAGTGTGTAATGACGATGATCGCATTGTTTTCCGACTTCAGTTTGTTGACGCCGTTTGCCACGATTCTCAAAGCGTCTATATCCAAACCGGAATCCGTTTCGTCGAGGATCGCGAGTTTCGGCTCAAGCATCGCCATCTGGAAGATCTCGTTGCGCTTTTTTTCGCCTCCGGAAAATCCTTCATTGAGCGATCTGGACAAAAATTTACGGTCGATTTCAAGCAATTCCGATTTGTCCCGAATCGATTTCAGCATCTCATTCGCCGGCATTTCAACCAAGCCCTGAGCCTTCCGCGATTCGTTGATGGCCGTTTTCATAAAGTTCGTCACCGAAACTCCGGGAATTTCCACCGGGTACTGGAACGAAAGGAAAATGCCTCTGTGTGCGCGCTCCTCGGGTGCCAGTTCCGAAATATCTTCACCGTCGAGAATGATTTCGCCATCGGTCATTTCGTAATGCTCGTTTCCTGCGATTACTGCCGAAAGCGTTGATTTGCCTGAACCGTTCGGCCCCATGATCGCGTGAACTTCACCGGCCTTGACCGAAAGGTTGATGCCTTTGAGGATATCTTTGTCTTCTACTTTTGCGTGTAGGTTTTTTACTTCTAACATTCTATATTTCTTGTACGAATCAGCCATTCGCTAATTCGCTAATTATCAAATTTGCTAATTACCCGACAGACCCTTCCAAACTTATCTCCAACAACTTCTGCGCTTCCACGGCGAACTCCATCGGAAGCTTGTTCAAAACTTCCTTGCTAAAACCGTTTACGATCAGCGCAATGGCTTTTTCAGTCGGGATTCCACGCTGGTTGCAATAAAAAACCTGGTCTTCGCCGATCTTAGAAGTCGTCGCCTCATGTTCGATCTTGGCAGATGGATTTTTGCTTTCGATATACGGAAACGTGTGCGCTCCGCAGTTATTTCCCATCAGAAGCGAGTCGCACTGGGAGAAATTCCGCGCGTTATCGGCCCTTGAGGAAATCTGGACGAGACCGCGGTAGCTGTTTTGGGATTTTCCGGCGGAAATACCTTTGGAAATAATCGTCGACTTAGTGTTTTTTCCCAAGTGGATCATTTTCGTACCCGTGTCGGCTTGCTGGAAATTATTCGTGACCGCGATCGAGTAAAATTCGCCTACGGAATTATCGCCTTTTAGCACGCATGACGGGTATTTCCACGTCACAGCGGAACCGGTTTCGACCTGAGTCCAGGAAATCTTGGCGTTTTTTTCGCACAATCCGCGTTTTGTCACGAAATTGTAGACGCCACCCTGCCCCTCTTTGTTCCCGGGATACCAGTTCTGGACAGTGGAATATTTGATTTCAGCTCCGTCAAGAGCGATTAACTCCACAACCGCGGCGTGTAGCTGGTTTTCGTCACGACTCGGAGCCGTACAGCCTTCCAGATAGGAAACATAACTATCTTCATCCGCGATGACGAGCGTGCGCTCAAATTGCCCGGTACCGGCCTGGTTGATCCTGAAATAAGTGGATAATTCCATCGGACAACGTACTCCTTTGGGAATATAACAGAAAGATCCGTCAGAAAATACCGCTGCATTCAACGCCGCGTAAAAATTGTCCCTTTGCGGAACGATGGTTCCGAGATGCTTCCGGACCAGTTCCGGATGCTCTTTTATCGCTTCAGAAATCGGGCAAAAAATAATGCCTTTTTCAGCCAACGTTTTCTTGAAAGTCGTCGCTACGGAAACCGAATCCACGACGATGTCCATCGCAATATTGTTCATCTTTTTCTGCTCGTCGAGCGAAATCCCAAGCTTTTTGTACATCGCCAGAAGTTCCGGATCGACATCGTCAAGCGTTTTGGTCGGGTCAGCTTTTTTAGGAGCCGAATAATACGAAATCGCCTGGAAATCCGGCTTCGTATACTGCACGTTCGCCCAATCGGGCTCGGTCATTTCGCTCCATGCACGAAACGCTTCCAATCGCCATTCGGTCATCCAGTACGGCTCCTCTTTTTTCATCGAGATGGCGCGTACGATATCCTCGCTGAGGCCAACGGGAAACGTTTCAGATTCTATATCGGTATAAAATCCGTATTCGTATTCTTTGTTTTCGAGTTCGACCTTGAGGTCGTCTTCGGTATATTTGCTCATATAATGTCTTTAAAGTCATAATGTCGTAAAGTCTTAAAGTCACTGTCAACAGGCTCGGCCTTATGACTTTACGGACTTTAAGACTTTATGACTAAAGCGAAAAACTTTCCCCGCAACCGCAAGTCCTGCTCGCGTTCGGGTTATTGAAAATAAATCCCTTGCCGTTCAATCCGCCGGAGAATTCCAGGACGGTTCCGGCCAGGTACAGAAACGATTTTTTCTCGACCGCAACTCTTACGTTGTTGTCTTCGAAAACTTTATCGGTCTCGCCAAGCTCTTTGTCGAATTTTAAAACGTATTCAAGTCCTGAGCAACCACCGCTTTTCACCCCTACGCGAACGTAGTCTTTCGCTGCATCATATCCGTCATCGGTCATCAGTTGGACAATCTTAGTCCTCGCTGTATCAGAAACTTTTATCATGTTATTTTGATTTTGTCTGAATTAATGTGCAAAGATAATGTAAAACGGACTTTAAGCCACATCCGGCAACATTTTTATAACGTATCCCGAGATAGAATTTGCCAATGGTTTCAGGTATCCGTAAACGAATCGTTACATTTGCGATTCACATCTTCTAAAATTTTCCGAAAAATGAAATTATATCCGATAGAAGCCGGAAATTTCAAATTGGACGGCGGCGCCATGTTCGGCGTCGTCCCCAAGACCATCTGGAACAAGACCAACCCCGCCGATTCCGACAACCTCATCGATATTGCAGCCCGCTGCCTTTTGATCGAGGACGGCGACCGGCTTATCCTGATCGATACGGGAATGGGCGATAAACAATCGGACAAATTCTTCGGTTATTATTCCCTTTGGGGCGATTTTACGCTGGAAAATTCGCTTAAAAAACATGGTTTCTCAAAAGACGATATTACCGATGTTTTTATGACCCATTTGCATTTCGACCACTGCGGCGGATCGGTCCAATGGAACAAGGATCACACGGGCTATGAACCTGCATTCAAAAACGCCAGGTTTTGGACGAACGAGGATCATTGGGAATGGGCCACGAAACCAAATGCGCGTGAAAAAGCGTCTTTTTTGACTGAAAATCTGCTTCCGATGCAGGAAAGCGGCCAACTGAACTTTATCCGAAAGACGGATTCTGAGTTTCAACAGGATTCAGAACTTGGCTTCGGCATTTACTACGTCGACGGACACACTGAAAAAA
>Ga0265798_10008144_pt1 | contig 13425 bp, 16 predicted proteins | sample P3T30metagenome_FD_192430 | JGI IMG/M metagenome (GOLD analysis project Ga0265798, IMG submission 192430) | Plant litter microbial communities from East Loma Ridge, Irvine, California - P3 T30 | ecosystem: Environmental > Terrestrial > Plant litter > Unclassified | place: USA: California...
TGGCGACAACGTGTCGATCACCGTCAAGCTGATCAGCCCGATCGCGATGGAAGAAGGCCTGCGTTTCGCAATCCGTGAAGGCGGCCGTACCGTCGGCGCCGGCGTCGTAGCGAAAATCATCGCCTAATATCGCTCCGCGTCAGCATTCGCCAGGCAGCTCACCCTGCCTGGCGGATGCGGCGCTGAAGACAGGTGGCAAGATGGAAGGGACAGAACCTGGTTCTGTCCCTTCTGTTTGTAGCGTCGTACAAGTTGTAGAAGTGCCAGTTGCTGTTCCGTTTTTGTGGCAGGCATGCCGCAAGGCGTGTAGTAAACCGGGTTTCGGTGTTATACTGCCGTCCCCTCCGCAGTACCCGCAGTACATTTACATGATTGCCGGCCGAGCCGCCGGTTCGTTCTTTATTAAGGAAACAGCATGTCCGCTCCGAACCAGAAAATCCGTATCCGCCTGAAAGCGTTCGACTACAAACTGATCGACCAGTCCGCCCTGGAAATCGTCGACACCGCCAAGCGCACCGGCGCCGTCGTCAAGGGCCCGGTCCCGCTGCCGACCCGCATTCAGCGCTTCGACATCCTGCGTTCCCCGCACGTCAACAAGACCTCGCGCGACCAGTTCGAAATCCGTACGCACCAGCGCCTGATGGACATCGTGGATCCGACCGACAAGACCGTTGACGCACTGATGAAGCTGGACCTGCCGGCTGGCGTCGACGTCGAAATCAAGCTGCAGTAATCGAGTTTATCCTGGCGGATGCGTTCCGCCGGTGATCACGGGGCCGGTACCGCTTTGCGGACCGGCCCCGTTCCTTTATGGCGTCCGCATGGCCATGCCCGGCCTGGCCCGCACGCCAGGATTCAGGACGGCTCTCCCTCCAGGAACGGCTTGTGGCCGGTGTCGGCGCCGTGGGCGCCGAACAGGCGCGATTGTTCGACCATGCGTTCGGCCCAGGCGCGGTGGGTGGCGACTTCGCACATCGCGTCCTGCATGCGGAATACGGCGGGGGCGGACGGATCGAGCAGGGCGCGCGCCACCGCCAGGTCCTGCGGCCTGACCTTGTAGTGCTGCTCGATCGGCGCGATCTGGGTCGGGTGGATCGCGGTCTTGCCGACCATGCCGTAGGCCAGGTCCTCGTTGACTTCCTGGTCGAGCAGGTCGGGCAGGTCGAGGTATTCGAACACCGGCGCGGTCAGCATGAATCCGTAGGGGCGGAAAGTCGTGACCAGGCGCGCGATCACCGGCCCCAGCGGGGTGCGGTAGATCGTCATGCCGCGCGGCCGGCGCAGGCCGAGCAGCGCCAGCAGGTCGTTGCCGCCGATGCGCAGCGCCAGGATGCGGTGGCGCACGCCGGGCGCTTCGAACACCGCGCGCAGCAGGCGCATTTCGGCGTCGTCGAACACTTCCGCGGTCTCGAGGGTCGGCATCAGGACGTGATCGGTGTCGCGCACCAGCCTGAAGTAGCTATCGAAATTGTGGCGCGTGATCTTGGGCAGCACGAAGCCGTCCAGCTTGGCGGCGCCCGGCATCGCCAATACGCGCGCCAGCACCTCGGGATTGCGCACCCGCACGAAGCGCTGGGCCGAGGCAGCGGTATGCATGTTCGCCAGCACCATCGACAGATTGAACAGCGACCAGCTCAGGTCGCGGTCGGCGATCGCGTCTTCCAGGCAGAAGATGAGCGAACGCGCTTGCGGCAGCCGCTCGCCGCCGGCGATCTCGGCCAGGTTCTTGTGATTGGCCGGCACGTACAGCGACGCGCCCAAAGATTTAGCCATCCGATGCACTCCTGATCAGGGACATTGCGTGATAGGGCAGGACCGGGTCGATCTCGACCGGCACCTGTTTTTCTTCGGCCAGCACGGCCAGGTGCGCCACGTCGGCGCCGCCGTGCGCGCGCAGCACCAGCAGGCGCGGCACGCGGCGCAGCAGCACGCGCGTGGCTTCGCCGATGCCCGGCTTGACCAGGTTGACGTCGCTGACGCCGTAGCGCCGCATGGCCGCCTCGACGCAGCGCTGCGAGCGCGAACGCGCGGCCGCGGCGTCCACCGGCGCCGCCTCGGCCCAGTCGCGGCGTGCCTGCGCCTGTTCCAGCGCCAGCCCGGTCACGGCGTCGACAAAGGCGCGCGAGCGGTCGTGCGCCGCGAACTGGCCATAGTACACGCAGCCGTGGAAGTCGCCGGCACCCATGCCCTCGTCCATCATCGTGCGGCTCACCAGGCCCGATACCGTCGCGTTCAGGATGCTGGACGGGATCAGGTAGTCGTCGCACGAGGCGGCGCAGGCGGCGGCGCCGGCCAGGTCGGACAGCACGTGCAGGCCGGGATCGATCGCGCTGCCGTGGTCGCGGTTGAAGGCGCCGACGGAGGCGGCCAGTTCGCGCGCGATCACGCCCTTGCCGGTCCAGCCGTCCACGAACACGATCGATTCCGGCGCATGGCCGCGCGCCAGGATGTGGCGCAGCGCCTGCGCGTCGATGCCGCGGTCGCGCACGATCGAGACCGAATAATGGTGCGCCTCGTACCCCGCCAGTGCGCGCAGCAGGCGCGTGACCACCACCCCCACCGGCGTGCCGGCGCGCGCCAGCGAGACGATCGCCGGCTGGCGATCGCCGCGGCGGGCGATCAGGCCGGCCAGGCGCAGGCAGTCGCGCGCCATGCGCCCGTTGTTGGCGCGGCAGGCGGCGTCGAACAGGCGCATGTAGCGCTCGGACGGCACCGCTTCGGGCGACAGCATCTGGCTGTAGTGGCGCAGGCCGCCCTGGATCAAGGCTTCCTTGGCGCCGATGTCGGTGAAATCCTGCTGCGCCAGCGGGCGCAGCAGGAAGGTGACGTCGTCTTCCCGGTAGCTGCCCGAAAACGTCACAGCGCCCCCACGGTCAGGCCGGCGAGCTGGGTGCCGCGCGGGATCAGGGCGTAGTCGCAGGCCGCCATGAAGCGCGCATCCGAACGGCTGTCGCCCATGCCGAAGGTGACGATGTCGCCGTGCTCGGCGCGCAGGCGCGCGCTGACGTGGGCCACGGCGTGCGCCTTGTTCAGGGCAGTCGGCAGGATCGCCAGGTTGTTGCCGTTGCGGTGAATGAAATAGTCGCGCTTGCCGTCCTCGATCCAGGGGCGCACCACCTCGGCCTCCAGCGGCGCCAGGCGTGCGGCCAGCTTGTCCGGATCCTTGACTACCAGGAAGAACGGGACGCCGAAGTCCTCGATCATGCGCGCCCGTCCGCCATAGCCGGTGCGGGCGCCATGGTCGTCGATGTGGGCGGCCAGCTCCTGCAGGCCGGGCAGGGCGGCGTGCATGGCCGTGCGCATGCCTTCCAGCCAGGGCGCGTCGACGGCGCCGCCCGGCTCCAGCACCACGCCGCCATAGTCGATCACGGCATAGCTGGCGAAGGGCAGCGGCAGGCGCACCCGGCGCAGGCCGTCGAGGTCGCGCGCGGTGGTCGGAATCAAGGTCATCCCGCCCTGGAACAGGGCCAGCAGCGAGCGCTGGGCGCGCGTGGTGTACGAGCAGACGCTGCCATCCTGGTAATAGGCGGCCGGCTCGAGGGCGTCCGGCTGCGGGCATTTGCCGATGGTCTGGAACAGCGTGTCGTCCAGGTCAGCGAACAGGAATTTCTTCAACGCGGTCCTCGGATTGGAAGTGGAACAGGCGCGCGCCCAGGCGCTGCGCCAGCCCGTGCAGCGCGGCGCCGGGCGCGGTCTCGTGGCAGACCAGCACGTGGTCGTACTGGCCGGGCGCGACGTTGTACAGGTAGTTGGCGATGCCTTCGCCGTAGTTGTCGGCGAAGTCGAGCGCGTGCGCCACCGCGCCCCAGGTCAGGATCGGCGAGCGCGTGGTCGATTGCACCGCCACGTCGATGCCGTGCCGCTCCAGGGCCGCGCCGAGCAGCGTGGCGGCGTGCATGAATTCGCCGCTGCCCAGCACCAGCACGCGTGCGCCGGGCACGCATTCCGCGGCCAGGCGCGCAGCCAGCGTGTACGGCGGCGCCAGCGCCCGGGCCAGACCCAGGCGCCCGAAATCCGGGCTGGCGCCGCGGTCGGCGTCCGGATCGAAGCGCTGGGCCAGGCCCGGGTCCGGCGCCGCGGCGCCTGGCACGAAGCGGTATTCGCCCTCGACCAGGGCGCCAGTGCTGACCGGCAGGCCGAAGCGGGCATCCAGGCCTGCGGCGGCGGCGCGGCCCATGAAATTGACGATCGTTGCCAGGTGCACGTGCGCGATGCCGGGATTCAGGCGGCGGCAGGCCGCGGCCAGGTTGACGAAGGTATTGCCGGTGCTGGCTTCGTCGTCCACCAGCACCAGGGTCGGCGCCGCCAGCAGCAGGGCGCGCAGCGCGGGATCGGCCGGCTCGTGCAGGAACTGGCGCGGCGCGTGGCTGTGCGCTTCCTCGAACTCGATCAGGGGACCATCTCCGACCCGGTAGCGCGTGGTGTGCAGGAACAGGGCGTCGCGGCCGGGGTGGGCGCGCAGCCAGGCTTCGAACACGCCCTGGCCAAGGCCGACTGCGGTTTCGGCCATCGCGATGAAGACCACCGGTCCTGGCGTCTCGGGCACGGTGGCGGCCAGACGCGCGTGCACGTCCAGCATGGCGGACGGCCGGGCCGGCCAGTGCTTGCCCAGCACCTTGCTGAGGAACAGGAAGCCGCGCTTGGCGTTGGCGCGGGCGGCGAAGCCGAGCAGGGCGTCGAGTTCGGCTTCGCCGCGCTCGAGCGTCAGTTCGAGGGTGCCGGTCGGCAGCGCCAGGCTGCGGCGTGCCGGGTCGCGGGGCATGGGTACATGCAGCGGCGCATTCATGCCAGCACCGTTGCCGTGTTCACTTCGGCCACGCGCATGCCGTCCCGCACCGGCGGCACGGTCAACTCACCGAAACCGTTGGCAAAGCCGCGCAGCGCGAGATAGGGCAGGTTGGGGCCGGCCAGGCAGGCCATGCCGATGCCGCCCGACATGCGCGGATTGATTTCCAGCAGGCGCGGGCGTCCGCCGCCTTCCTTGAACTGGACGTTGAAGACGCCGTTCAACGCGTGCGCGGCGCACAGCGAGGCGGTGGCGTCCAGGATAGCGCGGCGCATGTCGATCAGCTGGCCGCTGCCCGGTTGCGCCAGCTTGCGGCGCACGACCGCACTCACCAGGCGCCCATGGTCGCCGACGCAATCGACGCTGTATTCGGGGCCGTCCAGGAATTCCATCAGCAGCATGGTGCGGAATTGCCCCAGTTCGGCCAGCCCGCGGCGCAAGTCGGCGTAGCCGACGTGGTATTCAACCCCGGCCAGCAGCAGCGCGGCGCTGCTGCGCTGCTCGTCGACCACGGCGAAGCCGAGGCCATAGATCGAATGCGAGGGTTTCACGCACAACTGGGCATGGTGCGGCCGCAGCGCGGCCCAGGCGGCGTCGAATTCCTCGATGTTCTCGAAGCGGCGGAACGCGGCCACCGGCGCGTGCGGCAGCACGGTCTCGGCATAGAAACGCGCCTTGTCGTGGATCAGGTGCAGCATCGGCGCCGGCGCCGCGCTCAGCACGCGGGTGCCGATGTCGGCAAAGCGCGCATGCTCGGCGGCGAGCAGGGTCGCCTCGCGTCCGGGCACGAAGATGTCGACCCGGTGCTGGCGGCAGAAGGCCAGGCACCAGTCGACGTAGGCGTCGCCCTTCAGTCCGGTCGGTTCGACGTGGAATTCGTGGGCCAGGGCGGCGGCCGGCGTATGGCGGTTGGGGTTGCTGTGGATGAGGGTGAAGCGGTTTTCGGTGTCGGCTTCGCGGATCAGCTTGATCGCGGCGTAGACGGACGAAAACGTCCTGTTGTACCAGACGCGCATGCGGGATTTTCGATGGCAGGTTGACGGGAAGGGAAGCGCCCGCACCGGCTGCGGTGCGGGCGGCGGGACATGCCTCAGGCGTTGACGCCGAACGAGCGCGCCAGCGGCCCCAGGCCGCCGTTGAAGCCCTGGCCGACCGCGCGGAATTTCCATTCGGCGCCGTGGCGGTACAGTTCGCCGAAGATCATCGCGGTCTCGGTCGAGCTGTCTTCGGACAAGTCGTAGCGCGCGATTTCGGCTTCGCCGCTGGCGTTCACGCAACGGATGTAGGCCTTGCCGACCATGCCGAAGTTCTGGCGCCGCGTTTCGGCTTCGTGGATGGTGACGCAGAACGAGATCTTGTCGATCTCGGCCGGCACGCGGCCAAGGTCCACCGTGATCTTCTCGTCATCGCCTTCGCCCTGGCCGGTGGTGTTGTCGCCGCCGTGGACCACCGAGCCATCGCTCGAGGTCAGGTTGTTGTAGAAGACGAAGTCGGTATCGCCGCGCACCTTGGCGTCGGACTTGAGCAGGAACACACTGCCGTCCAGGTCGAAGGCGGAACCGTCGGTCGAGCGCGGATCCCAGCCCAGCCCGATGATGACCTTGGCCAGGCCCGGCGCTTCCTTGCTCAGATTGACGTTGCCGCCTTTTTGCAGACTGATTGCCATGCGAACTCCTTTTTCATGGATGGTGAACTGGCCGCTGATGCCCCGCAGCCATTGAGCTGCCTCACCAATATAGGCGGTAATTGATCAATTGTATATAGGCAAAGATCGGCTTGAATTCCACGCTGTTAGCGCCAGATGCGCGGAGCTCGGCCGGCCGGCAGCGGCGCCAATTTCACGGATTTGCTTTTATTGCAACGTCAGGTCCATAATGCCTTTCCAAGGAGGCAAGATGGCGACCATGAAGCAGGTAGCGGAGCGCGCCGCTGTATCGATCTCGACGGTGTCGCACGTGATCAACAGGACACGGGTCGTCAGCGAGGACGTGCGCCAGCGCGTGCAGGACGTCATCGACGAGCTGCGCTACGTCCCCAGCGCCGTCGCGCGCAGCCTCAAGAACGACAAGACCAATACCCTTGGCGTACTGGTGCCGAACAGCGCGAATCCCTATTTTGCCGAACTGATCCGCTGGATCGAGGACGCCGCCTTCCAGCTCGGCTACAACATCATCCTGTGCAATGCGCACGGCGGCGGCCGCAAGCAGACCGCCTACCTGCGCCTGCTGACGGAAAAGCGCATCGACGGCCTGGTGCTGGTGGCCAGCGGGGCTGACGACGAGCACGATGTGCTGCCGAGCCGGGAAGCGGTGCCCATCGTCCAGATCGAGCGCGCGCTGCCGGGCTTGCACGCCGACCTGGTGCTGGCCGGGCAGGACCAGGGCGCCTATGACGCCACCCGCCACCTGATCGAACTCGGCCACCGCGCCATCGCCTGCATCGCGGGGCCGGCCGACCTGCCGCGCACGCGCGAGCGCGTCGGCGGTTTTCAGCGCGCGATGGAGGAGGCGGGGCTGGACGTTCCGCCCGAATGGCTGGTGCACGAGGAATTCACCAGCGCCGGCGGGCATGCCGCCTTTACCCGGCTGCTGGCCGCGGCGCCGCCGCCGGGCGCGCTGTTCGCCGCCAGCGATTTGATGGCGCTCGGCTGCCTGTGCGCGGCCGGCGCTGCCGGCATCTGCATTCCGGCGCGCATGTCGGTGGTCGGCTATGACGACATCGGCGGCGCCGGCTACAGCAGCCCGCCGCTGACCACGGTCGCGCCGCCCAAGCGCGACATGGCGCGCCTGGCGATCGAACAATTGGTCCAGCGCATCAATGGCGACACTGCGCCGCTGCGCAGCACCGCACTGGCGGGCAGCCTGGTGCTGCGGGCGTCGACCGCGCCGCCGGGCTGAGGCCGGGCCCGCGTCAGCCTCAGGGCTGCGGCGCCGTGCCCTGCGCGCCGGGCGGCGCATCCTGCATGTGTAGGGTCTGGGTCGGATAGGCCAGGCGCACGTCGCGCTCGGCCAGGCCATCGACGATCTGCAGCAGCACCTGCTGCTGGATGTCCATGAAGCGGATGTAATCCGGCGACTCGACCCAGTACACCACCTCGAAATTCATCGACGACGGCCCGATGCCCTGGAAGTGGGCGCGGTCGAAGGTCACGTCCGGCTGGGCCTTGACGATGTCGGTCAGCATGACCGGGATCCCGGCCAGTTTCTCGCGCGGCGTGTCGTAGGTGACGCTGATGCTGAACACGACGCGGCGCCGGCTCATGCGCGTCATGTTCTGCAGGCGGCTCTTGAGCAGGTCGGCATTCGAGAAAATCAATTGCTCGCCGCCCAGGCTGCGGATGCGCGTGGTCTTCAGCCCGACGTACTCGACCGTGCCCAGGTATTTGTCGACGATCACGAAGTCGCCGTTCACGAACGGCTTGTCGAGCACGATCGACAGCGATGCGAACAAATCGCCCAGCACGTTCTGCACCGCCAGCGCCACCGCGATACCGCCGATGCCCAGGCTGGCGACCAGGGTCGTGATGTTCACGCCCAGGTTATCCAGGATCATCAGGAGGATCACGATCCACAGCACCATGCGCAGGATGAAGCCGACCGCCGCCGCCGAGGTGGCGCGGCCCGGCTCGGCGGCGCGGTCGGCATAGTACTGCCTGAGCCAGCCGCGCAGCCCGGCATTGCCCCACAGCGCCGCCTGCAGCAGGCCGGCGACGATGGCGGCGCGGGTCGCGAATACCTGCAGCGAGGGCGTGAGTTCCAGGAACTTACTGCCGGCAAACAATCCCATGATCACGATCACGACCACGCGGGTGGCGTCGAGCGCCTCCACCGCGATGTCGTCGAGCCGGGTTTCGGTGCGCTGCGCCAGGATCCGCAGGTGGTGCACCACCACCTTCTTGATTATGTACAGTGCGAGCGCCACGCCCGCCGCGATCCCGAGGGCGGTCAGCCAGGCCAGGGTCGTGTTATTGAAAAACACCAAATGCATCGATCATCCTTTCCACTTCATGAGACAAACAGGACCTGCGGTCCAGCCCCATTGTAATGGCGCGCCGCAAAGTGCCAATCGAGGCGTGCTGCTCAAGGCGTGCTGCTCAAGGCGTGCGCCATGCCTCCCGAAAGTTTTTGCAGATAGGTGTTGCGCATTACTAAAACTTCTTCGTATAATGCGGCTCCCCGGGCGGTTAGTTCAGCTGGTTAGAATACTTGGTCGACATCCAAGGGGTCGCAGGTTCGAATCCTGCACCGCCCACCAGAATTCCTCCATAGCGCAGGCCCCGAGCCTGTAGAGAGAAGGTGCAGCAATGCATCTTCTCTGTGCCGTTCAGCCTGAACGGATTCCTCTGATCTCCACGACTACAGCGTAAAACGCAACAGACTGCGTCAATCTTCGTATTCTCCTGTTGCGCCTACCCGTTGCGCGCGCTATACTAGCCGGCTTCGGTGTGAGCTTGTCCTTTTTTGGCTCACGCGTTTTGTAGTTCAATTAGCCCCGCCCAATCGTAGGTGGGAATGGAGAAAAAATGAGCCTGGGCCTCCTCGGTCGCAAGGTTGGCATGATGCGTATCTTCACGGATGACGGCGATTCGATCCCTGTCACCGTGTTGGATGTATCGAACAACCGTGTTGCGCAAATCAAAACTCCTGAAACTGACGGTTATTCCGCTGTTCAGGTCGTATTCGGTCAACGTCGCGCCTCGCGCGTGAACAAGGCCGCTGCGGGTCACTACGCCAAAGCTGGCGTCGAAGCTGGCACGCTGCTGAAGGAATTCCACATCGACGCCGCACAAGCCGCCGGTTTCAAGGCTGGCGACGCCGTCAATGTATCCCTGTTCGAAGTCGGCCAGAAAATCGACGTGCAAGGCACCTCGATCGGTAAAGGCTACGCCGGTACCATCAAGCGTCACAACTTCGCTTCGGGCCGCCAAACCCACGGTAACTCGCGTTCGCACAACGTTCCTGGCTCCATCGGTATGGCGCAGGATCCGGGCCGCGTGTTCCCTGGTAAGCGCATGACCGGTCACATGGGCGACGTAACCGTCACCACCCAGAACCTGGAAATCGCCCGTATCGACGCCGACCGTCAACTGCTGCTGGTGAAGGGTGCCGTTCCTGGCGCCAAGAACGGCCAAGTGGTTGTCAAGCCGGCCGTCAAGGTCAAAGCAAAGAAGGGAGCGTAAGCCATGGAACTGAAGCTCCTGAATGAGCAAGGCCAAGCCGGTTCGAACGTGAACGCCACCGACGAAGTGTTCGGTCGCGATTACAACGAAGCACTGATCCACCAGATCGTGGTCGCCTACGCCGCCAACGCGCGCAGCGGCAACCGCAAGCAGAAGGATCGTGAAGAAGTCTCCCACACGACCAAGAAGCCTTGGCGCCAGAAAGGCACCGGCCGCGCCCGTGCCGGTATGTCGTCGTCGCCGCTGTGGCGTGGTGGTGGTCGTATTTTCCCGAACACCCCGGACGAGAACTTCTCGCACAAGGTCAACAAGAAGATGTATCGCGCCGGTATGTGCTCGATCCTGTCCCAGCTGGCCCGCGAAGACCGTCTGAGTGTTGTCGAAAACCTGTCGATCGAAGCCCCGAAGACCAAGCTGCTGTCGCAAAAGCTGCAGAGCATGGGCCTGGAATCGGTCCTGGTGATCACCGACACCATCGACGAGAACCTGCTGCTGGCATCGCGCAACCTGCCGCACGTGCTGGTTGTCGAGCCGAAGCACGCTGACCCGATGTCGCTGGTGTTCTACAAGAAAGTCCTGGTCACCAAAGCTGCTCTGGCCAAGATCGAGGAGATGTACGCATGAGCGCCGCAATCAAATTCAGCGAAGAGCGCCTGATGAAGGTGCTGCTGGCTCCGGTCATTTCCGAAAAGGCGACCTTCGTCGCGGAAAAGAACGAACAGATCGTGTTCAAGGTCCTGCCTGACGCGACCAAGCCGGAAATCAAGGCCGCCGTCGAACTGCTGTTCAAGGTGGAAGTGGAATCGGTGCAAACCGTGAACCGCGAAGGCAAGGTCAAGCGCTCGGGTCGTTTCACCGGCCGCCGCAACCACACCAAGCGCGCTTTCGTGGCCCTGAAGCCGGGCCAGGAAATCAATTTTGTCGAGGAGGCTAAATAATGGCACTCGTAAAGATGAAGCCAACCTCCCCAGGCCGCCGCGGCATGGTGAAGGTTGTGACCGAAGGCCTGTACAAAGGCCGTCCGCTCGCAGCCCTGGTTGAGAAGAAATCGAAGACCGCCGGCCGTAACAACAACGGTCACATCACCACCCGCCACATCGGCGGTGGCCACAAGCAGCACTACCGCCTGGTTGACTTCAAGCGCAACAAGGACGGTATCCCGGCCAAGGTCGAGCGTATCGAATACGACCCGAACCGTACCGCGCACATCGCTCTGCTGTGCTACGCGGACGGCCATCGCGCGTACATCATCGCCACCAAAGGCATGGCTGTCGGCGACAGCGTCATGAACGGCGCGGAAGCCCCGATCAAGTCGGGTAACTGCCTGCCGATCCGCAACATCCCGGTTGGTACCGTGATGCACTGCGTCGAAATGCTGCCGGGTAAAGGCGCACAGATGGCCCGCACCGCCGGCGCCGCTGTCGTGCTGATGGCTCGTGAAGGCACCTACGCCCAGGTTCGCCTGCGCTCGGGTGAAGTGCGCCGCGTGCACATCGAGTGCCGCGCCACCGTCGGCGAAGTCGGCAATGCCGAACACAGCCTGCGCAAGATCGGTAAAGCCGGTGCGATGCGCTGGCGTGGCGTCCGCCCGACCGTTCGCGGTGTGGTGATGAACCCGATCGACCACCCGCACGGTGGTGGTGAAGGTCGTACGGCAGCCGGTCGTCATCCGGTGTCGCCATGGGGCCAGCAGACGAAGGGCAAGAAGACGCGTTCGAACAAGCGCACTTCTTCGATGATCGTTTCGCGCCGCGGCAAGAAATAAGGATAAGACATGACTCGTTCATTGAAAAAAGGGCCGTTCATTGACGCCCACCTGGTGAAAAAAGTCGAGACCGCGCAAGCGACCAAAGACAAGAAGCCAGTCAAAACCTGGTCGCGCCGCTCGACGATCACCCCGGACTTCATCGGTCTGACGATCGCCGTCCACAACGGCAAGGTGCACGTGCCGGTGTACGTCTCCGAGAACATGGTCGGTCACAAGCTGGGCGAATTCGCCCTGACCCGCACGTTCAAGGGCCACGCCGCTGACAAGAAGGCGAAGAAATAATGGAAACTAAAGCTATCCTCAAAGGCGTGCGCCTGTCGGAGCAGAAGGGCCGCCTGGTTGCGGACCTGATCCGCGGCAAGAAAGTCGACGCTGCGCTGAACATCCTGCAATTCAGCCCGAAGAAGGGTGCGACCATCATCAAGAAAGTTCTGGAGTCCGCAATCGCGAACGCCGAGCACAACGATGGCGCCGACATCGACGAACTGAAGGTCGTCCAGATCTACGTCGAAAAGGGCCCGATCCTGAAGCGCTTTACGGCTCGCGCCAAAGGCCGCGGTGATCGCATTTCGAAACAATCCTGTCACATTTACGTGACTGTCGGTAACTAAGGGGTCATACGATGGGTCAGAAAATCCACCCAACCGGCTTCCGCCTGGCGGTCACCCGTAACTGGGCATCGCGCTGGTACGCTGGCAACGGCAACTTTGCCGACATGCTGAAGGAAGACCTGGAAGCACGTACCTTCCTGAAGAAGAAGCTGAAGAACGCGTCGGTCGGCCGTATCGTCATCGAGCGTCCTGCCAAGAACGCACGCTTCACGATCTACTCGTCGCGTCCGGGCGTCGTCATCGGCAAGAAGGGCGAAGACATCGAAGTCCTGAAGTCGTCGCTGACCAAGATCATGGGCGTGCCGGTGCACGTCAATATCGAAGAGATCCGCAAGCCGGAAATCGACTCGCAGCTGATCGCCGATTCGATCTCGCAGCAGCTGGAAAAGCGCATCATGTTCCGCCGCGCCATGAAGCGCGCGATGCAGAACGCCATGCGCCTGGGCGCTGTCGGCATCAAGATCATGTCGTCGGGCCGCCTGAACGGCATCGAGATCGCACGTACCGAATGGTACCGCGAAGGCCGTGTGCCGCTGCACACCCTGCGCGCCGACATCGACTACGGCACCAGCGAAGCATCGACCACCTACGGCATCATCGGCGTCAAGGTCTGGGTCTACAAGGGCGATCGCTCCCCGACGGGCGAAGCACCTGTGATCGACGTTCCGGCCGACGAGAAGAAGCCGCGTGGCCCGCGCCGCGATGACGGCAAGCCGGCCGGCCGTGGCCGTCCGGGCGCCAAGCCAGGTACCGCACCAGCAGGCCGCCGCGCTGCCAAGCCGGCTGCTGAGAAAGCAGGAGAATAAGCATGCTGCAGCCATCCCGCAGAAAGTATCGTAAAGAGCAGAAAGGCCGTAACACCGGCATTTCGCACACCCGCGGCACCGCGGTGTCGTTCGGTGAATTCGGTCTGAAGGCAGTCGCCCGCGGCCGTATCACCGCACGCCAGATCGAGGCGGCACGTCGCGCCATGACCCGTCACATCAAGCGTGGCGGTCGTATCTGGATCCGTATCTTCCCGGACAAGCCGATCTCGAACAAGCCGGCCGAAGTCCGTATGGGTAACGGTAAAGGTAATCCG
>Ga0265798_10008145_pt1 | contig 13425 bp, 12 predicted proteins | sample P3T30metagenome_FD_192430 | JGI IMG/M metagenome (GOLD analysis project Ga0265798, IMG submission 192430) | Plant litter microbial communities from East Loma Ridge, Irvine, California - P3 T30 | ecosystem: Environmental > Terrestrial > Plant litter > Unclassified | place: USA: California...
ATTGGCGAAGTCGTGCGTGGCGCGCTGCGCTCCATACCCCGCGGGCAGCGCGAGGCAGGACTGGCCATCGGCCTGGGCCTGGGCCAGTTGTACGGTCGGGTATTGCTGCCCCAGGCGCTCAAGCGCCTCACGCCGCCGGTCATCAACGTCTGCACCCGTTTGCTCAAAACCAGTTCGCTGGCGGTGCTGATCGGCGTTGTCGACATCACCAAGGTGGGCCAGCAGATCATCGAGCGCACCTACGAGTCGGTGCTGATCTACGGCTTCCTGTTTGTCTTCTTTTTTATCGTCTGCTATCCGCTGTCGGCCGCTTCCCGCGTGCTTGAACGGCGCTGGAATCACGCATGAGCGCATTGATCGAACTCGCAAGCTTCAGCAAGAAATTCGTCGATACACCGGTGCTGACTGACATCGATCTGCGGGTGACCGAAGGCGAGGTGGTGGTGATCCTGGGCCCCAGCGGCTGCGGCAAGAGCACATTGCTGCGCTGCCTGAACGGCCTGGAACTGGGCCACAGCGGTACCTTCACTTTCGATGGGCAGTTGCTGCCTGCCAATGCCGACTGGCGCCGCGTGCGTCAGCAGATCGGCATGGTGTTTCAGAGCTATCACCTGTTTCCTCACATGACCGTGCTGCAGAACGTGCTGCTGGGGCCGCTGCAAGTGCAGAAGCGCGATGCCCGGGAAGCGCGGCAGCAGGCCGAGGCGCTGCTGGCTCGGGTTGGCCTGGCCGAACGCGCCAACGCCTACCCCCGCGAGCTGTCGGGCGGCCAGCAGCAACGGATCGCCATTGTGCGGGCACTGTGCATGAACCCCAAGGTCATGCTGTTCGACGAAGTCACCGCTGCGCTGGATCCGGAAATGGTCAAGGAAGTCCTCGAGGTGATCCTCGACCTGGCGCAGGGCGGCATGACCATGCTCATCGTTACCCACGAAATGGCCTTCGCCCGCGCGGTGGCCGACCGCATTCTGTTCATGGACCGCGGCCGTATCGCGGAACAGAACGATCCCGAAACCTTCTTCAGCGCCCCGCAGACCGCACGCGCGCAGCAGTTCCTGGAAAGGTTTTCCTACGTAGAAAACATGCCGAAAAGGAAAGCATCGTGAACTTCAAAACTGCCCTGGTTCTACCCGTACTCGCTCTTGGATTGCTGGCCGGTTGCGATAAACCGGCCGAATCCAAGGCCGCCACCCCAGCCGCGACGGCGAAACCTGCCACCAGCTACCTGGAAACCATCAAGGCCCGCGACAAGCTGATCGTCGGGGTGTTCAGCGACAAACCGCCCTTTGGTTTCGTCAATGAGCAGGGCGAATACGTCGGGTTCGACACCGACCTGGGCAAGCGCTTCGCCAAGGACCTGCTGGGTGACGAGAAGAAAATCGAGTTCGTCAGCGTCGAGCCGGCCAGCCGCATCCCGTTTCTGCAGAGCGACAAGGTCGACCTGATCCTGGCCAACATGACCGTGACACCCGAGCGTAGCCAGGCGGTGGACTTCACCAACCCGAACCTGCGTGTCGCCGTGCAGGCGTTGGTGGCGGACGGCAGCAGCGTACAGAAGCTCGATGACCTGGCCGACAAGACCACCATCGTCACCACCGGCACCACGGCCGATCTGTGGTTGACCAAGAATCACCCTGACTGGAAGCTGCTCAAGTTCGAAAAGAACTCCGAATCACTGCAAGCCCTGGCCAGCGGCCGCGGCGACGCCTATGCCCAGGACAACCTCGTGCTGTTCAACTGGGCCAAACAGAACCCCGGTTACCGCGTACTCGCCCAGAAGCTGGGCGATGAGGCGCCTATCGCACCGGCCGTGAAGAAAGGCAACACCGAGCTGCGCGATTGGGTGAACGACGAATTGGCCAAGCTGGGTGAAGAGAAAGCCCTGCTCAAGCTTTATGACCAGTACGTGCGCAAGGACTTGCCAGCGGACACCGACCCTAATCTGGTCATCGTGGAGGGAGGTCGCTGGAAGCCGTGAAGGCGGCCGATCTTGCGGATCAGTTCTGCCCAAGCTTGAGATGGAAATTCTTCATGAAATTCCACGAGTAGGAGGGCGGCGGAGAATAGCAGCCAGGTTGATTGGCGGGCGTGGCGTCACAGCGCACCGTGTAGCCGTTGCTGCCGATCTCGCGACCGCCTTCGCCGGTGCCACGGTCGCTGTATGAGGTACAACCGTTGAGTGCAAACAAAGCGAGTAGTACGGCAAATATCTTCATTCCAGACTCCTTCCATAGAATGTGCAGCTTATCGCTGATGGGGAGTGGATGGCCATCCTGTCTCTAACCCATCAGCGATCCCGCATGCCAATCCAATCAGGCACCCATGTACGTTCACGCATCATTTCGCGTCGCCACCAATTGCCGCATTTCCTCGCCGCGCAGTGGCGGGCTGAGCAGGTAGCCCTGGACGAACGGGCAGCCCAATGCCTGCAGCCGGTCCAGCTGGTCCTGGGTTTCCACGCCTTCGGCGACGATGTCGACATCCAGGGCGCTGCCCAGCGACAGGATGCTGGTGACGATGGCGATGGTGCGTCTGTGGGTCATCATGCGCGTGACGAACGAGCGGTCGATCTTGATCGAGTCGATCGGGTAGCGGTCAATGTAGCCCAGCGAGCTGTAGCCGGTACCAAAGTCATCCAGCGCAATGTGCACGCCCAGCTCGCGCAGGCCGGCGAGGGCGATGGCCACGGTTTCCGGTTCGTTGAGGAAGACCGACTCGGTAATTTCGATCTGCAGGTTGCGGGGGCTGAAGGCCGTGCTCTGCAGTATTTCCGCGACCTTCGCTACGAAGCCTACGTGGTTGAGTTCGGCACCGGAGACATTGACGTTGAGCTTCAGTGTGCAGGCCGCATTGGCGTTCCAGCGCTTGAGCTCGGCACAGGCGGTCTGCATGACCCAGCGGCCCATTTCATGAATGATGCCGATGTCTTCCGCCACTGCGATGAACACGTCGGGCGGCACGTTGCCGAGCACGGGGTGCTGCCAGCGGACCAGCGCTTCCACGCCTTCGATGCGGCGCGAGCGGGCGGCAAAAATTGGCTGGTAGACCAGGTAGAACTCTTCTCGCGCCAAGGCGTGCTTGAGCGCGTTGCGCATCAGCAGCAAATCGACCGCCGCCTGGCGCATGGACAGGTCGAACAAGGTCCATTTGCCTTGGCCTTGTTTCTTTGCCGCGTACATGGCGACGTCGGCATCGCGGACCAGATCTTCGGCGCTGGTGTGGGCGGCGTCGAGTGTGACGATGCCGACGCTGCAGGAGGTGAAGATCGCCTGGCCCTCGACGTCGACGGCAACTCCAAGCGCCTGGATGACCCGTTGCGCGGTCTCTATCGCAGCGTGCTTGGAGTCATTGCCGGTGTGGAGGATGGCGAACTCGTCACCGCCGATGCGCGCCAGCACGGCGTTGCCGTTCAGGCAGGACTCCAGCCGCTGCGCCACGATCTGCAAGAGGATGTCACCGGCACGGTGGCCCATGCCGTCGTTGATGTATTTGAAGCGATCCAGGTCCATGTACAGCACTGCCGCTTCGCGCTCGGCATGGTCAAGGTTGAACACTTCCTGAATCTTGGCCATGAAGTAGGCGCGGTTCTTCAGCCGGGTCAGGTCGTCATGGAAGGCGGCGTAGGTCAGCTCTTCCTGGATTCGTTCACGCTCCACCAGGCGCGAGCGCAGCGCTACCTGTTCCTCGCGGTCGATCTGCGCCTGCTTGAGGCTTTCTTCGGCTTCCTTGCGCTCGGTGATGTCACGCTGCACGGACACCCAATGGGTGAACCAGCCTTTTTCGTTGGCCACCGGCACGATGCTCAGCTGCACCCAGAAGCGGGTACCGTCACGGCGCGTGTTGATCAGTTCGACTTCGATCGGCTGCCATGTGGACAGGGCGCTGCGGATCTGATCCAGGGTGCCGCGATCGGTTTCCTCGCACTGCAGGATACGCGGCGTCTTGCCGACGATTTCTTTCAGGCTGAATCCGGTGGTGGCCAGGAAGGCCGGGTTGCAGTAGACGATCCGCGGGCCGGGCTGGTCGATCGGCTCGGCCTCGGTGATCAGGATCGCATCCTTGGCATGGACGACCACCGATTCGAGCAGGCGCAGCCGCTCGATCACTCCGGCAGGACCGGTACTGGCGGCCACCGGCAGGGACGGCGCCGAGTGGTAGAGAGCAACGGAGTGAGTCTTGAGTGCGTAGATCTGGGCGGCGCTGAGCAACTTGAACGGTGGCGTCAGCGCCAGCAGAACGATACCGACGAGCGCGTCGCTGTGGTCTTTGACGGCGATGCACACGCGGTAGGTGTCCGCCAGCGAACCGAGAAAATCCGGGATCGAATGGATGAAAGGCGAGCCGTCGCCGATGTCGACCACGTCGCCGTAGGACATCAGCATGCGTAGCCAGGACTCGGTGGCGGCGTCGACCGGCACTTCGCGCGTCGTGCCGCAGGCGGCAGTCACGTGCCAGGCGCCGGGTGCGCCTTCGATGAGCAGGGCGCCGCAACAGTGTGTGATGGCCGCTGCCGCCTGAACCAGACCTTGAAGAGCGGTGTGCTTTGAATCTTTTTCAGGGACAGCTGCGAGCATGTGAAGGACCCAGACAAGGACGAGAAACGGCGACCTCCTGTCACTCGATGTCATTTTGACATCATTGTGATAGTGATACCACGCCTTCCGGTCGGACTGCCTTTGAGTCTTTAAGGTGCATCTGTGCGTTCAAATATCGACGCAAGAGAGCAGGGCGGCGATCAGCGGTCGTCTACCCGGTTCAAGCGGTAACGCAGGCGCGACTCGAACGCGCTCAGAAGTACTTCAGCCAGGCGATGTCGCGTCGACGCTGTTTGAGCTGCGCGAACCAACGAGTGGGAAAGTACAGGGCAATGGCCAGCACCGCAGTCCACAGCCAGATTCCGCCCAGGCTGTCGAAACCGTAGTACTTGCCCTGGTTCAAACCCCAGATCTGCACGGCGAGCAGGTACATCGCCTTGAGCACCAACAAGTGCAGCACGTAGAAAAACATCGGTGCGCCACCGTAGCGCGACAGCACCTCGAGCACTTTCCGGCCTTCGAGGCGCTGGAACAACGCTAGCAGCAGCAAGCCTGCGCCCATGGTGGGCATCAGGTACAGCAGCGACGGCGGGTATTTGGTCAGCGACATGAAGCTCATGAAGGTACGCACGTTGTCGTCCAGCACGCTCCAGGGTTTTTCGCCGTAGCCATTGAGATAGCGAATGGCGATGAAGCCCAGGATCAGGCCAATCCCCCAATTGAGTAGCAGGCGCTGGCGTCGTGCCGGGTCGGCGCCGCGGGCGAACCAAGGGCCGGTGCAATAGCCCAGGGCGATCAGGCCGATCCACGGAAGGATGGGGTAGGTGGTGCGGGCGCGAGTGTATTCGGTGATTTCCAGAAAAGCGCGCTGGTGCAGGATCGACCAGATCTCGAAGAACGGCGAGTCGGCGGTCAGGACGATGCCGTCCAGCAGATTGTGTCCGGCGACGATGACCGCGCCCACGATCGCCAGTGCGGTGCGCGGCATGTGAATGAGTGCCGCCAGTGCGATCATGCTCAGACCGATGGCCCAGATCACTTGCAGCCACAGGGTGGTCGGAACCAGTGTCGCGTTCCAGGCAAAGTTGACCAGGGTGAGTTCGAGGAAAACCAGGAACAGGCCGCGTTTCAACAGGAAAATCGACACTTCCCGAGGGCTGTGAGACTGCCCGTACAGCCAGGCAGAGAGGCCGGTGAGGAAGACGAACACGGGCGCGCAGACCATGCTGCTGATACGGGTGAAGAACAGTTCGGGAGGGGTGTTCAGCGGGTCCATGGGGTCGTTGACCTGAACATGCAGGAAGAAGGTTTCTCGGACATGGTCTACCAGCATGAACAGCATGACCAAGCCGCGCAGTGCATCGATCGCGAGCATTCGGGTGCGTGAAGCGGCAGTGACCTTGGCGGTGGAGAGAGTGCCCTGGAAATGGGGGGAAGCAGCGGCGTCGGCCATGGGATGGCATCCGTGAATAGATCGGGATGCGGATGTTACGATATAACATGAAACTTTAGAATGATTTTTGCCGCTGCTCACAGTGTGGGAGCGGCATCGGCCGCTAAGGGGGCGGCGCGGTGTGTCAGGTTTATCGGTCGAAGCCCTTCGCGGCCGCGGACCGCTCCTGCAGGGGGGAGGGCGTACGGTTCGTGGGAGCGGCATCGGCCGCTAAGGGGGCGGCGCGGTGTGTCAGGTTTATCGGTCGAGGCCCTTCGCGGCCGCGGACCGCTCCTACAGGGGGGAGGGCGTACGGCTCGTGGGAGCGGTCATTGGCCGCGAAGGGGGCGCAACGGCTGGCCGGGGGGGTAACGCAGTTAGGCGCTTTCTTCCTGTTGCAGGCGCTTGATCAGCGCCTGTGCGGCGGCTTCGGAAGACGCAGGGTTCTGGCCAGTGATCAGGTGACCGTCTTCGACCACATAGCTGCCCCAGTCCGGCCCTTTGGAGTACGCGCCGCCATTGGCCTTGAGCATGTCTTCGACCAGGAGCGGCACCACATCCGTCAGCCCGACCGCCTCTTCCTCGGAGTTGGTGAAGCCGGTGACCTTCTTGCCCTTGACGATGGAATCGCCGTCCGGCGACTTGACGTTCTTGAACACCCCAGGCGCATGGCACACAGCCGCAACAGGTTTGTTGGCGGCGTAGAAGGCTTCGATGATGGTCTTCGAGTCGGTGTCTTCGGCCAGGTCCCACAGTGGCCCGTGGCCGCCTGGGTAGAACACGGCATCGAAGTCGTACGGGTCAGCCTCGCCAAGGGGAAAGGTATCCGCCAGGACTTTTTGAGCCTGCGTATCCTGAGCGAAGCGGCGGGTGGCGTCGGTCTGCGCATCCGGCTCGTCGCTCTTGGGGTCCAGCGGTGGCTGGCCACCCTTGGGCGAGACCAGGGTCACTTCGGCGCCTGCATCGACGAAGGCATAGTAGGGTGCGGCGAATTCTTCCAGCCAGAAGCCGGTTTTCTTGCCGGTATCGCCCAGTTGATCGTGGGACGTCAGAACCATCAAGATCTTCATGCAAACTTCTCCAGCAGGTATAGGGACGCAACGCATCGCATTGCCCGGTTCTGTTTTCAGAAAGCACTTGGCCGCAGACGTTCAAGACAATCCGCGTCTGGTACGCTTTGGGTCGGATGGAACGCTGGCGCATCACCCCAGTCATTTCCTTCAGGACCGACCCTTTGCGGCCTTCCAGAACAGGCTCGCGCCCACCATCGAGAGGATTTGGCCAATGGCAACTGCAACCGTGCGATACCTGTTCAACGGCGCCCCGCGCAGCTGGACCCCACCGGCCGAGGTCGAACAGAGTCTTCACAGTATCGTGATGCATCTGTTGCAATTGCATTTCGGCGACTGCGAAAACAGCCTGGTGATGCCCACTGCAGAGGACACCGACGAGCAGGTTCTCGAGCAGGCGGCGCGGATGGGGCTGACCGACATCGAAGTGACCGAAGGCGTCGTGCGCTAGGCCCTCACGGCCCGATACAGAGCGCGGATCAGATCGGATTGGGTGATGATGCCGACCAGATGGCGTTCACTGTCGATGATGGGGATGTGCCGATGGCCATTTTCCGAGAACACCGGCACCAGCTCGGTCAGCAGGCGGTCCGCGCTGGCTACGCGTACTGAACGCGTCATGATCTGCCCGACGATGTTCGTCGTCGGCTGGTTGCGGCGGGGTCGCAGGAGGGCACGCAGGTGCCAGGCCACGCCGTCATGGGCATCCAGATCCAGTTGTTGCATGAAATCGGCCACTGTGACAATGCCCAGCAGATGACGCTGTCGGTCGATAACCGGCAGTGCCTTGATCTTGTGTTTGCGCATCAGCGCCCAGGCATCGCGCAGCGGCATTTCCTGGCGTGCGGTGATCGGTTCGCGACTCATGACTTCGGCGCAGCGCAGCTCACCCATGTTGCGCTGGTACGCCGATGCCTCGGCGTGCTCGAGCAGTGCCTGCAGATCGTTGCGATCGACGTCCAGCACCTGGTTGTAGTGCACCAGTGCGGCGTCGAGGTCAGCATGGCTGAAACGGCTGGGGCTGGACGGCGTGCTGGTGGCGGGTACATGGGGCCATGGCCGACGTGTCAGGTTGTTGTAGATCAGCCCGGCGGCGACCAGCAGCAGCGAATCGATCAGCACCGGATTCACCGCGTAGGTGAACTGCTCGCAGCCCATCACCACCATGAGCAGCGCTGCTGCGCCGCCGGGTGGATGCAGGCAGCGGGCCGCGAGCATCAGTGCGATCGCCAGGCCAACTGCAAGGGCCGCAGCGAACGTGGGATCGGGGATCCATTTGACGCAAGCAATGCCCACCAGCGCGCTCAGGGTGTTGCCGCCCGCCACCGACCAAGGCTGTGCCAGCGGGCTTGCGGGAAGGGCAAACACCAGCACCGCGCTGGCGCCGATGGGCGCCACGATGGCCAGGCCCAACGCGCCATGTTCGGCAGCCCAGTGTCCTTGCAGGCCCAGCGCCGCTAAGGTGCAGACCACCAGCACACCCAGTGCCGCGCCAATGCAGGCGCGCCATTTTTCTCGAGCGTTGATCGGTTGGCGGCTGGGCCAGAGTGCGCGCAGTCGAGTCACTGTCAATGCGGGGCGCGGCGGATGGTCTTCATCAGGTCCTGTGGGCTGATCTGACCGACCACATGGACTCCGCTACCCGGCAACGGCAGGTCGAGGATATGCCCCTTCATCTTGCCGATCACGTGCATCTCGCATGGCTTGCAGTCGAACTTGAGCGTCAACACTTCATCGCCGTGAATCAGCTGCATGGGCGCGACCTTGGTTTTCACGCCTGTCACCCCCTTGGCCTGCTTGGGGCACAGGTTGAACGAGAAACGCAGGCAGTGTTTGGTGATCATCACCGGCACTTCGCCCAGTTCTTCATGGGCCTCGTACGCGGCATCGATCAGCTCGACCCCGTGCCGAAGGTAGAAGTCGCGGGCCTTCTGGTTGTACACGTTGGCCAGGAACGACAGGTGCGATTCCGGATAAACCGGCGGCGGTGTCGTTTCGGCCTTGCGGCTGCCACGAGGATGGGCCTGGACACGCGCGGCCGTCAGCGCCTCGATGGCCTCGCGGCGCAACGCCTTGAGCTGCGAGTTGGGAATGAAGAACGCCTGCGGCGCATCCAGTTCGATGGCCGTCGCATGGTACTGGGTGGTGCCCAGTTGACCCAGCAGGTCATGCAACTGCTCCAGGGCCTGCTCGGGTTTGTTGGCCGGGCCGAACGGGCCTTCCAGCGCAACGTCCACGCGCACACCTTCCTCGCTGGTAGCGGTCAGTTGCAGGCGCTGCTCGGTCAGCTGAGCGAGCCAGGCCAGGCCTACGCGCCGCTCGGCGGACGTCTTCTGCAGTGCCTGCTGCCAGTTGTGGTCCAGGTTACGGTTGAGCGGGTGGTTGGGCCGTAGCTGAAACAGACCTGCAGGCATCTCATTGGGCTCGACGCGATAGCGGTAGCGCTTGTGGCCGTCCTCTTCGAACTCGCCCTTGAGCTCGGCGATGTTGGCGCGAAAGCCCACGACTTCGCGCTTGACCAGCACGTTCAGACCGTCGCCGTTGGACAGTGGCTGCTCGCTGACCACCAGCATGTCGCGCTTGCCGACTTTCTCCACCAGCCCCACCGGCAGGCCGGTGAAGGTCGGCGAGTCGAACGCGCCGATGTCGATCTTGCGTTCGCTGACGAAATAATCGGTGCTGCCGCGGTGAAAAGTCTTGTCCGGGTCTGGTACGAAAAAGTGCGCAGTGCGGCCGCTGGAGGCGCGTGCCAGGTCCGGGCGGTCTTCCAATACGTCGTCCAGGCGCTGGCGGTAGTAGGCAGTGATGTTCTTCACATAGCCCATGTCCTTGTAGCGGCCCTCGATCTTGAACGAACGCACGCCGGCGTCGACCAGCGCACGAATGTTGGCGCTCTGGTTGTTGTCTTTCATCGACAGCAGGTGTTTTTCATAAGCCACCACGCGACCCTGGTCATCCTTGAGGGTGTAGGGCAGGCGGCAGGCCTGGGAGCAGTCGCCACGGTTGGCGCTGCGCCCGGTGTGTGCATGGGAGATGTTGCATTGACCAGAGAAGGCCACGCACAGGGCACCGTGAATGAAGAACTCGATGGCCGCGTCGGTTTCTGCGGCGATCGCGCGGATTTCGCTCAGGTCTAGTTCGCGTGCCAGCACCAGTTGGGAGAACCCGGCCTGGTCGAGAAACCTGGCCCGAGCCAGGGTGCGGATGTCGGTCTGGGTGCTCGCGTGCAGTTCGATCGGTGGAATGTCCAGTTCCATGACGCCCAGGTCCTGCACGATCAAGGCGTCCACCCCGGCGTCGTACAGCTGGTGGATCAGCTTGCGGGCCGGCTCCAGTTCGTTGTCGTGCAGGATGGTGTTGAGCGTGGTGAACACTCGCGCGTGATAGCGGCGAGCGAAGGTCACCAACTCGGCGATGTCGCTCAGCTCGTTGCTGGCGTTGTGACGCGCGCCGAAGCTGGGGCCGCCTATGTAGATGGCATCGGCGCCGTGCAGGATGGCTTCGCGGGCGATGGCGACGTCGCGTGCAGGGCTGAGCAGTTCGAGGTGGTGCTTGGGCAGGGACATGTTTTTCTGGTCTGAGTCATCACGGTCAAGGCTCCCATTGTAGCGGCGAATGAGCGGGACGGCACGGTCCGCGCGTCGCGGCGCCGTTCGCGGGCGCTGGCTGGGGTCGACTGGCATGCAGGCGGATCGAACCTGTCGGCCGTGGCCAGCGTCTACCTAACCTTACCTGCATGACGCCGATGGGGGACCCAGCCGATGAGCAAGCACGTTACCGCCCATGAACTGGGTATCGACATCAACGAGCAACACGGCCTGTTCAAATGGTTGTTGGCCAGCTTTCTGATGGGCAAGCGGATCCAGGCGGACATTGCCGTGGAGGCCTATCGGGTGCTGGTCGACAAACATAACCGCGACACGCCCCGCAAGCTGAGCAATTGCACGCACCGCGAATTGGTGGCCATGCTGGGCGAGGCGCATTACGTGCGCTATGACGAAAGTACCGCAACGCGCTTGAGCGCCTTGGCGAAAAAACTGCAAGCCGAGTATGACGGTACGATCGGTGGGATGCGCGCGGCAAGCACGGATCGCCGTGACTTCGAACGCAAGCTGGAAGCGTTCGAGGGTGTCGGGCCCAAAACCGTCGAGATTTTCATGCGCGAGGCGGGCGGGGTGCTGTTTTGAACAGTCACTCCATACGGGTAGGCTGCGCCGGCTGGAGCCTGTCACGCGAACATGCCGAGCGCTTCGCGGCTGACGGTACCCATCTGCAGCGCTACGCGTCGAAGTTGAGCTGTGTCGAGATCAACAGCTCGTTCTACCGTCCGCACCGGCCGCAGACTTATGCGCGATGGGCGGCTTCGGTGCCCGATGATTTCCGCTTCTCGGTCAAGGTACCGAAACAGATCACTCATTTGCAGCGGCTTGAAGAGTGCGCTGTGGCCTTGGACGAATTCCTGGCGCAGTGCGGACAGCTTGGCGACAAACTCGGTTGCCTGCTGGTGCAGTTGCCGCCTTCGCTGGTGTTCGACGCTCAGGTTGCCGAGGACTTTTTCACGTGTCTGCGCGAGCGATTTGTCGGGCCGGTGGTGGTCGAGCCTCGTCACCTTTCCTGGGTCGAGGCCGAGCCGCTGCTGCAGGCGCAGCGTATTGCGCAGGCGGCTGTCGATCCTTCGCGCATCGCCACCGACGCCACCCCCGGTGGCTGGCGCGGCTTCCGATATTGGCGGCTGCATGGCTCGCCGCGCATCTACCACGACGCGTACGACGCCGAGTATCTCTCACGCTTGCGCGTGACTCTGGCTGAGGCCGCCGCAGACGCCGAGGTCTGGTGTGTGTTCGACAACACCGCCTCGGGCGCCGCGCTCGCCAATGCATTGGATATACGGTATCCGCCCCGGCGGTGCTGCGGTGTGTCTGGGTAAACGCGTTGAAGCCGGACGCGGCTTGCGCCGCTGCTACAGGGGGTGCGTTGGGTGCGGATACGGCTGCTGTGCGTGTAGCAGCAGCGCGAGCCGCGTCGGCGGTGCCTGCGGTGTGTCTGGGTGAACGCGTCGAGGCCGGACGCGGCTTGCGCCGCTGCTACAAGGGGCGGTTTTGCAGGCTGCGTTCGATGCGGGCGAGGCCTTCGGTCAGCAGCGAGCGCGGGCAGCCGAAATTGAGCCGTACGAACTGTTCCAGGCCTGCACCGAAATCCGTGCCGGCGCTCAACCCCACGCGCGCCTGCTGAAGGAAAAAGCGCTGCGGGTTGTCCAGGCCCAGGGCCGAGCAGTCCAGCCAGGCCAGGTAGGTACTTTGCGGCGCATGGACGACGATGCCCGGCAGGCGCGCGCGAATCGTTTCCAGCAGATAGTCGCGGTTACCCTGCAGGTAGATTTTCAACTGCTGCAGCCACTCGCCTGGCTGCGCATACGCGGCGTGGGTAGCCTCCATGCCCAGCGGGTTGACGCTGTCGACCATGCCCACCCGCGCAGCATCGAAGCGCGCGCGCAGTTCAGCATTCTGAATCACTGCGAAGGCCGTCTTCAACCCGGCCACGTTGTAGGTCTTGCTGGCTGACATGAGGGTGATGGTGCGCTCGGCGACCTCAGGCGACAGTGAGGCAATCGGGACATGACGGCGGCCGTCGAACTGCAGGTCGGCATGTATCTCGTCGCTGATGATCAGCACATCCTGCGCTACACAGGTGTCGGCGATAGCCTGGAGTTCGTCGCGCGAATAAGTCTTGCCCAGCGGATTGTGTGGATTGCTGAGAATGAACGCCGCGCTGTCGCCCAGCGCCTGGTGCAGGCGGTGTGGGTCGCACGACCATTCACCTTGCGCATCGGCGGTCAGCGGGACTTCGATGCTGTGCATCTTCCAGTGCCCGGCCGCCTCGCGCAGCGGCGGGTAGTTTGGCGTATGCACCACCACGCCGGCGCCTTCGGCCACCAGACCATGCAGGGCCATGTTGACCCCCGGAACCACGCCCGGCAGGACCACGATGTCCTGCGTCTGCACCTGCCAGTCATAGTGATCGCGCAGGTAATCGACCAGCACCTGACGCAGCGCTTCGGACGGCATGCTGTAACCCAGGACAGGGTGCGCCAGCCGCGCCTGCAGCCGTTCGATGACTGCCGGTGGCGCAGCGAAATCCATGTCCGCCACCCACATGGGCAGTACGTCTTCCGGGTAGCGGCTCCATTTGGTGCTGCTGGTGCCGGTGCGGTCGAACAGCGTGTCCAGGTCTGTGCTCATCATGTGCTCGGGGCTGCAATACGTGAAAATTGAAGGGCTTGTGGCGGCATACTACTCAGCGCAAAGGTGACAGGCTACCGATGGCGGACGATATGGCACATCCGTACGTAAAAAGATATTCAGGGTTTTTTTCAAACTTTTTCACTTGC
>Ga0265798_10008146_pt1 | contig 13423 bp, 10 predicted proteins | sample P3T30metagenome_FD_192430 | JGI IMG/M metagenome (GOLD analysis project Ga0265798, IMG submission 192430) | Plant litter microbial communities from East Loma Ridge, Irvine, California - P3 T30 | ecosystem: Environmental > Terrestrial > Plant litter > Unclassified | place: USA: California...
CCCTCGGCCTCCGCCGCGCCATCGAGACCGGGGACCCCAAGAAACGCGACTCCGACTTCCTGTCGTCCGTCGAAATGGTGATCATGGAACAAGCCGACGCCGCCTTGATGCAAAACTGGGAGCACGCCGAATACGTTTTCGAGCACTTGAATCTCCAGCCGAAAGATGCGCATGGCTGCGACTTTTCGCGCGTGAGGAGTTGGTATTTAGATGGCCATGCACCTTACATCCGTCAAACAATCATTCTATCCGCTTTCCTAACACCGAAGATAAACACCCTGTTCAACAAACACATGCGCAACTACGCCGGCCGCCTGAAATACGTACCGGACCACACGGCCGGCCTCATCGAATCACTGTCCTGGGGTATAAAACAGACGTTCACGAGGTTCGACTCGCCATCTCACCTTACGGACCCTGATGCGCGGTTTAAATTCTTCACGAACTCGGTCCTGCCGTCTATAACCCGGTTACCGAAAAGCCCAGATGGCGGGTTGGGGGTTCTGGTGTTTATACCATCCTACCTCGATTTCGTCCGCGTCAGGAACTCACTCGTTGATTCTGATATCGCATACGCGTCTATTAGCGAATACACCGATGCAACCGACGTGCGTAAAGCGCGGTCCCATTTCATGAACGGGAAACACAGCTTGTTGCTGTATACCGGCCGCGCCCACCATTTCCATCGCTATAATATTAGGGGTGTGAAGAGAGTGGTGTTTTACGGGGTGCCTGAGAACCCGGTGTTCTACGACGAGGTTGTGGGATTCGTTGGCAAGTCAATTGAGCGGGCAGAGATTAGTCGCGCGGAAGCGAGTGTCAAGGTGTGTTTCTCCAGGTGGGAGAGGATGGAATTGGAGAGGATTGTGGGGGGGAAGTGGGTGGGGAGGATGGTGGGGGATAAGGGTGATGTTTTTGATTTTGTGTAGGTGGGTGGAGGTGGTGGACTTTAGGATATGGATGACATCTGCGCTGCAGAAGTTTCAAGAGATAGTACAACCTTTCTCATCTCCGAGGTTTTGAGAAGCTATCTCAGCCTTCACACACTCACCGAATTCCTCTACCCTGCAACATCTCACGGTCGCAGGTAGACGACATATTGCCTCACCACGTTCTTGTCATCCTCCCTCTCGTCCTCATTAACACATCCGTAGCATTCCTCCCATCCACCACCACCCCTCCGCCTCCCCTCCGCCTCCCCCACCCACCCGGGTGGAAGTCTCTTCTACTTCATGATCACGTAATGCCATCGTATGCGATCTTTACTTTTGTTCTTTGAGTTTGTGGCAGTCTTTCTTGGATCTAGACGGGGCTGGTACGTCTGAAGAAATCCTAAGAGATGGTACAGCTTTTCTCTTCTTACGAAGGAAGCTTTCGAAAGCCATCGTGATCATCGTACATCCATCGAACGCTCTTCGTTGCAACACGCTATGTTCGGACAAGGACGATATGCTGTCTGATGAGGTTCTTGTCGTTCTTATTCCTCGTTCTTACTAATACATTCGTACCGTTACTCTTATTTACTATGCGCGCAACTGCAGGTTTAACTTCGCCTAGGTAGGTAGAGGAGGCGGAGAGGAGGTGGAGGGGAGGTAGAGAGGAGGTAGAGAGGAGGTGGAGAGAAGGTAGTGGAGGTTACGTTGACTAAATCCTCATATGATGTCGTCTGGAAACGCTCGTCTCGTTTGTCTTATCAACCTTGTTTGAGAATGTATGCACAGTCTTTCGTATCTGGTCGATCTTCTAAGCAGATGGTACAACCTTTCTCGTCCTATATTCTCCCGAAAACCATCACGACCATCTTACATCCGTCGAACTCTCTTCGTTGCAATATCCTAGGTTCGCACAACGACAACATGCTGTCTGATGAGGTTTTTCGCTTCCTCATCCCTCCTTCCCACTACACCTGTCGCGTTCTTGTCATGCATCTCCATCATCCTCGCAGGCCCGGGCTTAACTTCTCCGACCCACGGATCCTTGGCGACGTAGAAGAGAAGATACGGCAGACTGGCCCCTGGCGGTTTGAACAACCTTACCTTCTCGATGTACCGATTACCACCAAGCTGGTCCTTGTGCTGAAGCAAGAGATAGCCCGCCCATCGCCCTACTGGTGAGCCTAGTTGAGTTAGCTTGCTTCCCTTTTCATGCCCTCAGTCTCATCGTAGAAGTGGAGGTAGAGGTAGAGGTAGGAAGGATTGTTCCAACATACCCAGAATCGCCAATCCCCCTTTACTCTTCCCATCCATCTTAAACTCATGCCCCGGCCACACCTTATACTCACTCTCCGGCGGCTCCAACAACCCCAACGCATGCCGAAATATCTCCCTACCCCCCGCATTCATCACCTGCGTGACAAGCAGATACTTGAGGCCAGCCAAATTACCTGCGCCGACGCGGTTCCACATGGCCCACCCGATATCCTGTGTCGTGCCTATGTCGGGGAGTTCGCTGGGCAGGGGCGTGCGGAACCAGGTGTATGTTTTTGCGGAGTAGGTCATGGACATGATGTTCATGAGGGCGAGGAGGCCGGAGGGGTTGGCGGCGAATTCGTAGGATGCGCCTGTGGCCTGTGAGTATGCGTCAGCAAATGTCGTGAGTTGGGTTGGAGGGGAGGGGATGGGAAACAGACCCTATATTCCCTCCCACAAACATCATAGTACTGCTTCGCCTCATTCGGCAACTCCCCCTTCTCATCCCTCTTAATCGCCGGCCCATCCCGATGATTAACCTTGAAACACCGATTCGGCCCCCCATCCTTCGCCGCCTTGGTATCCAGTCCGATCTCATCAAACGCCGCTTTGATCTTATGATACGCATCGAAGTCGCATTCCTTCGCCACGCTCGCGCTCAGTGCGTCATTGTCATCGAAACCCCATTTCGCGAGGTCGGCACGCCCGTCGCCAGTGAAGGGGGACTGGCATGTTTCGGCATACTGCGGGAAGTCTTTGAAGAGCCAGCGTGCGATGTTGTCTTTGGATTTCATGGCGGAGTCGAGGGTTTGGCCGGTGGAGACGGCTTTGTCGAATTTCGCGTTGGGGGGTGGCGGGTCGGCGGTGGTGTGGACGGTGGAGGGATCAAATGTAGCGGCGACATGGTCTATGGGTGTGTCTTTGAGGTTGGCAGAGTAGGTGAGGTTCGTGAGTGAGGCATCGGTGGGAGGGAGGACGTGTGTCGAAGCCAGTGTCGCGAGCACTGCGAGGGTGAGGGCGTGGAGCTTCATGCTGGAAGCTGGTGTGGGAGGTGCTGGTGAGTGAAGGGTGTGCAAACGAGTTAAAGGGAAGGCATTGTGTCGGTGACGGTGGGTACGCTGCGGTGAGATCAAACGCGCTGGTCGGAGGTGAGTGAGGTGAGAGCGACCCGTCGAAGGAAGGCGCGGCCAGCATCAACATTTAAGTCTAGAATCATCTTATTACCATCTTGCACACATACCCTCTTCAACTCATAATAACAATAAGTTTTGTACAGCCTCTAGTGAGTTGCGCAATGCAGTGAGCGTTCCGGTCCATGACTTCAACATCATGAAATGCTCACTCGCACTGCGCCATCATACCCGAAGCACACTACCAGGGAAAAGATAAAACACCCATTTCTTTGCAATTCGTGCCGTTCAACCTGAGCACGTTCTACCACCTCTTTCCTTCCGTCTACCAAGCTCCAGCTTGAACTCCCGCATCTAATCCGGCAAAGTTTCACTCCTCTTTCCTCGTTGCCTTAACTACTCTATTCCAATTCTTATCACAACAGCAACCGAATTTCTTCCCCGCTCAACATATACCTCAACGACTGTAGCATCACCAAACCAGACTTATCACCTCATACAAGAACAGAAAGCTAAACACGTCTGCAGACTACATCAAGACAAAAACATGCAAAGTTAGTACCGTAACGTTAATGTAGGCTCTAGGCTCACATCACATCCCATCCATACAACAGAAACCCTTCACAACTTCCCCGCCAAACCCCCCTTCGCAGCCTCGAAAGGCACAGCAACATTCTTCTCTGCCCACTCCTTCTCCGCATCCGTCCCCGGCATCGGCGGCACCATTCCATTCACTTTCCACAAATCCCTATCCACATCTTCACAGCTATACTCCCAATCGTATCCTTTATCCGCAATAAACGGCTTCAGCGCCTTATCCACAGCATCCATGAAGCGGTATTTGTGCTCGATTGATGTACTGTTCTCATGCGTCAGCATATGCTTTCACAGATGACCGTGGGATATTAGGGGATATAAGTACAATTGCCGAGCAAGATGCTCCATCTTGATCCGTATCATGGGGACTGAGCTATCGCGACCTGGCTTGTTGGCCTCGGTGTTTTGGGAGGGACGGGCTACGCCGCCGATGAAGAAGGATTCTGGTTGGATGGGTTGGAAGAGGACGTTTACGTAGAATCTAGGGAGGCCGACGATGGTGTAGAGTTTTGTGATTTCGTTTGCGAGGGCGGTTTTGTCGGGGAAGGAGGTGAAGGTGTTGGGTGGGTGGTAGATCATCCAGAGAGGCATTGTTGAGGATGTTGTGAGGTTATGAGCGAGGGGTTATGGGATGATAGGCAATAGTGTTGACTTTCTGCATATGGGTATACTATGAAGCTTATATAATATCCAAATACATTCATGCCGACGATGAAGGTTTACCTAGGTAGGTTGCACGTGATTTGGAATAGTAATCACGACCGAGTGGTTACTAAGGGCTGCGCTAATCATGCACCGCATTGGGACTAACAAGAGGACGTAGGACTTGGTACACCGCGCAATGACGACTAATCATGAACTTTCGCAGTCTTCTGGGCTTCGCTCTTTGATCTGAACTCTTTGAGCGATTAAGTTTGGGTGTAACCATCATGGTGATTCATCGTTGGATGGGAACGTGACTTCGTGGGAGTTTATTCCTCCGCATATTGTTACTAGACGGGTATCACTAGTATTGGATAGCACTTTCGCGACTAGCGTGATTGATAGACTACTGTTACGTCCGTAACAATCGTTGGCTTGCCCGCGTTGAGGTATGCGGCTCTATTCTACCACGGACCCGCGTTCACAACTCCGCCACAACCCTTCGTACGACCTCATCGAGATCTTCCTCTTGCAGCCCTAGCAGATCATTCGCGAAGCCTTCCTTCTCTTTCCAGTCCGCAGCGACCACTCCCCACACTGCGACGACTTCTTCCCTCGCCTCACCATCTCCACTCAGCATCTTCGGCCGAGAAACGTCCAGCTCTTCCTTGCTACTCTGATCGATGCGCTCGAACTTGTCGCCTGTAGCTTTCTCCAGCGCAGCAAGGACCTCGAGTTGCGTGACATGGTGGCTGTGGACGTAAAGCAGCTTGTTCGCGGTTTCATCTGGCTTCTCTAGGATCTTGATGACCGCCTTGCCAATGAAGTCCAGGTTTGAGACGGAGAACTTGATGTTGCCGCCGTCGAGAATGTATACTTTGCGACCTTTTACGTCGAACTTCAGCAGACCGCAGGTCATGCCCCAATCGAAGAAGTGGCCGGTGACGAGACTCGTCCAGGTAAGCTTCCCCATGCCGTCTTCGCGCTCCTTGCCTTCCAATGTTAAAAGGTAATCCCGGACGTCTTTCTTGCCTTTCATCAACGGTAGAATCTCGTTTGTCTTGTCATCCGCAGAGTCGCAGCTGCCGAACTCAGCGGGCATGACACGCTTCACGCCGCCTTTGAAAGCGGCATCGATGAGCTTCTTCTGCGATTCCACATGGCTGCCTGCGATGGTGATGATGAGGGCGTCAATCTTGTTCTCGCGCAGTACTTTGGCTACTCCATCAACGTTGAGATCATCGGGGATTGTGATGACTTTACTCTTGGGGTAGACGGATTTGGATGTTTGGCGGTTGAGGACGAAGATGTCGAACTCGGAGGTTTTGAGCGCGTTGAGGACGGGTGCGCCGAGTGTGCCTGTGCCGCCGATCAGGGCGACGTTGGTGATGGCCATTGTGTTTTGTGATGTTGATATATGGTAAGGTTGCGGGGTGAGATGTAGACGTCCGCTTTCGTGCGGAAGGGGCGATCGGCTACGGGCGCATAGTGGCGGTCCTACCTGATCGTGCAGAGGCATACATTACGTCTTTCGAACGCGAGATCGTACATCGCGCGAATTGAACCTCTATACGTGCGCGACCAGGTAAGGCCGCTCAACCGAGAGTGATACTGCGTTCGCGTGTTGACGTCGATGATGTCATGGCACCTCCCAACGGCTACATCGCCTGCTATCGCTCTTCTATGAAGCCCGCGCTTACGATGTCGTCGCTAACACCTCGCTTCATAGAACGCAGTCGCTGTGCTACCTTCGCGTATACATCCAAAGGCTGAAGATCATACCGGTATCCTGGTCAGTGGTCATGTGTCGACTGCGCCGCATTGCATCTTGACCACGCGGGTGCGGGGTGAACGCGACTTCGCATGAAACTCAACAGTCCGCTGGATGATATCCACAGCCCAAGAGCCACTTCTCTCTGCTTCTATGCATTTGGTTAATTCGGAAGTACCAGCAGTGTGTCACAAAGCTGATGTAGCGCGCTGCGCATGCATACTTTACGTCTCGACTGCCTTGGACCCAGTCCCGCCCGTCGTACATCCACGCCAGATCTGAAGATTAAAATGTAGGGCCATGAAGTGAAATACCAGTATCAGCCAACAAACGCGAGCGAAGATATCCGCGTCCTTCGCCTAAAGCCAGGCGCGTTTGCTGGATCTCTCATTGGTAGCCTTGCGGTGCGGAAGATCGGAAATGATGAGGCAAACCCGCCAGCCTACGATTGCGTTTCCTATTCCTGGGGTCCGCAAGAGCACTCCAAATCTTTCACATGCGACGGTCAAATCCTGCGCATCACGGTCGCACTAGATGGGATGTTGCGACATCTGCGGCAGGCCATTGAACTGTGTGATCTATAGGTAGATGCTAGTATGTGCATCTGCGTTATATCAAGACTATGGTGTTAATTTGGAGCATAGTTTGTATAAATCAAATTCACGACTAAGAGAAAAGCCAGCAAGTGCTCGCACTGGGCAAGATATATGCCTTGGCTCGCAAAGTGCGCGTCTGGCTGGGTCCCGCCACAGAGCAAGAGATCGAAGACATGTTTCCGATATTTGACCCCAGCTACATAGACGACCGTTGGGCCTACTCTGAAATCATTTTCGGGCCCGCGACCTCATCATCTCCAATAAAAGAGAAATTCTTCTCTCACACCTGGTTCACAAGAAGATTAGTACTGCAAGAAGTCATTCTTGCTAGTATTGTAATCGTGCACCTTGGACATAATCATGTTCGATGGGATGACTTCCATGAACGTGTGGAACTACATGATTTGCAACTGTCGAGAGAGCAGCGTGAGTATGGGCCTATAGCCATGCAGGCTATCGAAACCATCCGAACTTTAGGGGGTCCAGGGCCGCTACCCGGTCTAATCTGAAAAGTGTCTCTGCACACGAAAGTACAAGCTTTGCGAGCATACTTGGGCTTCTACAAAGATATGATAAAGCAAATTGTGTCGATCAACCCGATTGTCTGTACGCATTGTATGGGTTATCGATAAGTGAACCGCTGCCAGAAGAACAAAAGAAGGAACCGAAGATGTGTTGCCCGGTGGATTACAGCATGCACTTCTCCGACGTCTACACCAGCTTTGCCAACGCTTGGCCATTTTGAACGGATTCTCTTGCACGCAATCCAATTTGGTGGGCTCGCGCAACAGAAAGAAGCATGGCCTTCATGGGTACCAAGTTGGAATAGAGCGACAAACCACAAGTACATTGGGCAAACGTTCGAAGAATCTACGCGGAGAAAGGATTATTCTGCTAACATCCGCGGAATGCTGGATATCTACGGCGTCGCTTTAGCTCCCATGTGGAAAGATGTTACGATCAAACCCCTGTTTGTTTACGGATCAAGGGCAATCAGTATACAAGGCTCCATGCATCGCATCAGCGATACTCAAACTGACTCTGCCCATTCGGACTCGATAGCATTCTTCAAGACTGTACTGGGTGGTCAGTGCATTGATCGGAGCTCTGTAACGTCCAGGTATAGGGTTAGTGTGGTTAGTAACAGCTGCTTTTGAATTTGTAACACCAGGATCCTCATACGCGCGACTCAACAAAGACACCTTCTTCAATGTAACATCATCGTATAACTATGAGCGGGCAGAGTGGGAGACGAAGTATCCGAATATTGCTACGTGGATAGCTATGACGAGAGTTCTCGGATTGCCAACGGACGGTTACGATCGAGAGCTCTTCGAGTTGGGCGAAGACCGTTTCGTTTCGGAAGCCGGGCGGCTACTACGTTTCCTCCATACATTCAGTTACGAACATGAGGGATCACTTACGTTCGGCCTCGCCCTCGCACGAGTAGAGCCAGGCGAATTTGTTTTCCGTACTTCTGGGGCTATCAACCCGAGAAGCCATGATGGAGGGCCTTCGATGTGCGGGTTGGATCTCTGTCCCTATCATGAATCTAGCTCTGCAGACCCTGCCACTTTTCGTCTCGTGGGGATGTGCATTGATTACTACCCCGAAGTAAACGATCCGGAGATTGTCGACGTTATTTTCGTGTAGAGGATGCATGACAATCGAACAAACAGCGACACAGATGAGGAAGAGACTGAACAGGTGCGCTGATGTCTACATGAACATAGATGATTGAGTTGACCAATTCTGCAGGCAACGTAGGCTCAGACATCCGACGATTGTTTCAATGAACACGCGGCGGTGGTGCCGTAAACTCGACGGTTCAACATACTGGGGACGGAGTAGCATTCGTTGAGAAATGTGATCAAGCGGCAACACACCACACTTCAGCGAACCAATTCAAAGCTATCACAGGTATCCCTTATACGAGTGTACAACTTTGATAACCGGCCCGGTCTGAGTCAAAGATGCGTTTCTCTCTCCGTTGCGATGAGTCGTGGGTATAAAGTCAACAATCACGATGGTAACCGCAATGGCGATTGCGACAGCGACAAAGATGAAGCGAGCGCCGCAGATGCGCCGGTATTGACATCACCGGGCGTGAGAATCTTTCTTCACGGTACAATCCCACAGGCTACGAGTACCAGCGCGTGATGCGCAGAATCAGAATTGCGATAGGCGTTAGTTCTTCCTTTCGATACGTGTATCTGGTGTTCTCGATGCCTGGGAGCGTTTTGGCGGGGTTTGATGAGGAGTGGGCATCGGCCGCACCCACGTGCCGAAGCCAACGCGCATTGAAGGCACGGGTCAAACCGGAGGCGGAAGCCGGTCCGGTTCGCTGACTTGAACGGAGCTAAAGACCTACGGAGACAACGCCAGCGGTAGACAGCAGAAGAAGAATGCGTAACAAGGTATTGGGGATGACGGATGAGCTTTGGTCATGTCTAATAACCACACAAACCTTGGAAGTCTTCAAGGATAATTCAACGTCAGCACTCACTATGTCGCCGCCTGCGTATGACACTTCGACGCGCAGCTTCTACGTGACATCTGAGTCGACCCCTGCATGTCCACGTTTATAGCCTAGGTTGAGAAGCACGTCACCTACGCCACAGCCCAGCTGAACGCGCAGCTGCGGACTGCGGACGGTCGCGTGCACGACTACAGCAGCCGCCCCCGCCGTGATACTATGGAGCCCGCTGGAACACCACTTCAACGCTTCAGTATCGATCACTTCGGAGCTTTATCGCTTTTTTGAAGAACCTTGGATCGACATGGTCTCATCATGTCACAACAGACAATCCACAGATTACGACACGAGAGACCTCGGAGTCGACTACTGATACCAGCTGATAGGTGTGACCGATGAGATCCGTGTCCTTTGCCTAGAGCCTGGAGCTTTCAACGATGCTCTTCTTGGCAGTCATACCTAGGTGGTGCGGAAGATTGGAGACGCCCCAGAAAACCCGCCAGCGAATAACTGCGTCTTTTACCGCTGGAGCAGCAGACGAGAAGGAAAATGCTGACATGAAAGGAGATGTCTAAAGCTAAAATGCTATACAACGAAAAGATTACGTAGGAGAAGCGTGATGCGTGCGCGAGGGAGAAGGAATAGCTCGACCGGCTAGAGGCTGACAAGGCCAAAGGAACCTTGGAAGTTGCTCACGCAAGGCAGAGAGAGTGCCAAAGGCAAGCCCTCGACCGTCAAAAAGCCATCCGCAAGCCGTTTACAGGCAAGCGCAAGGCTTTGTTATAAGCAGCACCAGGGAAAAAGCAGAAACGTAGTGTTGGGGATGATATGGGTGGTGCCCCGGGCCCGGCGCGTGCATTGAGTGACGGAGTGCGCTGCGTGCACAGACAAGATACCACATCAGCGAGTTCAGCGGCCAGTACCGTCCACTCCTGAACCACTACCGACTTCGGGCCTACCCGCCCCCCGATCTTATTATGACGGTAAATTCACACTACATTGCCATCAGAGAATTAGTTCGAACTGAGCGCTGCTTCTGTACTCGCATTACGGCTCAATAGCCCCAGCATCACGTTGGTTAGGTCTCTTAAATCCTGAGTTCCTGGGAAGTACGCGATATAGGCAGCCAAGAATGTCCCTAGCTCTTCTGCCAATCGTCTTTCCCTGACCTAGGACTGAATCCAATCCTCGGGGCCTCCTTCGTTTTTTGCTCTCCGAGAGTAGCTTTCTTTCTTCTTTTCTTTGCATCTAGCGGCAACCTAAGTCTACTTCATTGACGCAGCTCGGATATATAGTATAGTGTCAGGTGCATGCAAGTAGTATTCGCACTACACATGGTTAACAATACAGTTTAGACTAAGAGCAAGAACGTAGCTCGAGGCACTTGCGATAGAACGCGTTTACGCAGGATCTTTGATATTAGAGCAACTGTTTGCTTAGATGCTTCGCGCACTCTGACTATCTATCTAGGTCTACGCTACAACACATTTTTATTCTATAATGTCTTGGAGTATAGTGAGTACGCCGTAGGACCCCCACAGATCTGTCCAGCATTACCGGGGCATTTCGTAGAACATTCACTCTGCGCTCCAACATAACCTGTAGGGTTCACTAGTGTATTGAAACACCAGCACCAGTTACTCGCAAGCGCAAAGTTGGGAGAAGGATAACAGATCGTCTGGCATCTGGATACCGTTAAAGACTGGTCGATCAAATAAGAGGCATCATGAGGTCTAATGTTTGCCCTGTAGCAACCCTTGTACTTGTAGTCCCTACTCTTGATAGTCGTCAATTCAGCTGTCACTTCTTGCTCGCGCGCAAGCAGCTTGTCTTTATCAGCTTGACAGTTTTCGAGGGCGATCTTCGGGCCGTCTCCAAGAGCTGGAAGAAGAGGTTGATCGAAGGTTATTCCGTTTGTGCAAGTGCACGAGCAGTTTGGTGCGTCTGATGACGGATCGGTGCAGGTGATTGAAGGCTTCACACCTAGTTCTTGAAGTAAGCTTCTGCACGTGAATAAAACACTCAAGGTAAACATACCATTTTCGCATGTGTACGGGGTTCCAAAGAGGTCGACAGAGCTTCCGAGTAATTTTTGTGTTTCACCGCCGTAGGCATTGGCACAAAGACCAGAAACGAAAAGAATCCAGGGAAGTTTCATAGTGATATCGAGTTGACAAGTGGATGAGTGGATCTTGAAATTATGGAGTCGTTTGGAAGAGAGAGGCTACGGCAAGGCCACGCTCTTGTATGTTGACTCCCAACTTCTTTTTTCTCACGCACTTCAGGGTACCCGAACGAACGGGTATCTAAATCACCGAGATCTACGTGACCATGACCATTTGAAGGCAATGCGTTCGGCGTGGATGGAGAAGTTCCGGAGCTATCTTCACACTTTGGTTGGCGAAAGCAATTTGCAACTGTACTGTTTCTGTAGCTTTGCTTCTGTTACCACGGCAAACGATTGAGGCGGATAGAGGGGTCCCGACAGAACAGCAGAGATGAAAATTGAGTCCTACCAGACAGATGATAACCTTGGCCTTGGAACTTTCTCGTCGATATCTCATCTCAAAGAACCAACACCATGCACATCTCTTTGCTCCTTACACCTTTCTTGCTCTGCCGCATCACTAATGCGCAATCTCCATCGAACCTGAACTTGGACCAACAGCTAACTTGTCAGAATGGTAATTCTCCATCCTTTCCGGTGAATAGTTCAACAACTAATACGTGGCTTAGGTCACGTTCCATCTCTCTCGTGCGCTGATCCAATTCCTGTAGAGGAGCAGTGCTCCTGCACTTGCAGTGATGGAGCAAAATTCAACCAAACTCGTCCTGATTTCACGGGCTCTATTCCCATCACTCCAGCTCTCGGGGACGGAGAAAAGATGCAGGGCAAGCCATGCACCACGGAGATTATCCACCCATGGATAAACATCTCAATGCCTCGCACAGCCAATACGTTGGAGCCCAGCACGATTTCGTCTAATATCATCGATAACCCGGAGGACAGCATCTTGCTGGTAGCCGACTCCAGACAGAGATGCCAAAACTTTGTAGTGTATATCGACGATGTACGTGTCGGAGTGACATCTGGAGAAGGTGCGCTTGACGGCACGTGGTGCGGAACTGGTGAGGAATGCATTGAGAAACATGGAGGAAGCCATGCGTACTTCAAACTCTTAAAAGGTAAGAGATACTTGTATTTGACTCATCAGCATGTATCTCATGCTAACCTTCTATCTTTCATTTTCCAGGACGACGCAAGATTGGCCTTCAATGGGTCGATGTGCCGGAAGCATGCAAAGAATATTCCGAAGCAGTTGGATCTTTCCAGGTGTATAAGCCTTGTGACCCAGTGGTGTAGAATCGCGTATTTGGAGGGTTTCTGAATCGCGCGAAAGGGACGCGGATAACGAACGCTGGAGTATGACAATGGGCATTCCGATGGATTGATAGCAAACTCTACCACACTCGTTATACAAGCATGTTATAATCTTGAAGCTTTGTGCGGAGAGATATAGCCTGCACAGAACTCCCATGGTCAGGCATGCAGTGCGTAGACGTCGACCGGAGTATTGTGTGCTGCAGTTGTGGAAGACCACGCGATGCTTGTGAAAGGTGGTTCATCTGATACCTAGGTAGTGTCACGATTAGGGGATGTCGCCGCTCAGCACGACGCGATCAGCGGGGTCATTTGAGATGGGGATAGTGATCAAAGACATGAGATCGCATCGCGATGATCATACGCATGACGGGTTGAGCGCGAGGCCACACCTGGGCATGGACAGTGGACAGGTCCTGTTGTTGCGAAAACAAAGCTCAGCGTGCAGCTGCAACAGCAGAGACTCTGTGAGAGACTCACTAGCTCTGACCATCGACCCGATTGGCCAGCTCGAGCACGGGCGAAACCGGAGACGGAAGACCGCCCGGGACCGCGATAAGCTTCCAAGGTTTAGCCCTCCACGCAATCCCCATCACCGTTTCCAATAAGAGTCATATCGCGGTGGGAGTTTGCCTCTCGC
>Ga0265798_10008147_pt1 | contig 13422 bp, 13 predicted proteins | sample P3T30metagenome_FD_192430 | JGI IMG/M metagenome (GOLD analysis project Ga0265798, IMG submission 192430) | Plant litter microbial communities from East Loma Ridge, Irvine, California - P3 T30 | ecosystem: Environmental > Terrestrial > Plant litter > Unclassified | place: USA: California...
CTCGAAGTGCTCCTGCTGGGCCTCGCCGGACATCATCGTCTCGATGTACTGCCAGGCCGCCTGCGGGTGCTCCGCGCGGGCCGGGATGGCGATGACGCTGCCGCCCCAGTTGCCGCCGACGCCGGGCACGCTCGCGACGCGCCAGTCGCCCGCGGTGTCGGGGGCGTCGGTCTTGATGCCCTGCAGGATCCACGACGGCGCCACCGTGACGGCGAATGCCCCGTTCGCGCGGCCGGGAGCCCAGCCGGACGACCACGCGGCGATGCCCGCGCTGATGCCGGCGTCGTGCGCATCGACCGCGACCTGGAACGCGTCCTCCACCTGCGGGTTCGTGTCGTAGACGAGCTCGCCGTCCGGCGAGTAGTACTTCTCGCTCACCTGGTTGACGGTGGAGAAGAAGACGCTCGTCTCGATGTTGTCGACGAACGGCTTGCCGGTCGCCTTCGTGTACTGCTCGCCCATCGCGATGAACGAGGGCCAGTCCTTCCACATGGCCGCGACCTCGTCGGGCTCGGTCGGCAGGCCGGCCGCGGCGAAGAGGTCGGCGCGGTAGGCGAAGCCGAGGCCGCCCACGTCGGTCGGGATGCCGATGACCGAGCCGTCCTCCGCGGTGGCGGCCTTCGCCGCCCACGGCAGGTAGTCGTCGGCGACGCCGTCGCCGCCGAGCGTGCGCAGGTCAAGGAAGTTGGCGCTGTTCTCGACGAACTGGGGGAGGTCGTCGTTCTGGATCATGACGAGGTCGGGGACCTTGCCGCCCGCGAGCGCCGCTGTGAGGGCCGTCGCGGTCTCGGTGGTGGAGCCGACCTCGGTCAGCTTGATCTTCGCGTCGGGCTTCTTCTGCTGGTACTCGGCGACGCCGTCCTTGGCGCCGATGCCCGTGAACGACCAGAAGGAGGCCTCCGCGTTCGGATCGTCGGAGCCTGCCCCGCCTCCGCCGGACGAGCATCCGGTCAGGGCGACGGCGACTGCGGCGGCGGCGATGGCGGCCGTCAGGGTTCTTCTCACGATGTTTCCTCTTCGTCGGGGATCCGCGCGGCGTGATCGGAGCGCCGGTGCTCCTGCCGAGAGAACGATCTCTTGGCGTCACCGTAGCTCGCGGTTCGAGGTCCTGCAAGCGGCGATGCCGAACCGGTCCCGGCGCCCGGACATCGATCTCCGCCTAGGATCAGGGAGGCTCCGCGCGCCCGGCGGCGCCGACCGGGAGGGATCCATGACCAGCACGGCGGCCGCCGCATGACGCGCCCCACGCTCGTCGACGTGGCGAAGGCGGCCGGGGTCTCCCGCGCGACCGCCGCGCGCGTGCTCTCCGGCGGCACGAAGGTGGACGCCCGCATGGCCGCGGCCGTGATGCACGCGGCCGAGCAGCTCGGCTACGAGGCCAACAGCGCGGCCCGCATGCTGCGCGGCGGCCGGGCGGGCGCGATCGGGCTGATCATCGCGTTCAACGAGCTCGACAGCCTCACCGGCACGTTCTTCACCTCGGTGCTGAAGGGCGCCGCGAAGGCGCTGCACGCGGCCGGCCTCCAGCCGGTGCTGCTGCCGGCCGACCAGGACGACGCCGACCGGATCCCGCGCTTCCTCCGGTCGCGCGCGGTCGACGGCGCCGTCGTGATCCTGCAGCACGAGATCACGCACCTCGCGCCCACGCTCGCCGACTCCCCCGTGCCGATCGCGTGGGTCGGCCGGCCGCGCGGCGAGCTGGCGGACGACGCGATCATCGTCGACTCCGACAACCACGGCGGCGGCCGGCTCGCGGCGGGCGCCCTCGCGGACGCCGGGCGGCGCACGCTCGGGATCATCGCCGGCCCGCACGACATGGAGCCGGCGCGCGACCGGATCCGCGGCTGGCGCGACGAGCTCACCGACCGCGGCATCCCGCACGGCGCCATCGTGCACGCCGAGTTCACGCTCGAGAGCGGCGCCGCGGCGATGGCCCGCCTGCTCCAGCGGCACCCCGACATCGACGGCGTCTTCGCCTCCTCCGACCTCATGGCGGTGGGGGCGATCCGCATGCTCCAGGCGTCCGGCCGACGCGTGCCGACGGACGTCTCCGTCGTGGGCTTCGACGACGTGATCATCGCGGCCACCTCGGATCCGCCGCTCACCACCGTGCGCCAGCCGCTCGAGGAGATGGGCCGCGTCGCCGCCGAGACCGTGATCCGGGCCGTGGACGGGCAGGAGATCGACCGGCAGCCGGTGCTCCCGACGACGCTCGTGCCGCGCGAGTCGGCCTGACCGGAGCGCCGCGGTCGGACGCGAGATCGATCTCGGGCGGGCGCCCTAGCGCGTCGGCGCCGCCACGGATCCGCGCAGCACGAGCTCCGTCTCCAGCTCCATCCGCGACGCCGACGACCCGGCCGCGCGCGACCTCGGCGACCGGTGCGCCTGCTCCAGCATGTGGAACGCGGTCGCGCCCATCTCGGCGATCGGCTGCCGCACGGTCGTCATGGGCGGCATCGCCCACGCCGACTCCTGCACGCCGTCGAAGCCCAGCACGCTGAGGTCGTCGGGGATCCGCAGCCCCGCGTCGTCGGCGGCCTCGTAGACGCCGAGGCCCATCACGTCGGAGCAGGCGAAGAACGCCGTGGGCCGGTCGCGCGCGGCGAGCATGGCGCCCGCCGCCGAGCGGGCCCGCTCGCGGTCCCAGTCGCAGAACGCGACGCGCTCGTCCGGCACCTGGATGCCCGCCGCGCGGAGCGCCGTCATCAGGCCGTCGATGCGCGCGCTGCCGAACAGGTGCGAGCGGAGGCCGCCGATCACGCCGATGCGCGTGTGCCCCCGCGCGATGAGGTGCTCGGCCGCCATGCGCCCGCCCTCCCAGTTGGTGGATCCGACGCTCGCCACCTCGGCCGGCGGCCGGGTGCTCGGGTCGATGACGACCACCGGGATCCCGGCCGTCGTGAGCGTGTGCAGGCCGGCGGCGGAGACGTCGACCAGCACGAGGATCGCGCCGAGGGACGGCCGGCGGAGGAGCCGGCTGATCCACTCGCCGTCGGGCCGCGCGCGCGTGAGCACGAGGTCGACGCCCGCCGCGGACGACTCCTCCTCGATCGCGCTCAGCACCGGGCCGATCCAGCTGCCCTCGATGTGGCCGACGACGACGTCGACGGTGCGCGCGGCCCGTGGATCCCGGTCGGCCGGCCGGGTGCGCGGGCGCCGCCGGTAGTCGAGGGCGTGCGCGGCGGCCATCACGCGCTCGCGCGTCGCCTCGGAGACGTCGGTGCCGCCGTTGAGCACCTTCGAGACGGTCGGGACGGTGGTGCCGGCCCGCTCGGCGATCTGCGCCATGGTCGGCCGGGCTGCGGCCGTCGTCGTGTCCATGGGCGGAGCCTAGTCGGCCCGCACCGCGAGTTGCGCAACTCGCATCGTCCGTCGTTGCGGCATCGAGACGTCCCGACCTCTTGCCGCCGGTGGAAGGGCGGTGGACAATGACACGATGCCGTGCGCGGCTCGTGGTAGTTGCGCAAGGTCTGTTCGATGACGAACTGCGGAGCGATCCGCCCGGCACCCGGAGGACGACGATGACCGCCACCCCGCTCCTCGAGCTGCGAGCGCCGTCCGCCGCCGCGCCCGCCGTCGCCGAGACCCCGCCCGGCTCCCGCCGCCGCCCCGCCGCCCGCCGCGTGCCGCCGACCGGGACGACCGCCGTCGCGCGCGGCGACGGCGACCGGGTCGCCGGCCGCGACGGACGCCCCGGATCCGCGCCCGACGACCGACGCGACGACCTCGTCTGGCGGAGCGGCCGCCTCGAGCTCCGCCTCCGCCGCTCCCCCGACGGACCGGTGACGCTCAGCCGGCTGGTCGCGGGAGCCGTGGAGACGCACGTGGCGCCGCGCGTGCCGCTCGTCGACGCGCGGGTGTCCGCCGGCCTGCCGGGCGGATCCGCGCCGACCGCCGTCGGCCCCGACCTCCGCTACGTCGCGCACTCCGTCTCCGCGGACGGCGCGACCCTGGTGGTCGTGTCGGCGACGCCGTCGGGGATCCGCGTCACCCTCACCCTGCACGGCCGCGACGGCGCCCTCCGCAGCACCGCGGTCGTCACCAACGGCACCGGCGCGCCCGTGCGCGTGCACGCCGTCACCTGCTGGGCCGCGCCGCTCGGCGTGCGGCTCGACAAGGGCGACGCGCCGGATCCGGCCGCCGACTGGGAGCTGCTCGAGGGCCGGGTCGACGCGTCGGGCGCCGAGCGGTGGACGGTGCGGGATCTGCGGGGCGGCGAGCTGCTGCCGTGCCCGCGGTCCGGCGGCGCGGGGCACGGATCCGTCGACCGCGCGTCGGGCGCCGCCGCGGACGCGCTGCCCGTCGCGGCCCTCGTGTCCGAGCGGCAGGAGGTCGCGTGGCTCTGGGAGGTCGCGGCCGACGCGCCCTGGCGCTGGCAGCTGCACGAGGGCACGGCCGACTGCCGGCTCGCGCTCTCCCGGCCGGCCGGCGCGGGTCCCGCCGGTGCGGGTCCCGCCGACACGGATGCGGCCGACGGGGAGACCCTGGCCCCCGGCGCGTCCGCCGCGGCCGCATCCGCCCTCGTCGCCCTGGGCACCGACCTCGAGGACGCCGCCGCGGCCATGACCCGCGCCCGCCGAGCCGAGCGCCGCGCGTCCGCCGCGGTCCCCTCCCCCCGGATGCACGACTCATCCGCGGTCGCCACCGTCGCGCTCTCCACGCTCCCCGAGGAGACCGCGATCGCCGTGCGCCTGCGCTCGGACATGCCCACCGCGGAGACGGTCGCCGCCCTCGTCGCCGGGCTGGCGGGCGCGCTCCGCGTCGAGGCGGACGACGACCTGCGGCCGGATCAGCGCGCCCTCGTCGCCGACGCCGTCCGGACCGCCGGCGACCTCCGCGACGGCCTCGCCCGCTCGGTGCCGCTCTGGCCCCGCGGCGTCCCCGCGGCCGGCGAGCGCGCGACAGGCGCGGCCCGCGACACCGGAGATGCCGTCGTCGTGGCGCTCGGCCACCGCGGCGACGACGCCGAGGCCGCGCTCCTCTCCTTCCCGTCGCTCGTGGGCCGCCGCGTCGACGTCGCCGTCCTCTTCCCGCGGAGCATCGCGGACGGGGGCGGAGCCGCGGACGCCGGCGCGGACGCGGACGCCCGCGCGGACGGGGCCGCCGAGTGGGACGCCGTGCGCGGGATCCTCACGGTGCGGTCGATCCCGGGCGGCCCGTCCGCGCGGCTGCTGGAGCTGCGTCGCCGGTCGTGACCCGGCGCACGTGGCCCATCCCGCACGCGATCGCTGTCCGGTGCGGCAGGATCGGCCCGTGACCCCCGCCCCCGCACCTTCCGCGACCGCCGCCCGCCTCCTCGCCGCCTACGACAGCCAGCTCCGCACCGACGCCGAGACGCCCAATGCGCTCGACGTGCGGGACCTCGGCCCGCTCCTGCTCGCCGTGTTCCCGGGCGGACGCGGCTTCGTCACGTACGCCGACCTCGGCGGCCTCGACGAGGCCGGCCTGCGCGAGCTGGTCCCCGAGGCGCTGGCGCGGTTCCGCGACGACCCGGCGATCAGCGCGGTCGAGTGGAAGACCCGCGGCCACGACCGCGCCCCCGGGCTCGACGGGATCCTGCGCGCCGCCGGCTTCGTGCCCGAGGAGCGGGAGACGATCATGCTCGGCGAGGCGCGGGCGCTCGCGGTCGACGTGCCGCTTCCCGCGGGCGTCGCGCTCCGGCGCATCACCGCGGAGGCCGACGTGCGGGCGATGAGCGCCATGCAGGCCGAGGTCTTCGGCGACCTGGACTCCACCGACCAGGCCGACGCGATGATCCGCCGCCTCGGGCTCGACGACGGCATGGAGATGTGGGTCGCCGAGGCGGAGGGACGGATCGTCTCCGCGGGCCGGCTCGAGCCCGTCGCGGGATCCGACTTCGCCGGCATCTGGGGAGGCGCGACCCTCCCCGAGTGGCGCGGCCGCGGGATCTACCGCGCGCTCACGGCCGCCCGCGCGCGCTCGGCCCTCGCGGCCGGCCGCGTGTTCGTCCACAGCGACTCGACCGACTTCTCCCGCCCGATCCTCGAGCGGTCCGGCCTCCTCGCCTGCTCGACGACCACGCCCTACGCCTGGTCGCGCTGACCGCTCCGCGCCGGCCGGCCCGCGCCCACCGGAGTTGACTGGCCGGGTGCAGACGTTCCTCCCCTACCCCGAGCTCGACGCGAGCATGGCGGTGCTCGACGACAAGCGGCTCGGCAAGCAGCGCGTCGAGACGCTGCAGGTGATGAAGGCCGTGACCGTCGCCGGCTACGGCTGGCAGAGCCACCCGGTCACGCGCATGTGGCGCGGGTACCGGCCCGCGCTCATGGAGTACCAGGAGGCGACGTGCGCCGAGTGGATGCGGCGCGGGTTCGCCGACACCTGCTTCGAGAAGACGCTCGCGGTCATCGCGCAGGTGCCCGCAGACCTCGCGACCTACTCGGAGGGCCGCATCGTCCGGCCGCCGTGGTGGGGCCGCCCCGAGCTGCACCTGTCCCATCGCTCGAAGCTGCTGGCGAAGGCGCCGGAGCTGTACCGGCCGGCGTTCCCCGGGGATCCCGACGACCTCGACTACGTGTGGCCGGTCGCGCGCGCGTGAGGCATTCCCCCGCCCGGGGTACCGTTGCCTCGTGAGCATCATCGGCAGCGCGACGCCCTCGGGGCGTGGGGAGGTCGTCGGCGGCACGTCCGCCGGCACCAGGTAGTCACGGATCCGTCGCCGCGCCCCACCGGGCCGGCCGCTCCCGGCACGCCGTCGATCCTCCTCGATCCGGCCGCCGCCACCTGACACCCGTTCCCGCGGCACCGCCGCGACCCGCCCGAAGGGCCCACCATGCTCCCCGTGACCGAATCCGACATCCGCGCCTCCCTCGTGAACGCCTCGCAGCGCGAGGCGCGCGACATCCGCCTCCCCGAGGGCTTCGCCGACCTCGCCTGGGACCGCCTCGACTTCCTCGGCTGGCGCGACCCGAAGGCCCCGCAGCGCGGGATCGTCGTCGTCCCCGTCGGCGACGAGCTGATCGGCGTGCTGCTGCAGCAGGCCGGCACCGCCCCGCGCTCCCGCGCCCAGTGCTCGTGGTGCCAGGACGTCCGCCTGCCCGCGCCGGTCGTGTTCTACGGCGCGCGCCGGGCCGGATCCGCGGGCCGCAACGGCAACACCATCGGCACGCTCGTCTGCGCCGACTTCGAGTGCAGCGCGAACGTGCGGAAGCCGCGGCCGATCCCCTACCTCGGCTTCGACCCCGAGGCGGCGACCGCGCAGCTCATCGACGACCTGCGGACCCGCGTGGCGTCGTTCGCGGCCGACGTGGCGTCGACGGCCTGACGGCCGCGTGAGGGGCTGACCCGCCCGTCCGGTTCCGCCATGCTCGGAGCATGCTGCTGCGCACCGTGATCCTGTTCGCCCTCGCCGCGGTCGCCGAGATCGGCGGCGCCTGGCTCGTCTGGCAGGCGGTGCGCGAGGGCAGGCCGTGGTGGTGGGCCGGGCTGGGCGTGATGGCGCTCGGCGCGTACGGCTTCATCGCGACGCTGCAGGCGGACGCGTCGTTCGGGCGGATCCTCGCGGCCTACGGCGGGGTCTTCGTCGCCGGATCGCTCGCGTGGGGCGCGATCGTCGACGGCTATCGGCCGGACCGGTGGGACGTGATCGGCGCGCTCGTCTGCCTGCTCGGCGTCGCGGTGATCATGTTCGCGCCCCGCGGCCAGGGCGTCTGAGGCGAGGCCGGCTCCCCGTCCGCGCACGCGGGGGTGGGTCGGCCGGGCCAGCGCATCGGGGCAGCGGACCCGACCGGGTCGGTGGGCGGGTCCGCGGACCCGCCCCGGTCGGTGGCGGGTCAGGACTCCGGGGAGCAGACCGTGGCGAGGGCCGTGCGGAAGGCCTTGCGGTGCGCGTCGTCGAGGCCCTGGCCGAGCTCGCCGCGCGCGTCCTTCACGAGGTGGCCGCACGCCTGGTCGTCGAGGGCGCCGCTCGCCTGGCCGATGGCCGGGATGAGGCGGGCGTCGACGGCGTTGATGCGCGGACGGACGCTCGTGGTGAGGTCGGGCGCCGTGGTGGGCGCCTCGTCGGGGTGCGCGTGCCAGCGGGCGATGAGCGCGTACTGCACCTGCTTGCTCGCGGTGATCTGCGCCCGCATGATCCGCTCCGCCGCCACCGGGTCGACCCCGTCGGCCTTCGCGGCCGCGATGGTCGCGTCGATGACGGCCTGCTCGCGCGCCGGATCCGCCACGGCCTTGCCCGACAGGAACTTCGACGCGGCCACGTCGTCGGCGATCTCGAGGCGGTCGAGCGCGGCGGACGCCACCGCGGTGACGGCCTGCTGCTCGGCCGGGTCCCGCGGGTGCGCATGGGCGGGCGCGGCACCGAGGACGGCGGCGAGGGCGACGGCGAAGGCGGACGAGGCGAGCAGGGCGCGGTGCGGCATGGGGATCCGATCTGAGGAGCGGGGGATGCGGCGATGCTAGGCGGGCGGGCCGCGGCACCACAGCCGTCCGTCCACAGGCACGACGGCTCGAGCGGGCGGCACGGGGCGCGGATACGGTGACCCCATGACGCGGAGCGGCGAGCACGAGACGGACGACACGGACGCGGGCGGCGGTCCCCGGCCGACGGCCCGGGACGAGAGAGAGGCCGGAAGCGCGGGCCGCCGCGGAGCGCTGCTCGCCCTCGGGATCGGCGTCGCGGCCGCCGTGCTCGGGCTGCTGCCGGGCATCCTCTCGGGCCTCCGCATGCCGCCGCCCGTCCTGTGGCGCTCCCAGGCGCTCGACCCGGACGCGCCGCTCGCCTTCCTGCCGCTCAGCCCGTCGACGGCGTCGCTGCTCGCGGCCGTGCTCGTGGTCGGCGGCGGGATCGCCGGGGCGGCCGCGCGCCTCCTCCGGTCGCGGCTCCCCCGGCACGGATCCTGGCTGGTGGTGGCGGGGGTGCTCGTCGTGCAGGTCGTCGCGCTCGTGCAGGCGGCCGTCGCGACGACCGACGGGCTCCGCGCGGGCAGCGCGTCGGGCGCGGACGGGCGCGCCGGCACCCGGAGCGCCGAGGAGCAGGTCTACCTGGTCGCGGTCGTCGCCGGCACGGCCGCGCTGATCGTGCTCGCCGCCCTCGTCGCGGGTCTCGTCGCGCGGGCGCCCGCCGGTGTCGCGGTCGCCGCGTCGGCCTTCGCCGCCGTGCTGCTCGGCGCCTGGGTCACGGGGTTCGTCCCGCCCGCTGCCCCGGCGATCGAGGTCCGCATGGACGTGCTCCCGGATCCGGAGCTGTGGCTGCCGCCGCTGGCGCTCGGCGGCGCGATCGCGCTCACGGGCCTCCGCTCGGCCGGGCGCGTGGTCGGATCCGTCGTCGCCGTGGGGCTCCTCTGGCTGGGCACCGGCCTGGTCGTCGCCGCGGAGCAGATCCTCGGCAACCCCGTCCTCCTGACCGACCCCCGCGAGACGGCGAGCATGGCGGGCTCGGTGGTGGGCGCCGTGCTCGGCGGCCAGGGCGGCACGTTCGAGCGGCTCGCGCTGGCCGTCGTGGTGGGCGTCGTCGGCGCCGTGGTGGTGCGGGCGGTCCGGCGTCGGGCGGTCGGCGCCGTCAGCGTCGGCTGAGCGGGGCGTCCGGGGCGGACCCCTCCGCGCCTGGGGCGTCCGTGTCGGGCTCCGGCGCGGGTCGGCGGCGTAGCGCGCGACGGATGCAGAGGGCGGCGCCCGTGGCGCAGACAGCCGCGGTGAGGATCGCCCCGGGCCATCCGAGGCTCGGTGCGGCCCAGCACTCGCCGGGGATGCCGACGTAGTCGGCGCACCCGCCCGACCAGACGCCGATCGCGAGCACGGCGCACGTGAGGAGGAGCGCGGCGGCGGCGCTCCAGATCGGACGCGGCGTGGAGGTCATGGCCTCGACGCTACGGCCCGGGACGTCGCGCCGCGCGCCCCCAGTCGGGGCACCGCGAGCTGGGCGCGCGGCGCCACGCGCGGCCGGCCGGTCAGCCCGCGAGCTCGCGCAGCAGCCGCGGCAGGTCGCGCATGTCGTCGAAGGCCGTCGCGCCCGCGTCGCGCAGCCGGGCGGCCGGCGTGAGCCCGCCCGCGTAGCCGAGCGCGCGCATGCCCGCGGCCCGGGCGCCCTGCACGCCGTAGGGGCTGTCCTCCACGACGACGCAGCGCGCCGGATCCGCGCCCATGCGCGCGGCCGCGAGCAGGAAGAGGTCCGGCGCGGGCTTGCCGTGCTCCACCTCGGTGGCGCTGGAGATCCGGCCGTCGAAGCGCGGCAGCAGGCCGGTGCGGGCGAGGTTCGCGCGAATTTTCGGGAAGCCGCCGCTCGAGGCGACGCACGTCGGCGTCGCGGTGCGGTCGAGCGCCTCCGCGATGCCGTCGACCGGCCGGAGGTGCGCCGCGAACGCCTCCTCGTACCAGTGCGCGTAGGGGGCGTCCCAGTCGTCGGGGAGCTCGCGGCCGAGGTGCGCGGCGACCTCGGCGGTGAAGGACGCGTGCGACTTGCCGACGAAGCGCTCGACGACCTCCTCCGTCGTGATGTCCCAGCCGAGCTCGGCGAGGACCCGCCGGTCGACCTCCACGGCGAGCACCTCGCTGTCGACGAGCACGCCGTCGCAGTCGAGGATCACCAGGTCGACGGGTGCGGCGGGCGCGCTCACGCGGTGGTGCGCTCCGGGTCGGCGGGCGTGCGCATCACGCCCGACGGGTCCACGAGCACGCGCGCGAACGCCAGCTCGGCCGCGCCGATCATCAGCCGGTCGGGGCCGAGCGCCGCGCGCCGGATCCGCAGGGCCTCGCGCGCGCCGGGGAGCGCCTGCGCGGTGGCGCGGGCGAGGATCCGGTCGCCGTCCGCCGCGTGCAGCGACCCCAGGAACCCGCCGAGCACGACGAGCGACGGGTTGAAGATGTTGACGACGTTGCGCAGCGCGACCGCGAGGTTGTCGATCTGCCGCTCCACCTCCGCCGTGACGGCCGGGTCGCCGGCCGCGAGGGCCGCCGCGAGCACGTCGCCGAGCTCGTCGGCGCGGGCGCGCGGGAGGCCCGTGACCTCGAGCAGCGCGTCCTGGCCGACCGTGGTCTCCAGGCAGCCGACGGCGCCGCAGTGGCAGAGCTCGCCGCCGGAGTCGACGAGCGTGTGCCCGAGCTCGCCGCCGTAGCCCTCCGCGCCGCCGAACGGGCGCCGGCCGATGAGCACGCCGCCGCCGACGCCGGACGCGCCGCCGTTGAGGTAGACGAGGTCGTCGACGTCGCGGCCGGATCCGAAGCGCCCCTCGGCGACGGCCGCGAGGCTCGCGTCGTTGGCGGCGAGCGCCGGGAGCCCGGTGGCCTCCGCGAGCAGCGCCGCGAACGGCTCGTCGACCCAGCCGAGGTGCGGGGCCAGGCGCACGAGGCCGCCGTCGAAGCGCACGAGGCCGGGGACCGCGACGCCGATGCCGAGCACGCGCGCGTCGGGACGCGTGGCGCGGAGGTCGGCGCGCAGCTCGGCGATGAGCGCGCTCGCGAGGTCGGCGGCCTGCGCGGCCGTGGGGATCCCGTCGGTGTCGCGGCGGACGCGGCGCTGCACCACGCCGTCGAGGCCGACGAGGCCCACGGTCACGGCGTCGATCTCGGGGTTCACGGCGAAGACGACGACGCGCGGATCCGCGGAGACGATGGGGCTCGGCCGGCCCACGCGGTTGGTGCCGGGCGGCTCCGACTCCACCACGAGCCCGAGCTCCTGCAGCTCGCCCACGAGCGCGGCGATCGTGGAGCGGTTGAGGCCCGTCTCGCGGGTCAGCTCCGAGCGCGACGCGGGGCCGGTCTCGTGCACGATCTGCAGCACGGTCGCGAGGTTGGAGCGGCGCACGTGGTCGGGGGTGGTGCCGCGGGAGCGGGCGTCGCCGACGGGCGGGACCTCGCGGGAGCGCGGATCCGGCGCGAGCGGGACCGCGCGGGCGGGCGCGGCGTCGGCAGCGGGCGCGGCATCGGCCGGGGCCGCAGCATCGGCGGCGGTCGCGGCGGTCACGGCGTGGGCATCGGCGCCGTCGGGCTCGGCGGCCGGCCGGGCGGGATCCGCGACCGGTGCGGGCGGCTCGGGCGCGCGCGCGGCGTCGCCCGTCTCCGGTCCGGTCACTGGATCCCCACCCGACGAGGCTACCCGGCGGCGGCCGGGCGGGCGACGGCCGCGACCGCCGCCGACGCGCCGCCGGCGGCGCCGCCCGCAGCGCCACCGGCCGGGGCGCTGCCCGCCTGCTCCTGCAGCGCCCGGCGCACCCCCGGGCCGCGCCACGACTCGAGCCTCGCCCGCACGTCGTCGCGCCCCTCGTCGGCGAGCGCCGTCGCGTGCGCGCGCTCGAGCACGTCGTCGATCGCCACGCGCGCGTCCGCGTTCTTCGACTCGATCGCGGCCTCCACCATGGCGAGGCTCATCACGTTGCCGTGCACCTCGCCGTGCGGCCGCTCGCCCGTCCGCAGCGCGCGCACGAACGCCCGCAGGGATCCGGCGATCTCGACGCCCACCGACTCGGCCGGCGCGGGCTCCGCGGGCGGCCCGTCGGGCGCGTCCGGCACCTCGCTCGTCGGCGCGTGGTCGCCGTCCCAGAGGGCCGTGCCGAACGCGCCGCTCAGCCGCCAGGATCCGTTCCACGACGTCTCCGCGCCCGGGCTGCACCAGCTGCCCGTGTAGACGTAGCGCACGCCGCCCTCGAACGTGAAGATCGCGGTGGCCCCGGCGTCGCCGCGGTACCAGCTCCACGCGGGGTCGTACGACTCGCAGTGCACGCTCACCGGATCCGCGTCGAGCAGGTACCGCACGGCGTCGAACTGGTGCACGGCCATGTCGAGGAGGAGCACGTCGTCCATCTCCTCGCGGAACCCGCCGAAGCGCGGCGCCTTGAAGAACTCGGTCGTGACGATGCCGACGCCGCCGAGGTCGGCCGCCCGCCGCTTGAGCGCGACGAGGTGGTCGTTGTAGCGGCGCGACTGGCTGACCATGAACAGCTCGCCCGTGATCTCGGCGGCCGCCGCGAGCGACAGCCCCTCCGCCACCGTGAGCGCGACGGGCTTCTCGCCGAGCACCGGGATCCCCGCGAAGAGCGCCTGCGTGGTGACGGGGTGGTGCGCGCGCGGGATGGTGACGTCGATCACCGCGTCGGGCCGCACCCGCTCGAGGATCTCGCCGAGGTCGGTCGACCAGGCGGCCGTCGCCCCGTGCGCCGCGGCGCCGGCCTCGGCCGCCCGCTCGTCGAGGTCGACGACGCCCACGAGCTCGACGTCGGGATCCTCGGCGACCGTCTGCAGCCACTGCCGCCCCATGCCGCCCGCGCCGACCTGCACGACCCGGAGGCGGGCGCCGTCGGCGGGCGCGACGACCCGGTGGTCGGCGCCCGTGCGCTCCGTCGTGTCCGTCATCGCTCGAGCGCCCCGGCGTAGTCGGCGCCCTGGAAGAACTCGCCGGACTCGTAGCGGAGCAGCGTCGGCGTCTCGCGCTCGCGATCCGGTCGCGCCCACTCGCAGGCGTTCGCGATC
>Ga0265798_10008148_pt1 | contig 13421 bp, 10 predicted proteins | sample P3T30metagenome_FD_192430 | JGI IMG/M metagenome (GOLD analysis project Ga0265798, IMG submission 192430) | Plant litter microbial communities from East Loma Ridge, Irvine, California - P3 T30 | ecosystem: Environmental > Terrestrial > Plant litter > Unclassified | place: USA: California...
TGGGTATGCAGGGGCGACGTGGGTATGCAGCGGCGACGTAGTATTCGGCCTGCGACGTCCGCCCGTCGTCCCTGCGCAGGCAGGGACCCAAGTTGCCGGCACCGGCACATACTTGGGCCCCTGCCTTCGCATGGGCGACGTCAGTATGCAGGGGCGACGCAGGCATGCAGCGGCGACGCAGGAAGCAGAAACGCGTCGTCATACCAAAGTGTCATTGTCAGATTCAAATCGGGGCGCGTAGAATACGCGCTCGTACTCGCCCCCTCGTCCCATGCCGCGTAGCCTGATCCATGGTTTGCTGTCGCTGCTGCTGCTCGTTTCGCAGCAGTTGTCGCTGGCGCACGGCTATTCGCACTGGGCCGAGGTCAGCGAACGCCTCAACCAGGTCCAGCCCCAGTCCCAGGCCGCGGCCGCGCCCGACGAGGGCGGCAAGCCGTCCAAGCCCGGCCTGCACGACCTGTGCGGCCAGTGCGCGGCCAGCGCCCAGATCGCCCATGCGCTGCCGAACAGCCTGCGCCAGTTCGTTCCCGCCGAATTGTCCTATGCGGCGCCCGCGCTGCCGCCGACGCCCGGCATCTGCCTGCTGACGGCCTGTCCGTTCCAGCAGCGCGGTCCGCCTCAAGCCCGATAAGCACCAGTCAGTTTCCTGCATTGAACCGCTCTTCCGCCGCATCCTGCGCGGCGGCGCGGTCCCTTATCCATTCGCTTGAGGTTGTAACACTATGAATATCCAACGCACGCTGCTCGCCAGCGCGATCCTGCTCGCCTTCCACCCAGCCATCCGGGCCCAGACCGCCGGCGGCGACGGCGCCGAGCCCAAGGTGCAGAAGGTGGTCGTCACCGCCTCGCCCTTCCGCAATTCGGAAAGCGACGAGATCCTGACGCCGGCCAAGGTGTTGTCCGGCGACGAATTGCGCGACAAGGTCGGCAGCTCGATCGGCGAGACCCTGTCGCAGGAACTCGGCGTGTCCGCCTCGGCCTTCGGCGCCGGCGCCTCGCGCCCGATCATCCGCGGCATGGAAGGTTCGCGCGTCAAGATGCTGGAAAACGGCATGGCGACCTCGGACGTGTCCGGCCTGTCGAACGACCACGCGGTGGCGTCCGAAGGCGCGGTGGCGCGCCAGATCGAGATCCTGCGCGGCCCGGCCGCCCTGCTGTACGGCTCGGGCGCGATCGGCGGCCTGGTCAACGTGGTCAACGAACGCATCCCGACCGAACTCGAAGCCAGGCCGACCGGCCAGGTCGAGACCCGCTACGGCACGGTCGACAACAGCCGCAACGTGTCCGGCACCGCCGACGGCGCGGTCGGCCACATCGCCCTGCACCTCGACGGCAACTGGCGCGACGCCAAGGACTACAAGATTCCCGACAGCAGCGTGCTGAACGATCCGTCCAGCGCCATGGACCGCCTGCCGCATTCCGACACGCGCGCCAAGAACGTCGGCGTGGGCGCGTCCTACGTGAACGACTGGGGCTATGCCGGCGTCTCGGCTTCGCACCTGTCGAACCTGTACGGCATCCCCAGCCTCGAAGGCTCGCGCATCGACCAGAAGCAGGACCGCTACGACTTCGACAGCCTGGTCAGGCATCCGCTGGCGGGCCTCGAAACCCTGCGCCTGAAGGCCGGCTATACCGATTACCACCATGCCGAACTGGGCGACGACGGCCCGGAAGTCTTGTTCAGCAACCGTTCCCTGGAAACCCGCATGGAACTGACCCACGTGCCGGTCGCCGGCCTGCACGGCACCTTCGGCTTCCAGACCGAGAACACCCACTTTTCCGCCCTGAGCGCGGAGGGCGGCCCGGACACCGTGCCGGTCACGCACTCGAAGTCGGCGGCGGCCTTCCTGGTCGAGGAAGCGACGGCCGGCCCGGTGCGCCTGTCCGGCGGCCTGCGCTACGAATCGGTCGAGCGCGAGCCGGTCGGCAATATCAGGCGCGACTTCGACCTGACGTCCGGCTCCTTCGGCGCCGCCTGGCCCTTCATGAAGGGCTACAGCGCCGGCGCCACCGTTTCCTACGGCCAGCGCGCGCCGGCCATCGAGGAGCTGTATTCGGGCGGCCCGCACGACGCCACCGCCACCTTCGATATCGGCAACCCGAACCTGTCGAAGGAAATCTCGCGCAACATCGAGCTCTCGCTGCAGAAGACCACCGGCCTGGTGCGCTGGAAGGCGAACGTCTACCGCAACAACGTCGACAACTTCATCTATGGCCGCATCACCGAGGACCTGGTCGACGAGGCCGGCGCGCCCGGCGACGAATTCCGCACCCGCCGCTTCGAGCAGGCCGACGCCCATATCCGCGGCGCCGAAGCCGAGCTGACCTACAACCAGACCGGGGCCGGCTGGTCCGGCCGCCTGTTCGCCGACAGCTCGCGCGGCAAGCTCGACGCCGGCGGCAACCTGCCGCTGCAGCCGGCCGACCGCATCGGCGCCAGCGTGGGCTACCGCGAAGGCGCATGGCGCGGCGGCATGTCGCTGGTGCATGGACGCGGCCAGGACCGCCTGGCGGCATCCGAAACCACCGATACGCCCGCCTATAACCAGCTCGACGCGAATCTTTCCTACACCCAGCGCATGGGCGGCACCGACCTGACCTGGTTCCTGCTGGCCAAGAACCTGCTGAACGAGGATATCCGCCTGTCGACCTCGGTACTGAAGGACGTTGCGCCGCTGCCGGGCCGCAATTTCGTGCTGGGCGTGCGCACCAAGTTCTGATCCCCGCAACCCCCGGCGCGCGGTCGTATCGTGCGCCGGAGTATGGCCAGGTTTGCTAAGTTCGCATCAGGGCTTGCATGCGGCATATCCTCGCAAGCAAAAGTATTCCCAGCATTACTTTCTCTTTTCTTCCGTCAATTCCTTGAACTCGACGGCAAGTGAATTTTTTGTCCGCCGTATTCCAGCCCCGCCGTTTACGCTTAAAATGGTGTTTTCTGAACAGGGAAGCCACCATGGAAGCAACGGCGTGCGACTTTCATCTGCTCGGCAGCACCGGCGCCATCCGCGCCGGCTACCACATCCATGACTGGTCCGATTCTCCGCTGGGACCGCCAGATAGCTGGTGCAACGCACTGCGCAACGCCGCCAGCCTGATCCTCGAATCCGAATTCCCGATGTACCTGGCCTGGGGTTCGCGCCTGGCCCTGCTGTACAACGCCGCCTTCGCACCCCTGCTCGACACGCGCCACCCGCAAGCCCTCGGCCGCCCGCTGGCCGAGGTCTGGCCCGAGCTCTGGCCACGCATGCGTCCGCTGGTCGAGCGCGCGCTGGCCGGCCACGCCACCTATGGCGAAGACGTGCCCACCAATATCACGCGCGAAGGACAGCCCGGCGAAGGCTGGTTCACGCTGGCCTATTCGCCGCTGCGCGACGACCGCGGCCAGGTGCGCGGCATGCTGTGCGTCACCAGCGAGACCACCCAGCGCGTGCAGCTCGAACGCCGCCATGCGGTGCAGCTGCGCGTGGTCGACAGCCTGCGCCGCCTGCACCATCCGGCCGACATCGTCGAATGCGCCTGCACCCTGCTGGGCCGGCACCTCGACCTGTCGAGCACCTGCTACGTCGAGGCCGACGAGACCGAAGGCAGCTTCGAAGTCATCCACGACTGGTCCTGCGAGGCCAGCACCGGCCTGGCCGGCCGGCGCGCGCGCCTGGACGATTTCGGGCCGCAGGCGCTGGCCCTGCTGCGCACCGGTTCGCCGCTGGCGGTGCGCGACGCCGCCCTCGACCCGCGCATGCTGGAACGCGGCGAGCGCTACGCCGCGGCCGGCGCGCGCGCCATCCTGGTGCTGCCCAAGGTGCGCCGCGGCCACCTGCTCGGCGCCCTGGTCGGCCATGCGCCGGCGGCGCGCGACTGGGACGAGGAAACCCAGCGCCTGGCGGCCGACATCGCCGAACGCAGCTGGGAAGCGCTCGACCGGGTGCGCGCCGAACAGGCGCTGCGCGACGCGGTCGCGCGCCAGACCACGCTGCTGGACATGAACGAGTTCCGCCTCGAGATGTCCGACATGCTGCGCCACCTCGACTCGCCGGCCCAGATCTACCTGCGCACCGGCGCCATGCTGGGGCGCTTCCTGCAGGTGAGCCGGGTGCTGTTCGGCGACTACGACGCCGACCGCCAGCTGGTCACCTACCACTCCAACTACACCGACGGCATCGTCCCGGAGCTGAACGGCACCTATCCGGCCGCGCTGTTCGGCACCGCGAACTTCACCGCGCTGGCCCAGGGCACCTGGGTGTCGAGCGACCTGCAGCGCGACCCGCGCACCGGCGGCCTGGACACCTGGCCGCACTTCGCGACCCTGCAGATCCGCTCCGGCGTGGTGGTGCCGCTGAACCAGGTCGGCGCCCTCACCTCCTGCCTGTTCGTCAACGACAACCTGCCGCGCGTGTGGAGCGCCGACATCGTGCGCCTGATCGAAGACGTGGCCGAGCGCGCCTGGAGCGCGGTCGAGCGGGTGCGCGCCGAGGAAGCGCTGCGCCTGGCCGACCGCCGCAAGGACGAATTCCTGGCCATGCTGGCGCACGAGCTGCGCAATCCGCTGGCGCCGATCGCGGCGGCCGCCCAGCTGCTCGGCATGGGCCAGCCGGACAACGCGCGCGTGGAGCGCACCAGCGCCATCATCGCGCGCCAGGTGGCGCACATGACGGCCCTGGTCGACGACCTGCTGGACGTCTCGCGCGTGACGCGCGGCCTGGTGGTGCTGGCGCGCGATGCGATCGACCTGCGCCGCGTGATCAACGACGCGGTCGAGCAGGTGCGCCCCCTCATCGAGGCGCGCCATCACCAGCTCGATCTGCGCATCGGGCCCGACTCCGAGCCGGCCTACGTGCAGGGCGACTACAAGCGCCTGGTGCAGGTGCTGGCCAACCTGCTCAACAACGCCGCCAAGTACACCCACGAAGGCGGGCGGCTGGCGGTCTCGATGCAGGCCGGCGCCGAGCAGGTGCTGGTGAGCGTCGCCGACAACGGCATCGGCATCGCGGCCGACCTGCTGCCGACCGTGTTCGACCTGTTCTCGCAGGCCGAGCGCACGCCCGACCGCGCCCAGGGCGGCCTGGGACTGGGCCTGGCGCTGGTCAAGAGCCTGATCGAACTGCACGGCGGGATGGTGACGGTAAACAGCGAGGGCCGCAACCAGGGCAGCGAATTCACCGTGCGCCTGCCGCGCCTGCGCCCGCAGGACGCGCCGCATGGCGCCACGCCGCCGGTCGCGGAGGCCGACGCCGGCGCCGCGCGCGCTTTGAAGGTGCTGCTGGTGGACGACAACGTCGACGCCGCCACCACCCTGGCCCTGCTGCTGGATGCCGGCGGCCACGCGGTGACGGTGCTGCACGACCCGAACGACGCGCTGGCGCGCGCCGAACATACAAGCTTCGACGTCTGCCTGCTCGACATCGGGCTGCCCGGCATGAGCGGCTACGAACTGGCGCGGCGCCTGCGCCGGCTGGCGGGTTGCGAACGGGCGATGCTGGTGGCGATTACCGGCTACGGCCAGCAATCGGACCAGGCCAGCGCCGCGTATGCGGGCTTCGACGCCTACTTCGTCAAGCCGGTGGATTCCGAACAGTTGTTCGCCCTGCTGGCAAAGGTCGTCCCTGCCTGAACGCGTGGACGGCTGCGCCGTCCACGCTGCCTTATTGAATATCGCCCTTCTGCTGCGCCTGCTCCTTCACGACGAACTCCTGCGGCTGGAAATCCTCGAGCAACTCGAACACGCCGATCGATTCCACGTGCGAAGTATGCGGGAACATATTGGCCACGCCGGCCTTGGTCATCGCATAACCGGCGTGGTGGGTCAGGATGCCGGCGTCGCGCGCCAGCGTCGACGGGCTGCACGACACGTACACGATGCGCTTGGGCATCAGCTGCGGATGCGTCAGGCGCAGTTCGGCCAGCGCCTGCGCCAGCGCGGCGGCGCCGTCGCGCGGCGGGTCCACCAGCATGCGGTCGAACCTGCCCAGCGCCACCAGGTCGTCCTTCGTCACTTCGAACAGGTTGCGGGTATAGAAGCTGGTCTTGTCGGACAGGCCGTTGGCGCGGGCGTTTTCGAGCGCGCGGGTGGTCAGCGCGTTGCTGCCCTCGATGCCGACCACTTCGCGCGCCTGGGTCGCCAGCGGCAGCGTGAAGTTGCCCAGGCCGCAGAACAGGTCGGCCACGCGCTCGTCCTTCTGCACCTCGAGCAGGCGCAGCGCCTTGGCCACCAGCAGGCGGTTGATGTGGTGGTTCACCTGGGTGAAATCGGTCGGCTTGAACGGCATCCGGATGCCGAATTCCGGCAGCGTGTAGTACAGCTCCCTGTAACCGGGCGCATCGGGCAGCGGGTAGAACGGCGCGGCCGTCTCCGGACCCTTCGACTGCAGCCACCAGTGGATGTTCCACTGGTCGGCGAAGGCCTTGAGCAGCTTCTCGTCGGCGCCGGACAGGGGCGCCATGATGCGCAGCACCAGCACCGTGGATTCTTCGCCCACGGCGACCTCGATCTGCGGCACCTGCTCGAAGATCGACAGCGCGCGGATCAGCTCGCGCAGCGGCACCAGCATGGCCGACAGGTGGTCCGGCAGGATCTCGCAGCTTGTCATGTCGGCCACATAGGACGAATGGCGCTCGTGGAAGCCGACCAGCAGCTTGTCCTTCTTGGCCACCCAGCGCACCGAGAGGCGCGAACGGTAGCGGTAATCCCAGGTCGGGCCGTACATCGGGCGCATGATGTGCTCGGCCTTGGTCTTGCCGATGTGCCAGAGGTTATCTTCCAGCACGCGCTGCTTCATCGCGACCTGGGCCGACGGCTCCAGGTGCTGCATCGAGCAGCCGCCGCACTGCCAGAAATGCGGGCATTTCGGCTCGACGCGCATGCTCGACGCCTTTTGCAGCGTGACCATGCGGCCCGCTTCCCAGTTCTTCTTCTTGCGCAGGGTCTCGAAGCTGACGCGCTCGCCCGGCAGCGCGCCTTCGACGAAGATCACCTTGCCGGGCGAGCCGTCCTCGTTTTCCAGGTGGCCGACGCCGCGCGCGTCCATGTCGAGGGATTTGATGTTGATGAAGGTTTCTTGCATGGTCTCGAAGAAGGAGGCTGGTGAAGTCGCAATCGATGAGACGGCCGCGCTTTCAGCACGTCGCCCCTGCGCAGGCAGGGGCCCAATGTTGCGCGACGGAGCCGGGATGCGAACAGTACGACTGCGGAGGCTAAACTTGGGTCCCTGCCTGCGCAGGGACGACGGATCGGGGCCGTCAAGAATTCATAAGAAAAACGGGCCTTGCGGCCCGGCGGGCATCATAGCAAGGAATCGCGCACGACGCCACGGGCAGCCATGGCCCGTTTCAGCTTGACCAGGGCTTCCTGCTGGATCTGGCGCACCCGCTCGCGCGTCACGCCCATTTCCTCGGCCAGGGTTTCGAGCGTGGCCGGGTCGTCGTTGTCCAGGCCGAAGCGGCGCATCACCACCACGCGCTGCTTGTCCGGCAGCTTTTGCAGCCAGTCGCGCACCAGCAGGGCCATCTCGTGCTGCTCGGCATGCGAGTCGGGGCTGACGTCGCCCTCGTCGGGCAGCATGTCCATCAGGCTGCTCTGCGGGTCGTTGTCGAGCGGGGCGTCGAGCGAGGTGGCGTGCTCGGACAGCGCCAGGATATCCTGCACTTCCTCGACCGGGCGCCCGACCAGGCTGGCGATGTCCTCCGAGCTGGCGTCCTTGCCGTCGTGGTGCTGGGCCTCGAGGTGGTACTTGGCGCGCAGCACCTGGTTCAGCTCGCGCACCATGTGCACCGGCAGGCGCACCGTGCGTGCCTGGTTCATGATCGCGCGCTCGATGCTCTGGCGGATCCACCAGGTCGCGTAGGTGGAAAAGCGGAAGCCGCGCTCGGGCTCGAACTTGTCGATCGCGCGCATCAGGCCGATGTTGCCCTCTTCGATGAGGTCGAGCAGCACGACGCCGCGGTTGATGTAGTGCTTGGCGATCGAGACCACCAGGCGCAGGTTATGCTCGATCATCTTCTGGCGCGCCGGGAAATCGCCGGCCTTGGCCAGGGTGGCGAAGTGCGACTCCTGCTGGGCGCCCAGCAGCGGCTTGGCGCCGATGCGGTTCAGGTAGTGCTGGGTGGTGTCGGTGGCCAGTTCGGCCTGCAGGACGTTGCGCAGCTCCTCGACGCCGTCGGCCGCGGCCTCGGTGGCCCGGCCCTCTTCCATCGTGTCGGCGCCGTCGGCCCCATCGGCAGCGAAGTCGCCGCCATCCAGCGCCCCATCCGCTAAATCATCCGGCAAGTTTTCCGGAGTGTCTGAATCGAGCGGATCGGGCGGCAGCGTCATCGGGCGTCTCTAGCGGCTGGGCAGGAACTTCGCCGGATCGACCGGCTTCCCCTGCTGACGGATCTCGAAATGCAGTTTGACTGTGTCGGTATCGGAATTGCCCATTTCCGCGATTACCTGGCCCTTGGTCACGTTCTGACCTTCCTTGACCACGATCGTCCGATTATGCGCATAGGCCGACAGCAGGCTGTTGCTGTGCTTAACAATCACGAGATTACCATAACCTCGGATGCCACTGCCTGCATACATCACTTTCCCCGAGCCGGCCGCCATGACTTGCTGGCCCAGCTTGCCGGAAATGTCGATTCCCTTGTTTTTGCCCTCGTCGAAGGTGGCGACGATGCGGCCGTCGGACGGCCACATCCAGCTCAGCTTCTCGTCGTCGCTGGCGGTCACGGTGCTGCCGGCGACGATGCCGTTGGCGGCGACCTTCTCGGCCTTCGGATTGTCGTCCTTCTGGGCGCCGGCAAGGGTCGAATCGCTATAGGGCTTCTTGTCGCCGCGCGGTTCGGTCTTCTTCGGCGGCGCGGCCGGCTTGTCGGCGCCCGGCATGGCAATCGGCGAGGTCACGACGGCGCTCGCGCTGCGCTCGGCCGGCGCCACCTTGAGCACCTGGCCGACCTTGATGTCGTCCGCATCGGACAGGTTATTCCAGGTGACCAGGTCGCGGTAGTTCTGGCCGTGGTCGAGGGCGATGCGCAGCAGCGTGTCGCCGCGCCGCACCGTGTAGGTGCCGGCGATATCGCTGCGGACCTCGGCGGGCGGCGGGCTGGCCGGACGCGGACGGGAAATCGGCACCGACGAGGTCGGCCGGTCGATCACGGGAGCTACGCGGGTCTCGGTACTGCAGGCGGACAGCACGCCGAGGCTGATGGTCAACAGGGCTAAGCGGGGTGTTGGTTTCATTCTCTCTTAATTCTGTTACAACAAGTTGGCACTTCACACAATGCCTGGCCGCAGCGGGACAAAATGGCAGGTTTCCAGCGTCTCGCTGGTCCATTCAGACTTGCCGGTGCGGATAATACGCTGCAGGTGCTGGGTCTGGGAGCCGACGGGCGCCACCAGACGGGCGCCGATGGCCATCTGCTCGAGCAGTGCGCGCGGCACCTCGAGTCCGGCCGCCGCGAGGATGATACCGTCGAACGGCGCGGCCTGCGGGAGCCCTAGCATACCATCTCCGTACTGTAAACGCAGGTTGGCGATACGCAAGGGGCGTAAATTCGCCTTGGCGAGCTCATGCAGAGGCCTGATCCTTTCGATCGAATACACCTCCTTCGCCACGCAGGCCAGTACCGCCGCCTGGTAGCCGCAGCCGGTACCGATCTCGAGCACGCGCTGCAGCGGCTTCCCGCTGCCCTTGAGCAACTCGATCATGCGCGCGACGATATACGGCTGGGAAATCGTCTGGTTTTGCCCGATGGGGAGCGAGACATCGGCATAGGCCTGGGCCGACAGCGCCTGCTCGATGAACAGGTGGCGCGGCACGGTTTCCAGCGCCAGCAGCACCTGCGGGTCGCGCACGCCATGGCGCGCCACCTGGGCCGCCATGGCGCGGCGCGGCGCCTCGGTCGCCATCAGGTCGGAACGGGCCAGCGGCTGCTGCGGCTGGCCGGCCGGGGCCGCCGGCGCCGGCTTGCCGTGCGCGGGCGCACGCGCGGCGCCGGCCTGGCTGTTCGAACGGGCGTTCTGGGTAGCGGTCTGCGGCGTCGCCACCGGCGCCGGCGCAGCGGGCTTGCGCGCCGCCGGGCTGGTGACGGACGACAGGGGCAAAGGGAAATTGCTGCGCTTGTCGCTCATCCCAGGCCTCGCCGCAGCACGTCCAGCTGGTCGCGGTGGGTCAGGTCGACCTGCAGCGGCGTGATCGACACGCTGCCCTGCCCGGTCGCGTAAAAATCGGTGCCCTCGCCGGCGTCGCGGCAGGCGCCCGGCGCGCCGATCCAGAAGATTTCGCGGCCGCGCGGATCCTGGCCGCGGATGACCGGCTCGGAATGGTGGCGCCGGCCCAGCCGGGTCGGGGTCAGCGGCCCCATGTTTTCGTAGGGCAGGTTGGGGATGTTCACGTTCAGCAGGAAGGGCGACTCGATCAGGTCGAAGCGGCGCATGACGACGTCGCGCGCGACCCGCGCCGCCGACTCGACCTCGGACCAGCCGCCATGCACCTGCGAGAAGGCGATCGCCGGGATGCCAAACAGATAAGCCTCGGTCGCCGCCGCCACGGTGCCCGAGTACAGGGTGTCGTCGCCCATGTTCTGGCCGTTGTTGATGCCGGAAACGACCAGGTCGGGGCGATAGTCGAGCAAGCCGGTCAACGCGATGTGCACGCAATCGGTCGGGGTGCCGTTGATAAAATAGAAACCGTTGGCAGCCTTCGAAACCGACAGGGGGCGGTCGAGCGACAGCGAGTTGGAGGCGCCCGAACGGTTGCTGTCGGGCGCCACCACCACGATGTCAGCGACCGCCGCGAGCGCATCGGCCAGGGCATGAATGCCTGGAGCGAGGTAGCCGTCGTCGTTACTGATAAGGATTCGCATGCGAGCGATTTTACCTGAAGCAACGGCCAGTTCGATCCCTCCGGCTGCACATTTCTTGTCCACCGGGGCCGGCCGCCCGCGGCCGGATCGGGCCGCCGTGGGCACTCAGCCGGCGACCATCGAACGCCCGCCCCCGGCCCGGATCAGCGCCCCTTCGAGGGAAGATACCTCGTCCTGGGTAAAGGCCAGCAGCGCGTCCTTGTCCCCCTGCTGCAGGTAGACCTCCTTGATCATGGCGGTGCCGCGCCGCCGTAGCGGATGCGCCACACTCGGCCGCAGGACGCTGTTGCGCAGGCTGTCGGCCAGCGCGCGCGCCTCGCGCGGACTGCGGCTGTCGATCAGCTCTTGCAACCGTGACAATTTATCGTCCAACACTTCTGCGCCTGAACCGTCACCGCCCGGGCCGTCGTCGCCCGGCCGGTCCGGACCTGACGAGTCGGACGGGCCGTCGCCACCCCGGCGTGGCCCGGGACGGCCGCGCTTTCCCTCTTCGATCGCATGCAGGCTGGCCTCCAGGGCGATCACATGCTGTTCGATGCGGCGCGCCGCTTCCAGCTCGCCTTGTTGCCCTAAATACAATTCAGCGAGGCGGGCCAGTTCGCGCACCATCGGCGCCGCATGCTGGTCGGCGGCCTGGCGGCGCAGCGCCTCGGCGGCCTGGACCAGGCGCACCTCGGCCAGCGGACGCCAGGGGAAATGGCCGGGTTCGAGCCATTCGAGCAGCGCCTCGATGCTGCGCAGCGCCCCGAAGCGGTCGGCCGCGCCCGGATCGATGCGTCCGGATGGCGGCCGCATGCCGAGGATCGCGGACTGCGGCAGTTGCACTTCGTCGAGATAGCTGTCGAGCGCGATGCCGGACAGGCCGTAGCACTCGGCCAGCAGGGATTCCAGCGCTTGCTGGTAGCCGCCCGCGCCAGGGCGGGTTTCAATGTGGTCGGCAGCGCCGAAGCGCCATCGCAGGCGCGCGTCGCCGGCCGCCTCGAGTGGAGTCGGCAGCGGATACACCATCAGCGGACGTTGTTCGTCCTCGTGGCTGCAACGGTATTCGAAGGCGCGCGTGACCACGCCGTTCAGGCCGTCGAGGCTGCGCGGGTCGGGCCCGAATAGCGCTACCATCTTATCTGGCAGCAAGGCGGTGCAGACGCTGGCCGCGGCCGAGCGGCCGCTGCGGCAATCGACCAGCACGTGGGCGAAGCGCTGGCCGAGCTCGGCCGCGAAGGCGCGGAACAGGGCCGGGCAGGCGCAGAACAGCGCATCCCAGTCGAGCCGGTCGACCCGTTCGCCGTAGCTGTCGTCGAGACGGCCGGCGCGCATCAGGTAGAGCGGCCGGCTGTCGTCGACGCGCTCGATGTAGTCGTCCCAGTCGATGGCGCCGAGCACCTGGCGCGCCAGTTCCTCGGCGTCGCCGCCGCCGGCGCCGGCGCGCAGGCGCTCGCGGCATGCCTCGAAGAGTTCGAGCACGCCGGCGCGCCGGCTGCCGGACAAGTGGACCGCGCCGCTGCGCCCTTCGCCGAAGTAGTGATGCAGGCCCGGCGCTTCGAGATCCCAGTCGATCATCAGGACCGGGGTCCTGGCCTGCTCGCGCCCGGCCAGCAGCCAGGCGGCATGGGCGAGTGTCAGGCTGCGCACCGGGGCGCTGTCGTAGGAATAGAAGGTCGTGACCTCACCGGCCGGTCTGGCCGGTCCTGCGGCGATGCGGTTGGTTTCCATAGGGCTCCTCATTTTTTTGGAAAAGTAGGTACCGGCTGTTCACGCCATGGAGGTGGGACATCGGGGAGCATGAATTGGTTGCAGTCGTGTCCAGGCGGTGTGCATTTTTTCAGGTGCTCGTAATGGGTAACGATGCGCCTGACCATCTTGTCGATATCCGGGAGGAAGTCCGGGTTGGATTTGAGGTCGGCGGTGGCCATGGTGAAGCGCGAAAAGTCGACGTAGAAGGACGATTCGCAGACCTGGGACGGCAGCCGGTCGGGGTGGCGGGTCATGATGACGGGGATGATCATGCGGCTGGGCAAGGGATACCAGGCGCCACGCTCGGCCTCGAGCAAGCGCATGGCCGCGTATTCGCGGCGCGTGTAGGCATGCGCTTCGTACTTCGGCGTGTAGATCAGGATCATGCAGGCGCTTTCGCACATCGCACGCGCGATCTTGCGGTCGAGATCGTCGCCGCCGCCGAGTTGTTCGGTATCGACGAAGAGTTCGTCCTCGTCGTCCAGGTAGGGTTCGAGGTAGCAGCGCAGCGCATCCGCCAGCGTGGTCTTGAACCGCTGCATGAGCTCGTGCCGGCCATGGGCATAGCTGAAAAAACAGCCGTAACGAATCGTCATCGCTCCCTCCTTTGTCATCCGCCGGGATCACGAGACTCTAACAACGCACCCATTTTGCATGTTGTGGTTTCACAAGATGGGTACGTCTAGGGGGAGCCAGGGGTCAGCGCCAGGGGGCAGAGCCCGGTGTTGCTTTTCAAAGGGCTCTGACCCCGGTTTTCAGCCGTAAGGTATGCTGCGGCCAACAACTTCGGGGTCAGAGCCCTTTCAAGAGCAAGACCGGGCTCTGACCCCTACGGTCATCGCCCCGCAAAACAG
>Ga0265798_10008150_pt1 | contig 13420 bp, 14 predicted proteins | sample P3T30metagenome_FD_192430 | JGI IMG/M metagenome (GOLD analysis project Ga0265798, IMG submission 192430) | Plant litter microbial communities from East Loma Ridge, Irvine, California - P3 T30 | ecosystem: Environmental > Terrestrial > Plant litter > Unclassified | place: USA: California...
TGACTCGCTCCTTTCCAAGGCCATGGCGCAAATGCCGGGGACGCGACGACAGCCCCTCACCCCGCATCACCGGTACACCAAGTTCTGGACCCAAAACTCTCCAACGTACAAGCGGATCGCGCTCGTGCTCCAGATGATTCAGTATACCGAGCTACTGTGGGAGATGGCAGCCAAGAGAAAGGGTGAGAAGGTGCGGTGGCGCGTGGTAGTGTTGCTGGAAGTCGTAAAGGCAGTATGTCGACTGCTGCTACTACGCTTGACAAACTCCAGGCCGCTTCTCTCTCCGCCGCTTCCACAGCGAGAAATCGATCCCAGCTCGCTAGAGGAGTCGTCGGCATCGGCCGACGGGATGGATACACCGCCTAGTGAGCGATCAGTTGAGGCAGAGAACTGGACCATGCCCAGGACAGGCCTGTCCATGCCGAGTCTACCAGACTCCTCCGACATCTCCAGCTACCTCCTTTCCAAGGTGCTCACAGCGGACGACATCAAACCACCCAAAGCCCTGCTACACCGCGTGAGTGGCAAGGGCGAGATTGCAGAGGCACTGTACATCCTGCGACCGGTCGTATACGCCCTGGCTATGCAACACTTTAGTGGCGACAGGAAGAGCTGGCGACCATGGCTTATCGGCGTCAGCATCGAGTATGGAGCAAGGCAACTGGCCAAGAAGGACTTCCAAGAGCGACTCGCTGGAGGACTTCGTGGCTTGACAGGACTAGAGAAGGAAGAGCTGCGGAAGCGGGGCTGGTCCCTAGGCTGGTGGGCCATGCGCGGCGCTTTCTACGAGAACATTACCAAGTAGGTGTTTGCTTACCCCCAAACATGTCGGATCATGCTAACAGTGAACAGGGCCTGGATACACTCAATAACCGGAAAGCTAAAGGGCAAGCCTCTTCTCGACATGGTCGGCGGTGTCATTGAAGACTACGAGTTCCTCTGGGACCAGTACTACTTCCCAACGGCCACTCTTTAATTGATCTTTCCATGTACGCGTTTTCTGCATCTAGCCTGGTAATGTTTGATCAATGGCGTTCTGGGTGTTGTTGATGTCTCTCATTGAGACGACATGAGACGATCATGTTGTGCAAAGCGGCACCTTGCCTTTTCAGATAAGCAGAGCGCATTTTGTATTATACTTTCGTTTAGATACCAATGATTTGACGTGTGCAATGTTGGATAATCTTGACGTGTGCAATGTGTGGAATACCCTAGGCGGTAGCGGTACTGGGTACTGACGTCGCTTTGGTGGATGGGCCAGAGCTCTGGTGCGCTAGCTCAGCATCTCACAGTTCCGAAGGCTTCGATGGCCATGGCAGAGAGCCGCATCAACAACAACCACACACCGACACACACCGTCCGCTGTCCAACAGAGCTCGCCACCCACCCCCCCGCCGCCGCCCTCATCTTGAACAATTCATAATCCCATCGGCGATCGGGTACACACTTTACCATCATGCCCGCCACCACAGCAGAGACGCTGTCGCTCGTGACCCGCAACGTCTCGGTCGCGCCGCTTGTGCTCCTCTCGGCAGCAGACCATTACGGCCGGCAAGCAAAGGGCACCAAGAGGAGAGTAGTCGGTGTACTGCTTGGACAGAATGACGGCAAGAACGTACGCGTGTCCAACAGCTTCGCGGGTGTGTAAAGCCCCTCCTTGATTGTCTAGTTTGCCCACCTGGGGCAGCGCAACCCGGGGGGATCGAGAGACGTATGCAAGAGCTGACAGGCCCGCAGTACCTTTTGAAGAAGATGAAAAGGACCCGTCGGTATGGTTTCTGGACCACAATTACGTCGAGTCGATGAACGACATGTTCAAAAAGGTCAACGCGCGGGAGAAGCTCATCGGCTGGTATCACACAGGCCCCAAGCTGCGGGCGTCCGACTTGGAGGTCAACGAGCTGTTCAAGCGCTACACACCCAACCCGCTGCTCGTCATCATCGACGTTCAGCCAAAGGAGGTGGGCGTGCCGACAGACGCCTACTTTGCGGTAGAAGAGATCAAGGATGTGAGTGCACCTGGCCCTGGCCCTGGCAGCGAGAACGACGGCTTGTTCGGGAACTAACAAGACGTCCAGGACGGCACAACCACGTCCAAGACGTTTGTACACACACCCTCAATAATCGAGGCCGAAGAGGCCGAGGAGATTGGTGTTGAGCATCTTCTGCGTGATATCCGCGATGTCGCCGTCGGCACTCTCTCTACTCGCATAACCTCACAACTACAGTCACTGCAAGGCTTACATCTGCGGTTACGAGACATTGGCCAGTACCTTCAAAAGGTGCTCGACGAAGACCTACCCGTCAACCACGCCATTCTCGGAAACCTCCAGGACGTCTTCAACCTCCTCCCCAATCTCTCGACGCCCAAGGCCGCACCAGTCGGTGGCGCAACCAACGGTGTGGGTGCCTCGGCGGGCCAGGCAGGCGCTGTCGACAATGGAGAGCTTGCGCGGGCAATGAGCATCAAGACGAATGACCAGCTGATGGCCATTTACCTCTCGAGTCTGATCCGCGCCATCACCGCTTTCCACGACCTGATTGAGAACAAGATTCAGAACAAGCAGCAAGCAGAGGACAAGGAGGCGAAGAAGGAGGAAGAGGCCAAAGAGGGCGACAAGGACAAGAAGGACGACAAGGCCACTGGAGAGGGCAAGGAGGGGGAAAAGAGCAAAGAAAAGGCCAAGGAGGAGGCCAAGAAGAAGGGGTGAAGGAAGGCAGGCAGGCGAGAAGACATGGGGGATAGAGCATACGACCAGGGACGCACTTTTCTGGCAAACACTGTGTACTATACCACACTCGACGAGGGCTTGGGATGAGACATGGCCGAAATCGGGTTGCATGAGCGTGGGATTCGTGTGACAAGGGCATGATAGATACGAAATACCAAGAACATGGGACAGTCAAGTTGGCCATGTTTGTCCAAGCCACCAATCTCCATGCACACTGACTTGTAAATGCAGACAGATGGATAGCGGCCGTGTATGACGGCGCGAAAGGAAGGATTGGAAGGAAAGGATTAGATTATTTGATGAAGAAGCCATGCTGCGGCGGCTAGGTATTCTACGCAGCAGCGAGTCTTGTACTTTAGTCCCCCCATCCTGCAGCCCAGCCAGCAGCTTCCTCGATGCCTACCTTTTTCTCTTCCACCAACCCGCCAAAAAGGCCAGTGCACTTGTCGGCGAGAAGGCATGCTAGGAGGTGTTTGCAGATGGGTGGCATGCCGTCGCCCAAGCTTATACCACCAAAGATCCAGGCAGTGTCCTTGGCCTCCTCCACCGACCTACTTGTTCTGCTTATTTCGTCTGGAGGGTTGTATAGCGGGACTGAGGCCTCGTTGTTGTTGTTGTTGGTAGCAGGGAAGGCAGCGAATGCAAAGGCAGGGCAGGAGCAATTCCAGGCTTGCAGACGGACCTCGTAGCAAGTCGTCGTGTCGTACGAGGTACCAAAGCGGGAGGCGCGTTGCTGGGCTGACTGAACATAGTATACAATGCAAGTGGTGTCTTGTGCTGCTGCCGGCATGCCTGCCTGTGCGGTGACATGTAACGGGCGCTCGTCGTCTGTGGACGTGTGTACTAGTGCGTGATTTGCTGCCTCGCCATGCTGGTGGGAGGGCTCGCTATTTGTTGGCTTGTCACGAGTTTCTGCATCTCGCATAGACGTGTCACGGCTGGGCGTTTGTGCTTCCCCAGTACCTTGCATGTGCACGTCTCCCGCCTCTCGCCGGGGCGTCTCGGGTGCGTGTGCGTCGAGCAGCGAGTCGCGGATGCGGTGTCGAGTGACCAGGCGTCGATCGAGTAGATCCAGAGCCGGTACGAGTTCGTTTGGGAAAAGGACCTGCAAGGCGAGCAGCTGTTTCTTCACCGCATCGGATACGCTACCCAGGGGATTCTCCTCTGCTGCTGCTGCTGCTGCGGCATTGTCAGACGGCGGCGCTACTGTGGGGAGGGAATTGAGCAGTCGGGTTAGGAAGAGGCGGTGGGTATGCACTGCTGGCGAGGACATTGCAGATTGCAATGCCTATGCATGTTTTGTGATGCTCTGCCAGCGCCGACGATGACGTAGGTGGAGCCGGTCGAGTAGGGTCGAGGGCGCTGCTGCGACTGTAGGTTCTACCGCAATCCATGCGGTTTCGATAGTTGCCTAAAAAAGTAAGGCTCGAGCTAGCAGGCCGTCCCCCCACGTGAATGCATCGCGAATCGATCGATGTGCAACTCCAAGCGGCATCGTCACGCGATTGATTGATAGTCATGTCGGCATTACTTTGATCTCATGATGTCCATGCTATGGGACGAGGGGTGTGTGTGTGTGTGAGTATGTGTGTGTGTGGGGTGAGATCAGAGTCGGCCGACGTTCTTCAGACTGCTTGTCCTCCGGCACTCAGCAGCAGGTCAAGGATAGCTTGCGTCATGACCCGGGCAGTTCTGCCGTGCCAACTCTACATTGCTACTGACATGTAATCTGGGCGCAATCATTCTTCGGACGCGGAGTGCTGACAGACGTGCTTATGGCAAGGCGAGCAGTGGGCTATGCAAGGGCGTGCCTGTCCTGTGGCTGGCGGTGACGCCATGGACCAAGTGGGAGTCAAAAGGACGACGAGAGCAGTGTCTCTCTTGTTCGCAAAGCCGGCATGAAACAAGGTGCTGCGGCGGCCAAATGCTAGGCCGGCAGGCCTACAAGCATGGGCGGATGCAGGGACTCAAGGGGTTGCATGTGGTGAATAGACAGGGCAGCAAACGACAGGGTCATCTGCTTGCATTGGCCTATCGGCTGACCAGCTTCGGGGTGGATCTGGACGCGTAGATCGCTATACCCGCGCTGCACATGGCCGGCCCCCCGTCTGGGACAGAGTCTGGCACAAAGTTTGGCGGGAAGCGATTCGATGCTCGTGTCTTGCATTGCCATTGACACAGTCGTCGACTGCGAAGCTTGCATCGCGCCACCATGGAAACACGCAAAGTGTAATCGAGTCAGGCCAACTTAGCGCCCAGGCCGCGGAAACCCTCTTCGGCATCGGTCTGGGCCGCCCAGGTCGGCTGAAGTGGTGAGGGGTACGAGGGAAGCGATGGGTCGGGCATGGTGACATGGTGAGCAAGATGACGACCTGTGGCCAGAATCGGCAATTGTCGGTGTTGTTGCTGCCAATTGATTGCGGGCGGCAGCAGCGCGCTCGCAAAGGCAATCGGTCGGGGGAGTTGGGCTGCTTGCAACGGATGTGGAGAGGCGGCTCAATGTGGCACTTCTGCCCCCCCTCCCCCACAGCACGATAACGACGATAAGACAGGAGCTGGGGTGTGTGAAACAAGATGGGCCTACTAAAGCACAAGATGGTGTCTTGCCGTAGTTGCCCCCGTGAGCGGCTTTGCGAGCTATCCAGCGGCCGTGGCAGGCATGGCGCCGTATCATGACCTGGACGTTTTTTGTCCACCTGAGCCCGGACACTTTCACATGCAAGACGGCCAGGCCATGTGGTGTCCATGACATGGGATATGGGGATATGGAGGAATACAAAGGCAATTGCGCGAGAAGGCGTGCTGCAGTCGGACAATTGGTTGCAGCCATGGCCTTGTACCCGCTGCAAGACAGGAAATTGCCCTGAAGCCTTGTGGTTGGGGGGAGGCGCTTGATAGTAGGGGCCTGTTCGGTCACTTCACGTCACAAGACCACCACCACCACCATCAACCACGGGCGGGAGGCATGGCTACGCATTTGCTGTGAGCACGTACGCGGTACCCGCCGCCGACGGATAGATGGGGGCACTGCGGTGTGTCAGATGCATGCCATGACCCCTCAGTTAGTCCGCCACTGGGGGGGTGGGCAGGCAGGTGAATTGGGCGAGAGCGACGCCGCCGATGGGCGATGCTGGGACTACTGGAGAAAGTGGAACTGTCAGGTCGGCGGTCAGACTACAACCAGCCAGCCGAGAGAATGACGGATGCGGTGACTCGAGTGCTAACTATAGTAGTGTGGGCAAAGTTGGAAGAGGTCAAATTGGGGACCTGTGTAGGTAGGCTCCCGCAGCCATTGGGCGCTGCTGTGACACGTTGGCTGCTGGCAGCATGGCCCAATGGCGGGCGGACAGAGCACGACGGGCTTCAATGCGAGTGCTGCCGGGCGCAATGGCAGTGGGAAACGTGTTGGCAGTTGTTGTAGACGACGTCTGGATTGCATTCGGATGAGGTACGGTTCACGTCTGCACTCTGCCACTCCGGCGCACCGCTGGCGCCGACACACTAGGCCGGGTTTGCGCTGGATCGAAGCGACGCATGGCGTTGGAGAGCAGAGCTATGCGCAGCCATGGAGGGCCCTGGGCGGCGCTGCTGGATGGATGGATGGATGAGGCACTGCGCAGTGACTCCATCAATGCCCGCGCGCTCGCTGACTGCTATGTGAGCCCCCCCCCCCCAGCTCTCCGCCTCACCGGTCGCATTGCAATTGGCCGTCCCCATTGGAGCGCCCTTTCGTCTGCCTTCGACTCACTTCTTGGCCGCCTGCATTCGTCAGCTTGCCGGCCGCGCGCAACAGGCGCGCTCTCTCATATTGATGATGATGATGCCCGGCCTGGGGGGAAGGGGGGGGGAGAGAGAGAGGATCAAAGGCCTGGCACGCGCCAACCGCACACCCTCTTTGTCTGGTTCGCTAGCACATGGGCGCCAGTGTGTCTCAAACCAAGAGTCACGCTGTCCTTGTTCGCATGCTGTAGCCTGCTGAAACCGCTGCGAGCTATAACTCGCCCGCCCACCCCATCTGTTTCGGGACGATTGGGGTCGCCCAGTACACCTTGTCCTATCTCCGCATGGCCCAACTCTTGTTGACTGCTTGCTAATTGACTGTTCCCACGCCTGCATATCTAAACCTGGTCCAACTGTTCTGTCCGCTTCCACGGTCACGTTCGCAGCCAAAAGCCACCTGACGATATAAGTGTGGCAAAGTCGCTTTACTCAACCATCGCTACCACAAACACTCCTACCACCCACACACACACACCCACACCCACACCCGCTCCCACTCTTCGCAACACCAAACCCTCCACTTACCCTCCACTCACCATTGCTGCCCACATTCACACAATCATCGCTACCGCCAAAACGCATAGCCTCTTCCACGCCCAAACTTTCCGCCCGGCGGACGCAATGGCAAACTCGCCCTACAAGACACCCCCGAGCAATCGCCTCGCCGTCTCCTCACTCCTCTCCCCCCCGGAAATGAAGCGCTCAGAGTCGTTTGGCTCTTCAATTGCTCCCACTTTCACTGCCTCGTCATTCTCCTCGTTCAATTCGGCGCCATTGAAGCCTACCATGGACACCGCCATGCTGCAAGCACAGGCACCAACACACCGCATCGCCTACGCGTCCCCACCAATCTCGCCCTACGACACACAGTCACAAAAGGAGAACATGGAGAGCGCAGACGACAATTGCACGCGCGACCCCCAGCTGTTCGCCTTCCGCGACGCTGCTGCCCCCATTGCCCATGTGCCCTTGTTCCCTCAGGAGTCGGCCGACTCAGCCTCGCAGGATGCCATCACCGTGCACATGAACTCGCAAGACTACGCCCGCCTGCAGAGCAAGCCGACCCGCGCAGACTACGAGCTGGCCGTCTCCTTCCGCTCCAATGTCTTCGCCTTGGCCGTCAAGAATCCACGGGCCTGGTGGGCTCAGGAGCGCAAGTTGGACAACTACTACGGCAAACCCACCGGCGTCCAGAAGCGATCGGCCCTGAAGAAGCTCGCTCCTGCACCATCCTCCTCGCGCGTCCGCCAACCCAAGGTCGCTGTTCCACGGCTGCCTGCTCGCGCTCCTCGCGCTGCTCCTCCCAAGCCTAAGCGTACGCCTCCCACGCCCATCCATGACTCATTCGAAACCACGCCCAAGTCCGCCTCTCCGAAGCCTGCCCGGCCAGCCACCAATCGTGACGACTCCGACTACAACGCACTGCCGGATTATTCGCCACCTCTGGACACGCTGCCCAAGGGCAACGCCAAAATCCTCAAGGCTGAATGGAAGGGCCAGGCCCTCTCGCTCGCCGACGACCCGGATCGCGACTTGTTGCACGAGGCTGAGCTGAATCTTGCGGGTACGCTCCGCCTCAACTGCGCCACTTACCTCGCCAGCAAACGCCGCATCTTCCAGGCACGCATCGAGGCTTTGCGGATTGGCAAGGAGTTCCGCAAGACAGATGCCCAGCAGGCCTGCAAGATCGACGTCAACAAGGCCAGCAAGCTTTGGCAATCCTACGATCGCGTCGGCTGGTTCAACCCCGACTACTTCCGTCAGTATCTATGAGTGTAGTGGTCGAGCTTTCTCAGGCTCGCACACCGCGCAGCACACGGCAATTTTCTTTTCTTTTCTTTTCCCTCTTCAACTTTGCATTTGATTCTCTTTGGTTACGATGCATCAATTTGCGCATGGCATCTAACGGGCCCAAGGAAGGGCCCTCTTTCTTTGGATAAGATTGATATGAGCACATGAGGCTACATGGTCGTCCTCTACATGAATGACGAACGGCGTTTCTTTATCGATAGCTTATTGTTGTAGGCATGGGTAGGAGTTTGGGGAACCTGGATCCGGTTTTCTTCACGGCGTTTTGATTTTACCATTTTCTGTTGTCTAACGGCATGCGATACCCCCAGCCCACACGAATGGACACCTACAGCTCCTACAAGAAAGGACGTTGTCGCCGCAATTGCAGGCTTTTTTCTTTTCTTTTCTCATCATTCATTCCCGTCGTTATTTGGTAGTAATAGACCAGAATACTCAACACCTTCACATATTCGAGACATGCGTATGGGTTGTAATGATTACGATCGCTCTCGCTTGCACTGTTCCTAGGTAGAGGGTGCCAAGTGGAAGGGCCATCAAGGGGTAACATGAAAGCACAGATCGCTCGCGCACATGCAGAGCTGTTGACCACATTAGGAGTGAGTGAGTGAGTGAGCTGTGTGTCCAAACGTGAGGCTCCAGAGCAGACGGTCGTGGTGGCGGTTGTCCGCGCAATCATGTCCGTGGAGGCAGGATCAAGGGTTCTCGGCCACAAGCGGGGATGGGTAAGCTCCGCCGCCGTGCAGGCCTGCAGCCGTGGCGCGGCCGTTCTGTCACTAATTTGGGAAGACGGCTTGGGGCAACCTCAAACCGCGCCTTCTCACCACCTCTCACGACTGACGACTGCATATCCCGCCCACCAAACGACGCCGCGGAATCGCGCGGAAATACCACAATGTCGCCCACACAGCAAGGCGACGCTGCCGACTCCATCACCAGCCAGGATCCAGGCCGCGATGAGCCGAAGAAAGCCAAGAGCAGGAGGCCGCCGAGTGAGCCAAACCTGGACATGACGCCAACTGCGCGCAAATGACGGCGATGCTGATGGCCTACAGATACTGCCTTTAGACAGCAACGCTTGAAGGCATGGCAGTACGTCGGGAAGACTTGCGGGACGGAAGCACCGACTAACAGCCTAATAGACCCATCTTAACCCCGAAGACGGTTCTGCCACTATTCTTCATCGTCGGAGTCATATTCGCACCCATCGGTGGCCTGCTCCTCTATGCTAGCGCCCAGGTAAGCATGCCCAACCAAGGTTGTTATTGTGTCTGCCTGCACCCGACTAACTTGTTCCCCCTCCTCCAGGTCCAGGAGATCTCCATCGACTACACCAACTGCAACACGACGGCGCCTCAGGCGAGATTGAACTATGACCCGAGTCAAGGAAACGACCTCGAGCCTATTCCTGCGGACAGAGTGTCGGCCAAGTTCAGCCAGAGCATGAAGACGGCGCCCCAGTGGGGCTGGGCCAGGGAACAATACAACTTCTCCTCTGGCGTTACCCAGGATACCAACGTCTGCATCCTCAGCATCGACATCCCCAACGACATCAAGCCGCCGATTCTCTTCTACTACCGTCTCACAAACTTTTACCAAAACCATCGCCGATACGTCAAGTCTGTCGATATCCAGCAGCTAAAGGGCAACGTCCGAACCGCCGCCGACCTCAGCTCTGGCGATTGCAATCCCCTAGATGTGGCTCCGAACGGAAAGCCCTACTACCCATGTGGCCTCATCGCCAATTCCATGTTCAACGACACCTTTGGTAACCTGACCCTGGACAACGCAGTCCAGGATGCAAACGGGAACGAGATCAACTTCTACAACATGACAGTCGAGGGTACCTCGTGGGCTCACGAGGGCGATCTTTACGGCAAGACGAAATACAAGCCTGACGACGTTGTGCCTCCACCCAACTGGCAGGAACAGTACCCCAATGGAACCTATGGCGATTCGCTGCCTAACCTGCACACTTGGGAACAATTCCAGGTCTGGATGAGGACCGCAGGATTGCCCACCTTTAGCAAACTGTACCAGCGCAATGACAACGACGTCTTGAGGCAGGGCACCTACCGACTGAAGATCTATGACCGTACGATGCCTCCGACTATACTTTGTTCAACAACTAAGCTGACATGTTCTAGGCTACCCCGTCGAGAAGTACAAGGGCACCAAGTCCATTCTCATCTCGACCCGCACCGTCATGGGTGGCAAGAACCCGTTCCTCGGCATTGCCTACCTTGTCGTTGGCGGGCTCTGCATTCTGCTAGGTGCTGTGTTCCTCGCCGCGCATCTCATCAAGCCTAGGTCAGTCCATTTGACTCACAAGCCCACCACAACTGCTGACATGGCGACAGGAAACTCGGTGATCACACCTACCTCACCTGGAATAACGATCAGCCCAGTACGGCTACCACTACTGGTCGAGCCGGTGGCGCATAAACGTGGCCATTGTCTAGACCGTCTTGCTTACCTCATCAGCTCCTTTTCTGTCGCTTTTTTTCTTCTTGGGGTGTAGTCTGGATTCACGGTACTGTATGTATATGACAAGTCTTAGGAGGTCCGGAGTTTAGGTGTTTGAGTGCGAGACTAGAATAGTCTCTTCTCTCTTGGTATTATGCAAATTCATCACGTTCAACGCCCCACCTTGTTGACCTAGACTTGCATTGACGACCGGGATGAAGTACTGACCAGCAGATGCTGAAGACACATTTCATACGATGACCGGATGCATACAACATAGGACCAAGTCGGAAATGTTGGATTGCTCATTGAACAAGTCCAGATGGGAAGATCTGAAACCTAGGAATCCAGACCCGACTTCATGGCAGAGGATATAAGTCTGCTTCTCTAGCCTGAAGTTGTGCAAAGCAGGAACAGTATCAAAAACATTCATTCTGATAGCAACACAGATTGATACTTGCATTCCACACCACACGCCCACACACAAACTCGCATCCATGCGCTCAATACTCCTCCTTGCCTCCTCGCTTGCTCTCCTAGCCGCGGCAAGCGAGCCCAAGCCGTTTGATTGCGGCACGAATACCGAGCATGCTTCTGAAGATTTTCTAAAGACGATCCAGGCCCTCCATGACAAGAACAAGTCTGGGTCGCCGGCAGCCCGTGCAGCACTTGCAGCCCGCGATGCCGCAGCCACAGGCCCGATCAATGTCGACGCAGTCTTTCACATTGTAGCCACATCAGGCGCCAAATCGAAAATCACAAACGACATGCCGTCCTCGCAGCTCAGCGCGCTAAACGCCGCCTTCCAACCCTACAGCATCCACTTCAACCTCGTCAACGTAACCTGGACCACAAACGATGCCTGGGCGACTGGCGCCAACGCAGCCGACGACCTAGCCATGAAGCAGAGCCTCCGGCAGGGCAGCTACGACACGCTGAACCTGTACTTCCAAACCGACCTCAGCGGCGGCGTCCTCGGCCGCTGCACCCTCCCCTCGGCCATTGCAAACGGCAAGACGGACGCGACCGTCTACGCAAACGACGGCTGCAACATCAACGCCCACACCATGCCCGCCGGCTCGCTGGCCGGCTACAACAGCGGCATGACGGCCGTGCACGAGACGGGCCATTGGATGGGCCTGCTGCACACGTTTGAGGGCTACAGCTGCGACGGCCCCGGCGACTACATTGACGATACGCCGCAGGAGAGCACGGCGACGGATGGCTGCCCTGTTAGTCCCAAGAAGGTTAGCTGTCCCGGCAATGGCGAGGCCGGCGATCCGATTCATAACTATATGGATTACAGTGTTGATAGTTGCTATGAGGGCTTTACGGCCGATCAGGTGACGAGGATGAGGAGTATGTGGGGGATGTACAGGCAGGGAAATTAGTAGTAGTAGTAGATGGTGAGAGTGAGAGAAGAAGAAGAAAAAAAGTCGAATCTTTTTTATCTGTGTGTTATTCATCTTTATTTGTTTTCAAACGCTCACTTCTAGTACCTTTTTGTTTTGTTTTGCTTCTCTTCGTTCAAATCTTTGATAATTCAAATCTCGCGAGTTTGTAACTATATGTTTTGCTCTCTCTCTCTCTCTCTCTTTCACACTCTATTTTCCTTTTTCTTTTACTAAATTGCACCTTTCTTTTTACTGTACTTCCATCATTCTACATAGTTGGTCTCTTATTGGTTGGTTCTACACACACAAAATAAAACAAGAATAAAATGTAAATACACCTTGTCGAATTTTGGATTAAATAACAAGACTTGGTCTACTCTGATTAATCTTCTTTGAATCGAGGCAATGTAAAACATGCACGTCGCACAAAGTGCTGATGAATGAATGTTACACCCGTTGGCATTCCAGGGCCGACTCTGTCCGCCCCTTCCCCCACCATCACCATAGCCATTGGTCTCGTGTAAATTTACCATCACTTTAGTATCACACTAAAATATAAACCGCCTCGGTCATCCTCAGCACAAACACGTTTGTAACCTTGTACGACCACAAAGACCACCTGCACGTGGAGGGTCTAGATCTTTGTCTCAGCGGACGGGACTGGACTAGATTCGGTAGGTCTAGATGTTTGGATCATACGAGACTTGAGTCTAGGCCGAGATGTAGGTCTTGGAAGAACCGAACGCATGGGTTTGAAGGTGGGGGTTGGGTTGGCAAAAAAGGGAGAGGAGAGAGAGAGTGTGTGTGAGTGAGTGAGTGAAGGGTGCTCGGCGAGGTAAGATAAAAGGGATTTTTATTCCGCAAGCGGCAAGAACCAAAAGGACAATCCCAGCAACGACCAACACTAACTACATTGGCATGAACGTTCTTGGGGGGGGGCACATGTAACGAAAGAAAGACCAAATGGGAAAAAAAGGAGAGAACACAAGTGCAGGAAGTCGCAAACGAACACGTGATAATTCGTGTTTGTTTTGCCCCCTCTGTCCAAAAAGAAAGCTATGCTAAGTTATCTTGATGTCTAATATAATCATGCTCCACTTTCTTCTGTCTGGGGTCTTGTTATCCCAAAGCCACAAAACACCTACAAAGAGCTCACAAACCCCCACTCCATAATACTGTCGAGGGTCTGTACTACACTATACAACTCAACGACAGTTATACAGCAAAAAAAAATGCCTC
>Ga0265798_10008151_pt1 | contig 13420 bp, 11 predicted proteins | sample P3T30metagenome_FD_192430 | JGI IMG/M metagenome (GOLD analysis project Ga0265798, IMG submission 192430) | Plant litter microbial communities from East Loma Ridge, Irvine, California - P3 T30 | ecosystem: Environmental > Terrestrial > Plant litter > Unclassified | place: USA: California...
GAACTGCGACGTATCACACAGCGAGCGCACCTGCAATTGAGTCGGGCAGGAGAGCTTTTTCAAGAGTCAGGAACCACTCCCGATTGTGTGGGCGGCTGGGCCTCAAACGGTGGCTTGGAAACTAGTGGCAGGGCTGAAGGCCAAACCTCGGCACCAATTGAGCGGCACCAGAGACAGACCGCATACGCTCTGCAGCATGACATCTGCAGACAGCTGTTCACCGCTTCTAGCGCCTGCAGTGTGATTTTAGCGATTGCGAGTATCCGATGCGCTTCGAGAAACGCATCTCAGCGGCACTGTAAAAGGCAGCCCTCAGATACGGCGGCGGTTACCTGGACTACGATTATGCCAGGGGTGAAAATTAATAAAAACCAACGCTTCAAGTTGCAGACCCTCGTCTAAAGCGTCACAGCGGGCGCCAGTGCTTCGCCGCACGACCGTTGCCCGTTCAAACTTACCTCATTGATGCTCCTTCGGGCCTGATGAGGCTTGCAAATCGCCCATCTGGCTTCAGGTCGGGGTGCTAGCCTTGCTCTTTGCCGTTTAATGCCAACGCACCGTGCAGCGCCTGCCCAGCTCGCCCTCCTCATAGTTACTTGCAAACGAGAAAGTCATAGACCCGAAAGGATGCAGGGACCTGAAGACGCGTCGCAGCTATTATAAGCTGTAGCTACTTCGTCGCTTCCCTAAAAGATCTGCTGTCTCCATTCTTCGTTCATACAATCCCCATCCAAGTCTCCAAAAATGTGGTCGACGCTAGTACTACCACTGCTTGCCTTTTCATTGCGCACGGTATCAGCCCTTCCTCAGGGTCGTCGATGCAATTGTGAAGAGCACCCGGTATGCATCATTGGTGCAGGCCCTGCCGGTCTGGCTGCTGCCGGTCGTTTAGAAGAGAAGGGTGTCAAGGCAGTCATGTTCGACCGTCAAGCGGAGGTTGGTGGTAAATGCCAGGCTTGGTACGACGACCAGTAAGTGTTACACAGCATCCGCCTTCCCATGCGCACTAGACGCGGCTGACCACCCTTCCAGAGGACTCGGCGCCGCCTTCTTCTCGAATGCGACATACACAGACACCATCAGCATCCTCAACCAGACGAATGTCTCCATCGAACCCTTCGCGCTTGCTGGTGCGCGCGAAATGTACCGCTACAACTATACCACCGGCGACATTTCCATGAACCCCACCCTAACCCCGCAGTTTACTGCGCAGGTATCCGCAGAAATCCCGAGGTACATTCAGCTGTGGAATCAGCGCTTCCGACCGATTAGTGTTGTGAACTACAAGGTACGACACCCGTTGCAATGCGCCGTTACACAAAGCGCGGTAGGCTAATGCAGGAACAGAATGGTGTACCAGACGAATTCACCGTGTCGGGCGCAGAATGGTTCCGCCAGAATAACTTCACAGCGCTTCCTATTCTCCTTGTCAACCCCGTTGCGCTTTATGGTTATGGCGACATCAACATTGTTCCAGCAGTACGTCATTCTCAGAAAATCTTGCAGGGATTGCGCATGCAGGACGCTAACGTGTGATTAGCTGTACATCCTGCAGTACTTCGCCCCGGATATCCTCACGGCCTTTGTCGGCCTACACAGTGTATACTACATGGATTTCCACAAGATGTTCGTCGAGTACGCCAAGAACCAGCTGTGTAAGACGCCCATTCACACCTCGTCCGAGGTCCGTTGCGTTGATCGGTCTGGCGACCACCCTATCTTGACATACACCACTCCTGCACCCAATGGCAGCTATGTCACATGGGAGAAGCAGGAATGCTCCTCTGTCATCTTCGCCTTCCCACCAAACATGGACAACTTGGAGCGTATTGGCGTAGATTTGACTGAGCAGGAGCATGATACTTTCGCTAACATCACGACCCACCAATACTACTCTTCCGCGGTAGAGTTGGAGCTTCCCTTCGGAGTCTCCTATATCGCTGAAAGCGCCAACGATACGGTTCCACCGCCAAACGACGGCGAGCCAGTAGCTGTTCTTCACCTGAGTCGCGAATCCAATGTCTCCGTTGCCTGGTCCTGGGGTCCTTATGAGTTCCAAACCGAGGATGCTGCACGGAACCTGCTCGTTGAGAGCTTGTCTGAGCTCAACAAGGATCCGCGCAATGCCACAGAGCCATCCCAGCCCTTTTGCGAGGACGACGTCAAAGCTTTCAAGAAGTGGGATTACTTCCCGCATTTCGAAGGCAACGCGCTTTCTAGCGGCGCATACAGTAAGCTTAACAAGCTTCAAGGCCAGAAGAAGACGTACTACGCCAGTGGACTCAGCGGCATGGAAATTGTCGAATGGGCCATTCGTGGTGGACGTGACGTTGCCGACACGTACTTCTAGGCTGAACTTGATCACGAATTTCTTTATGTTGTTCATTAGATCACGATCATCAGGCTCAGTCTTTGGATGATTACTGAGCTGAGGAGAAACTTGTGCATATTGCGACATGCACGTGTACATTTGGAGGATGCCTTTTTTTTTCTTTTATATTGTTATGATATCACGGCAGAGGTTTTGTTTTCGCGCGCTTTAGACGATGATACCTACTACACGCCTTCGATGAGCGTCATGATCACGGTTCCCGGAGGGTTTGCGACCTTGGAAATGGTTGCGTGGTGGAGGAACTTTACGATTATGACCTGTTGTTTGCCCTCTGGGGCTTTTTAATGGTAATGAGATTAGATATGTAGATATGTAGATACGTAGATATTCGAATTTGCACTAAAGTGCATTTTTCTCACCTCCTTTCTTTGGCACTGTAATGACAAAGTACTTACGCCTGACCCCCCTGGGCGCAGGGCTCCTGGTCTTTCGAGCTAGGTTGAGTCCTGGTCGTCTTGGTTTACGGCGGGTTCGATGCTTCGGGAGCTCACGATTAGGAACTGATTATAAGAGATTGTGTTGTCCGGCTCATATCATATTCATGCTATTGTTCCCTCCTAACCTTGCGTAACTTGTTTCTGAGAGAGGACAAGAGATTGTTTGGTTGTGTCTCTCGCAGTTCATGTTTTCAGTGAGATGTCGATGACACAGTAAGATCGATGTTGCGTACACTTTATACATAACATCTAGATTACTATAACCCTATCAACTATCAGTTGAGGGCATGTGGCTGAATGGTAATGCATCCACATCATACGATAAACCCAGAAGGTCGTTAGCTGCAGCTATCGGGTTATGGGAGTCGGGGGTCTGACTCGAGACGCGACGTCGCCTCATTGGCGTGGGAGATTGTACGTTCGACTCGTACCATGTCCATGATATTGTTTCTTTTTGGGAGATGTGAGAGAAACCCTTGGGAAGTTGGGGTAGGTCCCAACATCTTTTTGCACAGTAAGTTTTGGCTGTGTATAACATATGCGAGGCAGTACATCCGAATAAGACAATCGCATTGTGAGAGTCAAAATGATATTGCTGGTCCGAGTTGATCCGTAACTCTCATGCTGAACTATCTTTCGAGATGTATGTTGCCTATCTCGCACACTGACATGCTATTATGCATTCATCTAAATCGCCGAATCACTAGCGATAACTACGCAAAGACATATAGCCTAATGAAAGAGCGCTCACCTTTGCCCACAAGCTCTATACCGTATCAGCATAATGGACTATGAGAGATTGATGCTTGGATCGTTGTATGTCAAGCTATCTATTTCTTTCTGTATAGATGAGCAATAGATGTAACAGGAACTTAGGTGGTACCGTACAGTTCATCATCTTTCCATTGCATAAGAAATCTTTCCGTTCTCGATGCATCTCACCTATCTTCTAATTTAACATACTACTGCATACATCGTCTGTATAGTCAAGATTCTGACAACCAGTACCAAAGGATGTGTGAGCTAATGGCCAAGGCACTCACATAATGACCTACGGGGTCCGTGGAGAATTTCTACTTGTCTTGGTCAGCTACCGTTTCCGTGAGGCGAAGCAGACTGTGAGAGATCGACGTTCGAATCGTCGCACGTCCGGATTTCTCTTCTTCTTTGTCGGCGAGGCTGCTATGTACGAGTGTGAGCAAGATAAAAATATTCATGTAATGTTATCTAGTAAGAAGAACAGACGAAGAGTGAGAAGATAGAGAAGGAGTAATATAAAACCAGTGTTCACGACGTGGAGAGCCTCATCGCTCACACATGAATCACCAAGATGAACTGGCTCGAAAGTCAAGCTTTTGAGGATAAGCAACGGCAGCCCAGTACAAGCCTGCACCTGAAAGTGGGACCAGAAGCTTCGAACAAGCGCCAGACCGCGCTAGCGCACAACTGGACGTGAATTCCACGGAACTCTTCGGTTCGCGACCCGAGCTAGAGCCTGGCCCTATCAAAGATCGCTCGCTTCGCGGTAACCCCAATAACGATCAAGTCAGTGACTTTGGGACATGATGTCTTGCATACGCCACATTCTCGGTCGTCTCCAAGGCAAGGGAGATGTGTCATAGCGTGTGTCCAAAATGCGAGCAAGCGACCGTGAAGATATTGATCAGATACTACAAAGCTGGTAGGCTAGTGTAGTGACAGGAACCGGTCCCGCGGCCTGGCCTTTGAGCTGAACCTACAAGATGCCTCTCGTGGTCTCGACTGTGACTGTAGACATGTAGCGTACGATGGCATTTGCTTCTCTTTCAGACCCTTGTCAGACAAGCTTTGTGATACGCCCGCTTCGACTTCCTGAGTGTTGCTTTTCCCCCGCAAGTCCTAGTTCATGCAGGACGTTGACCCATGCAAGACATCAGCGGCCACATCGATACAATCGCCATTTCTTATCTCGCTATAGCAGATAGTCCAGACCTTATGCTGTATTGGAATCTGACGACCTTTTTTACATCTCGTGTGCAGTGGCTGCCACACTAACACTCAGCTGAAGACGCGCTCACGAACTAGACCACGATGTTCGTAGATGCAACTTCAGTCCGACATGATAAATAGCTCTAGTATCTGCTTCGAGATTGTTTCCTGCTGTATACTCCTCTCTCTTACACACTTACTTCCAACTACTCTTAAGCATCGCTGCAAACTTCCTTCGAGATGGAAACTATCTGCGAGTTGTCCGGCAATTCCGATATGTACGGTCTTGGAATTCGAATCGGATCTTACCTTCAATGGCTATCTTTGCTTATAGCCGCCCATTACGTCCCGAGCGAACTACCGGGTCTGCGGACGTCAAATGCCTTCTTCACATCAGCAACTTTCATCGGTCTTGTCGTTGAGACTGCTCTCCAGGACATCGAAATTACCGAGATATACATCACTATGTTATTGGTGTTTGGCTCTCAATACATTTGGCTGACCGCAATGCTCTGGCGCGTGTTTACCCCTTCCGAACCCGAATCATCGAAATCAAGCTTGATGCACTGGTTTTCCTTCGGGCTCGTCCAAGTTGCCCAGATCGGCTTCCAATTGTGGTTCTGGATATTCAAAGTTGCAAAATTTGCAAGAAGAGAAAATACATGCCAGCGATTCGGGTTCGGCTTTTACAAATTCGGATTGACCAGTGATGGCTTCCGCATCTTCAACATCCTCCTGAAGGCGGCTTTGCTAGTCCTGACAGTTGTCTTGTTCGCTTTGTATGCCCGACACCTTTCGAAAGCTAAATCGAAGAAGGAAGAAAACCGAGAGTATGACTCCCCCAACGTCCTCTGGGATTGTGCTAACTGGCTGCACAGTCATACCCCAAAGCAGTGGAAGAAGGATTTCTTTATGGCGTTTCAAATCGCATCAATCACCATTGTGATTCTTGCAATTGAGTTGACTATATCGTGGAACAGAATTCAGGACGTGGACTGTGCTAAAACCATCGGCCAGTTTATTCCACTAGCGATTAGCGTCGCTGGCGTTATACAGCTTCTTCTACAGTTTCTTCCTGCGGAATACAGAGCAAACAGGTGTCTCGAAGTAGATCGGGCATTGCAACAGGGAGCAAACATCTATGCTAAGCTTGTTACAAGTATAGTTCGCAGACCAACACAGGACGACGATGAGGTGCAGAGTACGGCCGAACAAGCGAGTGAGAAAGGACCACAGGTTACTATCATATCCTCGACTGAAGACGTGTAACAGTTTTCATCGTAAGGAGGGATATCAGATAGTTTAGAAGTAGAATTACCATCGCAAGAAGTGGTGTTATCATAGTGTGCCCGTCTGGTGTCATTGTCTTGGAAGGTCTCTGTCGGGAAAGTCTGCGCATTATATGCCACACGTCCTTCATGTCATTGATGAGATATAGCAGGCTTGCAGTGTACCGTGGGTAGATTGAGACACGATCAGAGGTAAGTGAGACAAGAAAATGTTGAGACATTGACAGGTAATAAACAGTATGACTCCATATAGAAAAGACAGCTACAGGAACCGAGTATCTTACTGAGCTTGTTACATGGGTGATATATAGCAGAAAGAGGCTTGCCAGTGTAACACCTGTTCATGTGGAAGTTTTAGCAAGGATCGTACACTTTGGGACTCGGTCTTGCCAAACGTAGCGTTCTCAAAATCTAGTCATTGTTGAATGAACGTTAAAAACGGTCTAGAACATGTCTTGTCTTCCGGGGAGATGTTTCTATTTTCGGAGCTTGTTGACGTCGGTTCACTCAACACAGTCCTGTTGTGGGTCAGTGGAAGGGATCCGGCGTGGGTCTAGGTTCAGCTCAACACGAGCAGGACGCGTGTTGCTTACGCCTCCTCACGGACCTGGGAGAACGTTACTTAAGTACAGCGTTTCAGCCATCACTTCGTCACGTTCATTCCTGGCTACCAACTCCGTTATTTACTGCGTCGACTGATTAAATATTAAGCTATTTACAACTATCTACCAACACCAACACCAAACTCGCTCGCTCGAACGACAAACCAGCAAACCAGGATGCAGAAGCATTACAGCCAGAGCCATCACATGTAGATCCATCAATCCGCCCGTTCAGTGTTTCCTCCCCTCATCAAATCCAAAAAAAGTCAAAAAGGTATATTGCGAATCGTTGCCCAGAAGAATAACAGCATCGCGTCGTAAAGAAACGTTATAGTGAAGACGAGCAACAGGCTACTGCAAGATGCATGCCTTCAGGTGAACTCATGACACCTTGGTGCAGCCTGATGCTACGAACGTAGAAAGCAGGAGTAGACAAGAGTATGTCTACAAAGCGAGCATACCAAGAACGAGAGCAGCACCAAGACCGGCGCCGACAGAGAGCCTGGAAGCCGCGCCTTCGAAGGGAGGAGGCGGGGTGGAAGAAGCAGTGTCACTGGGACTCAGTGTTACACTGATGCTAGCACCTCCAGTAGCGCTCATGGTAGGCTTGACCATGGTGCTGTTCATTCCAGTTGGGTATGGCGTAATTTTGGCGCTAGAGCTCTCTACAACACTGCTGCTCTTCACGACGTACGCGCTAGAAGATGGCGTAGGAGTAGGAGTCGGTGTTGGCGTAACTTGAACGGCAGCAGGGTAGATTTTAGGCAAGAGGCTCTGAACGTCCGTTGGGAGCGCTTGGTACCAAGTTGGTGTGTTGCCAGCGGAGAGAGACGATGCCATCTCAGCCGCGAATGCAGAGGACGATGCGAGCGCGTATGCTACGCTATCCGATGGGATCGCCTGAGCGAGGACCATGAGAACGGATTGCTGAACGTCGGGCCTGCGTTACCAGCATGTTAGCAAGGATCTAGAGGTGATTATCGCGGGTAAGCCGCGTCGTAGTCGCGTTGCGGATGAGATCAGGCAGATGGGGATGTGGATTGTGGAGATGTCTTACGCAACAGCATCCTGAGCCCTCGCGCCCATAGCAAGCGCACCCAACGCCATCATCATAGTGTTTGCCTTCATCTTGACTGTTGTTTCGTGTTGAATATCGTAATTACAATGAGTGTGATAGTCCCGCGTGTGACGTGTGGCTTAGAACAACGGACCGACGTTTATTAAAGAATGTGGAGAAAGCTGACGATGACGGGCAGCAACAGCAAACGCAGGGTCGCAAAAAAGTAATGAGCGTAGAGGTTTGGAGAGCGATGCGGCGAGAAGAGATGAGAAGGGAGGATCCCCGGCAGTATTTGAAACTGGGGCCCGACTCAGGAACTCACGATGGTTTGCTCGCCTCAGGCCCTTTGAGGGGGGCATGGCGGCTAACGGAAGGTGGAAAAATAAGATTACAACACCAATCTTGTGACAAGGCTGCGGGCGAACAAATAGCCATTGGAATTGGAATTGGCGCGCAAGCGAAAGTGATTCGTCGATCGGGTTCGCTCCTTTATGCTGTGATGTTTCTGGTTGGATGGGCGTTTAGATGCGCGACGTTTGATTGTTCGTTCTTCTGCCGGTTTGTCACCCACTCCACAACTTCAAACACTCAACATCGTCGGCCATCGTGATGCGCGATATTCTCACCGCAATGCGATGGCGGATGGCGGCGCTCAGAGCCATGGGCCTCATCTCCTTGAAGCGCGGAGAAGCTCCTTTAGCAGGCCAATGAGGAATGTGAGCCATGTCGCTAGCGGCAGGGTCAAATTTCCACTTTTTAAACAAGACAGGGGGTTCTGCGAGCCGTCTCCAGGGCAGCCCACATGGCCTCAACCCGAGTGATGCAGGGACGGATGAGCTGCATATGTTATACTTTGCAGCCTCGTTTTGTCGCTTGAGTAGCTTGAGCTGCGTCATAAGTGCGCTCGCGATGCTACAGCGCGTGAGTGCCTTCTATCGTACTGTGCCCCCAGATCCAGTGGGTAGAGATGATGCTCCACAAAGTCAATAGCTCCCTCGCGATATTCCATGGTAGATGATTGGCGAACTGAAAACCGACAAGCGACACTGCACATCGCAATTACCCCGGCAACTCGGCAGTGTTGCCCAGATGGAAGAACACCAAGCGCCTTCTACTCTTCCTCCATCAAGACATCGCGAACTTGGCCATCGCATTGATCAGCATGCGAAATCTCGTTTATAACGGCATGTGTTCTTTTGGGTGATTACACCGTCGAAATAACGGCAAATGGCCAGGAAGAAGACGAGAAGACATGTTGTCGGCGGTGTGGGTGATAAAGGAGCGGGCCTCGCTATCTCACATTATTACGTACTACTGTTGCTTATCCAAAAACCTTCTGGCGAACCTGACATGTGCTGCGACGACAATACAGCCATTCACGAGAGAACTGCGAGACGAGAGTACAGTCCACAGCAAGCTGGTCCATTAGAGGTAACTACATCGCATCAGATGACATTGCCAAAGAGCTTGGGCGAGCGTGATTGAGATCTACAGCATCCATCTACACAGTAAGCCTCACGATTGAGGCTGACGTGATTTACAAAAGCGCCAAATGGTTCCATCTCAAATCTCCATCTCCATTGCGCGCGACACCCCCGCGACAGCGGTATGGCTCTGACCACCAACACGCTCGCCACACTCGGGACAACGCGCCACCTCCATAGGCATGCCGCACTCTCCGATCGCGAACTGCGTTGCGTTAGAACATACTTTGTGAGAGTGAAGAGCAGTAACTTACCGGATGTCCGTTGACACATTTGTACCAGTGTCCAGAGTGAGTTGCGATGCCGCCACGCCCGCTGACCATAGCCTGTTTGATAGACTCCAGCTCCTCCTTCGATACCGCCTCATAAAACTCTTTGCTCAGCATCTCTGATGCAGCAGTAATAGCCTGGCGGAAATTATCTCTACCACCGAAAGGATGCTCACAGAGCTTATCAGCCGTCGTCAAGAGAATCCTGGCGAGTTTGCGGTAGTCGATAGCTTTCGCGCGATTGTTGTCTTGACCAGACTGAGCACTACCGAAGGACTGAGCGATCTGGGCGTAGTGTAGTATAGCCTCAACTGCGAGTTTGGGCAGACTCTCACGGATACAATCACCGATAAGCTTTTCCGTGTCTTTCATAAACTGATGCGTCTTGACGAGCGGCGAACCCCCGGAAAAACTAAGGGGCAATTTACTCAGGAGATTTTTCCGGACTACGACACGCATGATCTCAAGGTTGTCTTCGAGCACCAAGCAGCGAACCTTGATCTCGAGCAGTCTACCCCCAAGAGTAATACGTTGGTCGCGATCGCGCTTGGTGGACGTTTCCGAAGAGTCAATCGTCAACTTTGCAAACTCGGCGTTCAATGAGTCGTCTCGCGATATACTATGAAGAGTCGCTTGGTGCAGCTTGTAGGTCGGCTGATGTCGAATGTCCATCCGGCGTTGGAATGCTTTGACTGCATTCAATAGCTTGATAGTGTCCCCAGAGCGGTTCCTGATCTCGTCGTTGATGGACTGCATGGTAAACTCGTGAGCCGCCTCGCCACGTAGCCTGACGATTTCAGCCGGGACAACACCCTTTTGCGATGCCTCAAGCTCTTTTCGGACATCTTCAAGCTGGCCTTGTAGTTGCTGCAGTTCCTGTTGACCGTTCACGATGAAGCGTTTAGACATCTCGTCGATGACAGCCCGATTAATGAGTCGATTATAGCGCTGCGTAACGTATTGCTTGATAGGCTCTCGACAATTTGGACATTGTGGAATCGATGCGGAAAGCTCGGCATTCTCAATCAGCCCGGTAAAGAGACCTGTGGATGCGTCGAGACTATACACATCTTTGAGGCCAACAAGTCCATCCAGTGTTTCAGTCGTGAAGAAATGCCCGCAACTGAGAACGACTATAGGCGAGTCATTCAAGTCAACGTCAGCATACGGCAACATCATGATCATGTCTGGCTGCTCTTCAGGTTTCATGCCACACTCTTGACAGTAGTCCTCAGGGCATACTTCACCGCAGATGCTCGGACATTGATGACCGCATAGAAGGAGCTTCGTACAACGTTCGTCGCAGGGCAAGCGACTACACGGAGCCGAACAGGGCATCTTGCAGTCGCCTTGGTGCTCACATGACCAAACACACGGCTCAACGCACGGCGCACAAGGCTCATGGCACCTCTGCGGGCATTTAGTGTGCTTGCAACGTACCTAGATGGAGTCAGAATACACTTTGGGGATAGATAGATGTCACTCACTTCACATGGCGCTTGACACAGACCGCAATCTGTACCATCGTGGCATAGGCGATTGCAATCGTGATTGCAAGTTCCATGCTTTCTCCCGCATGTCTTCGTGCAAGCTGCGTGCTTGACAACCGGTTGGTTGTACATATCTTTAATGTTGCACTGACCGCAAGTTCCAGGGCATGGATGGCCGCAAGACAGAGGCGCACTGCATGGAGTAGGGCACTTGAAATCTTTCCCGGAAACATCCTTCGAGCATTTTACGATCACATCGTGCCCACAGCCAGGTACGGGCTTCGAGACCTTGACGTCGCATGGTATGCTGGACATGTTTCGGGTACGGTGACAGGCGACACCATGCTTGACATGGCCGCATGGAAGTTGTACGTTATCGAGTGGGACCATACACTTTCCACAAGACTCTCCGCACGTGGCTTTCTGGCATGCGTGACCACAAGGCTGATGTCGGCGCTGGCATGGCTGCTCGCACAGGAAGACTGCATGCATCGCTTCCGAATGGCATCGGGCCCCACATTGATGACCACAATCGAGACGATCGGCGCATGCTTCTCTGCAACCCCCTTCAGGGCTTAGCCTATGGAAGTCTTCAGGTTGCTGTACTTCAGCGTCCGTATCGGGATGCCGAGGGCAGGACAGAGCCAGGGCCTTACCCACTGAGTCGGTCGCACGTAGCATGCCAATAACCCTCTGCCACATCTCGACGCTAGAGTATGTGTCTGTGTTACCGATGAGATACATGCCATGCTGAGCGCGACTCAACAAGACATTGATACGGTTTGTCGTCTTGAGAAATCCGACGTTCTGCCTCTCGTTGCTCCGAACAAGGGAGACGATGATGATCTTGGCCTCTTCACCTTGGAAGTTGTCAACCGTAGCAATTCTCAATAGCTCCGACAGCTGCTTCTTCTCCAACGGCTTGCCTTGATGACTCTCATGATCGGGTGTCGCAACGTCCGGACTGCTGTCGCTGTCCACTGCAAAACCATCCCTCTCGAGCGCTTCTTTGTCGCGATCGCTGAGACAAATCTCAAAATCGCTGCGCATAGCAGCTCGCAGTTTCTGAAGCTGGCCAGTATATGGTGTTAGTACCGCGATATCATCTGACTTGTAAACACCTTGTCGAACGACATGCCGGACTAGTGCATGCACCATCTTGACTTCCCACAAATTGGATTTGGACTTGGTGTTGTGCACATCGCTATCCTTCTCGTTCTCGAGGTTGGTATGATCAAGCCAGAAGACGTTATGGCGCAATCCGACAACGTCAGGCAGATCAATGGTAGATGCATGGTCCTTAAGTTTGTCGTATATGGTCTCGCGGATTAGCGAGGATATCTGCGGGCGCATACGACGTTGTACGTTCAGCTGAGCAACGGGCATAAGAGGCCGCCCAGGCTCACCGATTGAGAGGCGTTCGAACTGACTCCTGTCGAGCGCATGGAGCTTTCCTCGATCGCTTTCGAGCGACAAGTCGCGGAAATTGCTGACCGAAGGCCGGAGTTGCTCGTGATCACCAATCTGGATCAAGTGCTCAACATCAGGAAGTAGCGCAGAAATCATGTGGCTCTCCATGACCTCTCCCGCCTCCTCGCAGATGATAACCTTGCACTTCACCTGCTGGAGTAATGAAATACGCTTCGCCAACCCAGAGGTCGTGACACCGATGACATCTGAATCCTCTAGCAGTCGACGATTGAGCTCTTCGTGGATGTTGCTCAATTCGCGTTGCGTCTTGGTAGCATCGTTGACAATCTCAAAAAGCTCGCTAACCTTGTTGTTTTGAGCCTCAGAAACCCAATGAGCGATCAGTGCGCTCCTCTCGTGAACTGACAGGGAGAACACATTTTCAGTAGCCCTCTGCACGACTTGTCGTAGGACCTCCGGGGATAGTACTGGATGATGGTGTGTTTCACTGCCTGCAATCCATACATCAAATGGGTGACGGCCAGCCGTCTGGAAGCCTTGATCATCGACGCGACGGAACTGGTTGTAGATTCTTGGGTATTCCTCGTGGATATGGGCTTTGAGATTTTGCCACTGCGCACGCTTTGACAAGGCGTGAAGACCAGCAAAGGTCTTTCCAGCCTCCTTCTCATTCTCGTCCAGGTTCTTGTACCTCATAGCCGCCATGTACTTCTCGGATTTGGTTTTGGTCTCCTGGTCGCCAATGGTGCGAAGGTTGTGGTTGGAAAGCTTCTTCGACTTACTCATGCCTCCGACACGAATGAGCTTTTTCACGCCGATGTCTAGTAGATGTTCCAGAAACTGATCCAAGGCATGGTTCGTATAGCATACGATAAGTATGGGCCCAAGGTCCTTCTTCTTCTTCTTGATATCCAGCAGTATTCTCATGATCTGGAGACCCAAATAGCTCTTCCCTGTACCTGGAGGTCCTTGAATGAACGCAAATTCGCGGGTCAACG
>Ga0265798_10008153_pt1 | contig 13416 bp, 14 predicted proteins | sample P3T30metagenome_FD_192430 | JGI IMG/M metagenome (GOLD analysis project Ga0265798, IMG submission 192430) | Plant litter microbial communities from East Loma Ridge, Irvine, California - P3 T30 | ecosystem: Environmental > Terrestrial > Plant litter > Unclassified | place: USA: California...
AGGAAATGTCCACCTCGATTCTTGACTGTGCCAGGCCGGTGGCCATGTTCCTTGTAGAACCCATCAATGTTCCATCGGTTCTTTGGAATTTCGGTCATGGTAGACCGGCGCTCCATTAGTAGCTTCCATAGGCTGTCGGCGTTTGTTATGTCTTGTGGGAACTTGAAACCGAATCCTATGATAGCAATAGGCTCCACAGTATCGCCATTGCTGGAGGTCGCCTTGAACGGCACGTGCTCAGCGGCTGGTGTTCTCATGGCGAACTATCATTCAACCAACCGAGTTGCCTTGGAGATTGCTGTGGCAGGGAGCGACGTGACTGGGCTAGAAATCCACACCCTTTTATCACATGAATCTGTCGTTAAACTAACACTGGTAGATACAATGTGAAGAAAATTGTTGGATATTGCACAGAGTATGAGGCAGCGCACGTAAGGCTATTATTTATGTCGTGTGAGGCTGACATTTGATGGTCGGCCTGAAGGTGGGCCTGAGCGGTTGGCGCAAACGGCGACTGGAAGCGAACTAGCCCTATGCCAGGCTTCCGCAGTGGGACGGGCCATGAATTTAGGATCGTATTTAATCCGATTAATCCAAACGCCTGATATCTTTACCGTACACATCACTCAAGTCGAAGTGGTCATAACCAAGCGCCTTCCAAAAGGGCCTATCTGAACTTTCTTTCTCGTTTGCCATTGCCGTGGGAGAACATCCTTTGTGGGATCAATCTTAACAAGTAATGCTTCAAAGATGGTACATTGTAAATTCCGAAATGAATATGCGCACATCGGTGGTTCGCTGCAAACGGTTAAACTACTGTTGGAGGCGTCTGACACACAGATACGCTAATCTCTCCGTTGGACGAAAGACCGAGCCGAGCCGCCCAGCTGTCTAATTCGGGGGCCGTAAGATAATTTTTGCATGGCCAAGGCCATGGCACAACTGCAACAACCAAGCTGGGTTAGACGTCTTCTCCAAAACAGAGAGAATCCCACGAGACATGGTCGTCTAGCCATGAGGCTGAAAAGGCTTGGACAAGGTAACAGGAATTCTTAAAAAAACCAAGGTACTGACAACGTCAGCCGGGGGGGTTGGAAATGTGATTCGAAACTGCTTGTCGAGGGTAACGTCTTCTCAAGATCGAGACCGGTCCATATGAAGAGATGTACTTCGTCTGAACAGGCAACCAAGAGACGCAGGTCCTACATGTTCAAGATATGATACCGCGGAGCACTTTAACGCACACAGATAACGCATGATAGGATGTGCACTTCCTGCATGCAGTCTGCAGTTTCTGAAGGCCTGTCAGCATACTCCAGCGCTTTATGGAACTGCGGGGTAATCATATCTTCCGGTGCCTCAACGGTTGTCAGACGTATAAGTGCTCGCTTCTGCACGAACACTTCGTGGGTGTAAAGGGTGTTTGTTTCCAAGATTTGCGAACGCTAGTTGTCAGTTTACGCCTCGGCTTCAGTTGCGCATGACATGTTATCTTGCAAAGCGTAGTGAAGGTAATTGGTACTCTTTCCAACACATTGCCCAAGTCAGCAGGCTTTCAATTTTCTCACAATACCGCTAGGCTGTCCAATCGAGGGCGCTTTTCATGGCTGAGATTCGAGTAGAAGGTGTCGATACAATTGTGTCAGCCTGGGGATGAGCCAAGAATTCCCTGTTTATTTTCGGCAACACCAAGGGCGGTAGGGTCTTCTCACCTGAACAAGACAACAAAGAAGGTATTCTGCAGCATGACTTAACAACTACCGATGAAAAGGATCCTGAGGTGTGTAGTCGGTGTAATGTTCAGAGGCTCGAGGAATCGAAGCGCATGACTATTGGACATAGAGCAGTGATTCGTCAATGACACGCCCGTCTTAACGTATTAGAAAGTGCGTGTGTTCCATGTCTCGATATGATTCTAGACACCGGGCTAGGATCAATTTTGTGTCTACTGCACGTAGAGCCGAAGTGATCTCAGCTCCATATCGCGCACGATGTTGTGAAGGGGTTTCTGCGTTGGGACAAAGAGTTAGGGTTGGCTAAGCCACCACGTGTCGCTTCCGCCATCCGCGCGTCACGGCTTGCAAACGCAAGGAGAACGCAGGGTTGACAAAGCTGTAAGTGCAAGGTTAGTTGTGATGTGAAAGCCGTGTTGCATGAGTTGTCGGAAGCCTCCTCTGGCAGATTGAACTCATGCAGGGGCTTCGTAGGTGAGGTGTAAATGCGGGGCAACTCACGATTGATCTTTGCTGATGTTTGGTGAGAGGCAATTGCGGGGTAGCAACTGTCTACCTCTGCCCAGCGGCGACCTCCGACGCTTACTGACGGCATGCACCACGACACGATGTCGATTCTTGTGCAGTCCCCCATTCTGTTCTTCAGCCTCGCCCCCACCACATTTTGATATCGGCTCAAGCTCACGATGACTGTGAAAATCTCACAAGGGCTCACACCAGAGCAGCTCGCCTTCTTTAATGATAATGGTTATCTGTTAATACCAGATGCGCTGTCAAAGGATACTGTGAAGCAGCTCTTGGAAGACACCAATAAGATGCTGAGCGAGTTCTCGCTGGACGAACATCCCATGACTAAGTTTTCGACTGGTGGTGAGGACGGTGCAGATCATGTGGGGGACAGCTATTTCCTGGAATCTGGGGACAAAGTGCGATTCTTCTTCGAAGAAGGTAGGCTGTTGATTGAGAGCTCTGTTGAATGCTAACATGCTAAAACAACAACAGATGCCTTTGACGAGTCCGGCTCTCTGACAAAGCCCAAGCATAGAGCGATAAATAAGATTGGCCATTATCTTCACGAGTTGTCTCCCTCCTTTCGCAGCATCTCGCTCTCCGCCCAGAATGCTGCCATCGCCTCCTCGCTCGGCTTCCGTGACCCGCGTGTCCTACAGTCCATGGTCATCTGCAAACAACCCGAGATTGGCGGTGCGGTGCCACCACATCAAGACAGTACATTTTTGTATACAGACCCGCCTAGTGCGGTAGGCTGGTGGTATGCGCTCGAGGATGCAACTAAGGAGAATGGGTGTCTGAGTTTCGCCGCTGGCAGCCACAAACGCGCTGCTATCGAGAAAAGGTTCGTTAGGACTGGTGGTGGGACGGGGTTTATCGACAATGAGGGTGCAAAGTTTCCCAAGAGCATGACCCCAGTGACAAATGGCGAGAAGGAGTACGACATGGTGGAGAAGGAGGAGGAGTACGACATGGGCGAAGTCAAGGCTGGAACATTGGTCTTGATCCATGGCAACATTCTGCACAAGAGCGAGAAGAACACCAGCGAGAAGAGCAGGAACATCTATACATTCCACGTCATCGAGGGAGAGGAGAAGTATGACGAGAGAAACTGGTTGCAGCCACCCGAGAAGGGGTTTTCGCGATTGTTTCAAGGAGAGGGGGCAGCAGTTGGCGCAAATGGTAGGGACGCGACTAATAGACTTGGAAAAGACTGGTAGGTGTGGTAATTCAATTCGTGGCATCTATGAGGTCTTGCTTTGAACACATAGCCCAATACCCCCGAGCACGAATGCCATACCGATCCATGTATCTGTCCCTCGTCAGCTTCATGCACCACGTCGCATCCACTATACAGCTTACCTCGGCTTATGACCTTCTTCTCCGCCCACCACTCTCCCAGCACTGTGAACATGAACGCTAAGGAGTTCGTGATAGGCACCGTGAGACTCAGCTCAGCCTTTCCAATCAATATGAAGAACCACACGCTGCCCGTTACATTGAGCAGTAGTGGGATAGCGTAGGCCGGTCTCCTCAAGACACCAATAACAGCATACAGTACGCCGAGTATCTTTTTCTTGAGCCAAGAGTTGTTCGGATCGGTGAGGGCGGGCCGTTGGGGGGGCGTGTAGTTCCTGAGGCTTGTGTTAGAATCCTCCGGCTTGAAGCGTGACATATGATGTAGCGCTTGGATACGCAGATGGGTGTGCGATTAAGAAAACGAAACATACATGGCAGCCTTGCGCATGAACGGCGTCGTGAGTCCCCAGCATGCGCCCACCATAAGGAAGCCGAGGATCCAGCGGAAGATGGACGGTTGGGCGTCCTTGGCTACGGGCGTGTCGGGGTCCATTGCGCTACGAGAGAAGATTCCTAAAGGCTTCGGCCACGGTATGTGTATATAAAGAATACTAGCGAGAAGCTATGCAAACCACAATGGCAGGCGTTGGTGTTGTTGGCGTGGTGCTCGAGTTGGCTGAACTCGCGCAACTGACTGCCTGTGCTCGGATGACGCGCGCCGGCCGTGCACAAGCCTCAAACCCGAACTGTGATCATGAGCTCCTGTGCCCACCACCGACATTGTCACAATTCCTGATGAAACATATTCGAAGAGATTACGCAACTCCGATTCGTAAAGGTGCGATTACACTCCAGCCGCAATTTGCATAGTGAAGGTCATATCAACTGTCAAAGAGCATCGTCCTGTCCGGGTGCCCACCATTGATCCGACATCCTATGATAGCAAATGTTCAGCTGCAGCTACTGGACTGGGCGTATACTTCGCTCTATCGAACCTGAACTGTGAAGTAAGATCAGGGTTGGGTTTTTTCTGTTATGTGGTGCCTGCATAGAACATGCACCGCAATACGACGCACCACAGGCTTCCAATCCTGCCTGGAGATCAAACAGCCTCCAAGGCCTAACACCTTTCATCCACCGTTCTGGATCTTGAACCAGTCAATCTCCACTATCAACTTCCATTTCTCCCAGCTAACCTATTACTTTGCCTCGCTCGGTTTCTGAGAGATGCATTATTGCTGGCTGGGAACTGTTGGCGGCATGTATGCTCGTCGCATTCCATTCTATTGGTATTTGAAATGGCGGGACAATTCCTCATCGCTATGAAGACAACATGACAGTTTACTAGACCTTGTCAACGACCTCACCGGTCAAGCTATTACATGTCTCTACTTTCCCCCTCAACGTAACTGCTCGAAAGCACTCCCAGGGAGCCCTCTGCGCTTCCCACACAGGCCGAACCTTGACGCATACAAAGAGATGGTCAAGAACAAAGAGGCTAAGCTACAAGTCGATTGTTGTGTAACAGGCTCCCACAGGCTAGGCGATGGAGCTCAGGAATGTAACCTCAAGTACGGTATGTGGCTGCATGCAGCGTACATATCCGCGTCACGAATTGCCCAACCACTCGGTCACCCCCAGATTTGTGGTGTTTGACACCTTTGGGCGGTGCAAACGCCTCAAAACTACCTGAAACCGAAGGGCTGGGGCGCAGGTCATCACCCATTCCAACCCTGGGTCAACCCAAACGGACCTAGTACGCTAAGTATAGACGGAATGAGCACCAAGTCGGAGATGGCTGGTAAGGAACTCCCCATTTTGGCCTGTAGGATTATATATCTCTACCTGTAATGTTTGTTTTTTGGCATCATTGGCGCGCTACAGAAGTTGTTCCTGCAGGCTCGCAACCATCACAGCATAATCGCCAGCAAGGTACAAGTACCGTGTTACATTCACCACATTCGCTCCTCGCTTCTTGATCCGAATACTTGCAACATACCCCTCCCGCCTACCAAGGATCCGGTCACAGCAAGTATCCGACACGTGACCGCTTCATGACATCGCTACAATCCCCACCCAACACTATACCAATGCGGCCGATCAGCAACAAAGAAGTGGATAGCATGGATCTAGAGCGTCTTTTTGCAGAATTGGTCGACTCAAACATGCTCCATCACTTCAGTGACCCGACACCCGACCAAGACTTCTTTGATCCCCCTTCGTCGAATGAGAGAGAGCCATTCGGAACTGTGCCCATACCCGATTGGAACACGCACACTACCTGGCACAAGGCTCTCGAGGACTGCCAACAAAACTCAACCTTAGCCCGATGCGATGATTCTACCTCGACTTTCCACTTGAGTCCGACTATCAGGAAAAAGGTCCACAGCGATACGGGGTTGTATAACTTTGACGATACAATCGAGACGACCAAAAACCAATTGAGGTCCATTTCTCAGCCTTGTACACCACAACCGCATACGTCTGCACGATCTGTGAAGAAGGCTATTTCCTTTCACGCCCAAACAACACACCGTGGTGTCAAAAAGCCATCCAAGAAATCGTCTATTACATCTTTCACAAAGATGATGCAGCCGTCCTACCACCGCTCTCCCATCCCTGATGTATGGACCCGGAAGGCGGAAAGCGCAACAGGATCCTTCCCACGCTGCTCATCGCAAAGGATCATATCGCCACCTCTCTCTTCCAAAGTTGACCAGCAAGAGGACAGCAATGGAATTTTCGCTTCTTATTCACATCATCCGCAAGTTTACACCCACACTCGTTCACCCATGCTACAGGACGAACCAGAATTCTCAAAATACCAATTGACGCCATCGGCATCACCAGCCATCGGCATTTCCAACGACAACGACAACGGTCAGAGCTTCAACAGTAGTGTGGGCCTGGCAGTGAGCTCTTCCTCTGCATCAAGTGCGGCTCTTTCAGCCTTACAGACCCCGCCCTCATCTCTTCCTTTGCCCATGACAACGTGGGGTCCAGGAGATTCACCAGGCTTAGATTTTAGCTTCTCAGCCTCGCCGGATTTTTCCAATGACACCAAGACAGTTGGATGGTGGGATGATCAGGTCGCCATCTCACAGCCTTGCTACTCGACGAGTTTTCAAGAAGGCAACTCCCGTTGCACAAGTCAGAACATGGGACTAGGCATCACATGCGACTCTTCGTCCTTTGATTTCAACCCGGTCAACGAAGGTGCTCTTCCCGCTCCCAGCGCCCAAGTGCCATTCGGAATGCCCACATACGGCACATACCCCACGCTTTCCCACGCGCACCAACAGCACGCAGACCATCAGATCATCCCGATTGGCCGCCCTCTTTCTCGCTCCCCATCGCCAAACACACAGCCACGCTTCCACCGTCGGTGCCCATCAACAAACTTGCATCCCAGTCACCGAACCAGCTCATGCTCGCAACGCCGCAAATCTAGTAATGGGGCTGCCCACTCTTCACGCCAGATGAGCATTCCAAGCGGTAGTGTTGGTTTTGTCAACTTCACGCCAGACGATAGCAGGAAGATTCTTACCGGTGTAGCGCCGAGCGGGTCCAGTAAAACAAAGGCAAGGAGGGAGAAGGAGGCTGCGGATAAGAGGCGCAAAATCAGTCAGGTAGCCATGAAGGCAGTAATTGAGGCTGGTGGGGATATTGACAGTCTTCGGAGGTTGGAGAGAGAGGCTTTCCTAGCCATGGAGGGCTAAATGGGTGGATTATGGGGCGGTTTTCTTTCACTTTTCATATTCCATAGGGCACTATTGCATTGAAGGAGCTGGGTTTAGTTTGGTACATAAACTTAGGAGGGGATGGTAATGCGTCCATATCATGGTGAAGTATACACTACTAAATTCTTCGTCTAATCATGTCTTTGGTCCGGCTGGTTTGATCAATGTGTCGATTGATGCCTTTGGGGACATGTGTGCATGCGAGGGGTAGATAGGTATCACATTGGCGCCATCTGATCCCCCGTGGTTTGTCGGGGCCGTGGCCTCTCTGATACGTGTTCCTCCATATCTACCACAATTGCGATACGGTTGGGTTTCGTTTCCTATCAATCATGGCTCGGTTCATGCTGGGTGCATCTGCGCCTCCGCTTCAAGCCTGCTCAGTACAGTCTCCACAATGCCCTTTGCACCGATACCCCGCTCGACACCACCCAGACTGTTCTCCTCAGCTTCCAGCTCGACCGCACCCTCATACACCTTTACAATCATATCCTCATCGACCTTGGTACCACATGCGACTAGGCCTCGGATCAGCGTACTTACTCTCGTAATCTCGCGCATAACCGCCGGCTCGATATCGTCGTTTTGGCTCGAATACAGCGTCTCGGTGACGCTCTCGTCTAGTCGGTTGATGCCCATTTCCTTGGGATCCGCGTTTGTTGTAATGTGTTTGCTGATGAAGATGTACCCGTTCACGCCGAGCACAATATCGATCTCGCCCGCAGCTGTATTCAGCGTGAAGACCTGTCTTCGCGACCTGACAACTCCACCCTTTCTCGATAGTATACCACCACCAGCACCACTCAGACTCGTGAATAAGCCGTTTCGCAGCTTTCCGTATTTCAGCGATCGCGTATGTAAGCTCGCCGTCCCATCTTGATGCAAACTTTGCACCTCGGCGACGAGCAAATCACCTTCCTGGAAGAACGTCCGGATGTTCAGCTCGTCGACTGTTGTCCTGCGTCTTAATACACCGCCTGGTAGATTGATGCTGCTCAACGGGAGGTTTGCAAGCATTGGTGCTGCAATGTCCACATTCCACTTCTTGGTTCCCACCGTCGTTATGCGTCCTACGACCAGATCACCTATCTCGGGCTGGTAGCGCGCTCGGAGCGGTTGAACCGATAGCAGCTTATTTGTCTTTTGGAGTGTACCCGCCACGGTGGATATTATCGTCGTTGAAGATGGTGGGATTGAAGGGATGTAGGTGCCGTGGCCGCGCATCCATTGCGGGTCGCTGGTGATGTGCTCGCCGGGTGTTACAATGGCTTTTGATTTGGAGGTTGCAATATCGTCATCATACATTTCGATATCAGAATCTTCGTCATCATCTTTGGCATCGCGACGTGGAGGGAGCGGTGCGCTTGGTGGGAGGATCGAGACTGGCATAATGAAGCATGCGCCTCTTGTGGCGGTGAGACCGAGTGTATTCGTTCAGTTGTTTGTATCCACGTAATTTGGATTCTCGTTTTCTGCTTCAGAAGTCTGTCGCGTAGCGTTGAAATTGTGATTGGAGTGTGTTGTTGCGACGGGGAAATTTTGGCGGGGATTGAAGCTCTCCGATAATCCCTGTCAACCTGGTCCGGATGTGGACTAGTCTAAACGCGTCCAGCACCTGCCGAAGTCGCGACAGGCTAGACGTCATCCCATCAACAGCCGCGTTTCAGTCTTGCGTCTTACATTGTTGTATTACATCGAATCTGTGAAGACATGGCGCCAATCCCACGCACCCCCGCTAGGTCCCATTTTAACGAACCATTCATATCCGCTCTGGATGCTGCTGCACCAGTGAATGCCAACGATGATCCGAGCTACTACGCCCGCTATCCCCGATCGCTTCTCACCACATCAAACCTCGATACATTCGTAACTGGTACTGGATCCGCCATCTACGACTCGCTCGTGCCGCTCCTCGAGTCCACTAGCCACGAGCTCATCCTCGTTACGTGCTTCTGGGCTCGATCATCAACACTAGAAACACTGAATAAAGTGCTCAGAAGACTCTCGCACAAAGCCGTTCAAAGAGGTACCGAAAAGATCAGAGTCAGACTGTGCTTCTCTTCCTGCTCAATTTTCCAAAAGCTTTTCCACAAGCAGACTATTGCGGGACAAACCTACGAACCGTCAGCGTGGGTGAAGAAGCTGGGTCTACCTGATCCCTCCGAGCTCAACGGACTGAACCTTGAGATCAAGTCCATCTTCATCTTGCCGTTTAGCGTTATGCATCCCAAGTTCATCATTGTGGATCGAAAGACGGTTGTACTGCCGAGCTGCAATATTAGCTGGGAAGAGTGGTTTGAGGGTGCCATAACTCTCACCGGACCAGTAGTGAACCAATTTCTCAAGTTTTACCGTACTTTTTGGGAACGACGACTTGACGATCCTACTATTCTCGAAGTTACAAACCACGCTCCCGTCCAAAATGACCCTGCGCTCAAGTCGTTGGTACATCTCTCAGCTTCAGATATACACACAATCTTCCTGCCCAGTCCGCACCGCCGGAATCCACGGTTCTGTTTCTTCGGATCACAGGGGGCGGTAAAAGCGCCATCGACGCCTCTAAACTTGTTCATACTTACACTCCTGGACAAGGCCGGGAAGAGTATTCGCATTCAAACACCAAACGTCACTGCACCACCGGTTCTATCAGCAATACTCAGAGCACTTGCTCGCGGTATCGACGTTCGCATACTGACTTCAGAGCGTCTCATGATACTTGAGCAACTAGTCACAGCAGGCACGACAACATCACGCTGCATCAATAAGCTAATCAAACGCTACCGTCAGCTCTGTTCTGATACACTTCAAGCCAGCGACGAGGAGTCACCCATGGCCGCATTCAAACCCGGCAAGTTACACGTCTCGTACTTTGATGCAATCGGAGGACCTCGAAGCAGAGGAAGAGAAGGAGGAGAGCCGCAACAGTCGCATCTCAAGATGACTATCGTAGATGATGAAGTACTTGTTCTAGGATCTGGTAATCTGGATCGTGCTAGTTGGTTCACGAGCCAAGAGCTTGGTGTTGCATTCTTTGACAAAGATGTGGTAATGAAAGTAAAGGGCGCAGTTGATAGTGGTATGGAAGGGCGGAGTAGAGTTGTGTTTGATAGTGAGGGCCTACACTGATTAATTGGAGTCAATCCATCGGTGATAGCTTTGCGGACGAGGTTTAGTAAAACCTACTAGGATATTGCTCTAGGTTGACATCCTTGGCGTATCAAACTGGTGAACCATCACTCCCCTGATTTGACCTAAGTTGCCGAGGAGCTCTACCGAGCCTTTTCTTTTCTTTTGTACTCAAACTTTCAGTGAAATGCAGATGTCTCGGCCTTATCCTCATCTGCTTTAGAACGTGGCTTACTTTGAGGATCCTTTGTGCCTGAGCTTTCACTCCATGATGTATGTCTCATGGAGTCCAGGTTTTCGAACTAAGACACTTCCTGTCACTTTGGGGCTTCGTATTGTATCATTTGCTTATACACTGTTTACATACAGAGGTTTAGATTTTACCTCTGTCCGGTCTTTCCCGGCTCTTTATCTTTCAAGTTGATCTTCTCCCCAACGTCTGCTTTCATCCAACTCCTTCAACACCGACCTTGCAACCGTAGGACCTATCTCAATACTTACCTGGCACAGAACCCGATCACCGATAAAATGCCTGGCATTAAGCGAAAGCGCAACTTCATAGAGATCACTTCCGTAGCTCTACCCCGGGTCAAGACGCAATTCCGGTGGTCTGACCTTCCCACGGAAATGAAGCTAGCGGTCCTCCAACAGGCTTTAGCCTTTGACGAACCAATCACGCCATATACTCACTGGGCGCGTAGCGTGAACCTTCTCCTTCCACTTGAACTGACCAGCAAGGAGATGTGTATGCTGACTATGGAGGCCTATTACACCACGAACCACTTCGTCGCCCAATCGGTAAGCTACTCGTGGCCGTTGTACAGCTTATCGTATCCAAATCCCATGAGGGCACACTGGATTCGTAATCTTACTCTCAAGCTCAGCTTCTCCTCGAAACACAGCGACAACGCTTACTGGATGCAGGACGTTTTTGAGTTGCGTGGCCAGTGGAAGTTCCTGCTCAACCGCATGGAAACCCTGGACCAGTATGCTGTGAGCTGTGAGTGGTACAACGTACTGAGGCTGACCAATCTGAAAATTATCATTCACATGGATGACGAGAAGTGCTTCATGCAGGATCGCTGGAAGAACCTGGCGCTGGATGATTGCCGGCGCCAGGCCTGGTCGCGAATGCAAGACGCATACATTGTTGCCAAAGCCAAGAACTATGATTTTGAGGTCCAAGGCATGCGTTGCGTAGCACAGGATGGAACTTCGGTCTGTGGTGGGGCTTGTACGATGATCATCAAGGGAATGCTTCAGGGCATGGTGAAGACTGATTAGTCAGCCTTTATGTTGTGATCACCAAGGAAGTGTTTCAGAGTATAGTACAGACTGAGTAGTCGGTCTTTGTGCTACGAATCTACGTTATGTTTTCTTTTCATCTTCACGATTTTCTGCCTGAAAGTTGGTAGAGAAACGCGATTTTACAGAAATAGTCTTGTTATGGAGTGTTACTCACTTATTGTTAAAAGTGATATGTCTGCTCACCAAATCCCGCATGGTTTGCATCCAAGTGAGAATAGCAACATCTTCTTCCCAATTGCCAGTCGAGTCATACCCCGACACATCGTACAGGACTTCGCCGTCAAGAGAGAACCTTATCTGCGGACCATGCAGATCGTGGTAGTAATCTTCCAATATTTCAGTATCATCCCTCTTATTGCCATGTCTAAAGCGCTTGTGTTCTGCCGCTGCTTCCTTCAGTAAATACCTCACCTGTAGGTGTACAAGACTTGTGAATCCCGCTTTTCCCCCCTCCTCCGCAATCATCCGCAGCATCTGCCAGTCCAGCACCGTAAGCCGTGTTAGAAACTTGATTCGACGAAGCTGAGAGCGCACGAGTATCGGAGGTTTGACCATTGCCGTGTTAGAGCCAGGCATAGAAGATGAAAATTGCACGATGAATTGATTCTCCTGGTAGAAAACTGCTTTTGCAAGACTGGCGATCTCGGGCGTCATCCGCAGATACGGGAGGAGATGATTACGAATGACGGCATTGACATTCGAGGGCCAGATGGCGACTGAGAAAGTCAAGTTGTATCGTAGTATGGCTAGCTTGAGTTCGACGGGTAACTTGAGCCAGCCTCGTGCAAAGCCTGGTGCTACTGGACCCACCGGTATTATGTTCAGTTTGCGATTACAGCATATGTGCATTGCCGAAGTGGCGTGAATTTGCATTGAATAAGGCGCGCATATCTGGATTGGTTGTGATGAACAGATGGCGAAGGTGGCGTGCTCGGGTATTGTCATCGGCCAATATATTGGGACAGTCTCTCTGGCAGACAGAGGCTGCTCGGGTGCATCTACTGAGCTCATAGCTGTGTCATGCACGTGGATTTGATTTTGCGGCAAGATTCCATTGATGCAAATGGCTGAGACTACAAGGTGGATTATATATGTCCATCTCCATCGGGTTTGCACAGACTGAATTCAACAAAGAATGCCAACGTGGTTAGCAGTGCGAACAAGGTATAGCCAACATACTTCACATTCATCGTGTGAAGCTCACATCACATTGGAGTTTCGTTCATCATTCACGAAACAGCTGTCATTTCTGGAAGCAACACATTATGCCGTGGGGTGGGGTGTATTCGGGCGGATTCCGTGTGTACAGCGTGGTGGACTCGGGGTCACTAGCAATAATATCAGTAACTGCCACTTCCTTGTAAAACTTGAAAATAGTGGCCACTACTATGCAGCGTCTTTGCCTCGAGAGTTGAGTGTGCATCAGTCAATGGCGCGGGCATGTCTCACACCCACATGCACATAATAGGAGAGTAGATTTATGGACCTGAATAGATCGGCTGCAAGAAATTCGTTGAGTGATGGGCTGGAAAGTACTAATTGACGTGTGCAGACAATGTGCGCTGACGTATCTATGTGCGCTAACTCGCGCCCCACTCTTCTCAAAGGCGAACAAAACTCAAGGTGAGATAACTCTACACCATGCATGCCGAATAGAAAACAACGCCTACAACAAGGTGATCTCTGGCGTAGTAGCTAGA
>Ga0265798_10008156_pt1 | contig 13412 bp, 9 predicted proteins | sample P3T30metagenome_FD_192430 | JGI IMG/M metagenome (GOLD analysis project Ga0265798, IMG submission 192430) | Plant litter microbial communities from East Loma Ridge, Irvine, California - P3 T30 | ecosystem: Environmental > Terrestrial > Plant litter > Unclassified | place: USA: California...
CTAAGCAGCTCATTGCAGCTGTCGCAGGGTTCTTCCTGGTTATCGTCATCGGCATCATCCTGCTCGTGATTTTCGCTACCAACGACCGCCTCACGGGCGCCGGCACCAATAGCCAGAGCGCCGAAGCAGTCCAGTCGCGCCTGCGTCCGGTCGCCGAAGAAGGCTTCACCCTGGTCGACGCCAACGCCCCCAAAGTCCTGCAAGCCGGTAATGCCGTGTACGCCGCCGTCTGCGCCGCTTGCCACGACAGCGGTGCCGCCGGCGCGCCGAAGCTGGGCGACAACGGCACCTGGGGCGCGCGCCTGGCCCAGGGTTACGACACACTGGTCAAGCACGCGATCGAAGGCATCCGCGCGATGCCGGCCAAGGGCGGCAATCCCGACCTCGACGATGTCGAAGTGGCGCGCGCCGTGGTGTTCCTGGCTAATAAGAGTGGCGCATCGTTCAAGGAACCGGCCGCGCCCGCCCCGGCTGCTGCGCCTGCCGCAGCGCCCGCCGAAGCCGCTCCTGCAGCCGCGCCCACCGCAGCGCCGGCGGCCGCCGCAGCGGCGCCAGCCGCGGCACCGGCCGTGGCATCCGCCGACACCGGCAAGGCCCTGTACAACAGCGCATGCGTCGCCTGCCATGGCGCCGGCATTGCGGGGGCGCCGAAGCTCGGCGACAAGGCAGCCTGGGCTGCGCGCATCGCGCAGGGCAATCCGACCCTGTACGAACACGCCATCAAGGGCTTCCAGGGCAAGGCTGGCGTAATGCCGCCGAAAGGCGGTTCCACCGCGCCGGACGCCGATGTCAAGGCGGCTGTCGACTACATGGTGCTCGCTTCCAAGTAAGTACTTCCGCGTGTTCGAAGCAGCCCGTCGCCGACGGGCTTTTTTTCGTCCTGATGTCAAACAGGCATGGAACATTAAGGCAATAACGATTGCTACCAAATAATATTCGTTAAATCCTCGCTAATGTTGTGTTGCGCTACGGCAAAATTCGGAATATATTTGGAACAGAAATTGAGATTCCGCTGGGAATCTTTTTTTCCTTCACGTAACCTTTAGGTCTGACAGCGGCGCACTCGGCGCCCATCCACTCCTGAAGAGAATTCCCGATGAAACTCCCGATGCAATCCCTGACGATGCGCGCGGCCTACACCGTGCTGTTCGGTGCCGCCCTCGCCGCCTGCGGCGGCGGCAGCTCGAGCGAGCAGCAAAGCGCGACCTTGTCCTCCGGCGCCGAAAGCGCCCGTACCGTCGCTTCCAGCGCGTACGTTCCGCAAAGCCGCGGCACCACCGCCACCACCACGCCTCCTTCCACCGACACCGGCGTCGCCGGCGCCGTGACCGATATCCGTTTCGAGAGCACCGCAAGCAGCGCCCAGACCAATGTGCCGGTGACCTTCGGCCAGGTATTCGCCCCGGGCCACCTGGCTGCCAACGCCTCGCTGGCCGGCCGCCTCGATAGCGGCGCCACCATTCCCCTGCAGCTCGACGTTAAGGCCAAGCACCCGGACGGTTCGGTGCGCCATGCCGTGATCTCGGCCGTGCTGCCTTCGCTGGCGGCAGGCGAAGTGCGCACCATGAATCTGGTCCGCAACACCGCTACCGTGACTGCCTTGGGTGCGCCGGCCGCCTCGAACCTGCTGAACGCCGGCTTCAAGAGCTCCTTCGATGCCACCATCGGTGGCGTGCGCTACACCGCCTCGGCTGACGAGCTGATCAAGCAAGCTCCCCCGGTGACCTGGCTGAAGGGCTCCACCGTGAACGAATGGGAAGTGTCGGCCCCGCTGAAGACCAGCGCCGGCGTGGCGCACCCGCACCTTACCGCACGCTTCGCCGTGCGCTGGTACGACGCCATCAAGAAGGCGCGTGTCGACGTCACCATCGAAAACAACTGGGCCTACGAAGCGGCTCCACAAAACGTCACCTATAACGCGCAAGTCCTGGTCGGTGGCAATGCCGTGTATACCAAGAACGCACTGGAGCATTACCACCATGCGCGCTGGCGCAAGACCTTCTGGTGGAACGGCACTGCGCCGCAGGTGAACATCAAGCACAACACCGGTTACCTCATCGCCAGCCGCGCGGTACCCAACTATGACCAGTCGCTGAGCGTACCTGAATCCACGCTGAGCGACATGAAGAAGAAATGGGCTAACGCTAACACTGAGCCGATGGGCACTGGCCTGACGACCACCTACATGCCGCAAACCGGTGGCCGCAACGATATCGGTCTGCTGCCGCAGTGGTCTGCTCTTTATATGCTCAGCATGGACCAGCGTGCGCGTGATGCGACCATTGGTACCGGCGAACTGGCAGGCAGCTTCTCTTCGCACTACCGCGACAAAAAAACCGACCAGCCCATCAGCTTGATCGATTATCCCTACATGACGCTGCTAGGCAATGTCGGCGATACCTACAATCCCGCGACGAAGGCGCGCGAAGCTTTCCCGTCGTGCCCGAAAACAGTGTGCGATTCGCCATATACTCATGACGTTTCGCACCAGCCGAGTCTCGCCTACTTGCCTTACATGCTGACTGGGGATCACTTTTTCCTGGAAGAGCTGCAGTTCTGGGGTATGTACAACGTGTTCAGTTCCAACCCGGGCTATCGTGAGAACATCAAGGGCCTGATGAAGCCGGAGCAGGTGCGCGGCCAGGCCTGGGCCATGCGTACCCTGGCGCAAGTCGCGTATATCACGCCGGACAGCGACCGCCTGAAACAGCATTTCACGCGTATCCTGGACGATAACCTTGCCTGGTACAACGCCAACTACACCGACAATCCGGAATCCAACAAGCTCGGCGTGCTCGTGAACGGTTATGCGGTAGTCTACCAGGACAAGTCGGGTGTCGGACCGTGGCAGGACGACTTCTTCACCTCGGCGATCGGTCATGCCTCCGATCTCGGATTCACCGAAGCGACCCGCCTGCTGAAGTGGAAAGTGAAGTTCCCTGTGGACCGCATGGTGGCGCCCGGCACCTGCTGGATCGACGGCTCGATCTATTCGATGAAGATCCGTGATTCGCAGACCTCGCCGTTCTACACGACGATGGCGGAAGCGTACGAAGCCAGCCATGACGACGCCTTCAACAAGCTGGCTTGCGGCAGCGCAGCCATGGCTACCTCGCTGAAACTGGCGGTCGGCGAGATGACCGGTTACTCCTCGGGTGTCGCAGGCTATCCGTCGAACATGCAGCCGGCCCTGGCCTACGGCGCGGAAGTCGGCGGCGCTAGCGGCAAGCAGGCGTGGGACCAGTTCATGAAGCGTTCGGTGAAGCCGAATTATTCGGGCAGCCCGCAGTTCGCGATCGTGCCGCGCTGATCGCTCCGCATCAGCCCAGGCCTGTCTTACTGACGTGCCTGGTTTCTGAAAAACGTGGTTTTGTCACCCTGCCAGGCTTGCGCCTCGCAGGGTGATTTCTTTTGAGACGGCTCAGTCGGACATGTAGTTTGGCGCGCTGCGGAACGAGTAGACGAAGGAACGCAGGGTGCTCTTGGGGTCGGACAGCAAGTGCGCCGCCATACTCACTTTCGGACGGCCGGGGACCAGGTTCGCGTAGCGTACATAGCTGTTGAAGCCCAGCAGCGAGGATTGGTAGCGCAGCAGCACGATACGCCGGTCGACGTAGCCTTCGATCAGGCGGCGCTGTGCCGGGTCGACCGAGATGCCGAGGGCGCCATTGAGGATGGCGGCGTAGCCGGCCAGTTTCGCGATCGAGGTATCGGGGGCCGCTCCCGGCTTGGTCAGGTTATCGGGATGGCGATGCACCAGCGAGACGTCCTGGTCCACGTAGACGAAATCACCGCGATTTGCCAGTCTCAGCCAGAACAGCCAGTCCGAACCCATCTTGTAGCCGACTGGCATGCCGCCAACGGCGAGCGCATCGTCGCGGATGAAGCAGGCCGAGCAGGTAGCGATCAGGCTGGCTCGCAGGAACGTGCTCTTCGCATCGTGCAGCTTGTAGCGGCGCTGCTCCGGCACACCCACCGGGTCGGCGATCTTCGTTATGTCGACCTTGGCCCCGAACATGGCGTGGGGGATACGCTTGACCGGGGTAACCTTGCTTGCATCGCCGAAGGCTACCACGGTGCCTGGGCATTCCTCAAGGGCCCCTACCAGTAGCGCCAGGGTCTCCGGCAAGTGCTCGTCGTCCGAATCGAGGAAAGAGATGTAGCGTGTGCTGGCCAGTTCCATGGCACGGTTGCGCGCCGCGGCCACACCGCCATTCTTTGCCAGGCGCTCGACCCGCACCGGGAAACCGGTACGGTCGCGCCATGCTTCCACCTGGGCTACGGTGTCGTCGCTGGAGCAATCGTCGACTACCAGGATTTCCTTCGGAAGCGCAGTCTGGTTGCGCACACTCTCCAGTGCGCGCACGATCAGCGCTGAGCGGTTGAAGGACGGCATGACGACGGTAACGTCCAGCTGGACTTGATTAGTAGAACTCATGTGCTTTCCTAGGATTCTAGTGCTGCCGGCAGTAATGCCGTGTTATATTTTTATTATCCCATAGAAATTTCAGTTGATACTGGAATTCACTAAAAGGTGTTCTCTCTACAAGCTTGCCTAAATAACGTCCGGAAATTTGTTGTAGTTCGTTGTTTTTGAAAGGAAATAGGTAGATTTTCCAAGCGGCACTCTTTATCCTTATAAATGTTTCGTCAAAAAATCTTTTTGACACATTTCTAAGGATCAAGCTTGATGCAAACCAAACGCTTAATCGTCTACACGCTCTCTTTCACCGTTGCCCTTGGCGCACTTAGCGCATCGGCAGCCACCTTGAGCGTCGGCGCGGGCAAGACCTACGCAACGCCTTGCAAGGCCTTTGCTGCCGCCAAGAGTGGCGACATCGTCGAGATCGCCGGCAACGCGACCTATAGCGGTGACGTGTGCGCCATCCGCACAAGCAAACTGACCATCCGCGGCGTCAACGGCCGTCCGAAGATCGACGCCGCCGGCCGCAACGCGCTCGGTAAGGGCACCTGGGTTATTTCCGGTAACGACATCGTGGTCGAGAACGTGGAAATGTTCGGCGCCAAGGTCCCGGACCAGAACGGCGCCGCCCTGCGCTTGGAAGGCACCAACTTCACCCTGCGCTCGTCCTTCCTGCATGACAACGAGAACGGCATCCTCAGCGGCGCCAACGTGAACAGCAAGGTCGTCATCGAGTACAGCGAATTCGGCCGCAACGGCTACGGCACCGGCTATACCCACAACTTGTACATTGGCAGTGTCGGTAGCCTGACTTTCCGCTACAACTACTCGCACGACGCCCACGTCGGCCACAACCTGAAGTCGCGCGCCCGCATCAACACCATCGCCTACAACCGCTTCTCGAGCCTGAAGGCGGGCGAGACCGGCAGCACCGCAGCCGGCAAGCCGAGCTACGAAATCGATCTGCCGAACGCGGGCACCTCCTACGTGATCGGCAACGTGATCCAGCAGCCGTCCTCGAACAGCAACCCGACCCTGCTGGCCTACGGCGAAGAAGGCGCCAGCAATCCCGGCCACGACCTCTACGTCGTCAACAACACCTTCCTCAACGACAATAGCTCGAGCGGGACATTCGTGATGGTCGGTTCCGCCGTCAGCAAGAAGGTTCTGCTGCAGAACAATATCTTTGGTGGCACCGGCGCCCTGACGAACCAGACCGGCGCGGTTGAAAAGACCAATTATCGTGCGCTGGCGCCGGGCTTCGTCAACCGCGCAGCCTGGGACCTGCGTCCCCTTGCCAGCGCACTGGTGGTGAATGCGGGCTCGACGGTCGGCACGGCGAATGGCGTCGCGCTCAAGCCGGTCGCCGAGTACAAGCATGTGGCGTCGAGCGGCACCCGCAAGCTGGTGAAGACCATCGATATCGGGGCCTATGAATCGGCTCTGTAATCTGTAAGAGACCCAAGGAATTTTCCTGGGACGGGGCCGCTTCTGCGGCCCCGTTTGCATTGGGACGTAGTGATCCGATAGGCAATTAGTTCCGTTTTGAAACGGTGCTATAGTCGCTGTTCCCAAACAAGGAGCGACATGGAGCACAGAGACACCAGCGCGGCGGCCGGCGCCCTGCGCGACCGGCTGCTCGCACAGCCGGGCTTTCCCGCCGACCTGGCGCTGCTCGATGGCTTCGTGCGCGCCGCATCGGTCTACGGGCCGCTGGACGACTACAAGATCTACTCCCCCGCCGCGCGCGAGATCGCCGCGCGCCTGCGCAGTGAGCACGGTGAAGCGGCGACGCGCATGTTTCTGCGCGCCGCGATCGCGCACGCCGTCATCACCAGCCTCGCCGGCCCCATCTATGCTGCGCTGCCCGCACGGATCAAACTCCAGCAGCTGCGTCAGTTCGGACGCATGGTGGCCGACACCGACCCCGGTGTGGAATGGCTGAGCTTCGAGCACGATTTGTTCAGGAAAGAATTCGGCCTGGCGACCGTGCGCCTGTATGCGGCGGGGGCGCGCCTGATCGATCCGCGCTGCGGGATCCAGCGCTCGATGCTGCTGCGCGGTTCGCCACGCGACTGGCTGCGCTGCGCCCACACCCTGGGAATGGCGGGCGGTTTCAAGCCCTACTTCCAGACCCACATCCACACCTTCATGCTCGAAGGTTTCACGGCCGAGGCAACGGAAGAGCTGTACCGCTGCTGCGCCGACCTGTACGCCCTCCATCCCGAGGCGCTGGGCAGCTTCGCCGCGAGCTGGTTCTACGATCCGGCCGTAGCCCGGGTCAGCCCGCGCCTGGCCTACCTGCGCGAGATCCCCGAGTCCGGCGGTGCGCGCACGCTGTTCGTTTCGGCGGGCAAAGATGCGATCGGAAATGCCCTGTCCAAATCGGCCAACCGGCGCCGGCTCCACGAGGCTGGGGAGTACCAGCCCAAGGTCTACATGCTGGTCTGGCCGAAGAAGCGGCAGCAAGCCTGGGCGCGCGCGAATCGCGGCGCGGTCTGACTTAACGCTTGAGGACGCCCACGCAGCGCCGCAGGAAATCGGCGAAGCCGCTCATTTCCGCTTCGAATTCGAGCGGGTGGATGCTTTCGCCGTCCAGGAAGCGCGGCAGGTAGTACACCGCCGGGGCGGCGGTATCGCGCGCCAGGCCGGGGACACAGGTCGTCGCCGATGCGATGTCCCGTTCCGCCAGCACCGTCGCCGCGCCTGCATCGTAAGAACCGCTGGGGTAGCAGTAGTGGCGCGGCTTGGGCAGGCCGATGCCGGTGATTACCTCGTCGCAGCGCTGCAGGTCGGCACGGAAGCGCTCCGGATCGCCGAGCGGATAAACGTGCTGGTGCCCGTGCAGCTCGATCGCGCAGCCGGAGGCCGCGGCTTGCCGCACTTCTTCCGGACGCATGTATTCGAAACGGCGGCTGTCGAGCGCGAGGGTGGCGGCATCGACCCCGAGCGCGGCGCCAAGGCGTTCCAGCGCGCCGCAGACCGTCGACCGGCTGTCTGCGTGCGGCGCCAGCGCCGCAACAAAGGCGCGCGCCAGTTTCTCGCGCGCGGCCGCATCAGCGAGCGCGTGCGTGCCGTCGACACCCGGACCGAAACCCGAAAGTGTGATCGTCTTGCGCGGCGCCTTCCACGCCAGGTAGCGTGCCGTGACGTTCAGCACCGGCCACCCCTCCAGATAATGCTGGGTGCACAGGTAGAGCGTCGATGGAATGCCGCGCTCTGCCAGTACTGGCAGCAGCGCCTGCCCGGTCGAGTACCAGCCGTCGTCGAAGGTGATGACGGTTTCGAGCCGCCGACGGCCCGTTGCTGGCGACCGCGCCGCCTGGTCCAGGCTGACGAAGCGGAAATTCTTCCGCGCCAGCCACTCTATGCGTTTGCGGAAGGTTTCAGTAGAACAGAACAGCTTCGGGTTATATCCCAGTTCGTCGCCGATACAGCCGCCGTGATAGCACAGGATCCGCAGCCGATGGCCGGTCAACCGGCGCGCCAATGCGAACATCCCCGACAGTCGAGCAATGTAGAGGACAGCAATCTTCGGCCGGAACGAATGAGGCATAGGTGAAATAACACTAAGCAAATATTGTCATAGTGCCATAAAACATGTTTTTTAGCCTATTTACGTCTATCGTGCGTGGTGGCTCTGGCCCGTCACGTCCTCAGGCTGCGTGTACGACGTGTTCGGCCCGGAATTCACGCAGCAATACCGGCGCTGCCTGCGTCGCTGACCAGTTGCGTGGCTCGCGCAGTTTGCGTGCCGCATACAGGCACAACGGGTGTTTCAGGAAAATCGAACGCGCCTGCCGCGGTTCGGCCTTCAGCCAATTGTTGACCATTTCCTGGGCCGTGACCGGCAGCAGGCGCGGCGGGAGCCGCTTGATCGCCATGTGTTCGCGGAAAGCCTGGCTCTCGAGCGTGCCCTGCGCCTGCCGCAGCCGGCGCTTGAAGTAGCCGAGCACATTTTTATAGCTCAGCTCGGAAATGCCATCCACGTCCCAAGTCGCACCCGGCACCGAGACGACACTGCCGCGCGTCCATTTATTGACGGACGGATCGAGTCGGTAAGTCAGTACCGCGCCCAGCAGGGGATCGGTCCGGTAGATGCCGAGCGGCAGGCGGAAACCGGTTTCGCGCACCCCTTTCATGCTGCTCTCAGTCAGCGAATACAGGTTGCCGTGGATGCCGCCTCCACTACGCAACATCCGTTCTCGCATTGCCGTGGCCGAGCGGCCGCTGGTTGGCACGCCGCTGGCGGCCATGGCATTCGGATGGGCGGCCAGGTGCTGCTCCATCAATGCGAGCGCATCGGACGTTGGACGCGCGTATCCGTCGATGAAGAAGGTCAGACCCTCGCCCTCCCAGATGCGATAGACGTATTCGTTCCAGGTATGCGCCTTGTCGGGCGCATCGATCGACCAGACACGCAGCTTGCAGCCGTCTGTGGGAATAGTCGTTGCCAGCTCGGCGAATTCGCGGGCAAGCGCGGGATTGCCGTTGATCAGGACGTCGATGGTCGCACGCCTGCCAGCACAGGCGAGTATGGCGGCGCGCACGGAGCCCGCCAGTACGGATGGCGTTTCACGCGCCGCGAAAATCGCGACGGCCCAGGTAGACGGCTTCTGATACTCTTGTGTCAATTACTGCTCCGTTCGGACTAGTACTCTTCGGTTTTATCTTGCCATGATAACAGGCGCTTTCTGGCTTTCGTGCTTAGCGGCCTGAAGCTATCCGATTACGTTTGTTTTCGCGAATCCATACGGCCTTGATTTGCTCGCGCAGGCTTACCGAAATTTTCTTGGCATATGTGGCCGTGATATGGTTGCTGTCACGGTAAATCGAGATACCGTGCCTAACTGCCCAACAATGTTGTTTGTCACAGAAGTGATCGCTCATATCGCCGACATGCACATTGGCAGGCATGCCCGCTATTCCTCGCTTAAAACTCACATCGTCTAGGACATGAGACCGCTTCCTGCCGCAGGCAGCTTTATCAACGGCGACCGGTGAATACACGCACAACGGTACATCCTTGTCCATCCAGGGATTGTCCCTGAGCGCGAACACCTTGATACCTGCCGCTTCCAGCGTTGCAAAATGGGAGTGATAACCGGTGGGGACATATTCGGTGCGGCGCTCGTCCATGCCCTGCCAGCGTGTTGCGAGCGACAGGACAAGGTCTGGTTTAAGCTGGACGATCTTCTCCAGAGCGGCGATGTTCCATTTCTTGCACGAAGGGTCCAAGTCCTCGAACAAGATGTGGTCTTCAGGATCGGCAAACAAGCACCGTGACTTGGTCATTGATACGATATGCCAGTTCTCGGCTGCGGCATGGGAAGTCAATGCCGGCAGCCACTGGGCCGAATGCGAGCCACCTACTACGACGATCGTCTTCTGGGGTGTCTTGCTACCAAAAGCACAGGTCTTGACCTGTGAGGATTTCAGGTTCTGGTGACATCCCAGTTTGTAGACGTCTGCATTGTCGAAACGGACGCGAAACGGACCTGGCGCAATGAAATCAGATTCCTCGGCAAAGTCTGCATTCCAGGCACGGCCGTTCCACAGGACATGCAGGCGCGCGGCTTCGGCCGTCATCGACAATCCAATCAGCAGTCCCAGTACCCCCAGCGGTACGAAAGGCTTGGTCTGCGTAGATGAGAGCCTGAGCAACACGCCCTCCGCCACTGCCTTGGTCAGCACTGCCAATCCCGCCGCGACCGCAAAGATACCGATACCCGCAAGCAGGTGGTTCCCATAGGCGCGATATGCCGACTCTTCATAGAGCGCATACAGCGGCCAATGCCAGAGATAGATGCCGAACGAGACGCCGCAGACGCACCAGAAGCGGATGCGCGAGCAGCCGGCTGGGGTTCGCCTGGTCGCTCGGACGCCCGTAGCGGATGATGAGAATCGCCGCCGTTACCGGCCAGAGCGAGGCGTAGCCGGGAAAATCAAGACGGGTCCCGATCAGGAAGCCGCAGCCGAGCAATAGCAAGACGCCGGCCCAGGAGAGCGCGGCGGCTTGCGTACCCTGCATGCGCTCGTCGCTTCGTAGCAAACCAAGCAGGACACCGGCCCCGAATTCCCAGAACCGCGCGAGAAAATCGAAGTAGGCGCTGGCCGGGGAATTTGCCGTCGCGTACACCGACCATGCGAACGACAACAGCGACAGCGCCAAGACCAGCCGGACCAGCATCGCGCGAGGATCTTGCGCCACTTTCCTGGAGATGCCGTTCGACAGGCTCAGGATTAGGGGCCACACGAAATATGACTGCCCAATCAGCGAGATGGCCCAGAAATGTTGCGTGAAGCTCAGCGCTTCGCTGCGCGCGAGATAGTCCTGACCGCGTTGGATCAGCCACCAATTCTCGATATACAACGCACTGGCGGCAACGTCGCGCAGGTTCGCCGCCCAGCTCATCGGCGAACTGAAGAAATAAATGATTAGCACAATGCCGACTAACGTGATCGCAGCCTGTGGCGCGATCCGGACCAGAAAACTCTTGTAGAAGGAAAGGATGTCGATGCGGCCGCCAAGACCATCGCGCTTGGCAGCATTGCGTGCCATGAAGTAACCGGAAACGACAAAGAAGACGTCGACGCCACCTGAGACACCGTTGAAGAACACATGAAAGACGAAGACCAGCAGACAGCCGATCGCGCGAACGCCTTGAATATCGTTGCGCACATCGCGTTTTTGCTGGGTAGGAATGGAGAAGTGCACGGGTGTAGCCCCTGCTGGCATGCCGCCGACGGTTTCCATGGATTTGCTGGTGATGGGTTATCTGACTTGACAAGAAAGGGCGCAGAACCGCCGTCGTTGGGGTTTTCTTGCCACGACGGTAAGGTACATCTGTTTGTATCAAGTTAACAACTGAAAGTAAAAATATAAGCAACTCTGTTCTATTTGTGCAACATTGACGGTTCCCGTCAACCGAGCCAATACCTTGCGTACCGGCCCCAAAGTCCGCCAAGTCGTCAAGCAAAGTAGCATGCGTTAATGTGCGACCGCCATAACTTCAAGGCCGAGCTGAAGGAAATTTGGTACGCCCCATCGGGTCCGGAAAGGTTCCGGCAATGAAAGTCTAGCTCCAGTTTGTTTTGCAAAATTGGGGGTACTGCAATCCGGTTTGCCAAACGTCTAGCCAAATACCGGCGCGCATGATGGCTGCAGCCATTTATCCGATGAGCACATCGATCCTGGAAGGCATCAACACCGCATCAAGGTGGTCAAACGCTTGGCTGACTGAGTTCGAGATGCGCCCTGCTTTTCGTGAAAGTGAAGAATGCGGTTTCCCGGCAGAGTGCGATGAACTTTTCCGCTTACATTGCTGCTGGATCCACCGCTTCAAGCGGCGCGCATCCAGTTGTCGACATGCTTGAGCGGCAAGTTGATTCTTGCACAGCCAATCTGGTCCGGTCGCACATTCAGCTCAATCATCGCAGGACCTTCAGTACCGATGGCGACGTCGACGCCGGCGACGTTTACATGCGGGAAAGCTTGCAGGGCGCGCTTCGCTACTTCCTGGCATTCATTCCAATACGGCAGTTGTACGCCGGTGATGCGTCCACCGGTATCCGGATGGTTATCCATCGTTTCCAGGGGATCCTTGGCATTCGCAGCATACGTCAAGGTGCCCGTCTGTAGATCGACCGGGCAATAGATACCGCCGCTGCTGGTATTGTCGACCATGCTACCCTTACGGCCCACGCGCAAGAACGCGCCGGCAATGCGGCACTCGCCACGTGCTTGGTACAACCAGATGCGCAAAGTGTTGACGGAATTCGGATGGATGGCCGACAGCACGGGATGCTGCGGCAAATAGTGCTCGACGATATAGCCTTCGGGGTTCTGATCAATTACTCGCCACCAGTCGGATAGCGTAGTCATGATCCTGCTCACCGGATGCACGAACGTTGGCTCTCCTTCCAAACTGTCGATCTCAAATGCGAAGAATCCTGCCCCGCCGTAGCCCTCGACCAGCTTGAAGCAGATCTTTCGGCCCATCATGCTGCGGCAGAGTCCCTCAAGATCGCTCAGGCTGCGCAGCGGAGCGCCATCGGCGCGCGCGCCGCGCTGGGGATGGAGATAGCCGATGAATTCCGGAGTTGGCACTCCGACCAGCTGCAGGATCGCCTTTTCGATGACCTTGTGCTGCGAGCTCTTCTGGTAAGGCGGCCGATTCCACCGGTCGATGAAGGCGTTATATTCCGATCGGTTAAAGTGCGCGCATTTGTCCGAGAAAGGGACAGAGCGCCGCCACCAGCGCGCCTGTAGATAGTAGCCCGGCCCGATCCTGCGTACCAAGTAGAGGGCCGCCATCTCGACTGCCTGTCGCCAGAATGGCAGGTAATCCTGCTTGTTCAGACTTGAACCCATCCGTCGCCAAGCGCGCCCGATATCTTTGATCACTTGCATTGCAGTCCAGTGTCGTGTGCGTCAGCCCGGCTGGCGGGCTGCTGCCTCCGACCGACGCGTGAGAATGGCCTCACAAAAAGCAATATCCTTGCCCTTTCTGATGCCATTAGATTAATTATTTTCAGAATGCAATGGTAGCATGAGGCAAATGGTTTTTCGGCTTCACGCCGTGCGGAGCGCGGTCACAGCAATAGGCTCGCATAACGGCCAACAGTTCGTCCACCGTCGCGATGAATAAGGCGATCCGTTTCTGCTTCCGATCTCCGATGCGCCATCTACGCCCCTAAAGAACGAAGCCTCCCAGGTTTGACCCTTGGGAGGCTTTTTGGTTACCGATGCTGCAGGCTGAGTGTGCTTACCAGATGATCACGCGATCCTTCGGCGCCAGGTACATCTTGTCGCCCGCCTTCACACCAAAGGCCTCGTAGAAGCCCGGCTGGTTCTTCAAGGTGCCGTTGGCGCGGAACTGCGCCGGCGAGTGCGGGTCGGTCTTGACCTGGTTGATCTGCGCCGGTTCGCGCATCTTCGCGCGCCACACCTGGCCCCAGCCCATGAAGAAGCGCTGGTCGCCGGTGA
>Ga0265798_10008157_pt1 | contig 13412 bp, 14 predicted proteins | sample P3T30metagenome_FD_192430 | JGI IMG/M metagenome (GOLD analysis project Ga0265798, IMG submission 192430) | Plant litter microbial communities from East Loma Ridge, Irvine, California - P3 T30 | ecosystem: Environmental > Terrestrial > Plant litter > Unclassified | place: USA: California...
GATCTCGGGCGTTGCCGCCGCTCCCTGCAGTGCTTCGCCGTTCAGGTCGCACTCCTTGGCGATCTGGCGCAGCACGGCCGCATCCGAAATATCCAGTCCCTTTTCCCAGCACGACTGCGCCAGCGCTAAGGCGAAACGCTTGCGGCTCGACGGCGACGGGATGGCCGTGCACATGCGCAGGGCCAGCAGCGGGTTGAACGGATGGCCGGGCGGGCCCTTGAAGGTCAGACCCTGCGCATCCGCCAGGCGCATCACGTCGCGGAACGTCTGCTCGCGCTTGGCCGGAATCTCGGCCGGGCCCTTGGTGCCATGCGCCTTCAGCAGGCCGGCAAACAGCACCGGTTCGATCGATACGTGCACGCCCGTCGCTTCGATGCGGGCGACCTGTTTGGTTGCCAGCCAGACGAACGGGCTGACGGGATCAAAATAAAAGGGGACGGTCTCCATGATGTCCTCGTGTCCTGGTATCGGTAAGATCGGTCAGAAGGTGTTTTTCCATTGTCGCAGCGCGGTAAACACGGCCAGCGGCGCAGCGCCTGGCTCGAGCTTGCCCGCCTGCGCCAGCGTGTCGGCAATGTCCCGTTCGCGGTAGCGCAGGAACGGGTTCGTTGCGCGCTCCAGTCCGATGGTGCTGGGCACCGTCGCCAGGCCTTGCTCGCGCTTGGCCGATTCCGTCACGATGCGTTCGGCCAGCGCCGCGTTGCCGGGATCGACGGCCGCGGCAAAGCGCAGGTTCGACAGCGTATATTCATGCGCGCAGTAGACCTGCGTGGCGGGCGGCAGCGCCGCCAGCTTGTCCAGCGACGCCGCCATCTGCTCCGGCGTGCCTTCGAACAACCGGCCGCAGCCGCCCGCGAACAGCGTGTCGCCGCAGAACAGCATCGGCGCCGCACCCATGCGCACATAGGCGATATGCCCGCGCGTATGGCCGGGCACGTCCAGCACCGTCAGGGTCAGGTCGAGGCCGGGCACGTCCACCACATCGCCTTCCGCCAGCGGCCGCGTGACGGCGGCAATGCCGTCGCTTGCCGGCCCAAATACAGGGACCGGCTCGCCCGTGGTGGAACGCTGCAACGAATGTGCCAGCAAGTGCGGTACGCCCCCGATGTGGTCAGCATGGTGGTGGGTGAGTAGAATGGCGGTAAGGGCCAGGCCGTGACGCTCGAGCGCGGCAAGGACCGGACCGGCGTCGCCCGGGTCGACCACGGCCGCGTGGCACCCGTCATGGAGCAGCCACAGGTAGTTGTCGTTGAACGCCGGAACGGCCAGCACTTGCAAGGATGCCGGCCCAGGTTTCTGCAGGGGATTTGTCATCGGTTCTAAAGGGAACGCATGGATAGCGCAACATCCGAAAAATCCATTATAGCGCTGGACAGCTGGCTGCAAACGCCGGCGGGCGCGTACGTGCGCGCCTGGGAACAGCGCCTGCTCGACGAGCTGACGGCCGACATCTTCGGCTTCAACGCCCTGCAGATCGGCACACCCCAAATCGACGCGTTGGCGGCCAGCCGCATGCCCAACAAATGGCTGGCGGACACGCGGTTGCAGCGCGGCACGCCGCCCGCGACGGCACGCACCGCCGCGTTGGCGTTCGACGCCGGCGAGCTGCCGTTCGCCTCGCAAAGCCTGGATCTCGTCGTGCTGCCGCACGTGCTGGAATTCGCGGCCGAGCCGCACCAGGTGCTGCGCGAAGTGGAGCGCGTGCTGATTCCGGAAGGCCAGCTGATCATCTGCGGCTTCAATCCGGCCAGCCTGTGGGGACTGCGCCAGGTGACGGCGCGCCTCACCGGCGCCCACTATCTGCCGGAAGCGGGCGAGCTGATTTCTATGCCCCGCATCAAAGACTGGTTAAAATTGCTGAATATGGGCGTCAGCCACAGCCATTTTGGTTGCTATGCGCCTGCCTGTCGCACCGAGCATTGGCTGGCCCGCTATGCGTTCATGGACCGGGCGGGCACGCGCTGGTGGCCGTATTTCGGTGCCGTCTACCTTGTCCAGGCCATCAAGCGGGTCAAGGGCATGCGGCTGATCGGGCCGGCATGGAGCAAGAAGTCGGCCAAGGCGCCTGTCGCCGTGCCGGCCGCGAACAAGCACGAAGAGCCCGTTGCACGGGGAACCATTTCCGTTTTAGAGAGTCAGAAGTCAAGCGATGCAAAATGAAGCGAGCACAGTAGTGGACCGGGTTGAGATCTTTACCGACGGGGCCTGCAAGGGCAATCCTGGCACGGGCGGCTGGGGCGCCCTGATGGTGGCCGCGGGCGCGGAAAAGGAGTTGTTCGGGGGCGAACTGAACACGACGAATAACCGGATGGAGCTGCAGGCCGTCATCGAATCGCTGAAGGCGCTGAAGCGCCCCTGCGAAGTGGTGCTGCACACGGACAGCCAGTACGTGCAGAAGGGCATCAGCGAATGGATCCACGGCTGGAAAGCCCGTGGCTGGCGCACGTCCACGAAGGAACCCGTCAAGAACGCGGACCTGTGGCAGGCGCTGGACGCGGCACAGGCAGCACACAAGGTCGACTGGCGCTGGGTGCGGGGCCACAACGGCCACCCCGGCAACGAGCGGGCGGACATGCTGGCCAATCGCGGCGTCGAGCTCGTCCGCCGTAAATAACCGCGCCGTCATCACCATGCCGCGCTGGGTTATACTGCGCGGCTGTTTTTCTTCTTTCTCGAATCCATGCGTCAGATCGTTCTCGATACCGAAACCACCGGCATCAACCCCAAGCTGGGCAACCGCGTCATCGAAATCGGTTGCGTCGAACTGGTCGACCGCAAGCTGACCGGCAACAACTTCCACCGCTATATCAACCCGGACCGCGATTCGGAAGAGGGCGCGCTGGCGGTGCACGGACTGACTACCGAGTTCCTCAGCGACAAGCCGCGCTTTCATGAAATCGCCGCCGAACTGCGCGACTACATCCAGGGCGCCGAAGTCATCATCCACAACGCACCGTTCGACCTGGGGTTCCTGAACCACGAGTACCGCGCGCTGAACATGCCGCCGTTCGACGACTATATCAATGGCGTCATCGACACGCTGGTGCAGGCCAAGGAGCTGCGCCCCGGCAAGCGCAACTCGCTGGACGCGCTGTGCGACTTCTACGGCATCTCGAATGCGCACCGCAAGCTGCACGGCGCCTTGCTGGATGCGGAGCTGCTGGCGGACGTCTATCTGTCCATGACGCGCGGCCAGAACAGCCTGGGCATGGACATCGAGGAAGAGCAGTCCGCTGGCGGCATCCAGCTGGAGCAGGTGGCGCTGGCCGAGATCCTGATCGTGCGCGCATCCGGCGACGAACTGGCCGCGCATGAGGAATTGTTGAACGGCCTCGACAAGGCAATGAAGGGAACTTGCATCTGGCGCACGCCGGTTGCCTGATCGCCCTTGACGGGACGCAAGTCGGTCCCTATAATAATGCTTCTTCGGGAGGTTAGCTCAGGGGTAGAGCACTGCATTCACACTGCAGGGGTCGCAAGTTCGAAACTTGCACTTCCCACCAGAATTCTACTGTAGATTCAAGGGCTTGCGCGCTTCGGCGGCAGGCCCTTTTTTCTTGTCTCTTCCCCCTGTGTAATGTCTTGACGCAATTTGCGCAGCGCGTCTTCCGACCTGTGCCGCAGTCTTCTCCAGCGCGGCCCGCTGTGCATCTGCGGGCACATGCGCATACCGTTGCGCCGTTTGCACATGGCTGTGTGCCTGAATCATGCCGATGGCGTACAGATCGACGTCCCGGGCCGAGCAGGATGCTGGCCTCGAGGTGGCGTGTAGCTGGGTTCTTGCAAGCTCCGGCGTCAGCCGCAGTTGCGTCCGTCGGCACGCCGTGGCCATTGTGCACGAAGTGATGAAAGGCGGTCACCAGGCAGCCGTTGTCACGCTGTTCGCGCGGGCGACGCTGTAGCGGGGACGCAAGCGAAAACGAAGGCGCAGGTAGTGCGTGGGCTAGTCTCACCTGATCTGCTCATCCTTAATAAGGCCGGCATGCAGCACGGCACTGACGAGGAGAAGAACATCCTCTTCGCGCTCATCGACGGCCGGTATGAACTGTCGCGGTCGACCATTCTGACGACTAGCCATGCCGTGTCTGCGCTCGAGGAAATGATCGGCGAGCGCTGCCTCGACTGGCTGCGCGAGGGCAGTGGCCGCATGGTGTCGTTCTCATGCGATTGCCCTGACCAGCTCGTCGACCAAGCTGGTCGAGATATACAAGCACAAGGCGAGCGCCTTGCCGTAAAAATTGTGTGCGACAAGAAAAAAGCCGCAGGAACGCGGCTTCTTCTTTTTTGAGCAATGCTGGGGCCTGTCAGACCGCCGCCTTGCGCCGGCGTGCCACGGCACCCGCCACCGCGAGGCCGCTCAGCAGCATCGCCCAGGTCTGCGGTTCGGGTACCACGGCAACGGAAACATGGACCCAAGAGGGCGTGAACTTGATATAACCGCCGACATCCCCCGAGTACCTTGTCAGATAGGAGCTGCTGGCGTTGACCGGTGACGCGATCATCAGGTCGAGGGGCTCGTAGCCCAACACGTATGGCACATCGCCCGTCGGTTGCCAGTCTGCAAAAAGGTTGAATTCAGTTTGCATGCCAACTTCCCGCAGTTCCATGACTATCGATAACTCCCTGTTCCCGTCGCTTGTATAGGCTGCTCTACCGCTTACGTAGCCATTCCCATAAACAGACTGCCGCTGAGTGCCAACGAAGAGGTCGAAAACATAGTCGCGTTCGTAGATAGACTCCAGGCCGCTTTCCGTATCGTAGTGGGTTACCCAATTCAGTTTTACCGGCGTGCCTGCTGCCTGGTTTCCAAAGGCATCCGTCAGTACCCCTTCCGACTGAACCGTGAGCGTGGCAGGTGCCGCCAGCGCGGCTGTAGAGGATAAGGCAAGGGCAAAGGCCAGCGGCAAGCATTTTAAACGCATCATAGATCCTATTAGTTTGTAGTTGGCAGGTAATAAGGACTATAGCGCAAAAATAACAAAATGTCTTGCGTATAATGCAACTTCTTGGTTGCAAGTGATTATCATGCGTTCGGGGCACGTTGCAGGCAGAAATGCTTGCCCTTGAGTCATGCCTGGCGCCGGCAACCGAGAGCGGTCTGGTGACGAACAAGATGGCACTACCGATCTGTCTGACGGCGCGGTGTACAGCACGCGGCCTTCGGCGAGCCCGCCGCTGTTCCGCACACCGATTTGTTTGACCTTGATCGGCGACTCAGTTCGCCACGAGCCCCCGCCGCTACGAGTATTGCATGAAGTTCCGTTATCGATGCTGAACAGCTGCCCCGCAAGGGGCGCCCGTTTATCAGCGCTTAATAATTTCAGCTTGCTGGTGCATACAGTGTTGGCCTGCGTCGTGGCTGAATTCGCGCGAATCTCCGCTGTTACCGCGCACAATTTCAATATAATTTCAATATAATTTCAATATATAACGCATTTCGAGCTGCCGGCCCGCCTGCTGGGGTCGCAAAGTTGAAACCTGCCATTTCCAGCGTATTTTCAAAATGGCTGCAGCGGCTCTTGCGGCTTTTCGCATTGGCGCGGTAAACCGTGCAACGGTCACCGTGGTGCAGGGTGTAGGCCCGCCGCGAGCGGCGCCCATTCCGGCCTGGCAGGAAGCTGCCGATGGAACCGTCGCGGCGCCGATGGCAACAGAAGCGTGAGCTCATTTTCAGGGACCGCGGGTCCCGCTCATCTTCCGAAAGACCACCATGGCCACTGCAAATCCATTCCCCTCGCTGCGCGCGCTGGCGCTCGGCACCCTCCTAGCAACTGCCGCCATGGGCGCCCACGCCGCCAGCACGCCCTTCGTGCTGGCCTACACCGACGGCCAGATCGCCCAGTCCTATATCAACCTGCAAGCCCATCACGCCAGCCTGTCCGCCGTCGGCCTGGGCTCGACCTATGCGCTGCAGCCGGACGGCAAGATCGACAGCAGCGCCATGACGACCACCACGGCCAATATCATCCGCTTCGCCAGGGGCAAGGGCTTGCCGGTGTACCCGACCGTGTCGGACTACAGCAACAGCTATGCCGGCTTAGACCCGGCCGTCAGCAATGCGGTGCTGAAAGACGCCGCCAGCCGCGCCAACGCGGTGGCCAATCTGCTGGCGCTGGCCAATGCCGACGATTTCGCCGGCATCAATATCGACCTGGAAGCGGTGCAGCCCGGAATGAAGACGCAGCTTTCCGACTTCATTGGCGCGCTGGCGAACGCGCTGCACGGCGCCGGCAGGAAACTGATCATCAGCATCCCCGCCAAGAGCGGCGACAAGGAGCCGTCCTACCTTGTCGGCTACGATTACGCGGCCCTGGGCAGCGCGGTCGACTATTTCCAGGTGATGACGTACGACGAAGTCGGCCCGGGCTGGTCGTCGTCGCCGTCGGGGACGTGGCCGGGCCCCCAGGCGGGGCTGGACTGGATGAAGACGAAGCTGGCCTACGCCGTCTCGCGCGTGCCGTCGGCCAAGGTCCTGCAGGGGCTGCCGACCTACGGCTACGACTACAGCACCGGCAAGCAGGCGTACTGGAAGGGGACGGACGGCATCCCGGGCTACAACGACATCCTGGGCGCCCGCAAGGTCACCCGACTGCGCGACAGCACGGCGGCGACCCCGTACGCGACATGGGGGACGGTCACGCCGCAGCCGGACGGTACCGGGTGGGACACGACGACCGGGCAACCGGTGCTGTGGTACGACGACGCGCAGAGCATCGCCGCCAAGGCATCGCTGGTCGGCACGTACAAGCTGGCGGGTACGAGCGTGTGGGCGATGGGCTACGAGGATGCCGGCTTCTGGAGCGCGGTGGCGACCGGCTTGCGCGCCGGCGGCGGCGATACGGGCGCGCCGGTCGGCAGCGCGGGCGCGGGCTATTTCTGGACGTCGAACGCCAGGGCCACCGACAACCTCAACCGGGTGCCGGCTGCGGGTGTCAACGACGGCAACACGAACGCTTCCGTTACCCTGAATACGTCTGGCGAAGGCGGCGCGCGCAAGTGGCAGGCGGCCGGGATCGCGTTCCCTGCCGCCAGATCGGTCGCGTCGGTGACGTTCGTTAACGGCGGTATCGACAGCCACGGCAACGGCTTTTTCGAGTCGGGCATTTCGCTGCAATACACCATCGATGGGGTTACCTGGATCGAGTCCGGCTGGGCCGTGTCTCCGGCCTATCCGGGCAGCGCCGCGGCCGCCGACCGGACGTACACGTTCACCGGCGCGGCACTGAGCGGCGTGCTTGGCCTACGCGTCTCCGGTCGGACCGGGCCGACGTCCTGGAGCGGTGCTGTCAGGGAGGTCCGGGTGCAGGGCGCTGATCGCTCACAGAATTGATTATTTGGTCGGGCCAGATACAAAACTGGTCTTGCCAATTTCAACCGCCAACTCTACCATCGTCCGGAATGCGCCGCATCGTGCGCATGCCAACGAGGAGACGGGAATGGATCAGAAATCGGCGGTCAACCGCCGCACCGTATTGAAGGCGGCCGGTGCCGCCGGGCTGCTGCTGGCCACGGGCGCCTATGCGGCCACGCCGCGCAAGCGCTATGCCATTGTCGGCGTGGGTTCGCGGGCGCGCATGTTCACGGCGGCGATCACGGGCAAGTACCGCGACCGCAACGAGATCGTCGCGGTCTGCGATACCAATGCCGGACGTGGCGCTCTGGCGACGCGGCTGATCGCCGCCACGGGCGCCAGCGAACCGCGCGCCTACGCCGCCGACGACTTCGAGCGCATGATCCGGGAGACTAAACCGCAGTACGTCATCGTCACCACCAAGGACGCGGCGCACGACGACTACATCGTCCGGGCGCTGGAAGCGGGCTGCGACGTCATCACGGAAAAGCCGATGACGACGACGGCGGCCAAGGCGCAGCGCATCCTCGACGCCGTCAAGCGTACCGGCCGGCACATCCGCGTCACGTTCAACTACCGCTATTCGCCGCCGCGCACGCAGGTCAAGGATATCCTGATGAGCGGCGAGATCGGCGACGTGCTGTCGGTCGATTTCACGTGGCTGCTGAACACCGTGCACGGCGCCGACTACTTCCGCCGCTGGCACAGCGACAAGGCCAATTCCGGCGGCCTGATGATCCACAAGTCCACGCACCACTTCGACCTCGTCAACTGGTGGCTGGGGGCGCAGCCGGAGCAGGTCCACGCATTCGGCTCGCGGCAGTTCTACACCCCCGCCACGGCGCGGCGCATGGGACTGCAAGGCCACCACGAGCGCTGCCTGACGTGCCCCGAAAAGACCAAATGCAGCTTCTACTTCGACCTGGCGGCGGACCCGGGGCTGAAGGCGCTGTACCTGGACAACGAGAAGCACGACGGCTATTTCCGCGACCAGTGCGTGTGGCGTCCCGAGATCAATATCGAGGACACGATGAACGTCATGGTCCGCTATGACAACGGCGCGCAGCTGAATTACGCGCTGTCCGCCTACGACGCGTGGGAGGGCTATCACATCGCCTTCAACGGCACGAAAGGGCGGCTGGAGCACCGCATCGTGGAGCAGGCCGGCGCCGCCGGGGCGGGCGAGTTGCAGAGCAGGAGCGCCGGCGTGTCGATCCGCGTCATCCCGCTGCGCGGCGCGCCACGCGACATCGAACCGTGGACGGGCACGGGCAGCCATGGCGGCGGCGACGACGTCATGCTGGGCGAGATCTTCGGCGACGCGCCCGTCGACAAGTACCGCCGCGCCGCCGACGAACGTGCCGGCGCCTGGTCGATTCTCGTCGGCGCCGCCGCCAACCAGTGCTTCGAGACGGGACGCACGGTCCGCATCGCCGACCTGGTCACGGGGCTGACGCCACCGGAGCAGGCGCCCATGCCCGACCGGACGGCGGCGCTGCCGATGCCGCTGCGGGTGCGCATTCCCTGACGGAGCGGCAGGCACATGACGGGAGCGGCGTTCGCGGATAGAATGAGAAGCATTCTCATCAATAAGGCCGCCATGACCGCACCATTCCCTTCACGTACGACGCGCCGCCGCGTCCTGGGCACCGGGCTCGCGCTGGGCAGCCTGGCGCTGGCGCCCGCCAGAGCCGCCTCCGAATGGCAGGGGGCCACGTTGCCACAGGCGCGCCAGCGCGAGATCGTTTCCGCCATCACGGGCGGGCGCTATCGCATTCTTGTCAGCGTGCCCGATGGGCCGGCGCCGGCCGCGGGGCACCCCGTGCTGTACGCGCTCGATGGCAACGCCACGTTCCCCAGCCTGGCGCTGATGGCGCGCATGGCCGGCTGGAGAGCAAAGGCTACGGGGCAGGCGCCGCCGGTCGTCGTCGGCATCGGCTACGCCAGCGAGCGCGATTACGACCCGGCCCGTGGCCGCGATTACACGCCGCCCGGCGGCGCTGCACCTAACGAAGGCGGCGCCGATCGCTTCCTTGATTTCATCGAACAGGAATTGAAGCCGCTGGTTCGGGGACTCGCCCCGATCGATCCGGCGCGTCAGGCGCTGTTCGGTCACTCGTACGGCGGCTTGTGCGTGCTGCATGCGCTGTTTACGCGCCCGGCGTCGTTCCAGACGTATCTCGCCGCCAGCCCGTCGATCTGGTACGGCGAGCGCGTGGTGCTGCAGGGCGTGGAGCCGTTCCGTCAGCGCGTCGCCACGCTGGCGGACAAGCCGGCCCTGATGCTGACGGTCGGCGAGCTGGAACAGCCGGCCGCCAAACCCGGCGCGCCTGGCAGCCAGAATCCGCAGGCGGCAAAGCGGCGCATGGTGGAGGAGGCCGGCGAGCTGGCAGTGCGGCTGCGGCAGATGCGCGGCGCATTGTCCCGCGTGCAGTTTCACCTGCTGGCGCACGAGAACCACGGCTCGGCGATGTTCCCGGCGATGGCGCGGGGGCTGGAGTTCTTCGTCGGCGGCGGCGACTCAGTCTGAGGCGTCCATCGTGGCGACGATGCGCCACTTTCCACCCTCGAAACGCAGCGTGCGGCTGCGAACCGACGCTTCGTCCGACCAGAAGTGCACCGTTACTTCGTCGGTGTAGGCGTCGAGCTGCGCTTCCCAGGCCTCGCCCGCCTGCTGCAGGCCGTTGACCAGGTCGTCGTCGACGGTCACGATCGACGTTTCGTCCTCGCTGCCGGTCGCCTGCACCAGCTGTTCGACTGTCTTGCCGAGGTGGCTGCGCAGGTATGCCCGTGCCTCCCTGGTCTTGGGCGCGCACAGCAGCGCATGCACGATGCGCCACGCTTCGTCCGGCCGGGTCACGGCGGTTTTCGGTGCCATCAGCGTGCCGCGCAGCGCGGCCTGGCCGGCCGTGGTGCAGGAATTGGGCAGCACCTCGCCGTTGGTGTGCAACGGCCGAAGAGCCGTAGCGGCCACCGCGGCGCCGGTCAGCACCAGAGCGCCCGCTGCGAACAGGGTGCGCTTCATGGCTTGCTCCGCTGCGCCGGCGGCACCGCGGCCTCCTTCTTCAGCACCGCTTCCACCGTCGTCCCGCGCGGGTAGGGTACCCGTGCGACGCGCTTCAGCACGACCGACGGGCCGTCGACGTATGCCGGATCGTCTTGAACGAGCCGGTACCAGGTCGCGTCCACGCCACCACGCTTGTCGTCCAGCGCCGCTTCGATCAGGAACACGTCGCCGCCGCGCGCCGCGACCAAGCCGTCACGCACGGTCGACTCGCCGCGGCCGACGTGGTGCCACTGCTCGCTCAACGCATTCGGACCTTCGGCAACGGGGACGACGTTCCAGTCGCCGCCGGACGTGGCCTGAAAGTAGAACGTCATCGTGCGCTGGTAGCGCTGGACGTCCGCCACCGTGCCGGCGACCATATACAGCTTGCCGCCCAGGGCGGGCCATTGGTGCAGTCCCTGGCCGGTGGACGCGACGTCGGCAAAGGCGGCGCCGGCGCAAGCCACGTAGATGGCCGGGATCAGGAGAAAACGGGTGAGTGTTGTCATTGCGTTTCGAGTGTGTCGGGTTCTGGATCCGCGCGGTGCACGTCGCGGCACAGCAGCATGTCGGTGATACGGTCGGACTTGTCGCCGTCGAAGCCGAGGATCATCGAGCGCTCGCGCGGATTGGTCCACGTGCCGAACAGCAGATCCCAAATCGGCAGGCCGTAGTTCTGCGCATGGTGACCGAGCTGGTGGTGCACCGTGTGCATCTCGGGACGCTGGATGATGAACCCCAGCCAGCGCGGCGTGCGCAGGTCGCTGTGCAGGAACAGGTCGAACAGGCCGGTCAGCAGCAGCGCGATGGCCGCCGCCGTCGGGCTGGCGCCCAGGATCAGATAACTGACGCAACCGCTCATGCAGATGGCCGCGGCGCTTTCGAGGGGATGCGCATAAAACGCTGTCAGCGCCTCGACGCGGCGGGCGCTGTGGTGCAATTGGTGGACCACGCGCCACAGCAGGTCGGACTTGTGCGTCAGCCGGTGCCACCAGTAGAAGACAAAGCTGTTCAACAGGAAGCTTAACAGGCCCACCATCGGGTCAGACAGCCAGGCACCCGCGTCGAACAGCGCGGCGTCGCGGATGGCGGTGCTGAACAGGTAGCCGGCGACCAGCATGACGACAACGGTCGCAAAGCCTGACACGCTGGCGAGCAGCAGCCAGCGCCGGTCGCAGCGGTTGCGCGACGCTGGTGCGATGACTTCGCGGCAGAAGAGCGCGACGAAGGCGAGGCCGATGATGGGGAGGGCGAGGAGTTCGGTCATGTTTTTAACGGGACGGTGGGCCGCCAGCCCGGCAGTATCGACATGGGTGGCGTGGATGTCAACATCATGGGGCGGTCGTTTCCTGGAACGTCCCGGCCTGCATGCGGATCAGGGTGCCGTGCCCGCTCGACTCGCGTTGCAGCCGCACCTCGCGCAGCTCGATGTCCACGACGAGCGCCCGGCCGATATCGTCCGGCCGCCCGCCTTCCAGTATGAGCGATTCGCGGCAGCTCTGGATCCGCATGCGGTCCGTCAGTCGCAGCCTGTCGCCGTTTATGCGGGCGCAGACCCGCCTGTCCTCGTAACCGGCGCCGCAGCACCCGGTGCGATCCGCAGGATTGGACGGGACGCTGCCAAGGAGGATGAGGAAGGTCCGGCCGTTGTCGGTGTAATGCAGGCGGCCGGGATTTGCATCAACCTGCCGCTTGCTCGCACGATTCGCTCGATCGCAGTCATCGGCGGATATGCGGACGTCGCGGTGATGCATGGTGGCGGCTCAGCGTCGATCGTGCCGCAGTATGGCAACCCGGTGACTGTCTGCAGCCCGGCTACAGCGACGACTTCAACCTCTCTTTCGCGGTTTTGAGATCCGCCAATGTGCCCTTTTTTTCTATGGCAAGCGCAAGGCTCGTTTCGGCAGCGATGGCATTACCCGGGGCAACAGAGACAATACCTAGATGATTGCGAACGGCCCCTTTGAAGAGCGCAAGGTAATACGTTTTCCCTGCATTTTCCAACTTTCCCGAAGCCAATACGCTTTCGCATTTATCTTCCTTTGCAAAGAGCTCATGTCCATAGGTGGCCGGCTTAGCGCCGGCGTCGACGAGGAAGACGCACTTTTCGTTGGCCTTGTCGTGAAACGCGGCGAAGGAGCTACTTTTTCCGGACATGAACTCGCGTCCCAGAAAGCGCATGCCCGGAACGGCCTTGGACAGCAATGTCCCTTTAGCACGTCTTATGCCCTCTTGAGCCCGTGGGGCATTGACGCTGTCACGGCTGGCGGGCAGAGGGTCCGTCCAAACAACCGCATCGTTTAACTCGCTGTCCGCAATGTAGCGTCCTGCGGGGTCGCGGTGGAGGTAAAAGTATTGCCGGTAGAAGTCCTCTACCGTGTCCCGAACGATATATTCGATTACCAAATATTGACGATTGCGCACCTCAAAAGCAGCCGCGTCGTTAATCACCAGGCACTGTGGAAACCCCGCACCCTTTTCCGGACTCATCATTTCAATGAATTCCGTACCAGCGGCCGTGCGTGCCAACAGCCCGCAGCTTGGCACAGAATCTCCCTTCGCTGTGTACAACACAGGTGCTATATCGTTTGACGGAAGCGGCACAGTGCTGGCTTTTACCGATGTCCACCCCTGTTGAGCGGCGTACTTCGAGACATCCGGCGCACTTGCATCTTTCAACGTTCTTGACGCGGCCGTACCGCTGGATGCGTCCGACGCACTGCATGCTCCGTGCGTCGCGACAAATCCCACAAGGGCGAATACAGATAACAGTTTCTTCATTGAGATTTCTCCGTAGCGAGAGCGACCATTTGCGCGACTGTTAAGCCGAAACGTTTTGGGGATGGGTGTGCCGCATGGACGACGAGAAAACGCTGATATGCTGCCTTGGCCACGGCCGCATTTTTCGTTACCCCTCCTTTTGTTGACGTAGGGTCGTGCCACAAGGCCCAACCGAAGGTGGAGCCAGCATGATTATAGATAGCACTTTGTTCGAAGGTTAGAAAGACTGCGCTG
>Ga0265798_10008158_pt1 | contig 13411 bp, 13 predicted proteins | sample P3T30metagenome_FD_192430 | JGI IMG/M metagenome (GOLD analysis project Ga0265798, IMG submission 192430) | Plant litter microbial communities from East Loma Ridge, Irvine, California - P3 T30 | ecosystem: Environmental > Terrestrial > Plant litter > Unclassified | place: USA: California...
CGTTCCACATCGACCCAGCCGTTCCACATGACCTGGTGCGCGTAGAACCCTTCCTTGGGGATGCGCACCGCGTCGACCTCGCCCGAGCGGCGATAATTGTTGTCGCCGCGGTAATGCGTATTGCTGTCGGACCAGATGATGTTGACGCCACCCGAACTGACGCGCCGGCCGGTGCCCGGGCGGATCCGGTAATAGTCCCACCAGCGGCGGACGTCCTCCTTTGCCTGGCTGTCCTGGTTCCGGTTGTAGTCGGGCGCATCGGCGTGGAAGGGCGGAGTCTGTGCATCCTGGTACAGCCGTGCGGCCTCGTCGCGGCTATACTCCATCGCCCACATCGGGATGCGGGCGCTCTTGTTGATGTAGAGCATCTCGCCACCATATTCGGCGACCTTGCTGTCGAGCATCTCGCGCGATCCGATCGCGCGCCCGCCGTTCGGGTCGTACTGGTCGCGAATGGCCTTCATCTCGGCCATGTGCGCCTCGCTGATGCTCTCGTTGCCGCTTTCGTAGAACAGGATCGACGGATTGTTGCGGTTGTAGACGATGGCGCTGCGCATCTGCTCCGTGCGCTGGTCCCAGCGGCGCCCTTCGACATCGCGCTCCGAATCGCCTGCGGGCATCGCCTGCGGAAGCCCGACTCGGTCGGCGGATTCGATGTCCTGTTTCGACGGCGTGATATGCATCCAGCGGACCATGTTCCCGCCGCTCTCGACCATCAGCGCGTTGGAGAAGTCGCTGATCCAGGGCGGGATCGAAACGCCGACGGCGGGCCATTCGTTCGACGTGCGCTGCGCATATCCGTGGACCTGCATGGTGCGCCCGTTGAGCTGGATCATGCCGTCGCCGAACCGCGTCGAGCGAAACCCGGTAAGCGTATCTACCGCGTCGGCGACCTTGCCGTCTACGACCAGACTGGTCGTCACCCGGTAGAGATAGCCATAGCCCCAGCTCCAGAAATGGAGGCCGCTCAGGCGGCCTTGGACAGCGAGCACTCGGGTTTCGCCCGGCGCAAGCGTGACGCTGCCGCCCTCCAGCCGACCGACCGGCTTACCGTCGCGGTCGCGCACGTCCGCCCGGTAGGAGAGCGTGCGCGGCGTCGGTTCCTCGTTGCGGACCTGCGTCTCGGCATGGACTGTCGCGGCATGCGCCGACATGTCGAACCCGTCGGTCCAGACATATTGTCCGGTCGTGCCGAGGTTCGCGGCCAGCGGCAGCGTCTGGTACGTCCGCGGCGTCAGGTGCAACCGGACGTTGCGGGTGATGCCGCCGTAATTGACGTTGAAGTTGCGGTCGTTCCACTGGAACGCACTACCCGTCGCACGCTCCTTGTAGCGCCAATCGTTGTCGACGCGCACCGCAATCACATTCTCGCCGGACTTGAGCGCCTTCGAGATGTCCGCGCCGAACGCCATCGCGCCACTCTCGGCGAGCGCGACCGAGTGGCCGTTCACCCAGACTTCCGCCGCCTGGCGCACCCCCTGGAATTCCAGAAACGCTTTGCCGGCGATCGCGCTCGCGGGCGCGGTGAAGCGCTTGCGGTACCAGGTGATGCCGGTCGACAGACCCTTGATGTCGCGCGCGAACGCCTCCGCCTCGTTGAACGCGTTGGGTACGGTTACCCTGGTCCAGCCGCGATCGTCGAAGCCGGGCTGCTCGGCACCCGGCTTTTCGCCGGTCAACATTTTCCAGTCGGGGTTGAGATTATAGGTGCTGCGCGTCGAGGCGACGACGCTCGACGCATCATGCGACTGTGCCGCGGAGGAGGCGGCAGCGAGAACTGCGGTAGCGGCAAGGAGCTGCGCGCGCTTGCTCATCGACCGTTGCCGACGATTATGCATCGAGCTGGTGTAGCGACCGCTCCCAAACCACGCGACCGTGCACTCACGTGGGTGAGCCCGCACGTTGCCAGCATCGCGCTGTCTTTACCTGCATCGCTCATCCCACTTTATAACTGTCCTTACCAAAATGTGTGATCCGGCAGTCCAATGCAAGCGGTATGTCGTTCCCGAACTGGCGCCGGTCAGGCAGACGCTGTTCACGCAACGCGGCACATTACTCAACGGACCGTGCGCCGCCCTGGGTGCCGGCACCGCACTGAAGTGGAACAGCTACAGGCCGCGGTACCGAATGGGTGAGTACTGGTCGCTTGAGCGCCTGACGCCATCGGGGGGACGAACCCTCTTTATCGCACGCCGAACCCGGCCCTGCTGTTCTCGCCGGCGTTGGTACGCTCCCGACCGGCCAAGACGTTTTCGAGCTCCGACAGTGAATGCGGCACGTCGATGTGCTGGGCTCCCAGAAACAGGCGTGATCCGTCACCCTCGGGCACCGCGTGGGTCAGCTTGTCGATGTCCACCAGTGCCTTGCCCGCAGGCAACGTCTCGATCTGAACGAATCGCATTTTCGCCTCCTGTTCGGCGTCCGGGATTGCGAACGCGTAGGAGAGATAACGAATGGCTGCGCCCGAAGGCTGCGTCGCGCGTTGGAGGGTCAAGGAGAAGACGATGATCGACGATCCGAAAACCGACGATGCGACCCAGGCCGAAGAGTCGGAGGAAATGGAGAAGGTGCAGAAGGACGCCGCCGAAGAGCGCGAGAACGAAGGCGGCTACCAGTAGGAAGAGACCGCGGGCTTCGACGTCTGATCGACGCCCGCGGTCTGGTCTTAGAGACCCACGCGCAAACCGAGCGCGAAATAATGCGGACCCGCATTTCCCTTCACGCTCAGCGTCGGGGCAAGCGGGAACGCGACGGTCCCGTACGGACGCACGTCGTCGCTGATGCGCACGCCGGCTCCGACCGTCGCGGTCAGCGGGATCGAGTACGTCGCCTCGACACGGCCGTAGGGCTTGACCGCCGTGTTGTCGCACTTGGAATCCCTCGCGTACTGGCCATCGCGGCTGTCGCGGCAGCGCGGGTTCCCGCCGTTGTTATCCTCATAATAGCGGTCGTTGTCGCCCTGATACAGGAAGACGCCAGCAGCAGGCGTCAACCGGAAGCCTGCGGCGCCGAAAGAATAGCCGGCGCCTAGCTCGCCGCCCCATTCACCCTCCGCGCGGGCGCCGTTAGCTTCCAGCACGAGTTGAGCCGAAGCCGGCATGACTACAGCGCATGCGGTCACTGCGCCCATAATCGCGATCGTTAGTGTCTTCATATTCCCCCCACAGCCGCATTCGAAAGCGGACGGCGCGGATACCCGCCGGGCGCGATGTTGAAAAGCGCAGACAACGATCATGCGGGACCGGAATCATCCAAGCGGCCAACGCCGAGGGATCATGCGTTGCCAAGAGCGTGACCCGCGGTAAACGCAGGCATGCAAATGACATACATATCGGAGGCGCATTTTGGCCGGTGACATTCGCTCGCCCAGTTCACTGATCGTCGAGGTCGCGACGCAGGGTGACGCCATGTGGTTCGAGAGGAACTCCGACCGTCGTATCCGCATCCGCAAAGCCGTCACGAGGGAATTCAGCGAAGACGTCGGTCAGGCGCCCGTCGGGATGGAATGGTTCGCCCTCGTGCTTGAGGCGCAGCCAGGCGCCCGTATGCGTCAGCCGATTGCCCTGCCCATCGCGTTCGATGTCAGCGATATGGATGACAGCGCCCTGTTCAGCCTGTTCCAGCAGGCCGCGCCCTCGGGTGCCAAGGAATTGCTGAGCAAACTTCGCGCGGCCAAATTGCCGGGAACCGCGACGACCTGACCGGTGGGTTGGCCATTTCGAGCATCACGGTCCATGTGCGGATGATGTTCGGTGCGCCTACGCTTCCCTGCGACGCGCCCGTTCATACTCCAACGGGCAGGGCAAGCTCGGCGAAATGGCGTCGGATATAGTCGAGCTTGGGATCGATGTAGCGGCGGCAGAACGGCTGTCCGGGTCGGTCCGGTAGTAGTTTTGGTAGCGCGCTTCCGAGGGTTTGAAACCGATGAACGGGAGCACGAGCGTTCGGGGTGCCTCGCCCTTTTCATTTGCGAACTCGGCGATCGACCGCGCCGCGTCGAGACGCTGGTCCGGTTCGAATACATAGATCGCGCTGCGGTACCGTCCGCCCGGCGAATAAATCCCATTGGCCGAATGCGTCCTGAGGTGGACATCGGCGAGCGTCCGTAGGTCGATGATCGCAGGATCGAAGCGCACGACGACGCCTTCCGCCCACGAGTCTGCGGGTGCCTTCGACTGGACGAAGTCCTGGTCGACCTGAACGACGCCTCTCAAGGCCTGGAAGACGCCCTCGGTGCACCAATGGCACCCGCCACCAAAGCCGATTTGCTTCATGGCGTACTCACTTGGGTGGGACGAAAGAAAAGAGTTGGGTGCGAATCGATGCGGGCGCGCCCGGCGTGAACCAGTTGGTGTCCTGGATATGGCTGGCTGTCAGGTACATCCGGCCGTCGGGTCCTTCCGAGAAGGTATCGGGCCAACGCAGCCGCTTGTCGGTCAGCACCGTCTCGACGCCGGTTCCGGCGAGGCGCTTGACCGAATTGTCGGTCGGCGAGGTCAGGTACAGCACGCCCGCCTTGCTCATCCACAGCCCATCGGCGACGTGCGTCTGCGCGATGACCGTCACGCCCGCGGCACGATCGGCCTCGGCGACGTCGGGACGCAGCAACGCGGTCGGGATCGAATAGAGCGTCTTGCCGGTCAGCGCCTGGTAGAACAGCGTCCTGCCATCGTTCGAGATGGCGATCCCGTCCGACGCGAAGGCCGGCTGGCGACCGTCCGGGCGAACCAGCGGCTTTCCGTCGATCGTCACCTTCACCGTCTTGTCGATCTGCGTCGAGGGATGGCCGTCCAGCGCCCGAAAGCTTTCGCCGCTTTCGAGGTCGATGACGATGATCGCGCCACGCGTGCCGCTGTCGGTGATGTAGCCGGTCTTGCCGTCGGGCGAGAAGCGAATGTCGTTGAGATAGGTGCCCTGCAACGCGACCGACAGCGGAACGGGGATGACCTTCGTCACGCGGTTGGTCTTGAGGTCGACGCGGACGAGCTTCGGTGCGCCTTCGAGAATCTTCTCGTTGCCGGGCGCGCCGGCGTCGACGACCCACAGGTTGCCATGGCCGTCGGGCACGATCGATTGGACGCAGACGAAATAGTCGCCGACCGGCAGTTCGTTGGCGCGCGCGTTGCGCCAGCTGTTCCACTTGGCATCGGGATAGGGTTTCAGCGACCCGTCCTTCGCGACTTCGGCGACCGAGATCGGCGCGTCGTCGGTCCAGCGCGGGAAGTTGACGAAGCGACGACCGTCCTCGACGACCGCGACGCCGGTGACCTGATGGTCGAACTGCGCGACCTGGGTGAGCGGGCCGGTTTGCGCCTGCGCGACGCCGAACGCGGCGACGGCGATCACACCGACGGCGGCGGCCGCGGCGAGGAAGGGCTTGGTCTTGGTCATGAGGAGGCTCCGGTCGGTCGTGTCGGACAGGCTGGCGGGATCGCCGGTGAAGAGACGGATGAGGTGATGCGCAACCGCGGCGGGGTTCTCGCGCTGCGGGAAATGTCCAACGCCCGACAATCGGACGAAGGCAAAGGGTCCGGAAAATTTCTCGGGCACGTGCCTGCTGGCGGGCGGCGGGTTCACGCCGTCGACCGCGCCCTGGATATAGATTGCGGGCAGCGAGAGCGTACTCGTCGCCTTGACCTTCTCCTCGAGCCAGCGGCTGGCAGTATCGGGTTCGGCCTCGTCCCAGCGTGCGCGGTAGCTGTGCAGCGTCACGTCGGCCCAGTCGGGGTTGTCGAAGCTGTGCGCAACGCGGTCGAATGTCGCCTCATCGAACCAGCCGGGCGGGGACCAGTTGACCCAGTGGATGTGCGCGAAGTCGCGGCGATCGGTGCGGATCTTCTCGGCGCCGCGTGCGGTCGCCATGAACCAGTGATACCATTGCCGCTGCGCCTGCTCGAACGGCGGCGTCGGCATGCCGCCGAGCCTGGGCGGCGTGGCGAGCATCGCGATGCGCGTGACGCGATCGGGCCATCCGACCGCCATGGCTTCGGCGGTATTGGAGCCCCAGTCGTGGCCGGCCACCATGAACCGATCGATGCCGAGGCCGTCCATCAACGCGATCATGTCGATCGCCAGGATGGCGCTGTTGCCGGTGCGCTGGGCGCCGTCGTGCAGGTGGGTGTCGCCGAAGCCGCGCAGGGTCGGCACGATCGTCCGCAGGCCAGCCTGGTTGAGCGCAGGGGCTACCTTGTCCCAAGTCGATGCGTCATCCGGCCAGCCGTGGATCAGCAGGACGACCGGTCCGTCGCGCGAGCCCATGTCCGCAAAGGCGATGTCGAGCAGGTCGGTCGAGAGATGGGGCATCGTACACTCGCTGACGGGCGCGTGCCGCGGCACGCGCCCCCTGGATCATTCACGGGTCGGCATGGGCTTGGTCACGTCTTCATCAGCATCGCGATATGGCCCTGCACGACGGGGACGATCTTGTTCGCGGCGGCCTTGAGCGCGGGGGCGGTGCCCTCCATCGCATAGGCCTTCTGGACGTTCAGCGCCTGATTATGCGCAGCCTTCTGCTGCGCGATATAAGCGGCATCGCGCGCCGCGCCGGTCTCGTCGTTGAGCTGCGCGATTAGTTCGGCCTGCAGCGGCATCAGCATCGGCTGAGGCACGGCGACCTTGGACTTTGCCGCCGCGGCCTTCACGTCCGCGGTGCTCTGTGCATGCGCGCTGAGCATCATCTCGGCAAAGGCGCGGACGTTGGCGTTGGCGGTCGTCTGCAGCACCGACTGTGCGGACTGCCGTTCGAACAGGTCGCTCGCTCCGGCGGTCTTCACATAGTCGGCGGGCGTCATGACCTGCGCCATTGCGGGAAGCGCCGCGAACAGGGCGACGGGCGCGGCGAGGAGATAGGTGAGCTTCATCGGGTATCCTTTCAAAATGGATGTCAGCGGACGCGGTCGAACGCGGCCTTGAGCTTGCCGATGCCGAACATCTCGGCGTCATAGGCGCCGCGGACGACCTTCCCCATGCCGAAGAACTCGTGCGTCACGCCCGGGAAGGTGCGCTGTTCGACCGTGTCGCCGGCGCCGCGCATCGCGACCGCGAGCGTCTCGCCGTCCGAACGCAGCGGGTCGATCTGGGCGTTGACGATCGTCGTCGGCGGCAGGCCGCGCAGGTCGGCTGCGACGAGGTTGAGGCGGGGATCCATCATGTCGGCGGGCGACTTGCTGTAATAATAGCCGAACCAGCCCAGCATTGGCGTGTTCAACGGCTTGGCGTTGAAGCTGTCGGTGCGCGACGGCAGCGTCTTCGAACTGTTGGCGATCGGGTAAACCGAAAGGATGTGCACCGGCATGGCGAGACGGTTGTCGCGCGCATAGATCGCGGTAGCCACGGCAAGGTTACCACCCGCGCTCTCGCCGGCCAGCGCCAGGCGCTTCAGGTCGCCGCCCCAGGCCTGCGCGTTCTGCAGGACCCAGCGATACGCCGCGGATGCATCGTCATGCTGCGCAGGGAACTTGGCTTCCGGGGCATGGCGATATTCGACCGAGACGACGATTGCGTTCAGCTGCTTGGACAGCAACCGCGGCGTTGCGTCATAGGTGTTCACGTCTGCAATCACCCAGCCGCCGCCGTGGTAATAGACGATCACGGGCATCGGCGTGCCGCTGGGCGCGCCCGCGGGCTTGTAGATGCGCGCGAACTGCATCGGGTCCGGACCATAGGCCATGTCCATGGTGACGACGGCGGGATCCGGCGCCGTCGACATGCGCTTGGCGTGCATGACCGCCATCGCGGCATCGGCGGCCGACGGCTGGTTACGCGCCTTGACCGGCGTCAGCGTCTCGATCGGCTTGGCGGCGAGGCGGGGCAGTTGATCGAGCACCGCCTGCATGTCCGCGGCGGCACGAGCCGGCATCGTGGCGACCTTGGCGGGCGGCGGCGGGGGAGGCGCGTTGACCGACATGGGCGACTGTGCAGAGATCGAGGCGGCGGCCGTGAACATGCCCGCGAGTGCGGCGGACTTGACTGTGAATCTGATGTGCATGACGCTGAAAACCCGTTGTTAATCCAGTATTCAGCAGAACATTCGCTCGTTCGTTAAGCTCCGTACGGTTCCGCACCGATCGCCGCGAACGCCGTGTGCGCCGGATGCTGGACCACAACGCCTCGCATGCGTTAAATGAGCGAATGATCGACCCAGCTTCGTTTATATCCTGCGTGGATGCGCTTCCGCGGCCGGTCGACCTGCCTCGGTCCCGTGACCGGAGCACGCGAAACATGCTGCTCAATCATCTGTCCGACGACGATTACGATCTGCTGCGTCCGCATATTGAACGCGTATCGCTGTCGGTCGGGACCGTGCTGGCGAGGGCAGGGGAGCCGATCGAGACGATCTGCTTTCTCGACGGCGGGCTGGCCGGTTTTCTCGACGTGCTCGGCGATGGACAGCGGCTGGTCATCGGCGTGATCGGGCGGGAAGGCGTCGTCGGCTGGCCGGCGCTGATGGGCAACGACCGATGGCCCTATGATGTCGAGGTGCGTGCGACCTGCGATGCGCAGCGCGTCCCGATCGCTGCGCTGCTCGCCGCCACCGCGGTCAGCCCGCGGCTGAACACACTTCTGCTGCGCTTCGCAGGGATTTTCGCGGCGCAAATGGGACGGACCATCGTGTCCAATTTGATCCATTCGGTCGAACGCCGCACGGCGCGCTGGATCCTGCTGTATCACGACCGCGTCGAACGCGACGAGATCACCATGACGCACGAGGAGCTCGGCAACATGCTGGGCGTGCGGCGCGCCAGCATCACCAGTGCGCTTCATGTCCTCGAAGGCGAGAACGCGATCAGGGGCTATCGCGGGCGTATCATCGTGCGCGACCGTGCCGCGCTGGAGGCGTTCGCTGGCGATACGTATGGCTTTGCGGAAGCTGAGTATCGCAGACTGATCGGCTGATCCCAGCGCCGTGCCGATGGCTTTGATGCTTGATGCCTGCGGTGCACCTGCGTTCTAGCGTCAGGCGGGCCCGAAGTTGTTCCTGCTCTTCTGTAGAATAACCGCGATCAGGCAGCGGAGATACAATCATCCCATCCAGCCAGGGATGCAAGGTCTGCGCTTCAATAAGCGATGGTCGGGGAGACAGGATTCGAACCTGCGACCCCCTGGTCCCAAACCAGGTGCGCTACCAGCCTGCGCCACTCCCCGACGCCCGAGCGGTTAGGCCGGGTGGGCGCGATGTGCAAGCGCGTTGCTCGATCACCGTGCAATCAAGTCGTGCGTCGGCGCGTGGCGGAGGTGCGACGACGCGAGGTTCCGGATGCGCCGAGGGTGTGGCACATTGACGCCATGTGGGGGACTATCAAAAAAGCCGCTTGGCTGCGCCGCGGCGCTGTGGCGCTGGCCGTGACGTTCGTGGGCGGTGGCCCGGCCGTCGCGCAGGACGATGCCGGCTTCCAGGCCTATCTGACGACGTTGCGCAGTCAGGCGCTCGCGCAGGGGGTGACGCAGCGTACCGCCGACGCGGTGTTCCCGACGCTGACGCTCAACGAGCGGGTGATCGCGCTCGACCGTGCGCAGCCGGGCGCGACGAACAACACCGTGCCCGCGTTCGCACCGTACAAGGCGCAGCATGTCGACGCCGCGCGAATTTCGCGCGGGCGCAGCGCATATCAGGCGCAGCGTTTCCGGCTCGAACGGATCGAACGCGAGACGGGCGTTCCCGAATCGGTGATGGTCGCGATCTGGGGCCACGAGACCAATTACGGCAGCTATACCGGCAATTTCGATCTGCTCCGCTCGCTCGCGACGCTTGCCTATGAGGGACGTCGCCGCAGCCTGTTCGCGGGCGAGTTCATCGCCGGGTTGAAGATCCTCGATCGCGGCGTGTCGCGCGAACAGCTCAAGGGCAGCTGGGCGGGGGCGATGGGCAATCCGCAGTTCCTGCCGTCGATCTATCTCCGGCTCGCGCGCGACGGCGACGGTGACGGCCGCGCGGACATCTGGAACAGCCCGGCGGACACGCTGGCGTCGATCGGCAATTACTTCGTCGACGCCGGATGGCGCGCCGGGCAGCCCTGGGGCGTCGCGGTCAGCGTGCCGCCGCAGTTCGACCGCTCGCAGGTCCGCAACCGTCTCGTCTCGCCGCGCTGTCCGCGCGTGTTCGAGCGGCATAGCGGGTGGCGGACGATCGCGGAATGGCGCGCGCTCGGCATCGTGCCGCAGGGGGGGCGCTTCCCCGCGGATTCGGTGTTGGCAACGTTGCTCGAGCCGGACGGACAGGGCGCGACCGCCTATCTGCTGACGAGCAACTACCGCGTCATCCTCGATTACAATTGCTCGAACTTCTATGCGCTCTCGGTAGGCCTGCTGGCCGATGCGGTCGAACGCTAGCGTCCTGATCCTTGCGATCGCACTGACCGCCTGCGGCGGTACGCGCGAAAGCCTGGGCGCGACGCTGCCAAACGGCGCTTATGGCCATTATGAAGATACCGGGTTGGCGAGCTGGTATGGCGAGGAATTGTCGGGCAACCGCACCGCGTCGGGCGAGATGTTCGATGCGAGCGCCATCACCGCCGCGCACCGCACGCTGCCGCTGGGATCGTTCGTCGAGGTGACCTCGCTCGATACCGGGCGGTCGGTCCTGGTCCGGATCACCGATCGCGGACCAGGGCGCCGTGACCGGATCATCGACTTGTCGCGCGGCGCCGCGCGGCTGCTCGGCACCGACCGTCGACCGGTGGCCAGGGTCCGCGTGCGCGCGGTAACCCCGTCCGCGCAGGACGCCGCGACGCTGCGTGCGGGGCGATCCGTGGCAGCACGCGAGACGGGCTATACGCGTGCGAGCGCGGCGTCGGTGCCGCCGCGGCCGGCATTCGCGCTGATTCCCGGCCGCTCCTATGTCCTCCAAGTCGCGACCTTTTCCAACGAAACCCGGGCGCGTGCGCTCGCCGACCGGCTCGACGCGCGCGTCGTCGGCGGCGGAGGGCTGTGGCGCGTACGGCTCGGCCCGTTCGACGACGCGAAGCGCCTGCAACGCGCGCGTGACGCGGTCGCGGAGCGCGGCTATGGCGATGCGCAGGTCCTGCCCGGGGACTGAAATCTTGCTGCCACACCCAATGCACGGAATTGCCATGAAGACGCTGATCGCCGCTCCGCTCGTCGCCCTGATGCTCGCGAACCCGTCGGTCGCCGCCGCGCCGCAGTTCCAGACCGCCGCGCCGATCGCCTATATGGAAGACCTGTCGTCGGGTGCCGTCCTGTTCGCGCGCGATGCCGATCGTCGCATGCCGCCGGCCTCGATGGCGAAGATGATGACGGTCTATGTCGCGTTCGACATGCTCCGCAAAGGCGAGCTGAAGCTCGACCAGATGATGACCGTCCGCCCCGAGACCTGGGCAAAATGGCATGGCCCAGCAGCGGGTTCGACGATGTTCCTGTCGTCGGGTGAGAACGTCAGCGTTGCGAACCTGCTCTACGGCATCGTCACGCTGTCGGGGAACGATGCGTGCGTCGTACTCGCCGAGGGGATTTCGGGGTCGGAGCAGGCGTTCACCGAGCGGATGAACCGCACCGCCGCCGAGATCGGCCTCAAGAACAGCCATTTTGGCACGTCGAACGGCTGGCCCGACAATGGCGTGACCTATGTAACTGCGCATGACCTGGCCGATCTCGCTGCGGCGACGATCACCAACCATCCTGCGCTCTACAAGCAGTTCTATTCGAAGCGCGATTTCACCTGGGGCAAGACGATGGGTGGCAACGCCATCACCCAGGCCAATCGCGATCCCATCCTGGGCCGTGTCGCAGGCGCCGATGGCCTCAAGACCGGGCATACCGAAGAGGCCGGCTACGGCTTTACCGGCTCGGCCGAGCAGGGCGGCCGTCGCCTGGTGATGGTCGTCGCGGGACTGACCAGTTCGAACCAGCGGAGCGAGGAATCGGTGCGCTTCATGGAGTGGGGGTTCCGCGCCTGGTCGTCCAAGCCGCTCGTCGCGAAGGGTCGCAAGGTCGAGACCGCCGAGGTGCAGATGGGCGATTCGTCGACCGTCGGACTCGTCGCGCCCAAGGCGCTGACCGCGACGCTGCCTGCGGGGACCTCGCCCAACCTCAACGCCAAGGTCGTCTATGACGGCCCGATCAAGGCGCCGATCAAGGCCGGCCAGCATATCGCCGACCTCGTCGTCACCACGCCCGACGGCATCACGCAGACGATGCCGCTGGTCGCCGAGACGGACGTCGGCACGGCGGGCTTCTTCGGCCGCGCTTGGGCGGGGCTGACCGGGTTCTTCGGCTGATTCGATGACGTCGGTCGTCGGCAACGCGGCGGCGCAGGCCGCGTTCGTCTCGGCGATGGCGAGCGGATCGCTGCACCACGCGTGGCTGCTGACCGGCCCGCAAGGCGTCGGCAAGGCGAGCTTCGCGCGGATGGCGGCGATCCGGATGCTGGCCGAGGGGGCGGGGGCGGGCGGATTACCGCCCGGGCTCGACGTGCCCGAAGGCAATGCGACGCGCACTCTGGTGGAGGCGGGGTCGCACCCCGATTATCGCGTGCTGGCGCGGTTGCCCAAGGATCCCGAGAAGCCCGACCAGGATATCGCGCGGAGCATCACGATCGCGCAGGTCCGCACGCTGCAGCCGCTGTTCGCAACGACGCCGTCGATGAGCAGCCGGCGGGTGGTGGTGATCGATGCGATCGACGATCTCGAACGCGGCGGCGCGAACGCACTGCTGAAGAATCTGGAGGAGCCGCCGCAGGGAACGATCTTCGTGCTGGTCAGCCATGCGCCGGGGCGGCTGTTGCCGACGATCCGCTCGCGCTGCCGGCTGTTGCGGTTCGAGGCGTTGAGCGACGACGAGGTCGCGGCCGCGATCCGCGCGGTACAGCCCGAGGCGGACGAGGCCGAGATTGCGGCTTTGGTCCGTATCAGCGACGGCGCACCGGGGCGGGCGCTGCGGTATGCGGGGCTCGACGTCGCGGGGATCGACGAGGCGATCGCGCGGATCGCTGGCGAAGGCGACCGCGACAACAGCCAGCGGCTGCGGCTGGCCAAGTCGCTCGGCGGGAAGGGGGCGCAGGCGCGCTACGAGGCGTTTCTCGATCGTGCGCCGGCATTCGTCGCGCAGGCGGCACGGTCGCGTTCGGGGCCGGCGCTGCGGTCCGCGCTCGATGCCCACGCCGCAGCGCGAGACCTGGCGGGCGCGGCGATCGGGCTGTCGCTCGACGCGCAGGCGACGGTGTTCGAGATGGGCGGCATCCTCGCGTCGCTGAAGGCGTGACGGGCTTCACCTGATCCGGGCGATGCTCTAGGAGCCGGGCATGGCCGAACCCTATTATATCACCACCGCGATCAGCTACCCCAATGGTCGCCCGCATATCGGGCACGCGTATGAAGCGATCGCCGCCGACGCAATCGCGCGCTTCCAGCGCCAGGCAGGGCGCGACGTACGGTTCCAGACTGGCACCGACGAGCAT
>Ga0265798_10008160_pt1 | contig 13409 bp, 14 predicted proteins | sample P3T30metagenome_FD_192430 | JGI IMG/M metagenome (GOLD analysis project Ga0265798, IMG submission 192430) | Plant litter microbial communities from East Loma Ridge, Irvine, California - P3 T30 | ecosystem: Environmental > Terrestrial > Plant litter > Unclassified | place: USA: California...
TCTCTTCCTTGCCAGCGTATAGAGCGCGGAGCTTAGACCACTCGCTACCCGGCTGGAAGAGAGTCGGTCGGAGACCCAGACGCATCGATGCGCCCATGGTCGTCTTGTCGACCTCCGGCATGAACATGATGAGCTTGTTCTGGGCATCGCCGTTGAACTCCTCGGAAGTTGCGTCCTTGATACCACAAACGTTGCGAGCGTACTCAATGACGGCGATTTGCATGCCTAGACAGACACCAAGATATGGCTTCTTGTGCTCACGCGCCCAAGTAGCTGCCGAGATCATACCCTCTGTGGCACGCTGACCGAAACCGCCAGGCACAAGGATACCAGATGCCTTGACAACCTCATGCCAAGCCTTGTGGTACTTTTCAGGGTCTGTCTTTTGACACTTAGGCTCCAGGTGATCTGAATCAACCCAGCGAATGTCCAGTTTCCTCCTGCATCGCATCGTGGCGTGTTCCAACGACTTGACGACTGACAAATACGAGTCCTGGAGTTCAACGTACTTTCCGACCAGTGCAATCGTCACCGGGTCGTGAAAGCGACTGTCGTGGCCTGTAAGCGACTGCCATTGCGCCCAGATATGGTTGCCCTTCTGCAGCATTGAGGGCGAGATAGAGGTCTGCTCAAGAGCAAGGAACTGGCGGACCATGGGGATCAATCTCTGTTGCTCGAGAAGCATGGGTACTTGGTAGATGGACGGCATGTCACGCACAACCAGGACTTGTTCGTTTTCGACCTGGCAGAAGTGGGCAATCTTCTCGACCGCAGAGGCTTCGAGTTCGCGTTCGCAACGGCAGGCAATCTAGAACAGTCAATCATTTACTCACAACACAGGTGACAGTGCACTCCAAGGACAGATGCGCCAGCTAGTCGCCAACACAAAGGTCTTGGAGTTGCCCAGCGAAAATGTACGCACCAGATCCGGGATCAGACCGTTACTCCTCACCGCCTTGATGGCCTGCTGCGTAGGCTTCGTCTTCTGCTCGCCGTGAATAACAGGCACATACGAGACGTGAATCTGCATAAAGTTGTTCTTGCCCGCGCGTCTCCTGAGCTGGCTCATAGCCTCGATGAAGGGCATGCTCTCAATATCACCCACAGTACCTCCCAACTCGATTATGCAGACGTCAGGCTCCTCGCCTGAGTCATCGACGGGTATCCGCGCGACTTTCTCGATCCAGTCCTGAATCGCATCGGTGATGTGTGGGACGACTTGAACGGTTTTACCCAGATAGTCGCCCTTGCGCTCCCGTTCGATGACGTGCTGGTAGATCTTGCCGGTGGTGATGTTGTTGTCGCGTGTGAGGGTGATGTTGAGGTAGCGCTCGTAGTTACCGAGATCGAGGTCAACTTCGCCGCCATCGGAGAGGACGAACACTTCGCCATGCCTATAGATAGTTTAGTTTAGATATAGCAATCATGCTGGCGAGGCCTACTCCTTCGGGTTCATAGTCCCTGCATCTACATTGAGGTATGGGTCGACCTTGATCGACGAGACGTGCTAAGACGTCAGTATGGTCGGCAGAGCGCGTCAGTTCGCTGCACTTATCTTGAGACCGATCGTCTTGAGCAAGAGGCCCGTAGACGAGGCTGTGACGCGTCAATTAGCAGCGGTACATAAAACGAAGATTCCTGTGCATAAGTTGCTGTGCAGTGGTGCAGTTCGGCAACGCTCTAAGAGCCATGATCCTAGAGAGGATGATGTGCTCTGCATAGACCACAAAAGCCCTGCAGACTCGAACTCGCGTGAGATTTCTCGCGCACGTCACAAGAGCTTACCTATGATACCCTGTGTATACGCATTAGTGGTGATCAAAGGCGCGGCAACCTGCAGCTTACCTTCCCCACGCCGCTGATGACGCCGCCAGACACAAGCACGTATTTCATGATGTTTTGCTTTTGGTGCCTCAATCGGTTATGGGGAAGGGGAGGGAAGGAAGGAAAGCTGAGATTTTGCACGCGTTAAGTTGGAAAGAAAATCGACGCATGGACCATCTAGCGGGGCTGATCCCCGCATTAGCGTCCTCGAGGCGTGAGGCTTGCCTGGCGACCATCATCCTTCGGCGAATCTTGACCTCACAGCTTCATTGATGAGGCATAATGCTGCTAGCCTAGCTAGCGTCACTTTGTGTTATTTGCAAATACGAGCTATCAGAAATGGTATCGTGCTCCTTTCCATCGAATATCAAATGCATTACAATATAGCCGCCGCACCGAGTCGTCCGACCCCTCTTGTATTGCGCGAACGCCATGCAAACAGCCTCGTCGCCACCAGCTAGAAAATTAAGATGTAGATCGTCCGAGGGAATGTTGTTGGTTCATCATGTCGTCAAGATGCAAGTCGGTATCTGCGAAAAATGCTCCAGATAACCCAGGTAGCAGCCCACGCCGTCCGCTGTAGTTGATGCTTGTGAGAAAAGTAAATGCCGTAGAGGTTATGTTCAGATAGTTATTCCCTGCGCCTCCGCTTCAACTCATCCTCCTCTTTATTATCGTGCTCTTGACTTGCGGTAAGTCGTTTGCGCGCCAGTGCTTTCTCATTGCCTTTCTTTACTTGGATGTTGCATCCTTGTAACTTCAATGCTCGGGTAAGAGCACTGCTTGGTCTCATGCCAGGAAAGTCCTTGGCCGTATAGACGGTGAAGACGTCGCTCAAGACTTCGGTAAGTATTGGCGAAAAGCCTCCCACGTGGAGGTTCATCGGATCGATACGCATTAGGACGAATCGAAGTCGGTATTTGCCATGTGTACGACACGAAAGGTCTGGAAAGCAGAAGAAGCAACCTTCGGCATCATGCTCATCCTTTGCTACTGATGGCGATGCCACGAGCTGACCCATTAATCGCCGCGTCGTTCGCCTGTCGGGCTGTATGAGCGCTGTCTCTTCGTTCGTCCCCTCGGCATTCCAGAGTGTGCAATGAACCACGTTGAGCGAGTAACGTAGTTCTTCTTGCTCTGCGGCACCGGTTTTCGGATCTGTTACAAGGAGCTGGATGATTGGCGGTGGGTCAATTACCCTTCGGTCACGTTCTCCGAACCCACATGCTCGCGCGGCGATGGGTTGTTGCCGCACACGAAGTTCGTAGTTCAAGTTTCTGTATGCGTCAGTGGGAGATCGCTTACTTGGTCAGTGTGGAAGTATCCTTACAGCTGCTCGTTGTATACCGGCTGTGGTATCGAACCTGGTAATGGAATTGCTCGATGCTGTTTTTGAGGTGGAGGAGCCGTTGCAGGCGGCTCCGAATACGCAATGGCACCGAGTGGGGCTGCTATGGAGCCTCGATGTGATTGTGAATGCTGGCGGGAACCTACGGATCCGCGGAATGGAGTACTACTCGATGCATAGCTCGGTGTATACCCAGGTGACGGCAGTGGAGGATATGACCTTTGCTGCGAGGCCTCTACTGGGGATGTGAGAGATGAGTATGGCTGCTCGTGGTGTTGACTATGATGGTAGTGCCGGGGTTCCTCGTAAGGATAGCGGTGTTCTGTCAATCTCCGCGGTCCTCTGCTGTCAAACTCGGAACGTGGTGAGATGGAAGGGCCATATTGCTGAGGCGAATATGGAGGGTCTGATCTGGGTGGGGTGTAGGGATTTGAATGTTGTAGTAGTTTCTCAACAGGAGCTGCTGATCTATGTACGGAGGGCGGCTGGGGGTAGTCTTGTCGCGGAGGCAATCCAGCATGAATCGAGGGCAGTTGGTTGATGGGTGAGCGGAACTGGTGATCGGACCGGGGTGGTACAGCGTCTGGTGGGATCTCTAGCGGGGGAAGTCGGCGGTGAGAATAGTCGAGGAAGCCAGGGGGCGAGAAGATGGGAAGTTTCTGGGTCTCAGTCATATCTGGAGCAGGATGAGAAGTTGTTGTCAGAGGGAGCGACGGCGGCGGAGGAGGTGGAGGTGGTTGGGACATGCGTGTATTATTATTTGGCCGGGCCAGGACACGATGCACGAAGCCGCATTGGGATGATGTTTGTGTTCAGTTCGGAGGCTCTTTTCAAATTGGGAGCAGCAGGGAGTGGTGCAGTGTTGGACAAGACGTCAGGAATGGGGGCACTGCCTCGAGTGTGGCGGCGTTGGTAGTTTATAGTTTAATGTCCCTTGTAGGCGACCCTGTACGTATCTGGATCGCCAGCAGCCAGATCGACGGTCGGATGCTTGGATTCAGCAATGGCGACGTTGAAGTGGAGGCGCTCTGACGCCTTAAAACAACGGGCGCCCGGGAAGAGGAAAGGATGCAGACGGGGGTGGGCCCGCAGCACCCTGTTCACTCGCAAGCCTCACGCCAACCGTCAAGAGTAGCCGGCTCGGAGCATAAATTTTGACCAGGACAGCGATAAGTGCAGCGATGAGTGCGTGGATCCGAGCTTGGCGGGCAGCTGCTAGTCCCCAGGTTTCTGACTTGGGTTGGTGCAAGCGATATGAAGGCCGGGAGATGGGCACTATGTACAGTACAAGCAGGTGATTGTGTGGAGAAAGTAGTCATGTATGTTCCTCATGGTCTAGGGTTTAGGTGAGCTAGTCGGTGCATGTGGTCTCTGCGGCAGTCCACTCTGTCTTCTCACCGCGTTCGCAGCCCATGCAGCTGGAGACTTTGGGACGCGACTGGCTCAGGACTCGTGTCTAGCTCCGAACTGGCTTCGCAGTATTTTCGTGGGGCGTCACCGAATAGGCTGGCGGCCGGGTAAAAGAGAGACAAACAACGGCGTCCCGGTTTCGCAGGCACGTCTGTTTCGAATCAAGACAGACCAGGGTGTTGCACACTGTGACCGGGCGGCAGCCAATATGGAGCAATATGCCAGATATCACGTAACTCGGTCCATGGGCGCTGGCGAGCGGAGGGTAGCATCGCGAGCGGCAGACGCTTTCACATTCGGCGAGGGTCCAGATAGAGTGAAGGAGTGGCTGCAGCACGAACCTGGGAAAGGCTTGACGGGCCCATCTGTCAGAGCGGGCGCAGGCCAATGGCGAGGCTGGAGGATTGCGGCTAAAAGCGATCTGCCCTGCGACGCCTTTCTTGTCCGTCTCCGCGCACCCACTTGGAGCGGGTGGGGTCTGCTGCCATGCTGGATGAGCTATAGGTGGCCCAAACTCTGGTGGTGGTGAACCCAGTCAGGACGGCTACCGGGCTTTTGGAAGACGGCTGCCGTCTCATGCGCCCATCAATCAGTGACATGAGACATTGCCTCCGCACCTGGCTATCGGACTCGATAGTCAACGGGCACGGCCGCCCAAACGATGTCGGTGGCTTGCGCTTGCCCAAGGTGGGCGACCGTTGTCGTTAACAGCAGACATTAAGACACACATACATCGCTTCCATGGCTGCGACGCGAATCACGGCGGTTCGCTTGCGGCGCAACGGTTTGAAGAGAGTGGCAGGAGATTGGGAGAAGCGTCATGGGGTGTGTGTTGTTCAGCGGGTGACTTGGGCATGGTATGCGGCAGTTGCAACAGTCGCTGCTACCATGCAGACTGATAATATACAGTGTCAGGCATAATAACCACCGACCCAGCCATAATCAACCAGACTTTGTGCATCGTCTAGACAAAGGCTTAGAGTGCAAAGTCGATTGGCAGTGCAGATGAAGTTGATCTAGATGACGCCTATTTGCAAACCTCGGAACGCTCATCGCCTGAGTAACAGAGTTGCAATGGCACCCTGGCAGACGGCACCTATTTGGAAATGCTAGCGCCGCTCCTCCTATTGCCTCCTCTACTCATTCAGGTAGGCTCCAACTCTGATATTGCTGCCCGCACGGATCCAGCGTACCTGCGCTGCCCCCTAGCCTAGCCGCGTCCGCTGTGTGCTACCTCGAGCGGGCGCATGTCTGCTTTGACACACTCCTCCTTTTCCTACCCCTCACCTCCCATCGCAACATTGCCTTCGGTGAACAGGTCCGCCAATTGTTCGACCTGGCACGTGTGGCAGCCAATCGTCTGCCCGAGCACCTGCCGTCTCTGAGTTTTACGCGACTTCCCAACCTGCTGACCACTCACCTCCCACCTCGCACATCTCTCACCGCCCGTCCCCCCCCTCCAGAATACACACCACGCTGCTGCTCGACGGCGCATGAATCACGTCGCCACTCATCCACCACAGGGCCACCAAGAAACTCCCCGGTCGCGATCGACACGCAGCCTCGACGGAGCCGTCATGGCTACTGAGTTTGGCAACTACAAGGGTAGGTGCGAACCGATCTCACCAAGACGGGCTGTTGGCGTCCTGACATGTTCTCAAAGCGGCGTCTACTCGGCAATTGCTGCCTTGCTTCGACTCGTGCTGACTCGCCTGCAGATTATAGTGGGGTGTCAAAACTGCCTGCCTCTGCGACTCACCTTCTTGACCCACGTCTAAAAATCCTGGCTACGCTGATCCCCGGAATCTTTGCCGCCAAGCACTGTTTGGACATCGGCTGTAATGCTGGCAGCGTCTCAATCCAACTATGTAAGTGTAGGAAGGATACCCCTGCTACCTCCTGCAACCGACTATTACCACGTCTTGTCGATATTGATCAACTTGCAGCATTCGATTTTCAAGCGGCATCCGTCACGGGCATCGATATCGATCCCAAGCTGATTGCCCAGGCCGAGAAGCTCCTGGCCCTGCGTGCTTCCCGTGCGAAACCCCCCACGAGTGGCTCGGCACCCGTTGTCGACTACTTTCCTATATCGGCCGTGCTCACTCATGGATACCGGATTGAACCGCAAAACAAGGCTGCGCATAGCGCATCCACTGTGTCAGCTGCTTGGCCGCGTGTAACCTTCTTCTCTGCAGATTGGGCCGTACCCTCAGCCCACGACGTCGAGGAGTCATATGATGTGATCCTGGCATTATCCGTCATTAAATGGATCCACCTCCAACATCGAGACGCTGGTCTAGTTGCGTTCTTTGAGAAGTGCGCCTCGTCGTTGCGAACGGGTGGATACCTCGTTATTGAACTCCAGGGCTGGGACTCATATCAGAAGGCCGTTCGCCCAAACCACTCTCCGCATTTCCAGCAGGCTTTGAAGGAGCTCGAGTTACGTCCGGAAACTTCATTCGACACTCTCCTTGCGAACCAAGGCCTACGGCTCTGCGCTTCATCAGATGCACTTCCTCGTCGCATCAGTGTCTATCGAAAAGCCTGAGCACTTTTTGAACATATCGGTAGGGTTGAACAGTCTACCACCAGGATCACGTTTCATCGCCTTCAAGTACCCAATCTTTAGCATCGGGAATTACCATTTCATCTTGCTCGGGAGATGTTCAACACACCCATGGCATTCCCCACTTCGACTAATCGTTACACTCTGGCGCACGGTCACTCTGCAATTATTATCCGTCCCTTGCCGTATCAGCGCCTATCGCACCTGGGCTCTCTATTCTGTTGGTTGGTAAATTTTGGATTGAGTATTGCTATTCACGAGACTTCGACCACTATCCCAAGCCGCGGTCAGTTACTACAAACGGCTGGTCTGCGCTCCACTTTCTTGGGGTTCTCCGGGCCTGAACCCTGCATGCCGATCGTCCCTCCTCACCATTCCGGGTTCCATCCCTCCATGCATCGTACGATTGCGGCAGCTGTGTAAGTAAAGATCGACCAAATAACAGGATTTTCAAAGTTTCGGTCTGGATGTTCGCCTCAATATCGAGATATGCAGCTATAACCTGGCCTTGGTAGTAGCAGCGACCACGAAAGTCATCTCTGGCAGGCCACGCTGGAGCAGGTATGAGGTCGCGAAACCTGCATTAGCCGCCTCACTACATAATCCGCAGTACTAACCAATGATGGCTCGGAAGCTTTTCGGCACATACCGGATACCCAGTTCTGTGGTTCTCCAGACCGTAAGTCACATGTCATCCACTAATACAAACCTTATCCCACACCGGATCTCGTGCAGGCCGAGATTTTCTACTATACTATCATGTCTACTACGAGCCGCACCATCCCTCTTTACACGTCATTTCCTAATGGCCGGCTCTAGATGTTTCGATAATTGTTGATCGCCTTCTGGTCGAGATAATGTGACAAATGCTAGATCACTGAAAGGCAAGTTCGGCGAATCGATAGTACCATGATTTAACCTAGCCGGCCATCGGCGACCGGTTATGAACATCATAGAACCTGGAATCGTCAAACTCTCAGTGATAGGACGACTGATGATCCTGTAGAAGTGGAGACGCAATGTGACCTTCTCGTCACAATCGAACTATTTCCGCTTTCGTGACTTCATGGACACATAAATCTCTCAAGTTTCTTCCTGTTCTTCCTGGTTCTCCGCGACTGCCGCAGGGGTTCGAGCACTTGTCTTCCCTGATCAGCATGTAACGAAATACAGCTCGCAGATACTGGAAAAGCTGGCTGTTAAGAGAGCTCGCCACAGAAAGTGCCGTACGTTACTACAAATCTTGATCAAACAAATGGTCTACTACCGGACCTGCACTGTACCAAGCCTCACCTGTTAGACGCGATTGAACTGGGATCTTGTTCGAAGAGCAGATCCCATGCTCTGCAAGATACATCTACCAGTACATGAGTGCATACAAACCCAAGACTTGGAATTCTAACCACTATTTTTGCTAGGAACACCTTGCATAAGCTCAAGATCTCAAGAGGTGCTTGATCTCACAGTTGGAGCTAACTCTCGTAGAAGATTGATACTGCACAGCCAGACCAATATCCAGTTTCAACCGCATTTACTTAGCCGTACAGTAACAGGAGCTTGCTTCCCCGAAAGCTGTGCCATAGAACACCATTGCAGCATCTTATGAACTATCAAGTCCACCGCAGCAATGTGCGGAGACACGATCTTGTCTTTGCCATGAAGAAGACGCCGATGATGCACTCCCCTGCCAACCGAGCAATCTTCTGACTATTGTCGTCAGCAAGGCTAAGCCTATCGGGATCCAGCATCTATGCTTGCTTGCGTTGTACGGCGGCCAACATGGCCACCGATAAACGCACCGGCAGTTTCTCTCTAGCCGAGAGGGTAAACCACCATGGATGCTTTTATGCCGTGCTCGAGAGTGTCAGCTTTGGCTAGCCAACTGCAGCGTGGTATATCGATCGTGAACGGTATCGCTGTTCGTGTTCTTACGATCGCCAGTTCATTCAGTGTCTACTGCGCTATGCATGGCATGCAACTATCGAGGAAGATTGGTCGATACTGAATACGCCCTATACAGTGTTTGCGAGACTGGGGAATGCCGACTAAATGGGGCGCTCCACTGATGGACAACGCATCGACGGATAACTGCTTCGTGGACACACCACGTCCCGCACAGCAGCGCCTTGCACAAGTGATGCTGCCCAAGAGCATGTCGTGAGCTGGCTTTGAGTGACAACACAACCACTGCACGTTGCGCTTATCTCCTCAACTTGAACATTTGATGATAACACACAAAGAACAACGTGACGGCATTGGAAAACCATTGTCAAATGCAGGTCGCATGTGCAGCAAGTAGGGCGTACTACGATCAGCCACCACCACTACCTCCCACGTTGTTTTGTTTTCGTACTCGTTGTGGTTGTGATGCGCTCATATTTGCCATCTTCTCAGCAGGTCTTGCAGCTACTTCGATTACGTATGCCAGGAAAGCCCAATGACACCGAGCGTTCATGAATCTACCAGGGGGCATGCAGAACATAGTTTCTGTCGTGAAACCTTCCAGCACATCGCCCTTGCCTTGCCACGAACACTTGCATCTTGCTCCCGAAACACGAACTCGACATCGGCCAGTATGTTCGAAGGATTGCGCTGCAGGGAGCGCGAATTGACCATTTCCTGCGTTTCCTCGACGTGTTCAGACGGGAGAGCATTGTCGACGCTCTAAGTCGGCGAAGCGCGGGGCTGGGAAATAGCTTCTGGCCACCTCACCTTGCCGCATCGGAGACTTTTGTACCTTCGACAAATGCTCCTTCTTCCCTTCCCTGGGCTTCGCAGGGACCGAACGCAAGGCGATACTAGCGAAAGGACGATCCCCGTCCTTGGTTCGCGATGGCAATGATGCATAGCTGCTGGACTTTCTGCGGTGGCGGAACATCTCAGCTTGGATGAACATCCACTTGTAACTAGGCGGGAAGCCAAGCACTGCACCATACGGGCTATATAACTTCAAGCAGCGTGGAAGTAGGTCTCACGGGATTCCTGTCGTCCCTTCTGACGTGTACCGGACCACGATTCAAGCAACGTAGCTTGCGCCGGAACTCCAGGTTGAGCCGAACAAAAAGCAACCATCTTCTCTTCTCTACCAAGCTGCGACAGCCAGGTAAGCATCAGAAGCGCGCGTAACATCAATGTGGCAGCATGTGTGTTGTTCACGCCTCAGCTGCTGAGGCGTTAAGGAACGGGCGTCGTATAGGTCGCTTAGGGGGTATGAAACGGCTTCGTGCTGACCGTGCGATAGGCTTCCTTGACGAGTCTCGCGCGGGCGCCTCTCACGATCCCTCTTGCAGATCTCTGGTTATTTGACATCCTGCCGAAGTCAGACGTAAGCCGGATCCTTGCTTTTGCCAAAGCGAATGACCTTCCGAGCTTGGTCACACAGAGCTAGACAACACTCAACACGACTCGGCATCTTGCCGGAGCTACGGAGATCTACTACATATACATACGCCATCGAAAACCACTCGTAGAACAAAGCAGACCGACGCCGAGCGCTGATCTCCGCTTACCGACCGCGAGCGCATCGAGCGCATCACCGAGGCCATGCCACCCGCGAGCTCGTCCTTCACGCCCCTCAATATCCAAGACAATGTCGTACCAGAGTGGCTGGATGCCTTCACCCTGACCGCGCCCCCAAACACCGATCTATGGAGGAAACCACCATCAGGGGATATATCGACGGCTCCAATTCTCTACACCGCTCTGCGCAACCCTTTCATAGTAGCAGAAGTCACAGTTTCAGCAGACTGGGAGCTCGAATGGGACCAGGGAGGACTGGTCATATTCGCGGGCACACCGCCAGGGCAGATGCCGGTAGCAACAGCAAACGCGACAACGACACTTGAGGTCCCAAATGTTGCGAGCATATGTTTGAATGATAGCGCGGCCCCGAGTTCCGCCATGTCACTCTCGCAAACCTCCAGTATTGACGATGTTGAGAGGTACAACACCACAACTTCACAAAGCCCAGCAGAGGATTCAGATACCAGGCCCCAGTTAGAGCGTGGCCCTCCACCACCGTATGTTGCTCCTGCGCCAGCATCCAAGTGGGCCAAAGTTGGGCTTGAGTTTTCCAGCAACGCGTGTCATGCCAGTTGTGTGGTCGCAAATGGCGTAGGTGCAGACTGGTCATTGAGCGCACTCCCACCCCATCAACAACGACGCATGGACTTGCGAGTCAAGATTGAGCGCATCGGTTACGCGCTGTGGGTCTCATACGAGGATGAACTGTCAGGCTGGAAGAAGCTGAGAGAGGTCACCTGGTTCTTCTGGGGTGTGGAAGACAAAGCCGTACGCGTTGGCGTTTATGCGAGCCGACCTGCAAACTTTGGCATCTCCATGTGGGACCGAAGACACGCTGCAGGACTGAATAGAGGAGACCGAGATCTTTGTGTTGAATTTGAAGGTTTGGAGATTTTCTAATCAAGAAAGAGACCGCCATGTTTAAGATTCCGTCGCCATGTCTTCTTCTCTTTGATTCATCGCCGCGTTTCTCAGCTGTTCATGCGGTTTAGGATATCTGCGCGTGGTTTCTCTCCTTGCTTCACGGACTTCTTTCATCCCTCCATCTCTAATCATTCTAATATTATGCGCGTCGTGATCATTTTTACAATTCATTTCTTTGTATCTATTCGCTTTTTGCCGCGTACGGCGTTGCTTCGGCGCTTGCCACAATCTTCAGCTCGTAACGTTGCACTCAAGCTGTGGCGACTCTTCATGCACTGCCACCCCTCCTATTACATATCGTGTCCATCTCACCGCTTCTTCGTATCCGCTTATTGTTGTTTTACATGATGGATAAGGATGAGCGCTGGTGTGCCATCTCATTTCTGACTTTGTCATCATCTTCCACCCTTGTTCATTATCTAGCATCTATCTATCTACATAATATCACATTTATTCGGTATTATCCTAAGCATGCACCCGATTTTAGTATGGAGTGAGCCTCATGCAGTGGTGTAAGTTGGATGTGCCTTTCGCATGTGTGATAATCATGTGAACGCGATCCTGCGAAGCAGGCGCGTTTGTTTACTGAGCTCCACAACAACATCATACTCCTTACGGCGATAAACGCTCAGAGATGCAAAGTAGAATTGAAGAGAATGGCAACAGTCATGATGGTCAGATGTGCACCAACGACAGACACAAACGTTGCGTGCAAACAACGAAGCTCATCTTTAGTCTTGCGACTCCGAGAAACATGCTTCATCAGCAGACTGGAAGAACACAAGTTCCGCCTTAGGCGACGCCGCAATTTGACTCTTGACATTCCTTTCGTACGAAGATCTTTCACACTCGTCCACTCGCCACTTCGTCTTAGACGCAAGTTCTGGTACTCCCAGCTATCGCAATGTCCATGGAACTCCTGCTGCTAGGCCTAATGCTATTTGCAGCTTGTGGAACTAGTTGTACTCTAGTGGAATCTCAACCGGTTGTTTCTGCGGACGGAAACTCTGTCGAGGGCTACGCCACACGATCTTCAATTAAAAAACACGCTTCATTACCTCGGCGCTCATGCTCACAAAAGAGCATGCAGGTGAACACAGCCGGCATGCTGGCTCAGATACCTAGTGTAGATCCCAAAGTCGCGTGTTGGGCTACTCCTTTCTGTAACTCGATGCTTACAGATTTCGCATACTGCTACAACATGACGGGAAGTATGAAGGATCCCAACGCCGATGACGGACGGAGCGAGATATACCAACGCTGTCTTTGCAACGGCAGAGGGGATACGTACAAAGAGTAAGCGTCCGCGCTCCTTCATTCACCAAGAGTTCACCATCTCTAACATTTCTGACATAGCATCATTTCGAGCGACGGAAAAGTCGAGAAAGACAATGTGATGCAGTGCTATGAGTGTCTGGAGCAAGCTGGCGTCGATATTGGAGATATCAATCAACCTAGCAGACAGCTTGAATGGAAGATCCATGACTTCTGCAACACGGCAACTCCAAACCTCTACGACCTTCTCTTCTCATTCCTAGTCTGGCTCAGGTCAACGAATGTACCGGTCGACCACGACAATGGATTGGGCAGGGTATCAGCCATCTTGACGCTTTCCAGCCGCTTCAGGAGCACAAGTGGAATGAACCAGGCTACTGGAATAGTCAGCCTGCCTACAAGTGTGCCAGCGGGGTGGTCGCCAAGTACTCGTACATCTGGAGACGCAATACCAACGCAGTATCTACAGCAGTTACCAAAGAACTGGCCTTACACAGCTTATGGTGTAGCGAGAAAGGCTGATCAAATTACCTCTTT
>Ga0265798_10008161_pt1 | contig 13409 bp, 16 predicted proteins | sample P3T30metagenome_FD_192430 | JGI IMG/M metagenome (GOLD analysis project Ga0265798, IMG submission 192430) | Plant litter microbial communities from East Loma Ridge, Irvine, California - P3 T30 | ecosystem: Environmental > Terrestrial > Plant litter > Unclassified | place: USA: California...
CAAGGAGCAAATAAATGGCACACAAAAAAGGTGGCGGTACTACCCGCAACGGCCGTGACTCAGAAAGCAAGCGCCTCGGCGTGAAAGTCTACGGCGGCCAGGCGATCAACGCCGGCGGCATCATCATTCGTCAACGCGGCACCCCAGTGCGCGCTGGCACCAACGTCGGCACCGGCAAGGATCACACCCTGTTCGCGCTGGTCGACGGTACCGTCAAGTTCGTCAAGCAAGGCGTGGGCTCGAAGCAGTTCGTGACCGTCGTTGCTAACGAAGCAGTCGCTGCTTAATTAAGCACACGCGCCGCATTTTTGCGGCGCATCTTTGCAAGGCGCAAGCCTTCCATCGAAAGGCTCTGCCCACGGTAGGGCCTTTTTAGTTTTTATCGGTCACCATCATGAAGTTTATCGACGAAGCAAGAATTGAAGTCATCGCCGGCGACGGCGGCAACGGGTGCGCCTCGTTCCGCCGCGAGAAGTTCCGTCCATTCGGCGGCCCCGACGGCGGCGACGGCGGCAAGGGCGGCTCGATCTACGTGGTGGCCGACCGTAACATCAACACCCTGGTGGACTTCCGCTATTCGAAAACCCACCATAGCCGCAACGGCGAACCGGGCCGCGGCTCGGACTGCTATGGCAAGGGCGCGGAAGACGTGTACCTGCGCATGCCGGTCGGCACCCTGATCGTGGACGACCTCAACGGCGAAATCGTTGCCGACCTGATGGAGCACGGCCAGACCGAACTGCTGGCCAAGGGCGGCGAGGGCGGCTGGGGCAATATCCACTTCAAGACCTCGACCAACCGCGCGCCGCGCCAGAAGACCGAGGGTAAAGAAGGCGAACGCCGCACCCTGCGCCTGGAACTGAAGGTGCTGGCCGACGTCGGCCTGCTGGGCATGCCGAACGCCGGCAAGTCGACCTTCATCACCGCCGTGTCGAACGCCAAGCCGAAGATCGCCGATTATCCGTTCACCACCCTGCACCCTAACCTGGGCGTGGTCCGTGTGTCGCACGAGAAGAGTTTCGTGATCGCCGACATCCCGGGCCTGATCGAAGGCGCCGCCGAAGGCGCGGGCCTCGGCCACCAGTTCCTGCGCCACCTGTCGCGTACCGGCCTGCTGCTGCACATCGTCGACCTGTCGGGCTTCGATACCAAGGCCGATCCGGTCAAGGAAACCAAGGCGCTGGTCAAGGAACTCGAGAAATACGACGAAGAGCTGGTCAACAAGCCGCGCTGGCTGGTGCTGAACAAGCTCGACGTGGTCGAAGAGTCCGAGCGCAAGAAGGTCGTCAAGGATTTCGTGAAACGCATGGCCTGGAAGGGTCCCGTGTTCGAGATCTCGGCCCTGAACCGCGAAGGTTGCCAGGACCTGGTCAACGCGATCTACCTGCACCTGGAAGCCAAGCGCACCACCGAGCAACGGTCGGAAGAGACCTCGATGACCGAGGAAGCGCGCGGCATCAATTCGATTGATCCGGACGATCCCCGCTTCAAGATCCTCGAAGACTAAGTTGGCCGCAGTCCTGCCTGTCCGCAGCCGGCTGCGAGGCCAGTTGCTGCACCTCGTCGCCACCGCCAGTTCCCTGGCGGCGCTGGCGGCATTGCTCGATCCCGACAAAATTGCGTCGGCGATGGGCCTGTTTCTAGTGGGCGTGAACGGCTACAGCCAGTTCTACGCCATCTACGTGGGCGTTCGCCTCGCTACCGCGATGCTCGCCTACCTGGCAGCCAGGCAGGGCAACCAGCCCATCCTCGGCGACCTCACCGCATTGTTCCTCCTGGCCCAGCCGGCCGGGCGCCTCGTCGCCGCATTCGCGATCGGGCTGCCGAAGGGGGTATTATTAGCTGTTTGCGCGGTCGAGTTGTTGGCAGGACTTTCCCTGCTGGCCTTACGGCCGCGAGGAAAATTCCTGTCGCCATGACCCCTGCACTCCAGCACGCTTCCCGCATCATCGTCAAGGTCGGTTCCTCCCTCGTCACCGACGAGGGCAGGGGCCTGGACCACGCCGCCATCGCCCGCTGGGCGTCCCAGATCGCCGCACTGCGCAGCCTCGGCAAGGAGGTGGTGCTGGTCTCGTCCGGCGCCATCGCCGAAGGCATGCTGCGCCTCGGGTTTGCCAAGCGCCCGACCGATATCCACGAACTCCAGGCTTGCGCCGCTTGTGGCCAGATGGGCCTGGCGCAGATCTACGAGACCAGCTTTCGCGGCCACGGCGTCCAGACCGCGCAGGTGCTGCTGACCCACGCCGACCTGGCCGACCGCGAACGCTACCTGAATGCGCGCTCGACCCTCACGACCCTGCTGCGCCTGGGCGTGGTCCCGATCATCAACGAGAACGACACCGTCGTCACCGATGAAATCAAGTTCGGCGACAACGACACCCTGGGCGCGCTGGTCGCCAACCTGATCGAGGCCGATGTGCTGGTGATCCTGACCGACCAGCGCGGCCTGTTCTCTGCCGATCCGCGCAAGGACCCAAGCGCGACACTGATCGCAGAAGCGCAGGCCGGCGACCCGCAACTGGAAGCGATGGCCGGCGGCGCGGGTTCCAGCCTGGGGCGCGGCGGCATGCTGACCAAGGTGCTGGCCGCGCGCCGCGCCGCGCGCTCGGGCGCGCACACCATCATCGCCTGGGGCCGCGAAGACGACGTGCTGACCCGCCTGGCCGGCGGCGAAGCGATCGGCACCCAGCTCAGCGCGCCGACCGGCCGCCTGACCGCGCGCCGCCAGTGGATGATCGACCACCTGCACACCACCGGCGAAGTAGTGATCGACGCCGGCGCCGCGCAGAAGCTCACGCGCGAAGGCAAGTCGCTGCTGCCGATCGGCGTGATCGCGGTGCGCGGCGAATTCGGGCGCGGCCAGGTAATCACCTGCATCGACGAGGCCGGCACGCCGCTGGCGCGCGGGCTGACCAACTACACCAGCAGCGAAGTGCGGCGCATCATGCGCCATTCGTCGGCGGAGATCGCGGGCATCCTCGGCTACGTCGAGGGGCCGGAGCTGGTGCATCGCGATAATCTTGTGCTGCTGTAAATTCTTTGTTGCGGCTGAGCTACATATCATTACAAGTTACTTGCGTGTTGTCAGTTAGTTTTGCCCGTGGGATATAAAGTCCTTAGACTGGGTCATGCGCCGCGCATGAGCTGCGGCATTCCCATCGAGATCCCTATGAAACTCAGCCGCAAACTTCCCATTGGCTTCGCCGCCGTCACGCTGCTCGTCGCTTGCGCAGGCTTCTTCGGCATGAGCCGGATGAATCACGCGCTCGATACCTACAACAATGCCGTCACCCAGTCCGGTCATGCCCAGCGCGTCGAAGGCTTGCTGTCACGCTTCCGCCTGCAGACCCAGGAGTGGAAGAACACGCTCTTGCGCGGCAAGGACGATGAGCAGCGCGGCAAATTCTGGAGTTCCTTCCAGAAAACCGAGGCCGACGTTGCGGGCGAAGCGAAAGCGCTGGCCGCTGCCCTGCCGGCCGGCGAGGTGCGCGAGCTCCTGACCCGCTTTGGCGGTGAGCACGCCAAAATGGGCGAAGGCTACCGCCGCGGCTTTGCCGATTTCACCAGCGCCGGCTTCGACCCCGCTGCGGGCGACCAGGCTGTCAAGGGCATGGACCGGGCGCCCGCCGAACTGCTGGCAAAGGCACAGGAAGCGATGTCGAAGCAGGCCGTCGCCACCGTCGCCGCAGCCGAAGCCGTCGGCAAGCAGGCCACCATCCTGAGTTACAGCCTGATGCTGCTGGGCGCAGTGGCCGCTGTCGTCGCCGGTGTGCTGGTGTCGCGTTCGATTACCCGTCCGCTCGAGGACGCGGTCGAAGTTGCACAGAACGTGGCCGCAGGCGACTTGCGTACCAAGATCGAGGTGCGTGGCAACGACGAGACCGGCCAGCTGCTGCAGGCCCTGAAGGACATGACCGGCAGCCTGCAGACCATCGTCGGGCAGGTGCGCAGCGGTTCCGAAACCATCGCGGTGGCATCCGACGAAATCGCACAAGGCAACCTGGACTTGTCGAGCCGCACCGAGCAGCAAGCCGGCGCGATCGAGGAAACCGCGTCCTCGATGGAAGAGATCACCGCGACCGTGCAGCGCAATGCGGAGAACGCCCAGCATGCCAGCATGCTCGCGATCTCGGCCTGCGACGTGGCGACCAAGGGCGGCGTGATGGTCGAGCAGGTGGTCGGCACCATGGCGTCGATCAGCGAATCGTCGAAGAAGATCGTCGACATCATCAGCGTCATCGACGGCATCGCCTTCCAGACCAACATCCTGGCGCTGAACGCGGCCGTCGAAGCGGCGCGTGCGGGCGAGCAGGGCCGTGGCTTCGCCGTGGTGGCGGGCGAGGTGCGCAACCTGGCGCAGCGCTCGGCGACGGCGGCCAAGGAAATCAAGGAACTGATCAACGACTCCGTATCGCGCGTCGATGCCGGCAATGTGCTGGTCGGGAAGGCCGGCGCGACGATGGGTGAGATCGTCACCAGCGTACGCAGTGTGATGGATATCATCGCCGAAATCAGCACCGCCAGCGCGGAGCAGGGCGCCGGCATCGCGCAGGTGAATATGGCGGTCGGCGAGATGGACACGACCACCCAGCAGAATGCGGCGCTGGTGGAAGAGGCGGCGGCCGCGGCGCAGTCGCTGCGGGAGCAGACCGCGGCCTTGAACGAGGTGGTGGCGGTGTTCAAGCTCGAAGACGCGCGCAAGACGATTCCGGTGCAAGCGCCGAAACGATTGGCCGCGTAAGATGGAAGACGCGCCATCGGTCGGCGCGTTTTTTTATCTGACTTCGGAGCTTATGAACACCACTTCCCCTCTCGCCGTCGTACAAGCCCAGCTCGACGCCTACAACGCCAAGGACCTCGACGCCCTGATGGCCACCTATGCCCCCGATGCGCAGCAGTTCGCCATCCACGGCGCGCTGCTGGCGCAAGGCCAGGACCAGATTCGCCCGCGCTACCAGGAGCGTTTCGCAGAACCCGACCTGCACGCGCGCCTGATCACGCGCTCGGTCATCGGCAACTTCGTCACCGACGTCGAGATCGTGACCCGTAACTTCCCGGAAGGACGCGGCACGGTGGAGATGCTGTGCGTGTACGAAGTGGTCGACGGGCGCATCGCGCGCGCCTCGTTCGCCACCGGCGACAAGCGGATGGGCTGAGGCCTATTGCAGGCCGGCCGCTTCCAGCGCTTCGACTTGCGGATCGAGCGTGCCGGGCGGCGCCGGCGTCTTGTCCTTGAACTCGCACAGGTCGGCGATCAGGCAGTTCCAGCACTTGGGCTTGCGCGCCACGCAGGTGTAGCGGCCGTGCAGGATCAGCCAGTGGTGGGCGTCGATCAGGAACTCCTTCGGCACGAACTTCAATAGCTTCTGCTCGACGATGTCGACGTTCTTGCCCGGCGCGATTTTCGTCCGGTTCGAGACCCGGAAGATGTGGGTGTCGACCGCCATGGTCGGCTCCCCGAACGCGGTATTTAGCACCACGTTGGCGGTCTTGCGGCCCACGCCCGGCAGGGCCTCCAGGGCCTCGCGCGAATGCGGCACTTCGCCACCGTGCTGCTCCACCAGGATGCGGCAGGTCGCCATCACATTCGCCGCCTTGGTGTTGTACAGGCCGATCGTCGCGATGGTGGACTTGAGTTCATCCAGGCCCAGGTCGAGGATGGCCTGCGGCGTGTTCGCCACCGGGTACAGCTTGCGGGTGGCCTTGTTGACGCCGACGTCGGTCGACTGCGCCGACAGCAGCACCGCGATCAGGAGTTCGAAGGGCGTGGTGAATTCGAGTTCGGTGGTCGGATGCGGGTTCGCGGCGCGGAAGCGGGTGAAGATCTCTAAGCGTTTGGCGGGATTCATCTCAGGCTTTGTCGGGAGTGTTGCCGGCGGCTTTCAGGCGCGCGCGTTCCATGGCGGCGGCGATGATGGCGCGCTTGCGCTCCTTCTCCGCCAGTTCTTCCGGCGTGTTGGTCACTTCGGCCGTGACCGCGCGCATCTTCTCCAGCGCCTTGGCGGCCAGGCGCGCATCGTTTTCTTCTTTTTCCCGGCGCAGGCGCTCGGTGCGGAAGTCGTGGCGCTCGCGCGCCGCATCGGCAGCTGGCTGCGACCAGGCGGCCCAGCCGGTTTCCTGCGTGACAGGCACCATCGCGATGCAGTCGACCGGGCAGGGCGCCACGCACAGGTCGCAGCCGGTGCACAGGCTCGGCAGGATGGTGTGCATCTGCTTGGCGGCGCCGGTGATCGCATCCACCGGGCAGGCCTGGATGCACAGGGTACAGCCGATGCACAGCGACTCGTCGATGAAGGCGACCGGGCGCGGACGCTCGACGCCGTTGGCCGGATTGATCGGGATGACCGGGCGTCCGGTCACGCTCGACAGACGACGCACGCCTTCGATGCCGCCCGGCGGGCACTGGTTGATCTCGGCTTCGCCGCGCGCGATCGCCTCCGCATACGGCCGGCACGCGGGATAGCCGCACTTGGTGCATTGCGTCTGCGGCAGCTGGTCTTCGATCAGGTCGGCGAGGGTCTTGGTCACGGTACGGGGCGGGTGCTGCGAAAGCCGACATTATCCGCCAAAACGGCCAGCCCCGCGACCTGCGTGCTGGAGCGAACAGACCGTGCCCTGCGTGCGTGATGTACTGGAGCCATTGCCAGAGACAGCGAGAGCGAACATGAACAAGATCATCGTGCCAGCCCTGGTCGCCACCGCGCTGGCCTGCGGGGCCGCGGCCCAGGCGCACCAGCGTAACGAACAGAACGCCCAGGCGCAGCATGCCAGCGCCATCAAGGCCGGTCCTTACCGCGCCGTGGAGTCCAGCGGCCAGCTCAAGCGCGGCGAACAGCTGCCGCCGCGGTATCGCACGCATCACTATGTGGTGGAGAACTGGAAGGCGCATCGCTTGACGCAGCCGCCGGCGGGGCATCAGTGGGTGCAGGCGGGGAGGGATTATGCATTGGTGGCGATTGCGACCGGGGTGGTTACCGAAGTGCTGGTGGGGCGGTGAAAGGATGCGTTTCGTCTGATCAGCGGAATTGGGTTCCGGCCTGCGCCGGAACGACGTGCTTGATACAAAAACGCCGGAGCTCAGCCCCGGCGTTTTCACATCACATCAAGCATTCGCCTTGATAAACTCCGTAATCTTCGGACAAATAATCTCCCTCCAGCGCCGTCCCGAGAAGATCCCGTAGTGCCCGCACTTCGGCGCCACGAATTCGACGTGTTTTTCAGCCGGGATCCCGCTGCACAGGTCGTGCGCCGCGCGGGTCTGGCCCAGGCCGGAGATGTCGTCCAGCTCGCCTTCGACGGTAAACAGGGCCACGTTCGTGATGTCCTGCGGGCGCACCAGCTGGCCGCCGACGGTCCAGGTGCCCTTCGGCAGGGCGTGGTCCTGGAACACGGTCTTGATGGTGTCGAGGTAGTACTCGGCCGGCATGTCGAGCACGGCGTTGTACTCGTCGTAGAACTGGCGGTGCGCCTCGGCCGAATCGTCGTCCCCCTTCACCAGGTGCTGGTAGAACTCGCGGTGGCTCTGGGCGTGGCGGCCCGGGTTCATGGCGATGAAGCCGGCGTGCTGCAGGAAGCCCGGATAGACCTTGCGCCCGTAACCAGGGTAGTTGCCCGGCACCGAGTAGATCACGGTGTTCTCGAACCACGAGAACGGCTTCTCGGTGGCCAGGTCGTTGACCGCGGTCGGCGACTTGCGCGGGTCGATCGGGCCGCCCATCATGGTCATGGTCTTCGGCAGTTTCGGATCCTTGTTGGTCGCCATCAGCGCGATCGCGGCCAGTACCGGCACGGTCGGCTGGCACACGGAAATCACGTGCACGTCCGGGCCCAGGTGGCGGATGAAGTCCTGCACGTAGAAGATGTAGTCGTCCAGGTGGAAGGGGCCGTTCGACAGCGGCACCATGCGCGCGTCGGTCCAGTCGGTGATGTAGACGTCGTGCTCGGCCAGCAGGGCGCGCACGGTGTCGCGCAGCAGGGTCGCATGGTGGCCGGACAGCGGCGCCACCACCAGCACCGAAGGCTGCTTCAGTTCGGCGATGGCCTGGTCGCTCAAGTCCTTCTTGAAATGAATCAGGCGGCAAAACGGTTTTTCGACGACGGTGTGTTCAATGATGCCGACGTCGGCGCCCGCAACGGGAACCGTCTTGATGCCGAAGGCCGGCTTTTCGTAGTCCTTGCCGAGGCGGTACATCAGCTCGTAGCCGGCGGCGATACGTTGCGAGAACGGGGTGTGCGCGAACGGGGAAACGGGATTCGAGAACAGTTTCGAGGACGCATCGGCCCACTGCATCAGCGGGGTCAGGAAGGAGCGTTGCATCTCGTGCAGTTGATAAAGCATAAATATTTCCTTCGTTTGTTGCGCATGTTGCAAACCTTTGCGCAGGGGTTCAATCAATTATAGGGGGTAGGCATTTACTTGTGGAAACAATCGTTTTCACACCCCTGGAACCCACGGTTACTTGTAGCATATTTGTGCATGGCCGTTCGGTGAGACCACCCACATAAGCGCAAACCGCTTGCGGAACACAGCGTGATCGTCGCGATACCGTTACTGAACACAGCTTCCAGACAACAAAAATGCCGCCCGGCTTGCGCGGGGCGGCATTCTTCGGAGTGCTCCGGAATCAGTCGAAGACCGGGGTCTCGACGCCGAGGATCTTGTGCAGTTTCGGCGAGGTCGTCGTGTACTGCATGTGGATCTTCTTGTCCGGGAAGATGTAAGGCGCGGCGCCGAAGGCGGCCAGCGCGGCTTCGTGGAAGCCCGACAGGATCAGCTTCTTCTTGCCCGGATAGGTGTTGATGTCGCCCACCGCGAAGATGCCCGGGACGTTGGTCTCGAACTTCTCGGTGTCCACCACTTTCAGCTGCTTGCGCTCGATGTCCAGGCCCCATTCGGCGATCGGACCCAGCTTCGGCGACAGGCCGAAGAACACCATCAGCATGTCCAGCGGCACGCGGCGGGTGACGCCGTCGGCGCCGGTGACTTTTACCTCGGTCAGCTTGCCATCGGCTTCATCGAAGCCGGTGACCTGGCCGGTGATCAGCTGCATCTCGTATTCGTCGCACAGCGCCTTCATCTTGGCCACCGACGCCGGGGCGGCGCGGAAGTCCTCGCGGCGGTGCAGCAGCACGACCGACTCGGCCTTGCCGACGAAGTTCAGGGCCCAGTCCAGGGCGGAGTCGCCGCCGCCGCAGATGACCAGGTTCTTGCCTTCGAACAGCGCCGGATCTTTCACGCGGTAGAACAGCTGGCTGTTCTCGAACTTCTCGAGGCCGTCGACCTTGATGGTGCGCGCCTGGAACGAACCCACGCCGGCGGCGATGAAGATGGTCTTGGTGATGAACTGGGTGCCGGTCGACGTTTCCACATTGAAGCGGCCGTCTTCGCGGCGCTGCACGGTGGTGACTTCCTGGCCCAGGTGGAAGGTCGGCTCGAACGGCTCGATCTGCTTGAGCAGGTTGTCGGTCAGTTCCTGGCCGGTGCACACCGGCACGGCCGGGATGTCATAGATCGGCTTGTCCGGATACAGTTCCACGCACTGGCCGCCGACGGCCGGCAGCGAATCGATCACGTGGGCCTTGATCTCGAGCAGGCCGAGTTCGAAGACCTGGAACAGGCCGACCGGACCGGCGCCGATGATGACGGCGTCGGCGTCGATCGCGCCGGCGAACGAGCTGTTGGGAGCGATGCTGCCCGCTTCGTGGGAGGCACTGATAGTCATGCGCTTAAACTTTCTCTTGGAATTTGGGTATGAGTGGGACGGTGGCCGCTAGTGTGCCACGGTTGACGAACTGCCGCAGACGCCGGCCCGCGCGGGGCCAGCGTCTGCAAGGTTCAGCGGGCCAGCTGGTCCAGCTTGTCCTTGACGTCTTTCCACTGTTCGGCGTCTGGCAGTGCCGGCTTGGTCTTGGTGATCGACGGCCAGAAGCGCGACAGGTCCGCGTTGATCTTGATGAATTGCTGCTGGTCCGACGGCACGTCTTCTTCCGCGTAGATCGCGTTCACCGGGCACTCGGCCACGCAGACGGCGCAATCGATGCACTCGTCAGGGTCGATGGCGAGGAAATTCGGGCCTTCCCGGAAACAATCTACCGGGCATACATCGACGCAGTCGGTGTAACGACAGCTGATGCACGATTCGGTGACAACGTGGGTCATAACAATCCTATTAGTGTTGGTGTGTGTCGCGTCGCCGGGCGCTGACTGGGCCGGCCGGACATGGCAAAGCACTGTATTTTAGGGCAATTCGGCGTTTCCTTCAAATTCACGTTCATACACAATATATATAAGCAAATGCGCTGTGCGGCGCGCGGCTGGCGCCGCTTTCCTCTCAAGCGCTGCTGCGCAGCCGGTCGAGCAGGGCTTGCCAGTCGCCGCCGCTGCCGTCCTCGCGCATGAAGATGGTGTGGCAGCGCGGCCCGTCCTCGACCGTGATCTCCCAGCGCGGCAGGTCGGCGCCGACCGGGCAGGCGGGCGCTGCCGAGAAAAAGTCGAGCCGGCCCAGCAAGCCCTCGAATTCGCCGCCGGCCGGGTGGGCCTCGGTGTCGAGGTCGTAGGCTTCGGCCAGCCCGGCGAAGCCGCCGCAGGCGCGTGCGCTGATCTTCATGCTCCTGCCTCCTCAACCGGAAGCGGCGGCGCGACGCATTCCGCCAGCCTCCCGTTGGCCCCGCACCACAGCGCCAGCGCGCGCGTCTCGGCGTCCAGCACCCGGTCCATGCGGTAGTACTCGGGCAGGTTCATGGTGCCGCAGCAGGCGCGCCGGTCCTGGCGCGCGCCGGCCTTGTCGCAGACCCTGGCGGCGACCTGCTCGCCCGGCTGCGCCGGGGCCATGCCCGCGCCCGGGCCCTCGACCACCTCGCGGCGCGCGAACTGGTTGTGGATGAAGCCGGCGTAGGCGGCCGGTTTGCCGTCTTCCCCAACGCATCGCAGCATGCCGTTGACCACGTCGGCGTAGCTGGCGGCCTTGTCCGGCGCGGCGATCAGGGCGCGCAGCAGCACGCCGCGCAGGTAGGCCGCGACCCGGTGCAGCACGGCGGCGCAGTCGTCGAGCTGCGGGTTGCGCTCGTAGGCGAACATATCGGCCAGCACGTCGTAGACCGCGCCCGTGAACACTTGCGAGATCGCGTGCACCTGGGTGCCGGCCTGGCTCAGGGTGAGGTCGTTGTCGGCATTGCGCAGGCCGACGGTGGAGCCGAGCGCCAGCCCGAACTGCTCGGCCACGTCCGACAGAAAACTCTTGTCATGCAGCTGGGCCCTGGTCTGGGCGATCACGGCATCGCACAGGTCGAGCTGGGACAGCGCCAGGAAGATCGCGGTCAGGTCGCCGAAGGCTTCGTGCAGGCCGCCGGTCTGGGGCGGGGCGTCGGCCTGCAGCCACTGGGGTTTCAAGCCATCCAGTACCGCGTGGGCGGTCTCATGCGCCACGATGTCGAAGGAGCGGCAGGTATAGATCCGATCCTGTCCGGGGGCGCCGGCGCCGACGCCCTTCGGCGCCGGCTCCAGGCTCGGCACGAAGTCGCCGAACTTCAGGCAGCCTTGCGTGCGGCTGTAGAAGGCGTTCATCACGTTCGGCAGGCCGTGCGGGAACACCATCAGGGGGCGGGTGTCCATGCTGGTGTTCCACTGCCAGGGCAGCGGCATGTCGAGGCCGGCATTGAGCAGCGCGCGCTGGTACATGGTCAGGGTCTGGCGCACCACCGCGAAGGTGTGCACCGCGTCGAACTGCGGGGTGTCGGGCTGGGTGACGAAGTCGCCGAAGGCGTTCGGCTCGACCGCGTCGATGCCGGGCGCGCCGGCGGCGATGCGGGCGTCGCGCGGCCCGGCCAGCACCGCGCCGGGCAGCCAGGCGCGGCGGGTGCCGATGTCGCCGACCGTCGGGTCCTGCTTCCACATCAGGACACGCGCGCCGAAGGCCTGGGGCAGGTCGGGGGCTTCGGATAGTGGATCGTCGTCGGCGTTTGTCTCGTCGGGCTGGACTTGCGGCGCCAGCGGCTGCTCGAGCGGCTGGGCGGCGCGGTGCTGCGCCAGGTAGGGAGCGGTGGGCGTGGGGATGAAGCGGGCCGGCGGCTGGTCACGCACGGGCGTGGCCAGCTCGTCCGGCAAGAAAGCACCTGGTTCCATGACGGCTCCTTGCGAAATGTCGGGCGGCAGGACCATGGTCGCGCGCCGGGCGGCAAGGGCATTGACAGCGGTCAACTGATCTATATTGAAGAGCAGCAACAGTGCCGGGCTGGTTAAGTCCGCTTCCAACTGGCATCATTGCGGATTGTCTCGCAACAGATTGAAGGAATTCGAAGCCATGTCGGAAATCAGCATCGTCCAGGAACACAACCTGAGCCCGGAACAGGCGCGCGCCGCCGCCCAGCAGGTGGCGCAGCGCATCTCGGCGGAATACGGCCTGGAATGCAAATGGGAAGGCGACGTGCTGCGCTTCGAGCGTAGCGGCGTGGAAGGCGTGCTGAGCCTGGAAGACCAGCGCGCGGCGATGCGCATCCGGCTCGGCTTTTTCATGGGGGCGTTCGCGCCGGCCATCGAGGCCAAGGTGACGGAGAAGATGCGCAAGGTGTTCGTGCCCGCATGAGCGCATGAATGAAAACGGCCGCCCGCAGGCGGCCGTTTTCATTGGGGGCGCGAAATCAGCCCTTCAGTTCCTCGATCAGGTCGATGTACTGCTGCATCGCGTCGTCCTGCGACGTGCCTTTGAGTGCCGCCCACGCATCGAACTTGGCGCGGTTGACGAAGTCGGTCATGCCGGGGCGCTCGCCGCTGGCGTCGCCGTTCGCGCCCTGCTTGTACAGCGCGTAAATCTTCAGCAAGGTCATGTTGTCCGGGCGTTCCGGCAGATTCTTGGACTCGGCCTGGGCCTGGGCGAACTGTTCCTGCAAGCTCATGAAAACTCCTGTGTGGTTGACTAAATGCTCAGCCATCTTAGCGCAGGAGGAGGGCGGGTACCGGGAATCGGGCCGCATTTTAGAGGGGTTGCTCAGGCGGCGCCGCGAACGGGCGCTTGAGTGCGTGAAAAATTCCGCCATGGCTGCGTTGCAGCGTCTCGCCGTACTAGCGTACTGTCTTCGACGCTGCGCCTTGCCCTAGCGGTTTTTTCACACACTCTTGATCAGTTAGACGGCCAGCAGTTCGACGTCGAAGATCAGGGTCGCGTTCGGCGGGATCGCGCCGCCGGCGCCACGTGCGCCGTAGCCCAGGCTGGCGGGGATGGTCAGGCGGCGCTGGCCGCCGACCTTCATGCCCTGCACGCCTTCGTCCCAGCCGCGGATCACGTGGCCGGCGCCCAGCGCGAACTGGAACGGGTCGTTGCGGTCCTTGCTCGAATCGAACTTGGCGCCGGTGCTGCCGTCGTCGTTGCGCAGCCAGCCGGTGTAGTGGACGGTGACGTGCTGGCCGGCTTTGG
>Ga0265798_10008163_pt1 | contig 13407 bp, 10 predicted proteins | sample P3T30metagenome_FD_192430 | JGI IMG/M metagenome (GOLD analysis project Ga0265798, IMG submission 192430) | Plant litter microbial communities from East Loma Ridge, Irvine, California - P3 T30 | ecosystem: Environmental > Terrestrial > Plant litter > Unclassified | place: USA: California...
CTCGCGCACCGAGGTCGCCTCGGGGCGCTCGTCGGCCGGCCGGTCGCGGTCACCGCGCAGGTGCACGCGGCGGAGTTCGTCGGGTTCGAGCACCCCGCCGTTCTCACGCAGGGCGCGCTCGCGGATGGCGCGACCGACGCGGACGTCCCAGGCGAGGTTGCGCGCCAGGATGTGGTTGCGGGCGGTGTCGCGCATCGGCAGCGGGATGACCTCCTCGGCCTGGACGCCGCGCCGCAGCTGACGCATCCGCAGGATCTCGCTGTCGAGCTCGCCACCGATCACGAGCACGAAGTTGCTGACGTAGGCGTAGAGCAGCACGACCACGACGCCGCCCACCCAGCCGTAGAACCGGTCGTAGTTCGACACCGTCGCGACGTAGACGGCGAAGCCGACGGTCGCGATCGCCCAGCCGCCGAGGGCCACCATGGCGCCGTACGACACCCACCGCAGACGCGGTGGCTTCACGTTGGGCGTGAAGAAGTAGAGCATCGCGACCGACAACACGGCGAGTGCGACGAGCACGGGCCACTTGAGCACCGTGTAGAGGTCGGTCCACGGGCGGCCGATGCCGAAGCGGCCGGCGACGGCCTCGGTCAACGTGGGTGTGACGAGCAAGATGACGGCGATCACCGCGAACGAGACCATCAGCACGAGCGTGACGATCATCATGTGGCCCCGGAACTTCCAGATGCGGCGCCCCTCCTCGACCTCGTAGGCCGTGTTCATCGCACGGCCGAACGCCGTCGTGTAGGCCGACAGCGACCAGAGCGTGAGCCAGAGTCCGATGCCGAAGGCGACGCCCGGGTTCGACAGGCTGAGCATCTGCTCGAGCGGCCAGCGCAGCGTCTCGACGGCGTTCGGCGTCAGCACGTAGCGAGCGACCGCGAGGATCTCGTCGACCGCGTCGCCGTCGTCGACGAAGAGGGCGACGCCCGAGACGAGGGCGAGCGCCCCGGGTACGAGGGCGAGCATCGCGAAGAAGGTGAGCGAGGCGGCGGCGTCGATGGTGCGGTGGCGCAAGAAGTCGTGCCAGACCCGCATGACCACGTAGCGGACGAGCGACGGGTCCTCGGGCAGGGAACGCGTCGTGGCCATCCGACGAGGGTACCGGGGCGCAGGCGCCTCGGTCGCGGAGCGGCGCGGGCGGTCCGGGGTGGTCGGCCCGCGATGCTCGGCCGAGGGCGGGCGCGCGGGGGTGGGCGGTCCGGGGCGAGTGCCAGCCCGTAGGGTCGGGGGATGACCTGGTCCGATCCCCGGGGCGTCGGGCACGACGCGTACGGCCGCCCGTTGACGCCCTACGCCGACGGCGGCCACGGTCCGACCCCGTCGGCACCGCCGACGCACGGCCCGATGGTCAACCCCGAGCCGGTCTGGTACCCCGTGCAGCCCGTCTTCGTGCAGCCCGCGCCGCGGCGACGGGTGGCCAGTGCCGTGGCCCTGGCGGTCGGCTTCACGGTGATCGGCACGTTCGCGGCGGCCGTGGGCCTCTACTTCGTGATCTTCGTGCAGCCCGGGGTGCTGCTGGCCGGCAGCCTGCTCGCCTTCGTGCCGCTCGTGATCGTGCTCGTCGGCATCTGGCTGGTCGACCGGTGGGAGCCCGAGCCGCGCGTGGCCCTGCTCTTCGCGTTCCTCTGGGGAGCCGTGGTGGCCGTCGGCACGGCTCTCATCGTCGATCTCGCCGTCACGACGGCCCGGTCGGTGCTCGGCGTGCGGTCGGGCGAGCTCGACGACGTGCTCGGGGCGGTCGTGCAGGCCCCGCTCGTCGAGGAGGGCGCCAAGGGGCTGGGCGTCCTGCTCGTCCTGTGGATCTTCCGCCGCCACTTCGACGGCCCCGTCGACGGCATCGTCTACGCGGCGACCGTCGCGGCCGGCTTCGCCTTCGTCGAGAACATCCAGTACTTCGCCCTGCAGGTCGGCGAAGACCTCGCGACCGGCAGCCAGGGTCTCGCCTACGTGTTCTTCGTCCGGGCCCTGATGTCGCCGTTCGCCCACGTGATGTACACCGCGTGCACCGGCTTCGCCCTCGGGCTGGCCGCCCGACGCACCGGGCCCTACGGTGCGATCGGCTGGTTCTTCGTCGGCCTCGTGCCGGCTGCGGGCCTGCACGCCCTCTGGAACGGCGCGCTCTTCGTCGTCGGCGACGGCTTCTTCGTCTACTACCTGCTCGTGCAGGTGCCGATCTTCGTGGCCATGGTGCTGCTCGTGGTGTTCCTGCGGCGCAACGAGCGTCGCGTCACGCACGACCGTCTCGCCGAGTACGCGGCCGTCGGCTGGTTCAGCGCCGACGAGGTGGGCATGCTCTCGTCGAGCGCGGGTCGACGCCGGGCCCGGTCGTGGGCCGCGGCCCGGGGCCTGCGTCCGGCCATGAAGGTCTTCATCTCGAACGCGACGCGCCTGGCCTTCACGCGCCAGCGTCTGGTCAAGGGGCGCCGTGCGCTCGACGAGGCCGTCCGACGTGACGAGGCCGAGCTGCTCGACGCGCTGACCGCCAGCCGGCTCGCCCTCCAGGCCCCGCCGGCCGCGTTCGTCGGCTACCCGCAGCACCCGGGCTGGCCGCCGCAGGTGCCGCCGCACCCCGGTTCGCCGGCGTCCGGCAGTGGCTGGTGACGCGCGCGGCAGGCCGTCAGGGCGTGGGCGCCTCGGCGTCGTAGCGGCCGAACGCCGGGGTCAGGCGCGCGACCAGCGCCACCAGGGCGACGACCGCGAGCCCCCCGAGCAGCGGGGGCCAGAAGACCGCGATGCCGGCGACGAGACCGACGAAGAGGTCGCCGACCCGCGGCCCACCGGTCACGACGACGATGAAGATGCCCTGCAGGCGACCGCGCATCGCGTCCGGGGCGGCCGACTGCAAGATGGTCGACCGGAAGATCGAGCTGACGTTGTCGCTCGCCCCCGCTCCCGCCAGCACGAGCGCCGCCCCACCGAGGGCCACGAGGTTCGCCTGGTCGAGCCCCGCGGTCACGTCGCCCCCGTGTGCCGGGGTCAGCAGCAGCACGACGCCGAACGCGGCGATGCAGATGCCGTACGCAGTGATGGCCCAGCGCACGGCCACGCCCTGCCGTCGCACGTGGCCCAGGCGTCCCGAGAAGACGCTGCTCAGCAGGGCCCCCACCGCGAACGAGGCCGAGAGCACGCCGACCGTCACCGCGCCTCCGCCGATCACGAGCGTGCCGACCACCGGGTAGAGCACCCGGGGCATGCCGAAGGTCATCGCGACGATGTCCATGACGAAGGTCGTCCGGATGTTCGGCGACCGTCTGAGGAACGCCAGGCCGAACCGCAGGGACTCGAGCCCCGGGCGCTGCGTCTCGCCCTCGGGTCTGATCGGCGGCAGCGTGACGATGCCGAGGAAGGCCGTCGAGAACAGCACGACGTCGACGGTGTAGGTCAGCGGGAACCCCACGCTCGCCACGAGCACGCCGGCCAGGGCCGGCCCGACCGTGAGCATCAGGCCCATGCTGATGCCGCTGAGGGCCGAGGCCGCCGGCAGCAGCTCGCGGGGCAGGAGGCGCGGCACGATCGAGGCGCGTGAGGTCGCGATCATCGTGCCGGCAACGGCGTTGACGGTGGTCAGCAGGTAGAGCAACCAGACCTCGTGCAGCCCGAGGTAGGCGTGCAGCGCGATCGCGGCGGTGGACAGCCAGGCGAAGACGGCGGCGACGAGGGCCACGGTGCGACGGTCGAACGCGTCGGCGAGCATGCCGCCGTACAGTCCGGCGAGGATCATCGGTACGAGCGAGACGACGCCGACCAGGGCGACGGCGAAGGTCGAGCGGGTGATCTCGAAGATCTCGAGCCCGACGGCCACGAGCGTCAGCTGGGTGCCGATGCCGCTGATGGCGCTCCCGGCGAACAGCCGCGCGAAGGCCGGACTGGTGCGCAGCGGCGTCACGTCGACGAAGAGCGGTCGGCGTGACGGTGCGCCCGACAGGATCGGGGCGGGGGCGGGAGGCGGGGTCGAGGACAAGAGGCCATTCTTGCCTGTCGTGCACGTTCCGGGTCGGCCCGGGCCGTCGTGCCGGGCGATTTGTCGTCCCGACCCCGCGGGAGTAGCGTCCATGTGTTCGCATCGATGAATCGATCTCGGTGCGGATGTCGGGTCGGCTCCTCGAGCCTCGCAGGGAGGACGCGAGCAGCCGACCCGCCCCTCCTCCCCGGGGGTGGTTGGATGGTCGGCATGACTCACGACCCCCAGACCAAGCCCGAGATCGACGCCCCGACCGGCCCCGCGCCGACCGAGCTGACGATCACCGACATCACGGTCGGCGACGGCGCCGAGGCGCAGGCCGGCTCGACCGTCAACGTCCACTACCTCGGCGTCGAGCACGACTCCGGCGAAGAGTTCGACTCGTCGTGGAGCCGCGGCGAGGCCATCAACTTCCCGCTGAAGGCCCTCGTGCAGGGCTGGCAAGAGGGCATCCCCGGCATGAAGGTCGGCGGCCGCCGCGAACTCGTCGTGCCGCCGCAGCTCGCCTACGGCCCCGCCGGCGGCGGTCACCCGCTCTCGGGCAAGACGCTGATCTTCGTCATCGACCTGTTGGGCGTCAGCTGATGACGGCCGCCCCCTCGGTCGGCCTCAACGACGGGCACACGCTGCCCCAGCTCGGCCTCGGCACCTACGGCCTGAACGGCGACGAGGGCACGGCGCAGATCGTCCAGGCGATCTCGTCGGGCTATCGCCTGCTCGACACCGCGCTGAACTACGGCAACGAGGACGCCGTCGGGGCGGCCATCCGCCAGGTCGACGTGCCCCGTGACGATCTGGTCGTCACCACCAAGCTGCCCGGTCGGCACCACGGCTTCGACGAGACGCTGGCGAGCTTCGACGAGAGCCGGGCGAACCTCGGGCTCGACGTCGTCGACCTGTACCTGATCCACTGGCTGTTGCCCCGGATCGACAAGTACGTCGACACGTTCAAGGCCTTCGTGCGGTTGCAAGAAGACGGTCTCGTCGGCTCGATCGGCGTCTCGAACTTCACCGCCGAGCACCTGCAGCGCGTCGCCGACGAGACCGGCGTCGTGCCCGCGGTCAACCAGATCGAGCTGCACCCGTACTTCCCGCAGGCAACGTTGCGGGCCGTGCACGAGAGCATGGGCATCGTCACCGAGAGCTGGAGCCCGCTGGCCAAGCAGAGCGAACTGCTTCACGAAGCCGCGGTCACCGAGATCGCCGCAGCTCACGGCAAGACACCCACGCAGGTCGTCCTGCGCTGGCACGTGCAACTCGGCGCGGTCCCCGTGCCGAAGTCGGCCGACGCCGGTCGCCAGCGCGAGAACCTCGACGTCTTCGACTTCGAGCTCTCGCCCGACGAGGTCGAGCGCATCAGCGGCCTCGAACGCGGCCGGCTGTGGGACGGCGACCCGCTGACCCACGAGGAGTTCTGACCCGGCTCCGGCGCGACCACCGCAGGAGGCGCGCCCGTTCCCTCGGGGACGGGCGCGCCTCCTGCGTCCCCGCACGGATTCGCGGCCCTCGCCGTCGGTGGCCGGACGGTAGACTGGCGTGCCGACTTTTCCCGAAGGGTTGAACACCTGTTGTCATCCGAGATCGACCGCGAACGCGCCTACGTGGGCACCCTCTACGAACGCCTCGACGAGCTGAAGGCCGACGCCCGCGTCCGCCTCGAACGCACCCGCCGCGAGACCGTCGGCGGCAACCACCAGAGCCGCAGCGAGCGCGACGCCTACGCGCGACTGTACGAAGACACCATCGTCCAGCTGGGGTCGGTCGACGAACGGCTCGCCTTCGGCCGGCTCGAGCTCGAGACCCCCGACCTGCTCGGCCAGACCGGCGACCCCGACCGCCCGGCCGAGGTCGGCGAGGGCGGGCGCTACCGCTACATCGGCCGCATCGGCCTGCGCGACGCGGCTCACCACCCGATCCTGCTCGACTGGCGGGTGCCCGGGGCCAGTGCGTTCTACCAGGCGACGGCCGCCACGCCCATGGGCGTCCGGGCCCGCCGCCACCTCACGCTCGACGGGCGCACGGTGACCCGGCTCGAAGACGAGGTCTTCGACCCCGACCTGCTCGACCGCGACGACGTCCAGCTGCAGGGTGAAGGGGCCCTCATGGCCGCCCTGACGGCCCAGCGCACCGGGCGCATGACCGACATCGTCGCCACCATCCAGGGCGAGCAGGACCGCATCATCCGCTCGGCGCTCGACGGCGTGCTCGTCGTGCAGGGCGGGCCCGGCACCGGCAAGACGGCGGTCGCCCTGCACCGCGCCGCCTACCTGCTCTACTCCCACCGCGAGCGGCTCAAGGGCTCGGGCGTGCTCGTCGTCGGGCCGTCACGCTCGTTCTTGCGCTACATCGAGCAGGTGCTGCCCTCGCTCGGCGAGAGCGGGGTCGTGCTGTCGAGCCTCGGCGGGCTCTACCCGGGCCTCGAGGCGCAGACCGACGACGCACCCGAGGTCGCCGCGCTCAAGGGCTCGGCCGAGATGGCCGAGCTGATGCGTCGCGCCGTGCGCTCGCGTCAGGTGCGCCCGACCGAGGCGACCACGATCGACATCAACGGCGAGCGTCTCGTCGTGCGGCCCGAGCTCGTCGGCGAGGCCATGCGCAAAGCACAGGAGCGCGGCAAGCCGCACAACGTCGCGCGCGTGACGTTCAACAAGGCCGCCCTCTCCGCCCTCACGCGTCTGCTCGTCGAGCAGATGCGTGAGCACGGCACGACCGTCGACGAGTCCGACGAGGCCGTGCTGCGCGAAGACATCCGGCAGTCGTACGACGTGCGGGTGCTGCTCAACACGGCGTGGTTGCCGCTGAGCGCCGAGAAGCTCGTCGAAGACCTGTACGCCCGGCCGAACTGGCTCGCGTCGATCACGCCCCGGTGGTCGCCCGAGCAGCGCGCCCTGCTGCGCCGCGAGCGCGGCACGGCGTTCACGATCTCGGACGTCCCGCTGCTCGACGAGGCCGCCGAGCTGCTCGGTGAGTTCCAGACCGGCGTCGACCCCGAGCGCCTGGCGCGCAAGGCGCAACGCAAGCGTGACATCGAGAACGCCGAGCGCGCGATCGAGAACATGGGCGTCGAGGGCATGGTCAGCGCCGAGCAGATCGCGGGCGGGTTCGCCGAGCGGGCCGCCTCGATGACGACGGCCGAACGCGCGGCGGGCGACCGCACCTGGGCCTTCGGCCACGTCGTCGTCGACGAGGCGCAAGAGCTCTCGCCGATGCAGTGGCGGCTGCTGTCGCGGCGCTGCCCGCTGCGGTCGTTCACGGTCGTCGGCGACATCGCCCAGGCGTCGAGCCCGGCGTCCGCCAGCTCGTGGGACCGTGCGCTGCAGGGCCTGCTCGGCCGTCGCCGGGGCAGCGCGGCGCAGGGCACCTCGGCTCCGTGGCGCCTCGAAGAGCTGACGGTGAACTACCGCACGCCGGCCCAGATCGTCGACCACGCCGAGGGCGTGGCCCGGGCGACCGGCCTGCAGATCACGCCGAGCCGCTCGGTGCGCACCAGCGAGTGGCCGGTGCGCGAGGTGACCGGCGCCTCCTCGAAGGCCGACTTCGTGCGGGCGACCGTCGACGCGGTCCGGTCCGACCGGGCGATCGACGACACGGGCACGCTCGCGGTGATCGCCCCCGAGCAAGCGGTGTCGGCCCTGGTCGAGGCCCTGTCGGCCGAGTTCGACGGCCTGGTGGCCCCGGGCACGGCCTCGTTGACCAAGCCGATCTCGGTGCTCGGCCCGGCGACGTCCAAGGGGCTCGAGTTCGACTCGGTCGTCGTGGTCGACCCCGAACGCATCCGCGCCTCCGCGCGCCGGGGCAACGCCAGCCTGTACGTGGCGATGACCCGGCCCACGCAACGCCTCACGGTCGTCTCGTAGGCCGGGCCGGGGGTCAGGCCCCGACGACGCCGAACTCGTGGTCGAGGTCGGCGAAGTCGAGGTCGAACCGCGCGCGCAGGGCCTGTTTCTCGGCGGCCGGCAGCCAGCTCGCGTCGACGCCCGAGTAGGCCATCGCGCGCACCTGCTCGGGGCTCGCGCCGATCTGCTCGTGCACGATGCGGTACTCGTCGGCGAGGGTCGTCGGGAACATCCCCGGGTCGTCCGAGGCCGGCACGAGGGTCAGGCCGGCATCGAGCATCGCCGCGATGGAGGCGCGGCGCCAAGGACGCCACGAGCGTCGCGAGGTCGTCGACACGACCGTGAACGCGACCCGTTCGTCGCGCACCCGTGCCACGACCTCGTCGTCCTCGAGCACGTAGTACCCGTGGTCGATCCGGTCGCAGCCGAGGTCGTCGAGGCAGGTGATCGTGTTGACCGCGGTGGGGGAGTGCTCGGACGAGTGCGCCGTGCGACCGAGCCCGGCCTCGCCGGCCAGCCGGTAGGCGTCGACGAAGCGCTCGGGCGGTCCGCTGGTCTCGAGGTTGTCGAGGCCGATGCCGGCGACGTACTCGTGCGGCTGGTCGACCACCTGGCGCACGAGGGCGAGCGCGTGCTCGCCGCTCCTGCTGCGGTCGATGCCCTGGATCATGCGGCCCGTCATGCCGAAGTCCCGTTCGGCTCGGCGGATGCCCTCGGCGTACGCCTCGACCGACCCGGCGTAGCCGAGCGAGGCGAGGTGCGGCGGGACGGCGTCGAAGAACAGCTCGAGGTGCCGCGTCGCGCTCGTCCGGTGGGCGTCCTCGAAGGCCTCGTAGACGATCCGGGTGAGGTCGTCGGCGTCACGCAGCACCTCGACGACCCAGTTCGACGCCTGGAACAGCGAGTACGACACCTCGGGCTCGTCGGCACTGCGCCCCTGCGGCACGGGGATGCGCGTGTCGCGGTAGAGCGCCGGGTCGGGTGGCAGCGAGTTGATGTCGGCGAAGATCCGCTCGGGCTCATCCGGCAGGTCGAGCCCTTCGCGGCGGGCCAGCTCGGCGAAGGTGCTCGCGCGGACCGTGCCGATCAGGTGGCAGTGCAGGTCGACCTTGGGCATCCGCTCGAGGTAGGCCCGAGGCAGGACGGCCGACGCGTCCGACGCCGCGGACGCGGCCGACGCGGGCGACGCGTCCGGTGTGGTGCTGCCCATCAGCGCGACGTCACCTCACGGGCGAAGCGGTCGACCCAGTCCGAGCGCGTCGAGACCAGTTCGCTCGGGTCGAGCGTCGCGTAGCCCGCGGCGACCGGGTCGGCGGCGATGTCGCCGACGACGGCCTCGATGGTGTCGGGCACCGTGGCGCCCGGGTTCACGGGCAGGTCGCCGACGACGTCGGCCGACGAGGTCTGGGCCTCGACCGACAACAGGTAGTCGATGAACTGGTTGGCTCCGTCGACGTTCTCGGCGCCGGTCGGGATCATGGCGCGGTTGGTGGCCATGTAGCGACCCGTGTCGGGTGCCGTCCAGGCGATCGGTTCGCCCGACTCGACGAGGTCGGTGGCGAAGCCGCTCAGCGAGTCGGCGGCGACGATCTCGCCCTGCGTCAGCAGGTTGGTCACCTCGGTCGACGAGCTGTAGAACTGCAGCACGCCCGGCGACCACTCGCCGAGTTGCTCGAGGGCGGCGTCGATGTCGTACGGGCCGTCGCCGTACTCGTCGGCGACGCCCGAGACCATCAGCTGCCCGGCCGTGACCGAGATGTCGGGCAGGGCCACCTTGCCGGCCACCGACTCCTCACCGTAGAGGCTCCACCGGGCGGCCTCGTCGGCGGTCAGCTCGTCGGTCGAGTACATCGTCCCGTTGAGCTGGTAGCTGTACGCCGGGCCGAGGTACGACTCCTCTTTCGCGAAGTCGGCGATCTCGTCGAGCGCCGGGACGGCCGAGGCGTCGACCTGCTCGAAGAGGTCGTCCTCCTGCCCGAGGGCGGCGTAGTAGTCCGAGATCAGCATGACGTCGACCTCGGGGCGGCCGCCGGCCACCTGCAGCTGCGAGAGGCGGTCCGAGTTCGAGCCGGTGTCGACGACGACCTCGATGCCGGTCTTCTCGGTGAACGGGTCGATCACCGCCTGCTGGAACTCCTCGACGCCGAACGGGAACGTGCTGACGGTGATCGTCTCGGCGTCGGGGTCGCCGCCGCCGTCGGACGAGCAGCCCGCGAGCACGAGGGTGCTCGCGGCGACGCCGGCGACGATCGCCAGGCGGGTGCGGGTGGTGGGGGTCATGGTCGTGTCCTTTCGGGGCGGTCTCGTCGAGACCGGGCGGTGTGGAACGCGGGTGGGTCGGTGGTGTCCGGCGGCGAGGAGGCGCGGGCGGCCTCGTCGCCGGGGCAGGTCAGTCGGCGAGGGCGACGAGCCGCGAGACCGGCGCCGTCACGGTCACCCGGTCGCCGATCGCGACCGTCTCGGAGCCCGTGCTGCGCACGTCCGAGAGCAGCCGGACCTCGGCGCCGGTCGCGTCGCGGGCCTGCACGGTGACGAGCAGGTCGACCCCGCGGTACGCGACGTCGGTGACGACCCCGGCGAGCTGCAGGCAGTCGTGCGCCGCGCCTCCTGCGCCGTCGGCGGGCGAGACGGCGACGTGCTCGGGGCGGACGGCCAGCAGGGTGCCGTCGGCGGCCGTGACGAAGTTCTCGTAGCCGAGGAAATCGGCGACGAAGCGGTTCGCCGGGTTCGGGAACACCTGCTGCGGGGAGCCCTGCTGCATGATGCGACCGGCGCGCATGAGCACCATGTCGTCGCTCATCTCGAGTGCTTCGTCCTGGTCGTGGGTCACGAGCACGACGGTGAGGCCGGTCTCGCCCTGGATGCGCCGGATCTCGGCGCGCATCTGCACGCGCAACCGGGCGTCCAGATTCGACAGGGGCTCGTCGAGCAGCAGCAACGTCGGGCGGATGGCGATGGCCCGGGCCAGGGCGACGCGCTGTTGCTGACCGCCCGAGAGCTTCTTCGGCTTGCTGGCCGCGAGGTGGGCGAGCCCGACGAGGTCGAGGGTCTCCATCACGCGGCGACGGCGCTCGGTCGGCTCGACGCCACGCAGCTTCAGGCCGTAGCCCACGTTCTCGGCGACGCTCAGGTGCGGGAAGAGCGCGTACGACTGGAACACCATGCCGAGGCCGCGCTTCTCGGGCGGCGTGCGGGTGCTGTCGACACCCGCGATGCGGATCGTGCCCGACGTCGGCGCCGAGTAGCCGGCGAGCATCCGCAGGCTCGTGGTCTTGCCGCAGCCGCTCGGGCCGAGCAGCGTGGTGAGCTTGCCCTCGGCGATGGCGAGGTCGATCGAGTCGACGGCGGTGAAGTCACCGAAGACCTGGCTGACGGCGACGAATTCTGCTGCGGTGCTCATCTGTTGATGCCTCCGAAGATCTTGGCGAAGCCGACGGTGCGTTCGGCGATGACGGCGATGACGACGGTCCCCGCGAGGATGAGGGTTGCCATCGCGGCGACCATGGGGTCGTAGCTCTGCTGCACGTAGTCGAGCATCGTGACGGGCAGGGTGCGGAAGTCCCGGCTCTGCAGCAGCAGCGACAGCGGCACGTTGTTGAACGAGGTGACGAAGCTGAGCAGCGCGGCCGAGAAGATCCCGGGGCGCAGCAGTGGCAGCGTCACCGTGAAGAACGCCCGCACGGGTGAGGCGCCGAGACCGCGTGCGGCCTCTTCGAGAGCCGGGTCGGCGAGGGCCAGGGAGGCGCCGGTCACCCGGACCGCGTACGGCAGCATCAGCACGGTGTGCCCGATCAGCAGCACCGGGAAGCTGTCGAGCCGGAACCCGATGACGAGCTGCTGGTAGAGCGCGAGCCCGACGACGAGCTCGGGCACGATCAGCGGAGACAGGAACAGCGCCTCGACGAGGCCCTTGCCGGGCAGGCGTCCGCGGTGGATGGCCAGGGTCGCGGGCACCCCGACGAGCAGGGCGAGCACCGTGGCGACGAGCGCGAGCTGCAGGCTCGAGACGAGGGCGCCGATGAACGGGTCGTAGCCGAGTGCCGCCTCGAACCAGCGGAGCGAGAACCCCTGGGGCGGGAATCGCAGAGTGCGCTCGCTGGTGAACGCGGTGGCGACGACGAACAGGATGGGCACGAGCATCACGACGTAGCCGGCGACGGCGAGCGTGCCGGCGACCGGGCGGCGGGTCTTCACGAGGTGGCTCCCTTCCGGGCGACGAGCGACGACAACCCCGAGACGACGAAGACCAGCACGGTCATGATCAGGGCCGTGGCCGAGGCGCCGGCCCAGTCGATGGTCACGCTCGAGTACGAGAACAGCTGCGTGGCGAGCATGCGCTGGCCCGACCCGCCGAGCAGGTACGGAGTCGTGTACGCGGTGACCGACCCGGCGAAGACGAGGGTCGCGGCGACGACCACGCCGGGCGACGACAGCGGCACGACGACGCTCCAGAAGGTGCGGGTGCGGCTGGCTCCGAGGCCGCGGGCGGCGTCGTCGAGCCCGGGGTCGACCTGGGCCACGGCCGAGTAGCACGAGATGATGGCCAGCGGCAGGAAGAGCTGCGTCAGGCCGAGTACAATCGCCAGCTCGGTGTAGAGCAGCTGCGGGGCCTCGTCGACGAGGCCGGTCGCGGTGAGCAGCTGGCCGATCGCGCCGTTCTTGCCGAGCAGGACCAGCCAGCCGAAGGTGCGCACGACGTTGCTGAGCAACAGCGGGAAGATCGCGAGCGCCAGCAGCACGCCCGCCCAGCGCGAGGTGGACCGTGCCAGCAGGTAGGCGATCGGGAACCCCAGGACGACGCAGATCACGGTGACGATCAGGCCGAGGCCCACGGTGCGGCCGATGATGCGCAGGTCGTAGGGGTCGGTGAGCATCTGCCCGAGCCGCCCGACGATCTCGCCGGCGGTGACCCCGGGAGGCGCGAACAGCATCGCGAGCGACGGCACCGCGAACCCGATCAGCAAGAAGGCGAGGCCCGGCAGCAGCAACAGCAGCGCGGGGGAGCGGGACGTCACGGGTGTCCTCCGATCGGTGTGGCCTCAGGGGGATCGGCCCACAGAACGTGAAACCGGTTACATCGACCCTAAGGGTGACGCTCACTCGTTCAGGGCTCGGCATGTAAACACCGTGTTACAAGCTTCCGTACGCCACGCGGGACCGGTTTCACCGAGGCCCTAGGGTGGTGGGCATGACTGGGGCAGGGCGGCTCTCGACGCTGGCGGACGTGGCGACCCTCGCGGGCGTCTCGAAGGCCACCGCGTCGCGCGTCCTCAGCCGACCCGAGTTGGTGTCGCCCGACACCGCCGGGCGGGTGCTGGCCGCCGCCGCGAAGCTCGGTTTCGTCCCCAACCGTGCCGCCCGTCAGCTGGCGCGGGGGCGCACCGGGGTCGTGGCGCTCGTGGTGCCGACCCTCGACAACGCGTTCTTCACGCCGATCATCGCCGGTGCTCAGGCCGCGGCGGGCGAGGCCGACCTGCAGCTGACCGTCGCCGTCCACCCGTTGGCCGAGGCGGGCGAACTGGCCGCCTTCGAGCGGCTGTCGCACCAGGTCGACGGGTTCATCGTCGTCGCCCCGCGCGGGGCCGACGACGTCGTGCGGGCCGC
>Ga0265798_10008164_pt1 | contig 13406 bp, 9 predicted proteins | sample P3T30metagenome_FD_192430 | JGI IMG/M metagenome (GOLD analysis project Ga0265798, IMG submission 192430) | Plant litter microbial communities from East Loma Ridge, Irvine, California - P3 T30 | ecosystem: Environmental > Terrestrial > Plant litter > Unclassified | place: USA: California...
TGCGCAAGGTCAACGACATCGTCATCCCCCTGCGTCGCGGCCTCGGGCAGGACCAGATCATCGCGGGCTTCTTCGCCCTCATCCTCACGGCGATCGTCTTCTTCTCGCTGGTGCGCCCCATCCTGTCGCTCTTCTCGTTCTCCCCCAGCTGGGCGTTCTACGTCGCCTTCTTCCTGCTGCCCGTCATCCTCGTCGGCCAGAAGGTCGGCGCCCCCATGCCGAACGGCAAGACCATCTCCGGCTTCGTCACCTCCCTCGTGCGCTTCTACGTCGACGACCCGGTGCACCGCCGCGGAGTCCCCCAGGCCAAGGCCCCCACCCGAGGTCGTCGCCTCCACTACGCCCGCGAGTGGGTCCCGTCCGACGGGTACGCCCCGAGCGCGGCCGTCTCCACCTCCGCCGCAGACAGCGAGTTCACCTACACCGGCAGGGCCGACCTCCAGACCTGGATGGCGGAGCGCTCCGTCGCCCACCGCGAGGCCCAGGTCGTCCAGGAGAAGGCCAAGAAGGCCAGCCGCATGGAACAGCAGACCAGCCGCCTCACCGCCACCGACACTTCCGTCACCTTCGACTTCGAGGACTGAGACATGAGCTTCATCGCCAACATGAAGAAGGCCGCCGAGATCAAGGACCTCTCGGTCCTGTCGGTGGAGGACCGCGACGCCAACCGCCTCCCCATCGTCTACGCCGACAACGACTTCCTGCTGTCGCGCCAGGGGGCCTGGGCGATCCACACCCTCCCCACCAAGCCGTGGGGCTACCTGAAGGACACCGACAAGGTCGGCTACTTCTCCTCCGGCAGCAGCTTCTTCAACCGCTCCTTCCCGGCCGAGCGCGGCAACGCCGGGCACCTCTTGGTCACGAACCACGTCTACTCACCCGAGGCGTGGGCCGAGGACCTCCTGGAGAAGCACAGCGAGCGAGCCACCCCCGGCTTCCCCCTGTACCTCGACGGCATGCGCGAGGCCATCGACAGCACCGAGTTCTTCACTCGGGACATCTACCTGGCCACCCGCCTCGGCGACCGCAACAACTACCGCGGCCTCGCCGGAACCGTCCGCGCCGTCACGGACTTCCTCACCAACGGCTTCGGTCTCGACGACGGCCAGCCGCTCCCCGCCGAGATCGACCACTGGCGCGAGCAGGCCGACCAGCTCGCCCAGACCTTCGCGGGCTCCTGGTTCCGCACCGAGCCCCTCAGCCGCCAGCGCATCGAGTGGCTCGTGCGCCACCTCGACACCCCCGCCCTGCCGACGCCCGACGTCGCCCCCGCCGACCGCCAGCACTGGGGCATCGGCGAATGGCAGACCACCCTCGCCTCCTACACGCGCGTCGTCGACATCGGCAACAGCGGCAAGATCAAGGTCCGTGCCGTCGAGTTCGAGGCCCCCACGGGCGAGGGCGTCTCCTACACGACCTACCTGCCCCTCTCGCACACCCCCGCCCAGATGTCGTACTCGCAGAAGTGGATGCAGCACGCCGCCTCGCTGCCCTTCCCCGTCGACATCAGCGTGCACTTCGAGGTCATCGACGCCGAGCGCGCCAAGCGCGACGTCGAGAAGCCCATCAACGCCAGCGACGCACAGGTCGAGGATGACGCCGAGGCCGGGTACCGCACCGACGACACCACCCTCAGCCAGAACGAGCAGCTGCGCCGCCTGAAGATGGAGCTGGCCTCCGGGCGCATCCCCCTCATGTACTGGCAGGCAGTCTTCGCCGTGTCCGACACCACCAAGGCGGGCCTGCTCTCCAAGGTCACGAACCTCATCCGCCACTACAAGGACATCGAGTTCGAGCTGGTCGTCCCCCAGCACGACCAGCGCGAGCTGTTCTACCAGTCCTTCCCCGGCGCCGACATCCTCGTCAACGACTGGATGCAGAAGACCAAGACCGACTTCTTCGTCGCGGGTCAGCCGTGGGTGAGCACGGAGGTCGGAGACTCCTCGGGCATGTACCAGGGCTTCACCGTGGTGCCCGACGCCCAGGGCTCGCTCCAGCGCGGCGTCCCCGTCTTCTTCGACCTCCAGAACGTCGTCGACGACAAGGGGCAGGCCCCGACCCAGATCGTCTTCGGCGACCCCGGCTCGGGCAAGACGGTCTCCCAGGGCCTGAAGTGCGCACTGGAGGACGCCTACAAGGGTGTCACCCAGTTCGTCTGGGACCCCAAGGGTGACTTCCTCCCCCTGAAGGCCTACGCGGCCCAGATGCGCCTCGACCCGGACAAGGTCCGCCTCATCGACCTCTACGACCCGAAGGCCTCCATCTCGCTCGACCCCTTCGCCATCGCGGAGATCGACCCCGAGAAGGAGATCGACGAGCGCCAGGCGATCGCGACCGACACGCTCCAGCAGCTCGCGGGCACCTACGTCAACGACGCCAACCACGGCCTCCAGGCTCGACGCATCATCCAGAAGGCCGTCGAGGTCGAACTGGCCGACTCTGAGAAGCAGGGGCGCGACGCCTCGTCCCGCGGGGCGCTCTCCCACATCGTCCGCTGGGCGGCGCGCGACCTCGCCGGGCTTGACCAGCAGGGCGATGCGGCGGACCGGTGGGTCGAGATGTCGCAGGCGCTCCGCGACCACTTCCGCCAGGTCACCACCGACACTCTCGGTCGCCTGATCTTCGCCGACCCGGCCAAGGGCGGCGCCCTCCGGGTGGCGGCTGGCACCCTCACCATCTTCGTGGCCCTCAACATGAAGCCCACGGAGCCTGGCGAGAAGCCCACCACGACGTCGACGATCGCAGACGTGATCGCTGGCCTCATGACGGACTACATCCGCAGCCTGCTCTACCGCCTCCCCGACCACGAGCCGAAGAGCATCATCTTCGACGAGTGGCACGTCATCAAGCGCACTCCTCGCGCTGACGCCCTGGTCAGCTGGCTGCGCCGCATGGGCCGCTCGAAGCGCGCCATGGTGCGCCAGCTCTCGCAGAACGCGGACGACTTCGGCGAGGGCAGCCTCTCCTCCGTCTGGGCGGGCTATTGCAAGGAGGAGACGTCCGCCAAGGCCGCCTGCCGCGTCATCGGCATCGAGGCGACGGAAGCGAACGTCAAGACGTTCCTCAACCTCCAGGCGGGCGAGTTCATGTTCCGCGACGTCCGCGGCCGCATCGCCCGCGTCTACGTCGACATCTTCGACCCATGGCTCCTGAAGGTCTTCAACACGCAGGCCGAGCAGAAGCACCAGCTCCTCGAAGAGCTGAAGGCATCCCAGCCCCTCGCCACCACCGCCCTCACCGGCGCGGCCGCCTAACCACCGACGGAGACGACATGTCGTTCATCGCACTGAACCGGCGCCTCGCGCAGCCCCTCCCCAAGCTCGACTTCACCACTGAGGCCAGCCGCGAGTTCGCGGCCGCTCAGGCTCGCAAGCGGGAGGCGCGCGCCAAGACCCCGTTCCGCCGCGCGCTCCGTGCGGTCCTCATGGGCGTCGCCGCGGTCTTCCTCGGCATCGCGCTCGTCGGCGGCACGGCCGCGACGTCGGCCCAGGCGATCACCTGGCCCTGGGAGAAGGCGGACGAGGTCGCATCGGGCGTCTTCAACTGGTGCAACCCCATCAACACGCCCGCACCGAAGAACACGGCCGGGCCCGACGCCATCCTCCTCGGCCTGAACAAGAACCAGCAGGGCGCGATCCAGCAGGGCGCCGTCGTCAAGCCCTCGACCATCGACTCCCCCCTCAACGGCATCGGCCAGCTCCGCGGGAACTTCGCCGACAGCGCGAACAAGGATCAGTTGACCCAGATCAGCAAGCAGGGCTACTCCGACTACGGCCTCCAGACCCTGAAGTGGACCAACTACGGCTCCAGCTGCATGTCCGAGGGCTTCGCCATGACCGGCATCGCGAACCTGCTTCTCCAGTTCCTCGTCGTCATCCCCGCCTCGATGGCGATGGCCGTCGTGAGCTTCGCCATGAACAACGTCCTCTACGACGTCTTCTCGGCCATGATCTCGCCGTTCCTCCAGATTTTCGCCAAGCTCCTGACCCCCTGGGTCACCCTCATCGTCGTCATGATCGGCATTCCCCTCGCCTGGATCAAGGGCAAGGGCAGCCTGACGAAGCTCCTCAGCGCGACCGCCTGGGTCGCCTTCATGGTGTCGATCTTCTTCTACGTCAGCGGCAACAGCGTCAACGTCACCCGCTTCATGAACAACGCCGTCACGAACCTCACCGGCTTCGCCGCCTGCGCCATGATCGCGAACAGCGACGACGCCACCGGATTCAAGAACGTCGCCTCGTCCGGCGGTGGAGGCGGTTGCGCGGCCAGCTTCACGCCGCAGAACGCGATCTCCGGCCAGCAGAGCAACCTTCAGCTGCGCGAGAGCGACGGAACCACTCAGGCCATCTGGTACTCGCTGCCCTACACGGTGTGGTCGATGGGGCAGGTCGGCCCTGAGCAGGCCGAGAAGGACCGCATCGATGAGTCCGCTGGCAAGATCAGCTGGTCAGCCGCCATCCTGAACGGGCTCTACGTCCCGGGCGGCGAGAACGCGGACGCCTCACGCATCGTCGCCGCCCGCTCGCTCTGGAACAGCGGCTCGTACTCGACCAACGAAGATGCCGACTCGGGCTCCAAGGTCTCCTTCTGGAGCACTCCCAAGGAGGCTGACGACTGGGCCAAGGCGGGCTTCGACCACCCGGCCAAGGAGATTCCCTTCCTCACCGTGGTCAAGGCGCTCTGCGCCGACAAGGGCACCTCCTCGGGCTCCGGCGCGGGGGCGAACGGCTCCACGAACAACTTCATGATCGGCGGCACCTGTGATGCCCCGACCGCGGGAACCGCGAACATCGTCGAGACGTTCCAGGGCAATGCCTACGAGCAGCGGCTCAGTGCCGCGATCTCCGGCGGCATCGTCGCCCTCATGATCCTCGTGCTCCTCGGCTGGGTGTCGGTGTACCTGATCTTCCAAAAGTTCGCGTTCTACTTCCTCATGATGTTCGCGCCGATCTTCCTCGCCATCGGCGCCTTCCCCGACGAGAAGCGGGGGGCCTTCGCCAAGAAGTTCGGCGAGCAGTTCGTCGCGAACATCATCAAGCAGGTCGTCGCCGTCGTGCTGCTGATCTTCGTCGCCCGGTCCCTGTCGATCGTCCTGAGCGCTGCCGCGATCCCGTGGCTGCTGAAGCCGGTCGCGATCATGGCGTTCTACCTCGCGCTCGTCCTCTTCGCCATCCCCACGTTCCACGTCATGAAGAAGGCCGCACGCGGCGAAGCCGACGTCGTCGACAAGACTGCCCGCCTGCCTGCAACTGCCGTCAAGACGGCCGCGGTGGTCGCCGGTGTGGCCGCCACGGCAGCCGTCGCGGCGCCCATCCTCGCCTCGTCGGGCGCCCTCAGCTCCATGGGTGGCCTGAAGGGCCTCGCCGCTGCGGCTCCCGGCGCCCTGAAGAAGAAGGGCGGCCAGGCCGCCATGCAGGCTCTCAGTCGCGGACGCGGCGGACTCGGTCGAGCCACCCGAGGCGCGAACACTCTGTGGCAGGGCATGCGCGACGAGGCGATGGGCGCTCAGGACCGCGATCAGCTCGGCATCAACGCACTGGACGCTGCGGACCGCGAGAACCACAAGCGCACGAACGCCTACGCCTTCGACCGCGACGCCAGCGGCAACCTGACCCCTCTCGGGCGCAAGCAGATTCTCGACCAGTACCGCGGCACCACTTCACGTGCGGCCGTCGCGAACAGGGAGAAGGCCAGCAATGCATCCAAGGCCTTCTTCAACAACTACGAGGCCGAGAACAACGGGGCCTACCACCCCCTGGACCCGCGCCTGGCCCGCACCGAGGATCAGAACGCGGCCAAGCTCGCCGCCCAGGAGGCGGCAGATCGCGACGGGTCGGGCCCCGCGTGGGCTCGCCGCAACGGCTCGACCTACGCGCCCGGCCAGACCCAGCAGGAGCTGGAAGCGCGGCTCGGCGGGCGCGAAGCGGCTGCCGCGGGCGACCCGGTGGAGGTGCTCGGGGCCTACAAGGGGCACCCGGCCAACATCGACCCCCGCCACCCCGCCGCGGCGGCCATCATCGGCGCCTTGTGGGCAGACACCTACGGCGACGAGGACGCGAAGGCAGCCAGCGTGCAGGCCATGCGTGCCGCCATCGCGACCGACGGCCTGCCCGGCGTCATCACGTCGGCTGGTTCGAGCGTCTCTCCTGAGGCCTTCGAGAAGCAGGGCGGCCTGGGGCACCTCGGCAAGATCATCCCCGCGCTGAAGAACGACACCCCTGGCGCCGAGCTGGACGACCCGGCCGTGCGCCTGGAGTGGGCCGCGGCGTACACGCAGATCGCTGCCACTGTCCCGCAGGGGCACACGCTGCACGCCCAGGTCGACAAGCTCCGCCAGGTCGTCCTCGACCCCGACTCCACGATGTTCCAGGTGGGGGCCGAGGCGACCCTCCTGGAGGCCCAGCTCGCCAGCTACGAGAAGGCCCTCCGCGAGGTCCCGCGTGACCGCACCCTGCGCGGAACGGACGGCTTTGAGCCTGGCTTTGTCGACCTCCCCGAGCGCGCCCCGCGCGCCGAGGATGCGCCCGCTTCCCCGCGGCGCGCAGCGAGGGCCGCCGCCGTGATCGAGGGGGAGGCGCCCACGGCGCAGCTGCCAGCCACGGAGGAGCCTGCACCCTTCGTCCCGGCCCGCACTTCGGCCCCCTCGCCGAGCCGCGAGGCAACGATGGCGAGCCGAGTGGCGGAAGCTCCGGCCCCGACCGCCGCGTCGCCCGCCCCTGTAGTCATGGAAGGCAGGCCGTCGTCTCTCGAAGACATCCGCCTCGCGGCCCAGACTGGCGCGGCCAAGGCCCTCGGGGACCGCGTGGCGGGCCTAGAGCCGCGGGCAACGACGTCGGCCCCTGCGGCGGCGCCGGTGATCTTCACCGACCTCATCGAGCAGGCGCCACCCGCCGAAAAGTCGGAGCCTCGCGAAGAGCCCACCGCCCGTGACGAAGCCCCCGAGGCCGAGTCCGGGGCTGACAGCATCTTCCACGGCGCCGGTGCTCGCCGCCGCCGCGGACGCAAGTCGCCCTTCCCAGCGCCCGCCGACTCGACTGACGAGGAGAACTGATGGCCCAGACGATCCAGCGAGGCCTGTTCGCCACGCACCGAGGCAGGATCGTTAAGCGATCCTTCCTCGGGCTCGCCGCCCTCTGTGTAGGCCTGACGCTTGCCACGAACGCTGCAAACAGCGGTCCGCGTCAAGCGGAGGCCCCCGTGGTGGTCGAGGCGGTGTCGCCGATTGGCGGATCGGCCGACCCCGTGGTCGTGTCCGCCGTCGCCAACCCCTTCCAGGCCGAGCAGGCGAGCTACTACCAGGTAGGCGGGGCGCCGGAGGGCGAGGTCGTCGACCCCGGCGTGGTCGCCGAGCCCGTGGAATCCTCTGCCTCCTCGGGCCCGGTGGGCAACGAGTCGGTACAGATTCGCCAGTCCGCTCAGGCGTTCGCGGCGAAGTGGGCCACCTACTCCGAGTCCCAGGGTGCCGCCGCGTACGTCGCCGCCCTCCCCGGGGTGGCCCCCGAGGCGGCGGACGCCCTGGCGGCCGCCACCGAGGCGGACTGGGCGGGCCGCTTCGATCAGGGGTCCATCCTCATCGGCACCCTCACGGGAGCCACTTCCGTCGTTCGCAGCTTCGACGCCGCGGCGGGAACAGCGCGCGTCGATGTGGCCGTCGACCAGGAAGCCCTCGACAGCCTCGACGCTCAGTCGGTGAAGTCCATCACTGTCCAGGTCGACATGGTCCGTTACCAGGCTGACGGTGGCGCGAAATGGGGAGTCACGACCGCGAAGGTCGTGTGACAACAACATGCTATACTAGGGGAGTGACATTCGTGAAGAAGGCTCTCCCGCGACGCGCTTCGCCCACCGCGAGGCGCGTTTCGCGCGTCCGGCGCGTCCTCAGCACCCGCGTCTTTCCGCAGCCCGTCCGCACAGTCCTGGCTCTCCTGCTCTGGCTCAGCCTCGGTCTCATCTGGACCGTGGCCGTCTCCGGCCTCAACGGCGATCTCGGCGCAGGCCTCGTCTACATCGGCCTGGGCTTCTTCGCGGCGCTCGGCGCTCATGCCTGGCCGACACGCACGCCGCCCTGGCGAACGCTCGCCTGGACGTTCGCGATCACCATCGGACTCGGCTCGAACTTGTCGCTCCTCGGGATGGGGCGCCTCGCTGTGACGATCTCCATGCTCGCCGGGGCCCTGTTCATCCTCCTTCGCCTCAACGAGAACGGCCGCAAGATCGTCGGCCTGGTCAAGGCGAGTCGAGAGGCCCGCTAGCCCGTGTTCGCCACCTTCGCCTCCGAGCTGCGCCGCCACGTGCAGGTCAACCGAGCACCCATGACGTTCTGGGTGCTCTTCGTGACCCTGCCCGTCGGCTTGTGCTTCGCGGGCGTGTTGGCCTACACGTCGTTCGTACTGCCGACGAAGGTGCCCTCCGATCCGAGCCAGATCGAGGCGCCGCTGACCGACAGGGCCTGGAGCCTCTATCAGTCCCTCGACTGCATTCAGACATCCTGCGACTCGGAAGAGGCCGCGCGCGCCTTCGTCGGCGCCAGCACCGATGGCACCCTCACCATCACCATCGACGGCACACCGCGCGCCTACGTCCTGACCGGCGCAAGCGACGACCAGTGGCGCGAGATTGCCGCGCGCGCCACGGCCGATGGGTCGATCACGAGCGACGTCGTCTCCAAGACCGGCGCTCCGACGAGCGACACCGAAGCGGCCTTCACGACTCCGTCTGGCCTCAACGGCCTCCTGACGTTCTCCGGCGCCACGGCGCCCCAGCTCCGCTCCATCACGATTGGAGGCTCCGCGTGAAGCGACAGCCCATCCCCACGCGCGCCCTCCGCCGCCTCGGCGCCGCAGGGAGGTCCGTGTACGCGTGGCGCGACGAGGAGCTGCTGAAGCACGTCGACCACGACGGCAAGCTGACACGCGTCAGTCGTGCGCTCTCCCTCACCGGCGCCTGGGCGTCGATCGCGGCCGCGGGCGTCCTGGCTCACCTCGGAGGAGGCTGGCCCGCCGCCATTGCGGTCACCGGCATCCTCGCGGTCGGCACCATCTTCCGTCCCTGGTACCCGTGGGCGGCCCTGGCCGTGCTCGGCTCCATGGCGGGCGACACCTTCGGCTACTGGCCACTGGCCGCCGCCCTGGGGGTCGCGCTCGTGCAGTCGGCACGAGGGGCTGGCCTCGCGCGGCTCGCCACGATCATGTGGCTCGCTCTCGCCCTGCTGCATCCCGGAGTGGCGTCAGCCGTCGCTGTCGTCGCGGGCCTCGCGCTCCTGATCGTGCAGACCTACAAGGGCGGTGCGCCCTTCGGCCCCCTGAGTGCACGCCAGCTGCGCAGCAAGCTCGCCCCGCCAGCCCCGGCGCTGCCGTGGCTCGTCGCCCGAGCCAGGCGGCGCCAGCTGGCGAATGTGCCGCCGGAGATCAGCAGGAAGGCGGCGGGTGGCTACGGTGAGCGCGCTACCGCGCTAGCACTCCTAGGCCTGCCCGCACGCCAGCGAACCTGCATCGTCCATGACGTCGCCCTGCCTGGCGCCACGATCGCCAACATCGACCACGTCCTCCTCACGCGCGCGGGCCTGTTCGCCATCGACTCCAAGGTTTTCCGCGGCGAGATCGTGACGGAGGGCAACGACCTGGTCCGCCTCCACGAGGGAAAGCGCTTCTCCCTCGGCGACACGCTCCGCTCGGTCGCCTGGCAGTCGACCGCACTGGGCGCGGAGATGGAGATGCCCACGCGCCCCGTGCTCGTCATCCACGGAGCGGTCCTCCGCGGCGCCATCCAGGTCGCCGTCCCCGAGATCGAGGGATTCGTCACCGTCGTCTCGGGGCAGGACGCCCTTCCCTACCTCGCGCAGCAGGCTGCGATCCTGGACGGCGCCGACCTGTCCTCCCTGGAGATGGCGCTGGGCCACCTCCGTGCGCACGGGGGAGAGCGGCTCCAGATCATCCGCCCGCTGGGCAGCCGTGGCGGCCTCGCCAAGCTGGACGTCCACGTCTCGACGATGACTATCGCGGCCTCCGGAGCCGCGCCGCGAGTCGCACCAGCCAGCCCCGTGCAGCACGAGCGCGTGCCCGCAGCCAGCCCTGCGGCTGTCACCTCCGCGCCCGCGACCCTCGCGCCCGCCGCCACCCCCGAAGCGCTCGGGCTCGACACCGCCTGGAGCGAGCTGTCACGCGCGACCCCGGCGCCCGCCGCCGACGTCGAGGCGCTCGGCTTCACCGCTCTGCGCCGCGGCAGCCAAGTGACCGTCTTCAGCTTCGAGGGAGGCGAGCTGACCGACGTCACACTGACCGCGGTCTCCCCCGTCCTCGCCGCAACGCCCACCATCCCCTCCGAGCACATCGCCCTGGCGCACGAGAGCGCCTGGCGCGTCCACCAGGAGACCGGGCAGCCCGTCGGCTTCACCTACGTCACGATCGACCGCATCATGGTCACCCCCGAGGAGACTCAGTGAGCAGCGCACCCACCGGCAAGATCATCGGCCTGGGTGGCGGCATCCTTGCGATCGTCATCGCAGCAGTCGCAGCCGTGCTCGTCATCGTGAGCGTCGTCGTCATCGGTGCCACCTCGCAGGTCGCCGGGTTCGCTGGGGCCGCCCTCCTGTCTCAGAACAAGGCCGGAGCGTCGTCCTGCGCTCCCCCCGGCACCGGCGGCGCCATCCCGGTGGGCTCCGGCAACGCCACGCTCGACGCCCAGCAGCTCGCGAACGCCAAGACGATCATCGGCGTCGGCAAGTCCGCGTTCGCCACCACGGCCCTCCAGCGCCAGGCGGGGCTCGTTGCCCTGATGACCGCGTTCCAGGAGTCGACGATGCGCAACCTCGACGGAGGCGATCGGGACAGTGTTGGCCTGTTTCAGCAGCGCCCGAGCATGGGTTGGGGCACGTCCCAGCAGATTCAGACCCCCGCCTACGCCGCAGGCCGGTTCTACAAGGCCCTGGCGGGCACGGCGGGATGGACGGGCATGGCGCCGGGCGTTGCCGCCCAGACGGTCCAAATCTCCGCCTTCCCCGACGCGTACAACAAGTGGCAGGACGAATCGGAGGCGCTCCTCGTGGCCTACTTCGACTCCACCCCCGCCGTCCCCATCCCCGCCGATGTCGGCTTCGGCGGCGGCGCCACGGGAGGACCCGGGGGTGACGTCATCGACGTCGGCTGCTCCATCGGTAGCGGCGAGCTGATCAACCCCATGGTCATCGGCACCTACAACATCTCGGCCGTCTTCGGTGGACGCCCGGCGCCGTGCGCGGGCTGCTCCTCCGACCACAAGGGCATCGACATGGCAGGCAAGTGCGGCACGCCCATCTACGCCGCCACGTCCGGCACCATCACCAGTGCTGGCTGGGGCTCCGGCTACGGCAACGTCATCGTGCTCACCGGCTCATCCCTCGTGACGCTCTATGGCCACCTCCAGGAAGGCAACCCCTTCAACGTCAAGACCGGCGACACGGTCAAATCCGGCGACCTCATCGGCTGGATGGGCACCACCGGCAACTCGACCGGCTGCCACCTGCACTTCGAGACGCGCATCGACGGCGTCCAGGTAGACCCCATGACCCAATTCGAACTGGCAGGAGTCCAGTGGTGACCAACACCAAGAAGCTCGACCTCGAAGCCCTTCCGAAGCGCACCAAGGTGCTGATCGGCGCAGCGGCCATCGTCATCGTCGGAGGCGGCATCACGCTAGCGCTCCTCGTCGGCGGCCGAGATGACGAAACCGCGGCCGCGGGGCCGACCGCAACGCCGACGGCTCCGGCGATCGAAGAGACGCCCGCTGCGGCCCCGACCAAGTCGACCGACCAGGTCATCGAAGAGCTAGGCGGAGGCCTGGACCACGACGACTCTGACCACGATCACGACCACGAGGGCGACATCGACGTCGCGGCGGAGCAGCAGTTCGCCCTCGATGGCGTCAAGCAGTGGGTCAACTGGGACTCCAACGAGTCGCCGGAGGCCCGCGCCGCGCGTCTCGCGCCGTTCTTCGGTGCTGACTCGGACATGCTCGACGAGGTGCCCGCCAGTGCCAACGAGGCGGCCATGGCCACCAACGACGCTCGCACCCTCACCCAGGTCGACTCCGGAGGCTTCGCGGGCATCGTGGCCGCCACGGACGAGATCGTCACGCTCGACGTCACGTTCCGCTACAAGAGCCTGAGCGAATACGACGGCTACCGCCTCAACTACAGCGAGGGTGCCGTCTGGCGCGTGGACGTGCCCCGGGGGCTGCCCGCGGGCTCGGTCCTGCTCGACTTGGACGAGCCGACCCTTCGCTTCTAGCCCCCTAGACGCATCAGCAAACTGCTACTATAAGCCCTAACGAGAGGGGATCACATGGCCAGATCATCGCGGCCGCCCATGGAGCCATCGCGGCCCATCGTTCCGGGCCAAGCCGGAACCGCCGCCGAGTACATCGCCGAGGACGACTACGAGGCCCGCCGCCGAGTTCGCGAGGATGCTCGCATCGCCGACGAGGTGCTCGACGCCACCGTCCCCCAGCGATCGGCCGACGCTGCGCGCGTCACGCCCCGGACGATGGAAGACGCCGCCAACCCCAGCATGGCCCGCGCCCTCCCCGACTCCGACAACATCCGCAAGCGGATGACGAGCCGCCGGAAGAAGGACCTCGCGAAGCAGAAGCGGGCCTGGATCGCAGCGCTCCCCAAGACGCGCTTCGGTGCCATCAAGACGGTCACCGAGAAGGGTGAGCGCCTGGAGGACCTGAACGCGATCCTGGTGCGCACGGCGGGCAACCCGCAGTCGCGCTCGGTGCCGCCCGCGGCGCAGCGACAGATCCGCCAGCTCGACCTCGCGATCCAGGATCAGGAACGCGTCAACCCGCGCGAGCACATCGTCTACGCCCCCGCGTACGCGCCGTTCGATGCCGGTTCGTCGCGCGAGGCCTACCTGCGGCGCATCCAGGACGCCATCGACGAGGACTCGACCATCGAGTTCGACCGTTACATCGTCGCGGACCACTCGATGTCGAACCTCGAAGAGGACCACAGCGCCGAGATCGCGTTCGAGATCAAGACCCGCTCCGGTGCCTACCTCGGCTCGTCGGACACCCTCCCCGATGCGACCCACCTCCTCCCCCGCGGACGAGTCTTGAAGCCCGTCGGCATCCAGCGCGACGTGCCCTACGTCAAGGCCGACGGCTCGACCGGCTCGTGGGGCCGCGTCGTGCAGTTCGAAGACGTCACCGGCGCCTAGTCGCCACCACTACCGAAAGAAGGACCACCGTGAGCGACACCAGCACCCAGCAGGATCAGGCCCCCGAGTACGACGCCGCCGAGGAGGCGAAGTGGCAGGGCATCAACGACGACATCGACGCGACGCCCGACGACGCTCCCCGCGAGCTGAACGTCGACCCGAAGCTCCTCAGCGTCGGGGCGACACCGAGCCGCATCAACGGCGAGCCCA
>Ga0265798_10008166_pt1 | contig 13405 bp, 14 predicted proteins | sample P3T30metagenome_FD_192430 | JGI IMG/M metagenome (GOLD analysis project Ga0265798, IMG submission 192430) | Plant litter microbial communities from East Loma Ridge, Irvine, California - P3 T30 | ecosystem: Environmental > Terrestrial > Plant litter > Unclassified | place: USA: California...
TGGTCTCCCGTACGTCCGTCCTTGTGACAAAGCTGATAAGCAGAGTCTACCAGATGCCGAAATCACGGCCGAATTGCCTGTATTACAAGCTACTTTCGATCGCGGATGGGGAGATCTAGATGGAGTGCAGAATTTCCAGTAAGTCATGTCGCTTGCGCTTTGACCTCCGACTGACAATAAGTTCCCCTGACTTCTACTCGTATCGTAGGTCCATACATCCCGGAATGTCACGGCAGCTGACGTGTAGACCCCGATAGGCATATGGATGTGAGTCTCAATCGATCTTGCTGAAAACCGCTAACATCAGTCAATGGTCTTCTATATCAAAGCAATCAGACTTGTGACAGAGATGAACTCGTTCTTCCGAGCCTATTCCCGTACCGCACACTCAGTCTCGTAAGCGGTCCTGCAAAGCCTCGGCTGATCGATAGCAAATACAGCAACGATGCTCGAGTGCATCTACTTCTATCCCAAATCAACTCGTTCAGACTATCTTTCCCACCTAGATTCCGTCGTCCCACACAGGATCTTGGTGAAGGTGCTCCTGACGTCGAAGCTCTAGCAGCTATCATGATGACCCATGTGTAGGCGATATCGAGTATCTCAGGGAACAAGCTGATGATAGTATGACGATAATGCTGGGTGAACCACTGATTACCAAAGATACATGGCGAACGGACCTCGCGAGAATGTCTTTGACTGCAATCCGAGCTTCCTTATCGTTGTTGTACGATATCACCGCTACATCCTTTGACTGTAAGTCGCAAAGTGCAATTAAGCTTATACGTAGTAACCCTGCTACCCCATGTCTGCGCATTCTGCTGGGGAGTAGCATCCGGTGCGCTATGTCGATTCATCGTGGCAGCGAGCGAGACAGGCGATACCGTATCCGTGGCAGTTTTCCGCTCGGAAGTACAGGTCTTCAGGTACGTACACTCGGTATCGCATTGGGCTGATGAAAGGATGGCACTTGCACAGTACGCCGAGCGATATCCGGTGGGACAACGTCAAATCAAGATGCTCGATGAGACCCTCGAGAGGACAACAGCAGGGCTCAGTCAAGCGGACACATTCAAGTAAGCTAACCATCCCGTTATTTCGTATTCAGCTGATCTCTAGTTGTGGAGAAAAACTCAGCAAAGAACTTTTGGACCCGGATTATATACCTGGCTCTCTCAAATCGGTCCCGCAAGGCTCAATCGAGACCATCACCAATGTCCTCGCTTCATCTTCCTCCTCTTCCCCTCGGACGTCGAGCCGCGGTCTGCCAGTCACGCCAGACACGCATTTCATGGAACAAGCCAAATTACGTGGTCGAGCTCATAGTTTACGAACAAGCGCGAACGACTGTAGTTCACTGCCGCTCGATACAAATTTACCACTCCCTCTATCATCATTCGATGAAGCCGTCGAAGAAGTAGCTACATCCATCAACGGGCCTCATGCTGGTCCACCAAACAACTCAAGTGAATTCAAGCTTCCGTACAACCAAGGTCAAGGTCAAGTTCAACACGAGGCCAACGAGGTGAATTACGATTTCATGGCTATGGCAATGAATATGAATGCAAGTCTCGAAGGCGAGATGGATTTCGGTAACGTGAATGATACGGGTGGAGGTGGAGGGGGGGATTTTGGTTTCGGGTTCGATATCAATAATTTCAGTTTTGATATGGGAGATTTCAGTTCTTTGTTGGGTCAGCAAGGTCAAGGCCAGGCGCAGGAGTGGGATAGTAGAGCCGGTGGGAATGGGCAATATGGGGCTTGAGCTATTTGCTCATTGCTCCATACGAAGTTTAGAGAGCCGATTTGTAAATCATAACAGGTTGTAGGTGCTCATATCGTTTCGATAATGTGTTGGCTTCACAAGAAAGTGCGTAATGAGATTCATAATCATAAGCCATCAGAAATCGTCACTTGAAATACTCTACAACCCAAAATCGATACAGTCTTGGACACATCAATTATTCTACAGATAATATCGCTTACTCCTTCCTTGTCTCCAAGTACGGCTACTCGTCAGCCTCCCCACGGATTATGATGTATGATGAGACTCACAAGATTGATTCCCGGCCATACTTGACAGCAACCGATACCCTATAAACAATGACAACAAACATCTCGATCCACTCCAGTAGAATAGATAGTAAAATGATTAAATCATTAACCAATCTCGCAGGGGGACTATACAACTCCAATCTCCTGTCCCTCCTCTCGGCTCCATCCCTTGACGAAATCTCCCGAACAAGATCATACAATTCCTCCTTGCTCGATCTCTGTCGACGATGAGCTAGAGCTACAGTCCCATCGGAACTTGATCGTGGATACATGGCGGGCCTCGTATCGTATCTTTGAGAGAGAAGTAATGGTCTTATCCAATTCCTTCTTCCCTTTTTCGGCCTATACGACCCGGGATCGAGATCATCAACAGGCGAGCGGGTCGGAGATCGTCGAGGCGTCTTGACTTTAGATACAGGAGAGCATGATAAAGCCATGGCGAGAGATGAGAGACCGCTAGAAGCGTTTGCAGGGATTGAAATCGGTCGGCTAAAGACACCATCTGTACCGTCTGACCCAGTGATTCTTTCGTCCTCCCACATGTCCTTGCCATCTTGCTCTTTCTTGGCCGGTTCGAATTCGTCAGATGTATGATCATGATCGCCATACTCGCTTCCGAGCTCACTACCCAGTGATCTCGAGCCATTAATTCCGACAGATCGGACACTTTCTGAAACGAATTTACGGACGGAAGCAAGTTGACTCGAGATACTATCGTATCGGCCACGAAGCGGGGTTTGGCGCTTCGAAGGGGTAACAGTATTGCTGGAAGGTGAATGTCGCAGTCTGTGGGTGGAGGTGGACCTAGACTTCGAACGGAATGTTTCGTTCGACATCCCAGGCCGAGAGTCTCGTCCTCGGGTTGATCGTGATGGTGTCTCTCTCCGTGATGAGGGAACGGGCGAATCGTTATCCGATGCTGATTGAGCATGTCGAGGAGTAGCCTTCGTCGGTGAAGGTTGTCGAAGTTTGGCCTTGAGCCTATTGAATGTCGGCCGAGGGGGTAATCTCGTCAATCTATCCCCTATCGACGATCCACCTTCACCGGGGAACGAGGGGAATCTGGTCAATCCCCAAGCCGAATCATTTTCGTCCCTCATACTCAACTGCTCCCTCTCGACCTTCTTAGGTTTAATTCTCAACTTGACCCTAGTAGCTTTAGGTCGTAATACCCGCCTTACATCCTCTTCTCCATCGGAATTGAGGGTCTGTTTCCAAGCCCAAGAATCGAATTGGGAACTAGTCACCGATTCAATGCTAGATGTTGAATCCATACTCCTGGCTTTTGGCGGCTCTTCCACCTGCTCAGCCATAGTCTGTTCAGCATGCTCGAAATCCCTTTGTAGTTTCTCGAAATCCCGCTTGAGCCTAGCAGCTAACTTGCGTTGAACCTCTTCATTTTCTCTTGATTCATTCAAAGCTCGTTCAAGGAGGACCAGGCGTTCGTCCGATTCTTGTTGGATCGTTTCGGCGAATGTGGGTCGGGAGGGGGTGGAAAAGATATTTCGAGCTTGTTTATGGTGATGGTGTGGGAATGGCTTGGAACTGTCGTTGTTGCGGACTGTACGGAATAGCCTCTTTCCTGATGAGCGGGAGGGAGAGTTGTTCGGAGAAGAGTGGTCGTCTGAGATACGCTCCAAGACTGGCGAAGAGGATGAGGGCTGATCGTGAACTCGCCCAGTCTCTCGGTATGCGGATTGACGAGGGGTCGTGATATTGTGGAGTTGAGGTAGGCGATCTTTGACGTGTGAAGGCAATCCTGAAACTAGCTCCTCGTGCTGTCTCAACAAGTATTCAGCAGCTTGAGCAGCCATGACCAGTTCTATCAATCAGCTGACTGCCGCCTGAATTGACTTACCATGATCCCTGATTTTTAAACGTCTTTTCGTCTTTACTAATTGTTTCCTAATCTCCTCTGTGTCCAGTCCATCTTCCTCATTCTCATCGGTCGACAGTTTAGATGGACTTAGCAGTGTCAATCCGAGAGACTTGGCAAGATCGGTCGCTCTTGCTCGGCGTTGCTCTTCTTCATCTTCCTCGTGTCTTGATTCGTCTACGCTCTCGAGGGGGTCGTCATTATCTTGAGTCGGCGGGGTAGATAGCGGTCCTAGCGAAGCAGTCGGAATAGGTCCGTAGGGTGGCGGTGGAGATGGTTGAGCGATATCGTGACCAGTCTTATCTCTTGTGATAGTCGAACATGTTTGGGAAGGGATTGAAGTTGACAGTCCTAGTCCCATCACCTCTTTCCCTCGCGTCTCCTCCATGGCTGGTGTAGAGTGTAGTTTACGAGTATAAAGTCGCCTGCTCAATGGCGTCTCCGTTGAGCTGGACCCGGAGGCGGGTGAATTCGTTTGGGCATTAGAAATACTTCGGTGAGTAACAGATCCGGGAGGTCGGGGTCGGCGATCGAGAGTAGGGGTAGAGTACATCATACTGTCTAGTTAGTTCTTTGTGTAGTATGGAGAAGAAAAGTATGTCTAGCATATCATATGGACTTACGGTTGTTCAGGCTCAATCATAATGTCTCAGATCCCGACTCAGTGTTAATCACTATTACACCGTCTTCGTCGGGATTGACGGTAGCGTGACTATTCGGACTCGATCCGGTAAAGGTATGTCGTAGAAAGCATGAACGAAAGCGTCGAGATCATATTCAAGTCGAAGCTCGTGTTGTCTTAACAATGTCGTGTTTGTCTCGTATCTACAGCCACCTTAAGAAGTATGAAGCATATCTGATCGACTGAACTTTATCTCAAAGCAGACGACTTCCATCTCGTTGAATCCCGTGGTCATAATCTGTTGTTTGAACCAGTTCAGGTCCGCGGCATTGGGTCGACAGTTTGTTGAAATGACCGTCCGGTGGAACATGTCAGGTTGAGTCCTGAACACGCGCTGTCGATCTAATCTTGGACGCGACGCGACGAGGCTCGGCGTTGATTGACTCGGTGATAGAACTGTTCGTCGTCTATCATTGCTTTCCCCGGTCCATTCATCATATATCATATGAATATTCTAGATCATCAAATATAAAAGTCAATCGTTAGAGTCAGCAAAATCAGTCGACGCGACGCCCAAATCCGACCCTGAATCTCCGAGTTTCTACCACCTAGATTCAAATTCATCTTCTCAATCATCTATATCCATGTCCATGCCGCTACCTCCATCGCTTTCAGACTGTTCATCATCATCGATCTCTCGTGCTTTCCTCTTGATACCGCCTCCCGAGCCATATCCGGCGATGAGTCTCGCTGAGATCTGAGACAGGTCGATCTGCGTTTTAACAATATCGTCAAGATACTTTTTCTTGGTCGATTCGCTCGAATCGCATTCATTATGAACATCGGAAGGGGCTTCGTCCTCAAATCTGAGCTTTTTGGTGCGCGGGCCGTCCTTGATTCTGTCGGTACTAATGGAAGCGCTGCTGACGGTATTTGTTGAACAGTCAAGCGGATTTATTCTCAATGTCGTAGAAGGCATGCCTCGAATCGGCAGTCCCCTATGATCTCGATCAATTTTGTTGGAGCTGATCATTGGTTGTGGACTGAATGCTATCGCAGCAGACTCAGATGAGGGAGGTGATGGCGGGGGGGATGGCGGAGAGAATGGCGGAGGGGATGGCGGCCTAATCATCTGATCTATGATTGTGCGCCCTAGTGATGCCGGAGGATATGATGGGACAGACTGGCCTGGTCGAGCCGGAAGGTCGACGTAGCTGGCAGCCGTCGGTCTGCCTGATAGGTAAATAGGCTCCAGGGTGTCGAAACCGAAATATGTACGAAGTCGGTCTTTGTCGAGCTGGGGCATCTCGGTGAATGGCTGGCAGTCTGGTGGACTGGTCGATGGGAGCGAGTAGTCCGTTTCGAGATCGGACAAGTCTCGGTCGTGCCACATGAGGGCATTGATCGAGGTTGTACGGGTGTTGACAGCATACGCTTTCTAGCGCTGGGACTTGGGAGCGTGGAGCGGGATACTATGGGGTCAGCATTGGTTCTCCTAGCTGATTGTCGTGTGTGCTTACCCATACTGGATAGTACCGATCTACCGAGATGCCTTGAGATTTGTCATCGATAACATGTTGGTTAAAGGGCTAAACTGATCAGCGGAGTAATCAAAGACAGACTCACCATAGCAAGAGCCCGACCGACGGCATCATCGACGCCAAAGACAACGACTACCTTCAATCGTTCTCCACCTTTCTGGCTGGCCGGAATCCAGAGATCGCGCGGTATCATCAGTGACCATCTCATATGTACCAAGACACTCACGATTAACCCTGCAGGGCGAAATTGGCGATACACAGAACACAGAAGGTCGATATTGTCGATGTCATCGGAATCCGGTAGCAGGTTGGAAACCTCGAACGTCGTTCCGCTGACTCCTACTGGCTAGCAAGGAGACTTGCCCTCCCTGCCTCCTGAAATGTCCCTCGCTTCAATCCACCCGAGCAGCTCGTGTCTCCAGTAGTGGTCGACCAGCACCCACTCATCACCAGGAGGAAGGGAGGGGAGGCTCGCGGTTCTGATTCCCCTTGATGTCTCAGGGTCAGCGGTCGCCCCATAATGGCTGACCGTAGTCGCGCCTGGTAGAAACGGGGTTGGATGGTACACAAACGGGACAGATAGAAGGTTTTGGTGGTTATGTCGCCATGTAATAAACCCAGCTACCGCCCAGGCTTGATTCCAGTAAGTCAGATCTCCCTCGGTGGGAGAAGACCAATCGTCATCGGCTTGACGAGTCCACTGGGCTTCTTCATCTTCCCCAAGCTGTGTTATTTGGGGCAAGATTGCAGCATCTAGCAAGAGTGAGAGTACAATCAACAAGACTAGAGTGTATGCTGCTATTAGCTACTTGACCACGCCCTGTTCCTGGGTTGATTGATTTGATCAAAGTCAAAGCGCAAGTCAATGTGTAGTCATCGCATCAGCCATCGAGCGTATTCCTTCATATCTTCCGAGGGTGACTAGAGTCTCTTTCGCCTGAGAGACCCTAGTGGAAAATTTCACCCCATCCCTACAGTACATTATGTATCGAATGCATAGCAGCATCTTTCAAAGACAGAGGACAGAGCTTCGTCAGAGACTAACACGTGGTTGATTAAAGACTTGGCGCTTTGACCTCCACATCATTTGACCACTGTTGAAACAAGTAAGCACAGGTCAGCTCTTACTTTCTCACTACTATCGACATGAGTATAGATCCAACGGTACAAAAGCTCCTGGTCTCGCCACCTAATGTAGGGCATACGCCTCACGCGACTATCTCGGATGACGATGCCAAAATGGTCAAAGCTGTAGAGGAGCATTTTGGGAAAGAGGGATTCGAGTTGCCTGTGAAGGAGGATGCTACGGAGATGGCTCGATTGACAGAAAGGGAGATGATGTTCCTTGTATGTTAGCTGCCTCTCTCAGCTCCCTAGTAATGTAAGCTGACACTCAGTCGAGAGAGACTATTATGCGGTATGTCTATCACACCTTCTTCCCGCCATATGATATGCTGACCTGGCCTTTCCAGCTATATAACGGGTAAGCAATTCCGTTCCTTTGTTCAAGGGCTGACGGTCAGCTACTAAGAAGAACTTGGCCGAGGCAATAAGCAGATTGGAATATACAGTCAAATGGAGACGGACAGTCGATATTGACAATGTTGAAGCGATGGCAGAAGATTGTGGAGCGCAGGTGAGCCTCCCCCCGCTCTCAGACCATGTTCAGGAGATACTAATGATAGTCTGGAGACGGCAAGAACATCTTACTCGGCTTCACACCTCAGGCTCAGCCCATCGTCTATTTCTTCCCCGCTAGAAATCGTACGCCAGTGGAAAAGAGGCGAGCCATTCATGCTGTAAGTACCTAGTCGCTCGTTTGACTTCCGGGCTGATATTTAGGTGTTCATGGTGGAGAGAGCCAAAGATTTGATGACCGAGGGACAGACGTAAGCTGCCGCCCTCTAATTGGTTACCAGCTCACATTCCAGTCAGACAATGGTTCTATTCAACTTTGCCGGTAAAAAGGAAGGACCTCCCACGAGTATAGCCGTATGTCCCATGCTAACATCTAATAAGACGTACTGATATCAGGCCGCGCGAGAAACATTGCACATCCTATCATACCACTACCCCGAAAACCTAGCCATCTCCTACTTCATGAATCTATCATGGCTAGTCCGGACATTCGTCAACGTAATGTGGCCATTTGTCGATTCAGTTACCAAGTCGAAAGTCAAATTCTGTACACCAGAAGAATTAGGTGCTATGGGTGATGTCGCCCCGGATGTCTTGCTAAAAGAGTGTGGAGGGAAAGTCGACGTAAGTAACTCCTAGTCAGGGAAACGAGGGGCTGATAGTAGTTGCCTTACAATCATGAGACATATTGGCCTACGTTACTGCAGGTGTGTCTAGAGAGGAGGGAAGAACAGTTGGAAGCTTGGAGAGCACTTGGTCCGCCACAAGTGGGGCGATCAGAGGTGGACTTCAAGAAAGCTCCGGGGTCGAACGCCGAGGCGACTGCTGGTGCATCAGTGATCACGGAGAAGACAGCGCACTAGTTCAGGACTTACGATGTACACATGAGCAATCCTATACGGCTCTCACTCTTACCTGTTCTACCACGCGAATGTGGCAGTCGCGTCCCATGGGGCTTGGTAAAAGGTGTGCTCGTCAAAGGATCGATGTAAGGATCCCAAGGTCCGTGTTTTATCGTCTGCGCCACCTTTCAGCTGGGTCTCAAGCTATACTACACTGATATATAAATCGCCTGCTCATAGCTCGAGCCTTCCGCTCTTACTTACAAATCGACTTACTTGAGCTCTATCCAGTCCCCCGCGTCTAATGTCTCAAACTACTACAGATAAGAAAACCCTTCCTCGGATTTACATCGGGATGCCAAGCATGGTCTCGCAATTGCAGCCCTCCTTGCCCTCTGGTATGGATCCCATCGCATCGGCTGTGAGTTCCCTTCTCTTCACTTCCTATCACTTTGCTGAGATCTCAGTCGGATGGTGTCAAACTCGAATGGAGCTCCACCCTGGTGGACAACGATGAGAAGACGGGACTCACATATAAAGTTCACATTGGGATCGATCAACACGGCATCGATCACATATCGCCAGTCATCTCCGACGCACACGATGCCGTTACCAAAGCGTGGCGTCTCCGAAATCCGAGAATCAATGCCAGACCACTGGACCACGAGCACAAACACGACGACGACGCTCGTTTCGCGGAGTTGACTCGGCAGACACTGCAAGCAGTGTGCGCCAGATCTGGCATCGCGTTTCGTCTCCATGAGCTGCCACGGAACGTAGAGAGCAAAGCTCATACAACTATGTCGATCGATCAGGATGTCACCAAAATCTCGCGACAGTCGACCCCCACATCATCTACAAAGGTGGATCTCCTGGCAAAATCCGACTGGAGTCTGAAAGGAACGATCGACCTACCAAAATTGACAAGCAATCTCGACCATGCCGCGTCTTGCCTTGAGGCTGGCAGTCAGGGAGAGCCTGTTGCTTACGGACGTCGATCTCTCGAATGTGCTCAAGCTACCGCAGCAGTTCTGGAGCTAATTTGTGAGCTCAAGCCAAATGCGATTCCGAGGAAGCAGTGGGGAGCGATGAAGAAATGGAAGGATGTTATGTCAGCCCGGAGCCTTGAACAGTTGTCGGATCATAGCCAAGTGGTCCATCACGACGGAAGTATATCTGAATGAGTGGAAGGTGTGGTGATAGTGGTGACATGCGGTGGACAATGTACAAGTGTTTATAAGCCTCGTCTAGTATTGTTGAATTGATCCGGCGAAACGCTTTGGCTCGTTCTCCCTACTCGCCCTCTTCTCGGGACGTTTGACCATCCCAAGCAACTTCTCCACCTTCATCTTTTCCGCCTCGGGCAATTCCCTCTCCAACAACCTTTCACAAGCCCGCTCTACATCCCTGCAGAGATCCACTCCCCATTGTCTCCCTCTTTTGTCCGAGGCATCGACATCCCGATTAGCCACCCTCCGTGCACCCTCTAAATCCAGCAGCCTGGTGCCATCTAGGTGGTTGAACACGTTTAACGCCTTTCGTATTTCCGAGTACCCTCTGCTCAGAGCTGTCTTGAGGAAGATAGACATTGGTTTTGCTTCGACTTCCACAGGTTCCGTCTTGATCCACTTGACGCCCAATATATCGACCGGTTTCCCATTTGGCGTAGCAGCGGTGTAAGGACCTGTGATCTCCCCACCTTCTACTTCAGGGGGTAAATGAGCCATCATCCTCATGATCTCGAGAGCAGCTTCGAAATTCGGTAATGTCTTCATTCCCTGTTCTACACTCACACTCCACCTGGCAGCCGTAAGAGAGTCGTGCCATACGGCAGGAGGCCAATGATTGGGTTTACGAGGTTGGTAAGATTTCAGGATTTCAAGTACCGCTGGACTATCGCCTGTTTCCGAGAATGCTCGGATTGCAGTGATTAAGAAAGGCGAGTCGATATGTTTTTGGAGTTACGGTCTTTCAAGGAACAGATGGGCGTAATGTGATCGATCCGTTGATTTGGGGCATACAGCCATGATTGTCGTGGCTGCTCGGATAGTGAGTGGTAGATGGGGGATGCTGTGGGTAGGAGGAGCCAAGCGGATTTGGGATGGAGTCCGTTTATCATGAGGGCGGGGAAGGGGCCATAAGGCATCGATGATTTGCATAGTCTGTTGTTGGGATTTGTAGTCGCTTTTACTTAGGCATTTGAGTGCAATCAAAGCGAGTTCTTCATCGATTTTACGTTTATCCGAAGATCTAGGAGATTCGGCGTCTCGGAATTGACGGTAAGCCTGGTTCCATAGTGTTGAAGCGGTAAGTCCTTTGTCTGTAGGTGGCTGTCCCTCGTTGATCTCTTTCGAATCGCTCTTCTTGGAGAGTTTGTCGTATAATCCCGAAAACATTGTCGAGAACGTTATAGAGTCCGGCGATAACGGTCCACTAGTCGGCATGGCCGTAAAAACTTTTTCCATCTCCCTCATCATCCCATATTTGGCCAGGAATTTCAGATAGGCATTGACCGGTCCGATATTGATGTCCACCCCATCCCCCTCTACGAATGCCTCATCTACCATCCCACTTGTTTTCAACCCAAGTTCCTCTGGATCATTCTGACTCTCCAGCCTCTCTAGTTCGGCGACCTGAGTAGCTAGGTGCGATTGTGCTTGATCGAATATTAGGCTGACTCGCGAAACGGTCCTCGGTTCGGGTGTACGAGTCACGCGTCGTTCGGTCGTATCGTCAGAATGCTTCAGACCGGCATACGCGTTGATGAGTGTCGTGAAAGTCCTAGTAGTAGGTTTAAACCCTCTTTTCTTCATCTTCAAATCAGCTCACCTGTATACAGACAGGTATTAGCTTACATCGTTAAAAGTCTTCCACATCAATTCTAGTCGCCCTTCACGTCCAATCGTCCCCAACAACATATTCCAGACCGGCGTACTGACTGTACTTTTCGGTGCATCCATCACCAATTTGATGGCTTTATCGAGATCCGCTGGGCTCATGACTCCAATCCTAGGTTTGGTGATTTTACGAAGTTTCAACGAAGTCCCATATGCGTCAGGCGGAGAAGCAGTTCTATTTGGAGATTCGAATCCTCTCGGGCCTTTTTCGAAACGGTCGTCTCTTGGTTTTTCGAATCGTTGACTTCTGCCAGGACGGTCGTCTCGGGAATTACTGAATCGAGAGCCTCTGCCAGGATGATCATCTCGTGGAGTCTCAAATTGACGACTTCTCTCCCTTGGTGGCGGGCGTGAGGCGGGGTCGAGCAGTCCATTGAGAGTATCCAATCCGCCAACTACCTTAGTCGATTTCTCACTCCTCAATGCTTTCTTTTGTGATTTTCGAAATTTGGCGGCGTTCGGCCCTGGATCACCTCTTGATGTCTCGGCATACGCGGCATAGGCCCATACTCGACTCGTGCTTGATAGCTCGCGTATTGAGCCGACTGCTCTTCGGATCGACATGGTGGTTTGAGGTTATACATATAGGTCATTGAGATGTCAAAAGTCAATCCTCGAGTCGGACATCTGTTGATCTCCGTCAATGGGTATAGAAGTCGGCCGATCTTGTTCGGCCTAAATTGATTTCTGCCGATCATAATAGCGCGTGCCGTCGGTCATCTCCGACATATTTCTAGTCAAGCCAATCAATCGTACGCCTGTCATTGCGGAAGATGGATTCATCTGTTGTACTTACACTACTGCTAATACATCTGCTGCACTTGTCTTTTTTTGGCGATAGATCGACATCAAGCACAACTAAGTTCATCACTCAGGGAAGAAATATCCTCGAATTTGTCTGACATACCCCGAGTACCCCGAGGATGAGCCATGTCGTCCGACCTCCAGAAAATGGGGCAACCGCCTCACCCGTCTTATCACCTTCAAACATCATGGACAAAGCGGTGCCACAGTCCCATATTCAATCCACCGACGTAGCAGGTCCATCACGACCACCTCGTCTAAGTCGTCAATCGACAAATAACTCTTTCCATGCCCAAAATTCACTGAGGCGAATGGCAACCCATGAAACAGGACATGGGATAGATGAAGATCATGACGGCAATGACCGCTTGGATACACATGATGAACATTCGGAACATAATCATGATCATCTCGTGAGGACTGGTCCGGGTGGTGATGAAGAGACCAAGATTGGAGCAGAGGAGGTTTCGGAGAAGAAACCGAAAGCACCTGAATTACAGGATCAGACGAACTTGTTACCAGTCCGACAGGTCATTCTTGTATTTGTGGGATTGACTTGCGCTCTTTTCTGCAGTCTCATTGATCAGACCATGTACGTCTGTTCTATACTTGTGAAGAAAGGGACTGATGAATAGTATCACGACTGCTTTGCCTACTCTTGGGCGAGTGTTCAATCGGGCCGATATAAGTCCATGGGTTGGAACCGCTTATCTCCTTACCTCTACCGTAAGTTTCTTCGAGATTCACTCGATATGGTCCTAATGAATAGGCGATGCAGCCCATCTACGGTCGGTTGTCAGATATCTTTGGTCGAAAAGTCGTCCTTTTAGCTTCTTTGCTGGTATTCTGGATCGGCTCACTAGCATGTGCCCTGGCGCAGGTACGTGTATTTCTGATGTTTCGCCGAATTTGCTGACGACCAGAGCATGATCCAGTTGATCGTCTTCCGAGCAATACAAGGGATGGGCGGAGGTGGTGTCTTGACTCTAGCGATGATCATCATCTCAGACGTGGTATCGCTCAAGGAGAGAGGGAAGTATCAGGGTATCACCGGTGTCGTCGTGGTTCTATCGAATAGCTGTGGTCCGATCATCGGTGGTCTACTTACCGAAAGGGTCTCTTGGAGATGG
>Ga0265798_10008167_pt1 | contig 13403 bp, 15 predicted proteins | sample P3T30metagenome_FD_192430 | JGI IMG/M metagenome (GOLD analysis project Ga0265798, IMG submission 192430) | Plant litter microbial communities from East Loma Ridge, Irvine, California - P3 T30 | ecosystem: Environmental > Terrestrial > Plant litter > Unclassified | place: USA: California...
AAAGCGAAGGGCATGGGGCTGAGATCTGGTGGGAGTGATTATATTGGGTTGGGGACGATGATGCAGGACGCGACTGACTACTTGGGGGAGCGCCAGCAGGAGGATTATGCGAGATGGAAGGAGGATATACTAGCGAGAGTGCGGGAACTTGAGGGAGCTGCCTAGCGGCGGAATCTGTGTTGCAGAATACGCGACACTAAATGTTGACAAGTATGTACTTCCAAAGGAGATGTATCGTCCTGGCTCAATAGAAATTTTGCAGAATATAATACAGATTGGAGCCTTTCCAGGATGCTAGTATCATACGGCAAGAGATTGAAGCAAGTGTTATTGGTTTCTGGGGGTATCCGCATTATGTCCTCCGTACATGTCTACTTATACAAAGCTCGCCGTCTCCCTCCAGCTATGCCCATCCTTCCACGCGCCACACCCAGCTCTAGACTATCATGCTATGTAAGCGAATCAAGTTTGTTCCGTTGTCCCTGACGCTGATGAGTTTGGAGTCGATCCGTCCTGTCTCTCTCTTGACGGCAGCGTCGTCTCCACCCGGCTTCGTTACCTGGTCCTGCGATACATCTTCAATGGCGAAGAAGATATGCATATCGAAAGGGAGCCTCCGATTCTTGCTAGGAGACTTCACATTGGTCACAACCGTCACTTTGGAGATGCGTTTGATGCCGAGTTCGGCTTTGTGGGTCGCCAGGAAGTATGCTGCTGTCGCGCCGATAGGTGAGGCTGGAGGTAGTCAGTATGGTTTTAATTTACAGCCGCAACCTGAAATCTAGGCCGGGAGGTCGTCAAGGATTTCCCGGACGTTAGACTAACTTGCCAGAACACAACGTATTCTGCAAAGGGGTGTATGAAAGTGAGGTTGCTTACCAATAAGTGCCATGTATTCCTCAGTCCCAATTGGGAATACAGCACCCGGCCAGGGCGATAACTTTTTAATGCCTTTGTTCTTCATCGCCCGAGCGACTAGGAGACAGGTATCAAGGTTGATGACATGGTGAGCGGCGTACATGCGGAAGTTCTTAATATTGGGGTTATCGCGAACCCAAAAGCCCCAGAAGATGTCGGACGCGGTACGAAGTTCGGGCAGCTCTCCGGGGTTTGCTGGCCGACCCCACCCCATGTTACCAAGAACAGCATGGCCTGGACTCTCGATGTTCGTTGCCATGATGCCTCCACCGTTTGCGCCGATGTTGACAGTGAACTCGTAGTAACCGCAAGTTGACTGGACTGTGTCAGCTACGTGCTTTCAAAATCAAACAATGCTTGTTTCCTCTAAGTCTGTGACAGGTACAGGTGCTGTTGGATCGAGTATGCCATACCAAGTATTTTTTGCCCGCAACGTAATAATCCTGGTCTTTGCAAGCCATCATACCCCCAAATTGGGGGCGTGGGTCCGGTTCCCGTTCTTCGTCGTAGTGTGTAAGCTTGAAGCATTCATTGCTCCCAGCCAGACGGTCGAGTTCGTCGCTAAACTTTGGTTGCGAGTTGAGACCGTGGCCTTCAAACGCCGTTCTGAGCCCCTTGGCTTCGAAATCGGAATCCCAGCCCTTGTCAACATCCGCTTCGTGCCAGTACCACAATGGAATCTCAGCTCTGAGCTCGCCGGTCCATTTGCTCGCTGCGGAAGGCGGTTGTCTTGTATCTTTCGAGAGCCACCCGGCGCCTCTGTCGGTGGCGTCCATGAGACACGTCAAGTGATGTCCCTTGTCCAGGTACTTTTGCCATTTAGTGTCATCGGCCCAGTTGCCTGGATTGAAGTCGCCGCCATCGGTACGGGGAGCGAGAGCAGGAGGAGCGAATTCCGGAGCATTGAACTCTGGAGGGCTGAACTGGGGAGGAGCGTCCGAGGAGCCGATACCGAAAGTTCTGGTAATCACGGGACTGTCGATATGTCTACCGATGACCAAGGCGACGAGCGCGATAGTGACGCCTGGAGCGATTTGAGGCCTCATCACTGGAAGTTTTGAGGTGGGTTGTGGGATTTTGCCGGATACCGATGGTGCGCGGTAGACAAGGAAAGAGCGTTTGTCGCCCCGTATACGCTAACCGCACCCAGCGGTGAAGTGAGTGAATCATAGGCAGGCGGGAGAACAGACAGTATTGCTAGCGCGCGCGAACCCCATGCTCCGACGAGATATGATCTAATCCCCAGATCAATGCTCCAGGACGCCTACATCACAACAAAATCCTCCAGAACTACACCCACGAACCTAATGTCTCCGCCACGCCTCACTCCTTATACAACTCCGCCGTCCTCACCCTCCCCTCTTCCAAAACCGCGTTCACCATCTCCCCATCTCTCGGAACAAGCCTTACGCCAAAGTCCCTCGGTATAGCCACCAGCGCACTCTTAATAGCATTGTAATCCACATAATCCGTATTCGGCGGATTCGTCACACTCGCCTCAATCTTGTACAGACTGAGCAAACGAAACAGCGCGGCGTAGATGAGTTTGCTTGCTATCAAAGCACCGGGACAAGATCGAGAGCCGGCGCCGAAGGAGAGGTGGGGAGGGTTGGCGTGGGTAGTAGGGGTGTGGAGGGAAGATGGAGAGGTGGGGGATGTGAGCCAGCGTTCGGGGTTGAAGGTTGCGGCGGTGGGACCGAAGTAGTCTGTGTCTGCGGACTGTTAGGTCTCTACCCAAGTCCTTGAATTGAGCATCATCTTACCATGATTCCCAGCTTGAGCGTTGATTAACACCATCGTCCCCTTCGGTATAACCGCATCGCCCCACCTGACCTCGCTCATCGTCTTACGCGGTAGACTCATGTTGCTGACTGTATAGTACCTCCCCGCCTCCTTCACAATCGCGTTCAGATAGGGCACCGTCTCCTTCTCAAAGTCTGTTGCCCATGCTTGCTTCAACGATGCGTCATCCGGGTACATTTTGCGAATCTCCGCATAAGCGCGTTCTTGGTGGATCTGGCCTTCGGGTGTAGACAAAGAACCAATGCAGGTTACCAATGTACCGGGTATTGTTTCAAAGCCACCGGAGACGAGGGAGAGACAGATGGAGCTCACTTCGACACCTGTGAGGCGGGTTTCTTCGTCTTTGAGAATAGCAGCGCTGATACATGGTTTCTCAGTGCCATTCTTGATCATCTCGCGGACCTTGTCTAGAAGCTCGCTGAGGTACTTGTCTCGACGCTCGCGTAGTTCTTTCGAGCGCCGGTTCTTTTCGTTGTTGGGCAGGTATCGCAGAATGGGGACGTAGTCTTGGTAGTTCTCCGAAGCGGAGCGGAGGAGCGAAATAGCTGACCCGACTTCGAGGATCTCGCGGAGAAGATCATCGTAGACTGCGTCCATGCGGATGCCATAGCATAATGTGAGTGTTGTGTTGAGGGCATACCGCTGGATGTACGGTCGGATGCTGACTTCGACCTCCCCACTCTTGCTGTCGCGGCAGAGATCCCGAGCTATGCAGTATGATTCCAGGTCGAACATGTCGTAGTAGTTCTTCATCATGCCCTTACTCAGCGTTGTCGACGCGGCCTTGCGCTTATTTCGACAGCTCTCGTCCCATGGCGAGCTTCCGATAGTAAACCCCTGTGTTGACGAGATCAAGCCATGGAACGTGTACAGTTTCGGCCGATCGATCAGTCCCTGGGAGTTTGATACCAGAATCTTTTTGCAATCTTCGAAGGAGTTGACGATTACAGCGCGCGTGTTGCCAAGTCGAATCTGGAAGACCGAGTTGCCATACTGCCGCCACCACTTCTCGCACACTGTCGCATGGTCGTCGCCGAGCTGGGTAAGATGGCCTGTAATTGGAAGAGCACCTGGTATCTCTGGTATCCCGCGTATGTATGGGATGTCGGTGCGACTCAGTACCTAAGTAGTTGTCAACATCGCTGATCATAGCTGGCTTCCAATGAAACAAATACCTTATACGCTACAAATACGACAGCTGCAACAATTGACACCACTACTAGATGACCAGAAGGCATATACCTTGCATGGGGTACGATATCCGGCAGATGCTCCATGTTAGAACTTGGTGCCACGAATCCTTGAAAGCAACAGCAAGGGAAGAACTTGTTAGCAAAGCAACGAAACGATCATTTATAGATGCCATCGTCCAGGTGCGTGAGGGCACTACCGGCATCCAATGCTTTCATGCATGATCGCGAGGGGTGCATTCGGAACCGTTCCGAAGATAACGGGCTGCTTATCAGTACAGCTCCCACCTTTGAGTTCATTGGAGACCGCGCAACGCGCCGAAACCGCCCCTTAGCCAATGCAGAAGAAGCCATCATGGGAGCAGTATCTCTTCCGCGTACACTTGCCGTATGAAGCTGGTGGGTAGATGCAAACGTAGGAGACGATAACGGGCACCCTCGAACTAAGAATGTGCCCAGGGAGTATACGCGATGAGTTCCGACTCAGTTAGAACAAGCAGGGACGTGTGCCTTCAGGATATCATCGATAGTATCACTCGTGAGAAATGGGCTGCTTCATACGCGTGTGTGTCGTGGTAGTCAATGACGTGAGTCGAGGACGCCAAATTCGCGTTGGTGGCTGACTAAGCCAGCTCAGGCATCCTGCCGTTGCGTCATGCAACGCGCTCCTACGCGATTCCTTCAACTCCGCGTAACCATCCTTCTGCCTGAACGCGATTACGCAGCCATGTCTGCCTTACACTCGCGGCACACAATTCGCAAATGCTATAAAGACGCGCAATCTCGCTCTGATCACCTACTAACACCGCATTAACCCACTCACCACAGTAACAGTTCAAACCATCGCATCCACTACCACCCAAAATGCCCATCACGGAACTCGCCCTCCTCCACCTCACCCCTGGCACGACCCTATCTTCGCCGACCCTCCGCGCCAACCTCTCCCACGCGAAAACCGTCCTACAGAACTACACAAACCGCACTTTCTACTACATGCAGCAAATCTCTGATCCGAGCTGCATCTACGTAGTCGGAGAATGGGACTCGCTAGATCAGCACCTGAACGATTTCATCCCCAGCGCAGATAATCAAGCGCTGCTGGAGAGCTTGAAAGACTACATCACTGTGGATTCCAACCTCGAACATCTAGATGTGCCGAATGCGGAGCTGCCGTTGCCCAGAGGGGAGGAGGAGTTGGAGAGGGCGAGGAGGGGGGAGCAGGTGTGGAGTATCACTCATTACACTATCAAGGCTGGGAAAAGAGAAGCTTTCGAAGTTCAAATCAGGGAGATGAAGGAGAAGTTGGATAGGACCTATTTTAGTGGGGAAGGCGGGTTTGGAGGTGGGTGGTGTGTTGGGAAGAAGGAGGGAGAGGATGATGTGTTTGTGACGCTTTTTGCTTGGAGGACTATTGCGGAATATGAACTGTTTGGGAAAGGGAAGGAGAGGGAGGCTTCTGCGTATACGGGGGAGTGTGTTGAGCGGAATGATGTTAAGCATGTCAGGCTTTTGGATATTTAAGACGATTAGTATCATGGGGACACCCGTTCCTACTCTGGCACTCGGGATGGCAACTCCAGACCATTACATCACAAAGGTTCCTGGTAGAGCATTAAATTACGTTCATTAATCTCGGTACATCCTCGCTGCATCTATCTACACATAGATATAGCAGAACGGCCCACCGAGTGTGCTCATCGCATTCTTGATCGTGATATTCTCAAATGTATCCTGGAGCATTGGACCTAGGGTCAACGTATCGTTTAGTGTGCCGTTGCGACTCGGTGGGCTGTTCAAGAACGTGATGGTGCCGTCGATCGCATTTCTCCTGTTCTTGAGGTCTTGGTTCTGCCAGATCCACCACGTGCGATCGATTTGTGCATGATGGAAGTAGAAGGCCTAGCGATGGAGTCAGCGCGCACTCAGATGAATCAGCAGTGTAGCGGAATACTTACAGGATCGGACGGCGAGTTGAAAAAGTCGGAGCCAGCATCTCCTCCAACGGTGTAGTGACCAGCCGTGTGAACACCCATGTACTTGTTGGGGTAATCGCCCTGCATGCGGTTTTGGAAGGTGAGGATGTCTTTGCTGTTCTTGATAAGTTCGGTGATGACTTCGTCCCTCGACTCGTAAGCAGAATGCTTGTTCACATCCCGGCTTAAACATCTTGGGTTGTAGCCCAGACCATCAGCTTGCGGGTTCGGCTTGAGATCTTTAACTTTGCTATCGATGGGCCCGAGAGACATGGTCCAGTTCGCTAGCGGCCCGGAGACGCAGCCACCGCCACTTCCGGGCGGGAGCTTGATAGGACATCCTTGTGCTTCAGATGGAATGCAAGTGTAGTTCCTGTCAGGGATGTAGGCTCCAGCGTCAGATATACTGGTATCACTGCCGTCGAAAAGGGGAGATGATGCTGGGTCTTCGTGCCACCATGCCCAGTTGTAGTATGGCAGGTAGCCCTTGTAACCACATTCGTTGCGTAGCAGTTGCTCATAGGCATAAATGTAATATCGATGCCATGATAGGAAGTTTGCCTGAGAAAATTAGCTCATGTCGCCTCGGGCGCTGTTGTGGCGTCTCGTTGATCAAACTCATTTGTTTGAATCAACGAGGTGCTCCGCGTTGAAGACGTACAGTTGCATGTACAGAGTAGGTCTGCAGTACGTGTGTCACCACAAAGTCGTCGAAGCGGCTCCTTGCTCCAGGAGCGACGGAAGCAGGGGTAAGAGAAGGCTTTGAGTGTAAACACTTGATAGCATCGATGTAGTTCCGCCTCTCGGGCTTCGAAAGCATTGACCTGGAGAGTGACTCGTCAATCAAATGTGGTTTGGGTATAACATTGGATGGGTACATACCACTCGCGTCGAACGGCTACGTTCTTCAGTGTGCACTGGCCGGGATTTGGGTAGCCATTCTTCGCTACATCGATTCCAACGTTGGCAAGACCAAGAGCCGCCAATTTGTCGTGTTCCGTGACTTTGAACGCACCGGCACCACTGACAAGCGCCAGAGCCGCAAAATCGAATAGGCGCATCTTGGCAAGAAGACTGGTGTTGACCGTGCACTTGTGCTTCTGTTGGCGGCTGAGATATCAATTGACGAAAGGCCTAAGAAGGGAATTATCCTGGTGCGTCTGAAGTCTTCCTGACAATGATTGTCTCCATATATAGCTGTCGCTCACTGCATATCGGTGCTCTCGGCTTTTACATCCCCTGCAAGTCAACGTGTTCGCGAAGCGAGCAAAATGCAGTGCCGATGCAGGACCTGACATGGCGGGATTTACTTTACCATACTGCGCCGCAATATAACAATCTAGATGCTTAGATGAAGCCTCGTAGGATCAGTGGCGCGAGACTATGCAGATGAGTGGATGGAATCTCGGTACATTAACTCAACGAGATGCAGTCGGATTTCTCCAACATCCGGCAAACCGGTTGAGCAACGTGAGCAACCCTTCTTCATCCCTTGCGCAGGACCAAATCAATCTTCCGGTGGGGCACCTTCTTCTTTTGCCGCTAACTTAATGTACCTGCAAGTACCATTTGTAGTATGAATGTGACGCCTGAGATCTATGGGTGTTGCGCAGGCGAGGTCCGGTCGGCGATCCCGGTTTTCTTTGCATACAGTACGGAAGACAAAGCGATGAAGTCGAAGAAGGCGGGATCACAGTTCACAACACCGCGATCAACTGTCATGTGGAAGTTGATAAGAGATGGGATTGTCCGCGGGGGCGACTACTTCGACCCGCATCCGCGTCCGTGCCCCGCCTGCGGGCATTGCCAAGCACGCCACGGCGGCTCGGGGCAGCGAGCCGCATGTTCGTCTCCGCACCTCCTTTCACCGCTGAACGTTCCATTACCTCGCTTCCATTCGCGCTTGATCACATATTCTCGTAGGATTTCGCCTCATCTGCTCGTACTATATCCGGTACAACCACCAATCTCGAACACCATGCCCGTCAAGTACACCTGGACAGGGTTTCTTGCGTGGTCTCTTTTTCCGCACACCATCAGTAGGCCTTGAAGTTACTTCAACTGTCTTCTCGTGTCTTTTGCTTGCCTTGAATTTGTCCTGTTTGATATGTGAACGCGGAACAGCTGATAGTCTCGCTTTGCAGCCACGCCGCAATCCTGCTGCATGCGACTGGAGGTCTAGGATGTAACGTGGAAGATCCGCGGTGGAACAACTCGCTCCGAACCGTGTTCGTTGCTTACATCGAACGACACTCCCCAAGAGCCTGGTCCGTCGTTTTTAGGATCTAGTAGGATCGAGTCATCTCTCCAACAGTCGAGTCGAGGCATGCAACAGCCCATGCATAATCACATCAACACATTAGTTCCTCCAACGTGACAGGGACCTGATATACGTAAGAACCACACTTCCCTGAAATCAGGGCATTTCGCTTCGAATCCCTCCACGCGAGCTCATCCTCGAAGCCAAGTCCACCGGCACAACCGTACATACGGAAGGAGACCGAGGGATTTGCTACGCTGTCAGGTTTCAGCAAGAGAGATTGATGAGTGTCTTGTTTATTGCCGTGCCGCAATATGATGGCGTTTTACAATGAGAGTAGGATGAATACAAAACTCCTCGCAACGCATTGCATATTGCATAATTGTCGTTCGTCATTTTCACTGCCGCTTTGCCATTGTTCTTCATACAGCCATCATGTCAGGTACAAATCCGGCGGATGCAAACCCCGACCTACAAAATCCTGATTACCTTGCCTTTACCAACGCTCCCACTCTACTACTTCAAGCCGGCATCTTATTTGGGGTCACGGCCCTAATCGTCTTGCTGAGATGCTACGTTCGAGTTGTAATGCTGAGAAGCTTCGGCAAAGACGACTGGATCATGCTACTTGCTTTCGCTTTCGCGATAGCAGAGTTTGTTGTGTATGCTGAGCAGACTAAGGTGGGGTTAGGGAAACACGTCTCAGTTTTGCGGATGGACGCAGACGGTGAACGGCAGTTGCTCAGACTGCGACAAGTGCAATCGATTCTCGTCGGCATTGGAGTTGGTCTGGTCAAGATTTCTATTGCTTGCTTCTTGTTGCGTTTAGTGACGACGAAGGCGTACATATGGTTTCTACGAGGGTTCATTGTTTTCATGGCCTTGTTTACCACGGCATGTATTGGGACACTAGGTATGTGACTGCGAGATGGCGACAATTGGTCCATTACTAACGATTCCATAGTGCGTTTTCCCTATGTCATCAGCATATATGGTGATGATTATCCGAGACCTCGACTGACCTTGCCCAGATCTGGCAGTGCATCCCCGTGGCGGCTGCATGGGATTTGCGACTTCGCCCACCTCCATTCGGCACAGGTACAGCCGTATGCTTCAGTAGGGCGACCTTCACCTCCATAGGAATGATGAACACAGGTGAGTCAAGCCCCTCCTTCCAACACCATCTACTCACTCCATCTAGCCGTCACGATCAGCACAGACTTCCTCCTAGCCCTCCTCCCAATTCCGCTTGTATGGCAACTCCAACTCAATGGCCGTACAAAAGTCACATTGGTCTGCATCCTAGCCCTTGGTCTCTTCGCCGGCGTCGCCGCCATTATCAAATCCGAAAAGCAGAAGACCGCTCTCATGGACCCAGACGTCTACGTACTCGATACCTTCACCATGTGGCGATCTATCGAATACTACGTCGGCATCATCGTCGCATCGTTGCCTTCGCTCAAACCGCTGTTCAAACACGTCCTCAATAACGGTACGAGAGGTGCAACGGGGAACTCGGGACTTCAACGCCAGAGTAAAATACGGTATTCGATTAGAGGGAACAAGCTGGCGGATGACGACGAGGTGCCATTAGAAACGTATAAGGGGGTCGGAAATTCAGTTGAGGTTTCTTCGGGGTCGCCTAGGACGCCGGTGGAGGGTAAGAGTAGCGAGGACAGCGTAAGGCCTTTTGAGTCGAACGCTATATTCGTTGATACGAAGTGGCGCGTGAGCTGAAGGATTTTCTGTTCAAAACAGCTACATGATGAGGGATGTGATGCGATGCGACGGACGCATAAACGAAGACACCAATAAATTACAATGTCTTCCATTTGTGCCTTCTGCAACTCTATGACAACGCCCACTATACCTATATATACCCTATTCTCCTAGTCCGAACCACCAACCCCCATAACGCCCCTCCCAAACCACTCACTAATAACCGCAAACCCATCCCTCCCCCTCTTAAGCGCATCCTGGAAAAGATCATGCCTCTCGGCACTCTCTACCTGCGCCCTCCGAATCGCCTTGACTGTCGCATTACTCGAACTACAAATCGGGCACTCCACCTCCGCATCATGCACATCCTCATCCGTACTCAAGCAACTCTGGTGGTAACTGTGCTTGCACAAGAAGTGCACAACAGGCAACTCGAGACTCTTCATGCAGACTTGGCAACGTGAGTTTTGGAATACTGCGGGCTTGGTGTTTAGGTTTTCCAGCTCGGTTTTCTTGGTTGAGGTGTCGGCGCGGAAGGTCTCAATGTTGCGGCGGTTGGCGGCGATTTCGGCGCGCTCGCGCTCGATGGTGGTGCTGAGGTAGGCTTTTATCATACCCATTGTCGCGACGCCGTTGGTGGACAGGGTTTGAATTACTTGGAGGGGCGCCATGAGGCCGTCTTCGTCGATCTTCTTCAAGACCGAGTCGAGCTCGTCGCCGGCTTCGGCAAGGACGGAGGGCGTGGAGGTGAAGTAGGCAAGCGCCGCAGGGTAAAGCGCTGGCTCTAGGGGACCGTACTTCCGAAGTGCGCGGATGGCGCCTTGCGTATCGTTCGCTGCCGTGTAGGAGCGGAAGATGTCGAAGTGAAGGCCTTGCTGTTCGCGTACAAGGATCGCGCCATCGCGGAAGTTGGACAGATGGGAGAGTAGCAGTACGTTGGACGTGTCTATGGGTATGTCCTTGCCTTCGACGAGCTTTTTGGCCTTGTTCTCCCACTCTTGTCGCTCGCCATCCTTCTTCGACGATGCAGTGTGGAGGTACATCTCGAACAGGGTGGTGTAAAGATCGACCTTGTCATCTTCGCGTAGATCATCGGATGCGATGCATGCCTCGAGGAAGACTATGAGCTCTTGAGGGTGATCAACGAATGCGGAGAACGCAGTTCGCGGTTTCGGTACTTTGTACTCTGGAGCGGGCTCATCTGAGGTCGTCTCGACGATCTGGGCTTGGCTCATGGTACTCTTCTGTTCACCACTCGGAGGCGATGCCAACGCGTTGGTGTTCATGTATGGCAGTGGAAGTAGTGCAGCAAGGTTTTGTACAGCGCTAGATGCTACTCCGAGACCCATACTCATACCACCGCCTCCTCCTGTTGCAGGCGTATTGGGAATGACTATAGCATCCTGCTTGGGTCGGAATGTTCCAGTGTAATAGTCGATAAACAACTGCGTCGTATCCTTGGGAAGGTGCTGCAGCAGTACTGTCGCGTACTTCATGAGGTTGAAGTAGGCCACCTCGGGCTCCAATCGCCATATGTAGGCCAGAGCTTCGGCGTATCGTTTCGAATCTTCGATCAGTACATCGACGACCAACTCATGCTCACCGTGTTTCCGAGCAAGGAAGGCCGCTTGGTCATAGTAACCGCCCTGTCGACACATCAAAATGGCCGTATCGAGGTCGAACTTCAGATCGTCCGGTGACTTTATAAACTCTTCAAGCTTCTCCACATCCTTCAACTTGGCATAGCAGTTCAACAGGAGCGTTGTATGATCTGATGTGGCTTTGTGGTGGTCATGGAGCTCCTCGAGGTACTCAATCAAGTTATGTATCCGTTGCGTATCAAGGAACTGCGTGATCTTAGTATCGGTCGTATCGCGATGGCATCATTGCATACCTTGCGGATGACCTGAGATGGTTCTGTGTTATCGATAGCCTTCAGATACTGCTGCATAGCTGTATCGTAATCTTGCTTCGAATACAAGTAGTCACCAAACTTCCGGAGGATGATGTTCTGTTGTGACGAGTCTAGTCCGGCCTTCTGGGCCAGATTAATGGCCAAAACGTATAGATTGCGCTGGTACAGTATGTCGAGTTTTTGAGCGAAGGGCTTCTCATGGTATCTGAAGATCTTGCCGTCGATCGTGAAGACGAACAGGTCGCCCCATTCGGAAATGACGGCCTTCACTTGCGAAGTCAGCTGCTCCTGATGTGCGACAAACCTCAGCTCTGTGTTGAGCAGGGTGAAGCTCGAAGTGTTGAAGACGTCGTCGGCGGCACCGACGCCGAAAGCACGGAGAGGGTTCGACCGAGGCATCGCATTTGATTTGGGGGGTGCGACTATCGCGACATAGTCCTTGAATACGGAGATCATCTTCTTCTCACCCTCATATGTGTACGGTGGTCCGCGGCCATGCTGACCGTAGTAGTATATGGCATCGTTTCGTGCGACGACAACGTCCCGCGACGCCTTATCCACCGCCATGCAACCCACACCGCAGCCATACTCGTCAAGCGATTTGGCCGGCTGTCCTTGCCCCCTTCCAGATATTACAAGTGTCATTATGCGTCCGGTCGTTGCGATATACAAGGTCGTGATGCTCCCTTCCCTGAACTCGATGCCTGTGATGGGCTCTTCCGACTCGAATACCGTCCGTTGTCGCGCGCCGCGGTCGTGTATGAGGTCACCACGAACTACAGTAACGGCACCGTTGGCGAATCCAACCGCGAGTTGTGATAGGTCGTCGAGCGCTGCGAAAGCGGATATGGGGAACTGCTTGCGCCCGTTGTGGACGGTGAGGGTGCTCTGACATCGCGGAATGCCCGTCTTCTTTTCCAGCTTGTCCAAAGCCCATACTTTCAGTACCGGCTCCCCAGAAAGGTCTTCGGCAATCGTAACGAGAAGCGAGGTGCCTTCGACCTGCTTCATGTGGGTGATCGCGCCTGCGTCATGGGCCTTGAACGCGCGCACGACCTTGAAGGCCTGCGACACGATGCGGACGATGCCATCTGCGCTGCCAAGGAAGATGCTCTCCGACCCAGATACTATGCACGTGATGTTTCCGATCTAATAACATTTATGAGACTGTGCATGCGCGGAGGAGGTATCGTCATACCTCGGACAGGAAGGAGCTCTCGTCGTCGGGGAGCTTGACTTGCGAGACGTCGAAGAACTTGAACTGCCACTGTTCGCGCATTAGCTTGGACATGTTGTGAAGCGGAATGTGGGTGAGCCAATACGCACCGGAGTGACTGCCATACTGCTATTGCTCCATTGTCATCGCCTACTGCCTGAATGGCAGGAGCTATCGTCATTCGCGACTCCCATGGAAGCTGCGGGTAAGTGCGTCCGTGCGCAGTCCGCCAATCACCAGGCAGCAGTGCGTGGCAGTGTCGGGGCTTGGCGCGTCCCTCTGTCTTGAGTGCTGCCTCGCGCTCTCCCTTTTCTTCATCTCACTCTCACACTCCTCCCACATAATACTCCCACACCCATCTGCTCTTCATCAACAGCAGCTCCCACAACCCGCGCAACTCACTCTACAT
>Ga0265798_10008169_pt1 | contig 13399 bp, 9 predicted proteins | sample P3T30metagenome_FD_192430 | JGI IMG/M metagenome (GOLD analysis project Ga0265798, IMG submission 192430) | Plant litter microbial communities from East Loma Ridge, Irvine, California - P3 T30 | ecosystem: Environmental > Terrestrial > Plant litter > Unclassified | place: USA: California...
AAGTTGGGGAGGGTTACGGGGGTAGAGTGTTGGAAGGAGAGGGTGTAGATTTGTGTATACATGGAAGATGGCGTTTGTAATAGCGGGAGGAGGAGGAGGTCGGCTTGCATCTTTTCCATTGCATTGGCGTTCGATGTTCACATCCGCCTCGAAGTGTATATGTTGCTTTCGCTTCGTCTTCTACGGCCATGTCTTACAGCCTGATAATATAATCTCTTTCAAATGTCCTGATGACCTATCTCGCACGGATGAACATCATCATGATATTCATTTACTACGCCCTATAACTCTGCATCAGCTTCTCCACAATACCAATACCCATTTGCTCCTCCTCATTCATCTTCTCACCACCCTCCCCTTCCTCATCTGCCTTCTCAGAAACAAACCCCTCCTTCTGCATAATCTTCTCCATCATCCTAATCCCCCTCAACTCCTGCAACGGCGGAATATTCTCCACACCCTCTGGATCTACAGCATCAAAGTCTACACCATTGCTAGGCTTAACCGCACCCTCAATCTCATGCAGCGCATCCGGTGTAACAACAAAATCACACTGTACCTCCCCCTCCCTCATCGGCATTACCTTCTCCACGCCTAGCGCCATCTCATCAACAACCTGACAGTCATGCGCAACCGCCACAACAGGTGTCTGCGTGTGTAAAACACCTAGATCCTGCAACATGGCCCATTGTATCTCAAACAGATTATGCCCTTCCCAGATCGTCACGCCCTGCGCGTTGAACACCAGACCCCCTGTCACACACATATCCACCCTTAGCCCTTCATCACGCATCTGCGCCAGCGACACCGACCGCCCTATCCCAGGCTTCTCCATGCCGTCTAGACACGCCGCAATTTCGTATTTGGTCTCCGCTATCCGCCCGGGATGTAGGAGGACGAAACCGCGGCGTAGGCGGTAGGTGGCGACGAGGACTTTTTTCCCGTCTTTCAGCGCCCGGCATCGTAGTTGTTCGAGGCTGTTGTCGGGGGTGATGAGGATGGCGGCGGCGGATTGGTAGCAGGGGAGCGTGGTTAGGCGGTCGAGGGCGGTGGCTGAGCCGTGGAAGTCGGGGGTGAAGGACATGTAGTCATGGTTGAAGCGCGCGTCGGGGTGGGCGTGTTGGAGGAGGGTGCGGTAGACGGATGCCCAGATGAGCTTGCGGTTGGAGTCGACATCGGCATCGGCAGCGGAGGAATGAGGGGCGGTCATCGGAAGAGGGAAGCGAGTGACGGGTGGCTAGAAGCCTGGGTGGATGTGATGCTGTGAGAGCGAAAGGCGGCGTGGTGTACTGCATGCACCGCGCCGCGCACTGCGGCGATGATGGATGGCGGGGGCTTCTTTGTCCAGGCTGACTAACCGGGCCGCATCGTCATTTGGAGTCCACCTCCCTCATCTCAAACTACAAACACCCCGTAATCGAATTAGGCTTCCTAGTATCATCTCTCACGATGCATGACAGTCGGTTTGCGAAGGCAGTGGCAGGATCCCGGCTTCACCCGCCCACGCGTCATTGGGGTAAACTTCCCGCGTCGGCATGCGCTAAATCGGCTACATGATTAGGCCCGTCATATTACCGAAGAGTCACATATCTCGAGGCCAAGACGCGTGCATGGAATGTTTGAGTGTTGTAGCTGAGCGTCTAGGCACATATTAAATGACGGCTCCAATGGACAAGCATGATGAGATCGAAATGCGGACAGCAGCGACACCATCAAGCCGGTCGTCTATGGAAGGCAACAAAGGGACGATACCAGAAGAGCGCATCACAGAAGCAACGAACATGGATTCAATCAATACTGGACCACCACTTCTCGATTCCCAAAAAGCTAGTGAGCCCCTCGAAGCTGAGATATCCGACACAAGAGAAGGGAACAAGTCGCCAGTCAAGAAGAAGTTACCCAAACGCGCAAAGGCCCTCGAAGTCCTAAAATGGTTCATCAAAGACCAATGGTTCCTCCTCGCCATGGGCGCCGTCGTCCTCATCTCCTCCCAAGTCCAGGTCCCAGCCTCACAACAACGCACAAAACGGACTGTTATCACATACCTCGCCGTATCCGTCATCTTCTTCATCAACGGCTGTACACTGGACACCCGGGTTATGCTCGCCAACTACATGCGCTGGAAACTGCACATCTTCGTCCAACTCCAATGCTACCTCGTCTGCTCAGCAGCCACCTTCGCCATCGTGAGCTTATGTGCCACGAACCCCGATTTCATGGACCCGTGGCTCCTCATCGGCTTCCTCTTCGTCGGCAGCGCGCCCACAACCATGTCCAGCAACGTCGTCATGACGCGACAAGCCCACGGCAACGCAGCCCTCACAGTCGTGCAATCCGTAATCGGCCAATTCCTCTGTCCCTTCCTCACGCCCATAATCCTGCAAATGTACCTCTCAACCGGATCCTGGTACAGCAAAGTCCTGCAACGCGGCTCAGGCTACGCGGGCATATACCAGCGCGTCTTCATGCAACTCGGCCTCTCCCTCTTCCTGCCCATGCTGCTCGGACAAATCGTCCAACGCCTCTTTCCCAAGCTCACAAAAAAGGTGTTCTTCGACTACAAACTCCTCAAACTCTCCTCCATCGCCCTCCTAACAATGGTATGGCAAACCTTCGACCAAGCCTTCTCCTCCGGCGCCTTCTCAGCCGTCAAACCCTCCAACATCATCTTCATCGTCTTCATCACCATCGCTCTCTACTTCATCTGGCTGGCCATCTGCTTCGCAGCCGCGACTATGTGGCTGCCGAAGAAAGACGTGATTGCTTGTTGCTATTGCTGTCCGGCCAAGGCGCTGGCGATGGTTGTCCCGCTTACGAGCGTTATGTATATTAATATTGATCCGGTGGATCAGAGTAAGATGCAGATTCCGGCGATTATTTTTCAGGCTTTTCAGGTGGCTATTGGCGGGATTATGACGATTGGGTTTCGGAGATGGGTTAGACCAGAGGAGGAGAGGGAAGAGGCGGAGAAGAATGTTCAAGCAGAAGGATCGAGATGAGTTTAAAGAGACGGGATTCTGCTGATTCGTTCTACAAACGACATTTAAACCATGCGCGAGCATTCGGCTTTTTTTCCCGTGGTCATCTATAGAAGTCTTGATTCCCCGCGACCACGGTACGTTGGTCTTCTCCGCTCAGCCATCTTTTCCGCTTCTTCCAATCGCAAGACTATTCCGCCATGTTGTATATAGTAATCCTCAACGCCGATAATGCACAAGACACCCATCTCCATCAGCCCTGTTTCTGTTCAAGTAATGCAGCAGCATCCATTCGGGATCTGTTCTCGTCAGCCTCATCCTCAGGTTTTATCTGTACAGAGAAAACATACGCATTTGCATATCCCAAGAAACCCGTCGCAAGGACACTCTACGCAAGAAACCGCTGCGGTAGTTCCATCCGCATTCCTGACCTCCTTGACTGATCGCTCGAGACTGACCTGTGTTGATGATTAGACGGGAATTTTCTTGGATGGGTTGAGATAACATACTGCAGCGGGTGATGCAAGCGCAACCGACGCAGCAACAACCGCGATGATAGCTGAAAGCTTCATGATGTTTTGAGAATACGATGCAAGCGCCGAACGAATGATTGAGCAACTGATCTCAGAACCGACGGACAGGTAGATACAAAGAAGATCACCGTGTTTTGATCGACCCAAAATCAACAAAAAGAAGTAAGTAACGCAGATCGACAATCCCCAAAGAACGCACCAGCGCGTTCTTAAACAGCAATTGCTTCTGCCCATCACTCTGCTAGTCAGAAGCGAGCGATTGTGCTAGTTCGGCTCCAAACTTTCGTGCCCTTGTCACATTCATCAATTTGTAGATTGCGTACGACATGGCACTCCGGTTCCCCGCGTGTGCGTCCTCGTGGCAGAAGACTGGCACGACATATTTCTGCGGGGCTCGAGTAATCTATGTCGCGCTGCTTTGCTGGCGGTGGAGCTGGGCGTTGGTCTCTCGCCTAAAAGACCACCTCACGGGACGTCGGAGTTTTAGACATGCGTGATACAGTGCACAAATGCCACGAGCCGCGAAGGTTTACGAAAATCCCGGGTAAATGGTAGAGACACCTACCTCGCAGCTGGGGTGCATATTGGCGCGCCGCGAGCTGCAAAGCGACGAGCGGCAGGAACGGAACGATAATCTATCTATACCACCTTACGCTCCTTCCTCATTGGCCTCAACGCGAAAATATACCCTTCGTTAAGGAAAGAAATAATATATGCAGGGCAGGCGGAGAGTCTAGATCGAGTGTCTCGTCCGGTCGGAGTCCACGTGGTGCTCATGTGCTTTCTCGCCTGGCGCAGGTGCCGACGGATGAGAAAAGGAGTGCGCACGTCGCAGAGGCCCCTTTTGTGTTTGCTTTGCGGAGAGGACATGTTGTGGCACGGTGCGGCGGACCCGGCGACCTGTTTCGCGACGTGAAGGACTATCTTACGCACCTCATCTCACGATGCATTGATGCTGCGACGATGATTGACGTACTGTGCAAATGTGGTTGTTGTTATTATTTCTGATCCGGCATCCACCCAGCAGCGTTCGCAGATTCTAGACTTTCGAGCATTTACATTTACCGCAAGCCGGAGCTAGTGTTGAGTACATATACGAGGATGCAGTCGCCCTTTGAGCTTCTGCCAGAAGACTACTGCAGGCGCAGTGTGTTCACCGACAGAGTTTGGAGCTAGCGGTGTCGTGACGGAGTGACAGCGCTGTGGCGCGACGCGTCGGGTCTTGGACCGCGTGAGTGCTCTGGCTTGGTGCGGGCGGGAGCGAACCTTGGAAAGTGTGTATAGGTGCGCTGGGTTATTGCGAAGGGAAGGGAAAGAGGAAGGGGATGGCTTGCTTGGTTGAGGTAACTTGCGGGTAAAGCGGCGCATACACGAGGTTCTTGCTGATGAGGTTGCGGATCTAGATGCACGCAGGCAGGTGGGATGCAGAAGCCGATGGCAAGATCACGTGAGGAAGATGTCTCCACAGATTTCACGCTCCAGCTCACACAACACCGCGACCGCGCAATCCGACATCAGAGTTGCATTGACGTGCAGTACCTCCGCCCATAGACTACATACCCATTCCGTCTTCGACTACGACCGCCATCTCTAACCTTTTGCGCTTCTGCTATCCACCTTTTACTTGCACCAACCCGTGGCCTAGGTCTCTGTTTGTATCCTCCCTTGTGCCACGTCCCATCGCCTTCGTACTCGAACTCAATCCCCAGACCCCGTTTATCAGGATTATCGAACCTGTCCAGCCAGCGGTTCAGCTGCGCATGGCTATCTTTCGCACCAGCGGTATATGACAGTATGATGCGTATCTTGCGCATCGGTACCGCATGACTGTCGTATGCCCCGGCGACCTGAAGTCCATCGTTACTCAGCTTCTTCAGCTGAGCCTGCGACAGACGGTTCAGGAACGTGACGACGGGTGCGAAGTTGTGGTTGCGCACTGTGGTCGTTATGACGGGTGCGTAGAACAGGACGGCATCGATGTACTCGTCGCAGATCTGTCTGTTGACTCCGGCGAGCCCGCAGCGTGTGACGATGTTGCGGACCCCGGGTTTGAGTGTTGATGTGTTGTCAAACTCTAGGACGTGCTTGTAGATTTCGTCTCGCAGCTCTCGTGGAAGAGTGAGGAAGGGCGGTAAGGTGTCATAGGTTGGACGTGGTTGTATGAGTGTGATGTCAGATGTGATGGCTTTACGCGCACGTTTCTTGGGCGCTGACGCATTGTTGGTGTTGGGAATTGGGTTGGCGGCTTGCTCGTCCAATTTGCGCTTTGAACGTCTGAGTTCTGGTGCTGCTGTAGTAGCCATTGTTCAATCTCATCTGAGGTGATACTAAAATCTACATGTGTGGTGTTGGTGAACATATACTCATACCGTGCCAAGGCGGGCGTGGTGATCATCCAGGCAGCAGCAGGCAGCGACGAGGCCGTTGAGCGCAATGAGAGTCGGCCCGACTGCAACCTGCTCCTTCCAACACCAGCGGCCTCCAACTGCTTTCATCCGAAACACATCCAGTATCTTGTGTTACCATCGCTTTTATCGTAAGGGATGAAAAGGTATAGGTATCGCATTGATTGCGAAAGCTGTGATGGCTTGCTGCAGGCTGCCTGCCAGATCCTACTCTCATCTCATTCTCAGGCTCCCCTCACCGGCACTTCCTATGCGCCATCGCAGTACCAGTGCAGGATACCACCCTCATCGTACCATGCTTTGTCTTTCGTCAACTATTTCTTCGAACTCGATTAGTGAGCGACGAGCGCAATCTTCAGCCTCAACATCGTCGCACCGGTACCCACCTTCAATCTTTGGAAGTTGTTTGCCCGCGCTCGCGAATGAGGAATGTTGCCACGGCTGAGGACGGTCGCAAGCTCAAGGATACGGCAGGTTTCATGCATGCTTTCAGCTACTGGCCAGAGTATCAGGTTTATCTGCTTCAGCTGTGATTTAAGCCGTTGCTGACAAGCCAGCATGTGCAACGTCGGCGGTGTCTGACTTTCCCCGTCCCAATAAGCATCTTACGCCGCTTATCTTTGTGCAACCTCACCGTCTTCACTACTGGACCAACCGAAAGCGGCCATCTCAGCCTCAAGCCATCTGTTGCACTTCCCTTCTGCAGCTTTACGTTCTGACATTTGTCCATCACACCACCTTCTAGAGGAGTCTTACTGCAAACTAGTCTGAGGTTTCCATCAGATGATGACGGCAATCATCAGCAATGCAACTACCTTACCATAGCAGACCGCTGTAACGTTCGGTAACCGACCAGTAGGATCTGAGACGATGCACATGCCAGAGCCACGCCGATGGCTGAGCTCTGTCTCATGCGGTGATCAAGAGCGGGACCGATGTACTCAGACGATATGTCGCGGCCGCTATTTTTGGTTTACAGCAACTGCACTTACTGCGGTATCTGGCTGGCGTTAGCTAATCGAGGCGTGCAGTTTGTCAAACACCGCTGTGTCCTTCGCCGATGTGTGCAAGGCTGTTCCTGAAGCCCGCGTGGTCATCGAGATAAAGGTCTCCGAATGGCGCCGCTTACGGCTGTATCCGTCTCCAGACACTTCTCCTAGCGTTTTTGTTCAGCATGTTGCATTTCACGCTCTTGCAGCTACTTCTGGTTTCTGTCGTCTCTTGCTTGAGATTCGGCAAAGAATTTGTTGGGTACAACCTTAATGAGAACGAAGCAGCTATAGACCCCCTCGACTACTCAGGCGAATGGAAGGACCACACATTTCACCCCTCACCAAAGAATTGGCGATTCCCATTCTACACCTTGTTTCTGGATAGATTTGTCAACGGCGACCCGACGAATGATGACATTAACGGAACAGTGTATGAGAAGGACTCGCAGAGCAATCAGCTGAGACATGGAGGCGATTTGGTGGGGTTGGTAGATAGCTTGGATTATATCCAAGGACTTGGGATCAAGGTAAGCAAGTCTGCTGTCTCATGAACTTCGAGCTGAGACGTACAGGGCATTTACATCGCTGGTTCGCCTTTCATCAACAACCCATGGAAGGCAGACTCCTACTCGCCGCTAGACTTGACGCTTCTCGACAAGCATTACGGAGATATAGCAGCATGGCGAGCAGCTGTCGACGCCATCCACAAGCGGGGGATGTATGTGATACTGGATCACACAATGTCGACGTACGTAACACAGGTGACACCCGATCACCCTAGCTAATCGCGTGTGTAGCATGGGTGACCTTCTTGGCTTCGAGGGTTTCCTCAACGAAACAGCACCATTTCGCCCAGAGGAGCACAAAGTGCAGTGGAAGTCAAACCGCCAGTATCTAGACTTCTCGTTTGGGAACGATTATAACGACACATGCGCATACCCCAACTTCTGGAACGAGTCAGGGCAACCGGTGTTGAAGGATTCGGACAAGACGTTTAGCAGGCTTGTCGGGTGCTACAACAGCGAGTTTGATCAGGTATGTTACGCAACTTAATAGCGAAGAAAAGAGTAGCTGTACTAACGATCTATCTCTCGCAGTATGGTGACACCGAAGCGTTCGGTGTATTCCCCGACTGGCAGCGCCAGCTATCCAAGTTCGCATCCGTTCAAGACCGTTTACGAGAGTGGGTACCTTCGGTCCGAGAAAAGATCGAACACTTTTCGTGCATCACGATAGCGATGCTGGATATCGATGGCTTCCGATTCGACAAAGCTACACAGGTTACCGTCGAAGCGCAAGCTGAGTTTGGCGACTTCGTCCGGCAATGCGCGCGAAAGTATGGGAAGAACAACTTTTTCATGCCAGGTGAGATCACAGGAGGCAACAACTTTGCTTCCATTTACCTTGGTCGCGGGCGACAACCTGACCAAGTCCCCGACAACATCACTCAAGCCGTCACCCTGACTAACAACTCGGATGACAAGTATTTCCTGCGAGCACATGGCAAACAGGCGTTGGATGGAGCTGCGTTCCATTACAGCACATATCGATCGCTTACTCGGTTCCTCGGATTAGACGGCAATCTAGAAGCGGGTTACGATGTCCCCGTCAACTTCGTCAATGCTTGGAATACATTGCTCACCACGAATGATTTCGTCAATGCCGAGAGTGGGGAATTTGATCCGCGACACATGTATGGGGTCACGAACCAGGTGGGCTCTCCCCAGCATCTCTGCACCATTCCTATCATAATTACTAACAACACCAGGATGTCTTCCGTTGGCCCGCTATCAAGCAGGGCACCGAGAGAATGCTGCTCGGCCTTTTTGTCACAACGATCCACATGCCCGGTATTCCGAAACTTCTCTGGGGCGAGGAACAGGCTTTCTACATCCTTGACAGCACTGCTGCCAACTATATCTTCGGTCGACAGCCGATCTCTTCAGCACAAGGTTGGCAGAATCACGGTTGCTACCGCCTCGGCAGCTCCCAATATTACGACATGCCGCTTGAAGCGGTGCTCGATGGCTGCAACGACGACACCGTTAGCCAAGATCACCGAGATCCTTCGCATCCTGTTCACAACATCATCAAGAACATGTATCACCGCCGTACCCAATTTCCGGTTCTCAACGACGGTTACTTTCTACAATCGCTCTCAAACCAGACCCGCTTGGTGCAACTGCCAGGCTCGAATGGGACGAAGTCGGAATTTGGGATGTGGAGTGTCATGAGGAATCAGTATCCGGATGTACAAAACCTGACCGAAGGGACTGAATCATCGCAAATCTGGCTCGTCTACTCCAACGAGGATCGCGATGTCAATTACAAGTTCGACTGCAAAGACAAGGATAAAGCATTCATATCCGCGTTCGACGCTGGAACAACAGTCAAAAACCTGTTTGCTCCGTACGATGAGATCAAACTCGGGAACAGCTCTACCGCCTTAGGTATCGACGGCTCAGAGGAGTTCAATGGTTGCGTCGACGAGCTTGATATGAAGGCGTATGACTTCCGGGCGTATGTGCCAAAGGCCAGTTGGTTAGATCCTATTCCCGTTATCACGAAGTTCTCGCCAGGCCATGATGCCCAAATCGAGTCGACGAAAGGAGCGGGAGACAAAGATTCACTTGACATTGAGCTGCAATTCTCCGAAGCGATGGATTGCGACGGGATTACGAAGGACCTCGTCATTACATCTGATACCGAGAATGACTTCTCTGCAACAGTTGACGAAGACACTGTCGACTGTGCTGATATCTCGTCGCTTATATCGACTCTTGTCGGTGGCTCCACGTCTAAATGGAGCTGGAAAGCGACTCTGAAGGATGTCGCTCACGGCATTCACACTGTCACCGTCAAGAACGCCACTACCAAGGATGGAGAGCGCTTCACGAACGCCAACGATCGCTTCATGATCCGGATCGGAGCTAAAAACAACCCCATGGTCTTTCCTCGTATCGCAAACTACACTACCGGCACACTCAAGAAGGACTCCAAGGGCTTACATGTGTCGCACGTCGCCCCAGGCGCCAACAAATGGCGATATTCTACGAACTGGGGATCAACCTGGAGCCAATGGGAAGACTATAAAGGCGGCAACAGCAACCTTCAGACCCAACCCTGGTCCGGTACCAAACGCCAAAGATGGGAGGGCGAGCACGTTACTCTCCAATACTGGAACCGCGTGACTGGAAGTAGCGATCACATCCAGCACACCGACACGAACTACAAGGGCAAACCGAGACGCTTTCCACATCTCTTTGCTCATGGGCCGTACAATCAATTTGGTTTCGATGCTGGTATTGACAGCTCGTTCGATCTTGACAAAGATGGGAAGTGGAAGCTACACATCATGACCGAATGGCCTTCGGTCGCGCAAGTCAATGTCTGGGGCATGAATCCCGGTGGAAAGCCTGACGCAGGCTTCGTCTTCGGCGATGTTGACAACGACGGCGTTCTGGACCGACTTCCTCCGGACTCTCTCGCGAAGAACGTGCTCAACATGTCTGTCCTGCCACCTCGACCGTACCTAGCGTATCGCGTTGAGATCGACGACGCTACTCTGGCATACAAGCTTGTCTACACAGGCAATCGCTTCATACAGCTAATCATGTTCGCTCTTCTCTGGTCTCTACCCGTGTTGACAGCTGCAGTCAGTATCTGGATCTACAAGGGTGCCTTCTATGGTGTCAAGTTCAATCAGACGGGAGTGAGTGCGCAGGGTCTAGCCTTCTTCGCATCTCTGGCCTTTTGGCGCCGCGGCCATAAGTTCGAAAGTATCCAGTCGGACGATGTTGTCGAGTTAAAACGGTCTACACCGCGACTTGGCTTTCCAAGGTCGCGAGACTCGTCTCCTATGCCGGCTGCGGCTATCGGCAAGTTTGGTGCCAGCAAGAAGAGGCCGATGATCCTTATTGCAACCATGGAGTACGATATCGAAGACTGGGCGATCAAGATCAAGATCGGAGGATTGGGTGTCATGGCACAGCTCATGGGGAAAAATCTGCCTCATCAAGACTTAATTTGGGTCGTTCCTTGCGTCGGCGGGGTGGACTATCCTATCGATGAACCAGCGGAGCCCATGACGGTAACCATTCTCGACACTGAGTACGAGATCCAGGTCCAGTATCACAAGCTCAACAACATCACGTACGTGTTGTTGGATGCGCCGATCTTTCGACAGCAGACCAAGACCGAGCCCTACCCACCCCGTATGGATGATCTGGACTCGGCTGTGTATTACAGCGCTTGGAACGCCTGCATCGCTCTGACCATTGAAAGGTTTCCCATCGATCTGTATCACATCAACGATTATCATGGCGCCGCGGCGCCGTTGTACTTGCTCTCTAAAGGCAAGACCATTCCGTGCGCACTGTCACTACACAACGCAGAGTTCCAAGGACTGTGGCCGATGCGCACACCGAAGGAACGCGACGAAGTCTGCCGCGTATACAATCTCGAGCCGTCTGTTGTCGAGAAGTACGTCCAATTCGGCGAAGTCTTCAACCTTTTGCACGCTGGCGCAAGCTACCTCCGCATCCATCAACGTGGCTTCGGCGCTGTCGGTGTCTCCAATAAGTATGGCAAACGTTCCTACGCTCGGTACCCTATCTTCTGGGGATTGAAGGAAGTTGGAAGACTACCAAATCCTGATCCGAGTGACACCGCTCCTTGGGAGCCGGAGAAGGAGAATGAGAATATTGTTGTTGATCCGGCGTATGAGGCTAGTCGTGGGGATTTGAGGATACAGGCTCAGCAGTGGGCTAGTCTGGAGGAGGACCCTAATGCTGAGCTTTTCGTGTTTGTTGGGCGTTGGAGTAACCAGAAGGGTGTCGACCTTATCGCCGATGTCTTCCCCGCTGTCCTCGAAAAGCACTCGAACGTGCAGCTCATCTGCATAGGTCCCGTCATCGACCTCTACGGAAAGTTCGCCGCTCTCAAGCTCGGAAAGATGATGGAGAAATACCCAAGACGCGTGTTCTCCAAGCCCGAGTTCACCGCACTCCCGCCTTTCATCTTCACGGGCGCTGAGTTCGCCCTGATTCCATCTCGCGATGAGCCCTTCGGTCTAGTCGCTGTCGAGTTCGGTAGGAAAGGAGCGCTTGGTGTGGGTGCTCGCGTCGGCGGTCTTGGCCAGATGCCTGGATGGTGGTTTACGGTCGAATCAACAACCACCAAACACATGCTGCACCAGTTCAAGTCTGCCATCGAAGACGCCCTGGAGTCCAAGACCGAGACAAGGGCGATCATGAGAGCAAGATCCGCAAAACAGCGGTTTCCAGTCGCGAAGTGGGTGGAAGATCTCAACACCCTCCAGCAGACTGCCATTAAGATCCACAACGAGAAGAAGGACTCGGCATCCAAGGGTATCTTCCGTCCGCGTTCACGGGCTGCGGCTTCGCAAACATCGCTGCAATTTCCCGACGAGAGTTTCTTTCCTCCTCAGTCTCGAGCTGTCAGCACGGATAGGCTATCGAATTACGAGGAAACGCCTGTTGAGAACGACACCGAAGTGCATGACCCTGACAACTACTCCACAACACTTCGCCGTGGTCTCTCGCTCGGTGTCCGTTCTGGACCCGGGCACGAAACAAGGACGCATCCCTCTGGTGATGCCATCACACAAGTTCACAAGCGGCGCTCGCCTTCCAGAACACCAGACATCCACGAGTACGATCCAGAAGGCGCCGTAACTTCGAGCCAAGGGTCTTTGCACGAACAGGAGATGTTCATCAGCCGAGAGCAAGCAGAAGCTGACTACCGAGAGTCTGAGCGCCGGCTCGCGGTAGCAGCTCTCGAAGGCAACTCTGCGGGTGCTTACGGACTGGACTCGCCACCTATCGACACAAGTTATCGGGGGCGTGGCAGATCTCGTAGCCCACTTGCAGACGACGAGACCGACGACATGCTGATGAGATCGCCACCCACAAGTGGCCTCCTTGACCCAAGTAGTCTTCCAATGCGCGTGCGGTCATCGCACCACCGACGAAACCGATCATCTGCTCTCGACCTAAGCACCATCAAGAACGCCAGTACAACCGATTTCAGCCTACAGAAAGTGGATCCAACATTCGAAGACAAGACCGGCGTATACTACACCAAATTCGAAGCCATGCTCAGCAGCCTCAGCGGCAAGACCTCCGAAAACGACCTCTGCGTCGAGCAATTCCTCGTCGACAGCGAGAAAGAATGGTTCAAGCGGATGCGCGCAGAGAGACTGGGTCGCGGCGATCGCGCGCGTTCTCAAGACAGCCGAGCGGGTCTGGGTATTAGTCCGCGTCCTGCGTGGCCCCGGGAGAGTCTGCACAGTAACGGCAGTCGGAGTTCGAGTTACTCGCACTACCAGTCTCCGTCCATGCAAGAAAGCGAGAATGACAGCGAAGAAGCTTCTCCCCGCCCGTCAGGCGAAGTGGACGAATTCCTTCTCGGTGCGAACTACCAACGCCCGTCGCTTCTCAAGCGTTGGCTGCAGACGCGAATTGGCGATT